>OGRM01000773.1_pt1 | contig 25269 bp, 18 predicted proteins | sample 1553491 | NCBI WGS metagenome assembly OGRM01 (sample SAMEA2580110, study PRJEB22360) | human gut metagenome | biome: human gut; feature: human-associated habitat; material: faeces | place: Denmark | collected 2008/2010
CGGCTGCCTTCTTTTTTGCACGCAACTCCGCGAAAAAACCGGACATCATCGCTGAACATTCTGTTTCCATGATTCCCCGTGTTACTTCCACCTGATGATTAAACTGCTTCATATCAAGCAGATTTAAAATGGAACCGGCACATCCTGCCTTCGGATTCATACATCCGATCACGACCTTCGGAATCCGAGCCTGCACGATCGCCCCGGCACACATCTGGCAAGGCTCCAACGTCACATACATTGTGCAATCCTCCAGCCGCCAGTCACCCAGCACCTTGGACGCCTTTTTAATCGCCATGATCTCTGCATGCGCAAGTGTCGTCTTGTCCACGTTCCGCCGGTTGTAACCACGCGCGATCACCTTTCCTTCATAGACGATCACACATCCGATCGGCACATCACCATTCGCCGCCGCCTTCTTCGCAAGCGTGATCGCCTGCCGCATATATCGTTCATCCTCACTCAATTTCCTCATATTGTACCTCATTTCCGTATCATTTTATTGTCTGTTCCCATAAAATGTACTATACTGACCTCATGGCTGCATGATACAAGAATCGTTCCTGTATTCCACAGTCACAAACGTCAGAAAGGAGACGCTCATGGGACCACTGATAAAATATACAAATCGCTTAATCCTGCGCGTAGAAAATGAATCAAAAGCCAAACAAGTCTTAGATCTCTATCTGCGCAATCGTCTCCCATTCGAGCAGTACGAGCCAACGCGTCCGGCATCCTTTTACACGCAGGACTACCACTGGTCTTCCCTGCACCGCGAATACATCGCTTACACGATGGGAACCTTCCTGCGTTATTACATCTATTTAAAAGACCGCCCGGATAAGATCATCGGCGCTATCAATTTCAATATTTTTCGCACCTCCCGCGAACCATACGCTGAGATCGGCTACAAAATTGACGCCCTCTATCAGAACCGCGGCATCGCATATGAAGCCTGCGAAGCGGCGCTCTATGTACTTGAACATGACTACCAGATTCACCGCGTCGATGCCCGCATCCACCCGGAAAATATTGCGTCCATCACACTCGCGACGAAGCTTGGCTTCCGTCCATTACAGTTTGAGCCGCAAAGTGCAAACATCTTAGGACACTACGTTGACCTGATGCGGTACACGAAGCTTCTCTGATTCTACAATTTCAGATACCCAATAACCAAAATTCCCGGTCAGAATCTTCGTTTTCCGCACCGGAATAAACACACGGAATCCAAACATATTCGCCAGATACCGTTCTTTGTTCGTGAAGATTCCAGGAACTCCGATCACATGCAATTCTGCCTTATTCATCTTCACCTTTCCAAGCATCAGATACTGATATTTGTAATACCCATGTGCAAGAAAACTGTTCACGCCCAGCTTCCAGTTCGCCATATCCAGCTTCCCGATATCCTGCGGTGCAATCTTCACTCCATCAACAATCTGACTTCCTGCAAAAAGCGGTAACTTTGGATATGTCGTAAGCATTTCCTCATACCCATTTGCCATGTCCGAAGGAAGTGGAATCTGTGGGATTTCCTCGACAGGTTCCTCCTGCGGCTTTGTCCCGGCACCTGCATATTCCAGCACCGGTTCTTCCTGTTCCACAAGCCCGTCCTGCCTGTCCGTCACCTGCACCTGCCGCAGATCATACCGCTCCGTCGACCAGATACCGGCTAAAATCTCACCGTCGTCACACACGAAATACACACCATCGTATTCAGGAAATGCTACACCATCTCCTAGCGGGTTGCTCCACGGAAGCTCCACACTTGTCAGGATCGTATCGCGTTCTCCCGCCGCGAACTGCACCGCTGTAAATGGCTTCGCCTGTCCATGCCACAGCAGATACGCATAACACGTACACGCATATTCCTTGTACATTTTCATCCCCATTCGTATTCTCGTCACATCCGTATCTTTGTTGCTGATTCTCTGTACCTTGATGAATCCGGCAATCTCGCATCGCACGAACTCGCGATACCGGTAAATATAAGACACCCATCTCCTCTGCTGCATCACAGACCACGCTCCCCCTTCATGCATTAATACGTACTATATATGTATGCAGAGGGTTGTCTGTTTATCACAAATTTTTTACGACATAATATACATTTATACGACGCCACACACCCACAGTATCCCCTGCGCGAATACCGCTATAACTGTGATCTACGCTACTCACACAACAGATCAGAAAGCTCTGCGAACTGCGCAAGTGTCAGTGCCTCGCCGCGGATGCTCTCAGAAAGTCCCATCTTCCGAAGTGCTTCTACAACCGCATCCTTGCTGATTGATAATTCGGCGGAGTTATTGATCCCGTTTTGCAATGTTTTCCGGCGCTGATTGAACGACGCACGGATCAGCTTGAACATGAATTTCTCATCCTTCACGACGATTTTCGGCTCTGTATGTCTTGTCAACCGGATTACCGCAGAACCGACATTCGGACGCGGCATAAAACAGTTCGGTGGTACATTTGCCACGATATACGGCTCCGCATAATACTGCACCGCCAGCGACAGCGCCCCGTAATCCTTCGATCCCGGCCCCGTCTGCATCCGGTCCGCAACCTCCTTCTGAACCATAACCGTAATCGAATCCACCGGCACATGATTCTCAAATAATCCCATAATAATCGGCGTCGTAATATAATACGGAAGATTCGCCACAACCTTGATCGGCCGTCCGTTGTTCTTCTCCTTCGCCAGCGCCGCCAGATCCACCTTCAAAACATCATTGTTGATAACCTCAACATTATCATAATCCGACAGCGTATCCTCCAGAATCGGGATCAGATTCTTGTCAATTTCCACCGCACACACACTCCGCGCAGCATACGCAAGATACTGCGTCAGCGTACCGATACCAGGTCCGATTTCCACAACAAAATCGTCCGGTCCGATACCTGCAGCGGCTACAATCTTATCCAGCACATGTGGATCAATCAGAAAATTCTGACCATACTTTTTCTGAAATACAAAGCCGTACTTCTGCAGTACGGCTATTGTATTCTGCGGCTCCCCGAGCCACGGTTTTACTTTCTCCATAAATTCTCCATGTATTTAGAACTCAAAGTCTTTCTCGTAAAGAATCACGCGGTCGTCCGCATCGGTATGCTTTCTGGACATGCGTCTTCCGAATTTACGGGTTCCCTTTTCTGCATGGGCGATGGCACGATCCACCATATCTTTGACCTGTGAAATCGTCATCGGCTCGCCCTCCTTCTGATTGTTGCCAATCTGTGTATACAGAGCAAGCACACCCATCTCGTCCATCTTGTATCCATTCTCACGCGCATACGTGCGGGCAAACGTAACCAGCTCGTCGTTTGTGAAAACAGGAATCGAAATGACCGTCTCAAACTTCTTCGCAAAATCAGGGTTATTCCGCAGAAGACCTCTCATGCTGACCTTCTCATCCTCGATGATCAGAACCAGACTGTCGGTACGGAAATCCATTGCCTGCGACAGCTTCTCGATCGTCTCCGGGTACATCAGACCGGCACGCTCGATCAGGAGGAAACCTCCCGCCAGCTTTGAAACAATCTGCGCACAGTCCTTTTTGTTCAGAACAGATGCATCCAGACGGGCCATCTTCGTTGCCGGAAGTTTTAAGTCAGCACAGATTGCACGGACGAGATCCTCCGACAGCTTCGTTTTTCCAGTACCGTATCCGCCCATAATGGCAATGTTTCCATGACGGGAAGTACGGTCGCCTGCGTAATGATAAACACCATGCATTGCATCCAGAATCTGGATATCCATGCCTGGAACTTTCGCAAAGTAAGTAAACAGCGCTTTCTGCTCATCACTCAGCTTATCCGGCTGGGTGTCGTTCAGGATGCGGAGTCTTGCCTCCTCCGGCGTCTCCTCGCGGAGCACCTCTTCAATCGATTTCGCAACAGTTCCTTCCGGAATGTTGTCGCGGATCAGCTGAACGGTGGCATCCGTTGTTTTTTCGATGCTCATGTTGATCGTCGCATCGGATACGCGCTCACGCTTTGGCTCGGTCGGAACTTCGATTTCGATTTCCTCCGGGGTAATCTCGATCGGCTGGGTTCCTGCCGGCTCAAACGGATCGGCTGGCTCAGTCTCGGCCGGGGTTTCCGGCTCTGTTTCGCTTTCCGGCTCGTCAGCAGGTTCTGCTTCCGCAGTTTCCGGCTCATCCGGCAGTTCGATTTCCGATGCTTTTTCAGCTTCCTGCACTTCTGCGTTCAGCGCTGCCTGAAGCTCACTAAAATCGATGGTCGGCCGTGTCTCCTCTGCCGGTTTCAGATCCGCGATGACAACCGTTGCATCCATGGACGGTGTCTCCGCCGGTTCTACGGTTTCCTCAATTTCGGCTTCCGCCTGAGCCTTCTCGGCTGCTTCTGTTTCAGCTTCCACTGCTGGTTCTGTAACTTCTGCTTCTTCGATTTCAGCCTCGGCTGCCGGTTCTATAATCTCTTCGATCTCAGCTTCATCCATCGGCTCTGTAGCTTCTTCGGTTTCAGCCTCATCCGCCGGTTCTGTGATCTCTTCGGTTTCCGCTTCATCTGCCGGTTCTGCATCTTCTTCCGGCTCAGCTTCCGCCTGCGGCTCCTCAGCCGCTTCCCGTGCCTCTGCCTCGGACTCCGGATCCATCGGCTGCTCTGCGGTTTCGGCTTCTGCTGCCGGTTCCACTGGCTCTTCTGCTTCTTCCTCCGCAACTTCCTCCGACAGGTTTGCTGCGGTCTCCTGGAACAGTGCTTCGAGGTCCGGCTCTTCGTATTTCTTCTCCGGCTTCGGTGCTTTCGGCATTACCGGCTCGGCTTTTTCCTTCGGTTTTGGCTGCGGTCTTGTCTTGATTGTCGTGTTGGCATCCGGGGATACCTCTACGTTTACATCAAGCTGCTCCGGCTCCAGATCTTTTACTTCGTACTGTACCGGCTCTTCGCTTGTCTCTTCCTCGACTGCCGTCTCTTCCTGTTTCTTTCCGCGGAAGGAGAAGACATCGCGGATGCTCTTTGCAAGCTCTGCGTGAAGATCGATCGTATTTCCAAGGTACGTCGGCGTGCTGTCTGCATACGCCTGCTCTTCCGGAATCTCCTCGATCGGCTCCTCTGTCTGCTGCAGTGCTTCGTACTCCTGCACCTGCTCTGCATCTGCCTCGGCCTGCTGTGTTTTCTCATATGCTTCGTACGGCGAACCGGCTTCTTTTTCTTCTTCACCGGCCACATACTGGCTCATCACACCGCCGTTTACCGGTTTTACTTCCGGCGTCTCTGCCGGCTCTTTCGTCGCAGCCATTTCACCGGCTCCGCTCTCTCCGGCTAACCGCACTTCAAGTGCTTCCGGATCCTCGGACGGCTCTTCATTCTTTTTGTAGTCAAAACGATGCTCGTATTTGATCTGCTGGGACGGTGACAGCGGCTCGTACTTCATTTTCAGATCCATTGCCTTTGTCACATATTTGCCCTCGCTGAACCACAGGATCAGCTCATCACAGGCATCGATGCATTTCTGCGTCTCTCCGGCTTTGCTGTAAAGGTTTGCCAGTTCATATGCCCATCTCTCGGTAAATTCCCGCTCTTTGTATTCCTCCAGAAGGGAAATCTGCTCCTCAAGCGGCGCTTTCTGTCCTCTTAAAATCTTGTATTTCAGCAGATACCGGGAATTATCGTGACGTGCGACTGCTTCAAACTCGTTGTAAAAGTCAATCGCCTCATCAAAGTCTTTCATTTTTACGGAGACCTCTACCAGGCGGTACAGAATGCCCTTTCCGATGGAGGAACGGTCATACGCCATCAGCAGAATCTTCTTCGCCTCCGGATATCGTTTGTTCGCCTCATAGACATCCGCTACCATGCCGAGCGTGCGCAGACTCTTGACACGCTGCCAATCAACGGCTTCTACAACTGCAAGTGCCCCCTCATAGTCCTCTTTTTTTACCAGACTGTTCAGCTCTTCCAGCCGGCTTTGATATTCAGCTTTATCCAATCTTTTCACCTCAATACATTTCAGATTGTTTTAGTTCATAGACACGAACAGTGTACCACACTCCCCGTAGAATGTCAAAAGAATGCCTGTTTTGCAGGCATTTTTCGGGATGCAAATCCTTCCAGCAGGCATTAAAAAAAGAACACCCGCCCCTCCGGTTTTTCCCGGAAAAGCAGGTGTCCCCTAACTACTTATATTTGATTCCGATTACTTTCTGACAGTAATCTTGTCCAGATGCCAGATATCATCTACATACTGCTGGATGGTACGGTCGGATGTGAATTTGCCGCTGTGTGCGATATTCAGGATCGCGCTTCTTGCCCATGCAGAAGTATTTCTGTATTTATCCTCAACACGCTCCTGTGCTGCCGCATAGGACTTGAAGTCTGCCAGGGTAAAGTACATATCCGGGCGCGGAGCATTCTTCGGTGTGAGCAGGGAGTCATACAGATCACGGAACATCATGGTGTCGCCGTTTGAGTATCTTCCGCTGATCAGATCCATCACTACGTTGTGGATGTCCTGATCGTGGATGAAGTAGCTCATCGGATCGTAGGTGTAGTTGTTCTCATATTCGATAACCTGATCTGCGGAAAGTCCGAAGATAAAGGCGTTCTCCTTTCCAACTTCCTCAACGATCTCTACGTTTGCACCGTCCATGGTTCCAAGAGTCAGGGCACCGTTCAGCATGAACTTCATGTTACCGGTACCGGAAGCCTCTTTACTTGCGGTGGAAATCTGCTCGGAAACATCAGCAGCGGCAAAGATCAGCTCTGCGTTGCTGACACGATAATCCTCGATAAATACAACTTTGATCTTTCCTTTGATGGTCGGATCGTTATTTACGACATCCCCAACGGAATTAATCAGTTTGATGATTGCTTTTGCACGCTCATAGCCTGCGGAAGCTTTCGCTCCAAAGATGAAGGTTCTTGGGTAGAACGGCATATCCGGGTTCTTTTTCAGACGGTCATACAGGTACATAATATGAAGAATGTTCATAAACTGGCGTTTGTACTCATGCAGACGCTTTACCTGAACGTCAAAAATAGAGTTCGGATCTACATCAATGCCGTTATGCTCTTTGATGTATTTTGCCAGGCGAACTTTATTTTTATATTTGATTTCCATAAATTCCTTCTGTGCCTGGGTGTCATCTGCCAGCTTAGCGATCTTTTCGATCTTCGGCAGATCGGTGATCCAGCCGTCTCCGGCGTACTCGGTTACCCAGTCAGCCAGGAGCGGGTTTCCGTGAAGCAGGAAACGACGCTGTGTGATACCATTCGTCTTATTGTTGAACTTCTCCGGAGTCATCTCGTAGAAGTCTTTTAAGGTCTGTTTTTTCAGAATCTCGGTATGAAGCTGTGCAACACCGTTGACAGAATAGCCGCCTACAATAGCCAGACGGGCCATATGAACCTGTCCGTCGTAGATCACTGCCATCTGGCGGACTTTCTCTTCATCACCCGGGTACTGCTCTCTTACCTGGATCAGGAAGCGGCGGTTGATCTCCTCTACGATCTGATAGATACGCGGAAGAAGTCTGGAGAACAGGTCAACCGGCCATTTTTCAAGTGCCTCTGCCATAATCGTATGGTTCGTGTATGCACAGGTCTTTGTCGTAATCTCCCATGCCTCATCCCAGCCAAGGCCTTCCACATCCATAAGAATTCGCATCAGCTCCGGAACGGCTACGGTCGGGTGAGTATCGTTCAGCTGGAAGGTAACCTTCTCATACAGCTTTGTGATATCATCGTGATGTTTTTTATATTTTGCAACTGCTCTCTGTACGCTTGCAGAAATAAAGAAATACTGCTGTTTCAGACGCAGCTCTTTTCCTTCGTAATGGTTGTCGTTCGGATACAGAACCTCTACGATGGTTTTTGCAAGGTTTTCCTGCTCAACCGCTTTGTGGTAATCACCTTTGTCGAAGGAATCCAGGGAGAAGTCCTGAATAGCCTCTGCATCCCAGATGGTCAGCGTGTTTACAACATCGTTGTCGTATCCTACGATTGGCATATCGTAAGGAATTGCGTTTACAGACTGGTAATCTTTCTGTACGAAGTTTACGCGTCCGGTAGCCTCATCATACTCCTGTGCTACGTATCCGCCAAATTTTACTTCTTTTGCGTATTCCGGGCGTTTCAGCTCGAATGGATAGCCGTGTTTCAGCCAGTTGTCCGGTACTTCTACCTGATAACCGTCGCGGATCTGCTGTTTGAACATACCGTATTTATAACGGATACCGCAGCCGTATGCCGGATATCCCAGTGTAGCCAGGGAATCCAGGAAGCATGCTGCCAGACGGCCAAGACCGCCGTTTCCAAGCGCAGGATCTCTCTCCTGGTCCTCCAGAAGGTTCAGGTTCAGTCCCATCTCATCAAGAGCTTCCTGTACCTGTTTGTATGCAGTCAGGTTAATCAGGTTATTTCCCAGCGCACGTCCCATCAGGAACTCCATGGACATATAGTACAGAATCTTCGGATCCTGCTCATCCATTGCTTTCTGGGTTTTCAGCCAGTTGTCAATAATAACGTCTTTTACTGCGTAGCAGACTGCCTGGTAAATTTCCTGCTGGGAAGCCTCTTCCAGATTTTTTCTGTACAGCATTTTTACGTTTTCTTTGACACTGTTCTTAAAAGTTTCTTTGTTGAACTCGGCGTTTAACATCTGCGTCCTCCTCAATAGCAGTCTGCGAGCGGAGAGCTTGTCTGCATCCCCGCTCGCAGGCTGATTTTTATATTAACGATCGTCGTGGAAACGCATCCAGAAGTATTCTTAGATACGCTCTACTGCCATGGTAACCTTTTCGGAGTTGATATTCCACTCCTTCTCATAGCCCTTTGTCTCTCCAGTCACGATTTCTTCTGCCAGAACTTCAGATTTAATTTCATCACCATGGTTTTTCATGATGCTTACAATCTTGTCGTTGTCTTTTGCATATACTCTGATCTTGTCCATAACCTCAAAGCCGGCCTCTTTACGCATGGTCTGGATTTTACTTACCAGCTCACGAACAAAACCTTCCTCGATCAGTTCCGGAGTCAGATTGGTATCCAGAACAACGGTGATTGTATGGTCGGATTCGGATACATAGCCTTCCATCTGTGCCATGTCAATTAACAAATCCTCCTCTAATAATACAATTTCCTGTCCATCGATGTCAAGTTTAAGTTCGCCGGTGCTCTTGAGCTCTGCCATAGCCTTGTTTCCATCCAGCTCAGACAGGGTTGTTTTGATCTTGTTCAGGAGTTTTCCGTATTTTGGTCCTACGGTACGCATCTGCGGTTTGAAGCTGTAGCTGATGAAATCTGCGATGTCATCTTTAAATACAACTTCTTTGACATTCAGCTCGTCCTCGATGATCTCTTTGTAGAATTCGGAAAGCTGGAACTCGCTCTTCACGTACATGGTTCCGATCGGCTGACGGTTTTTGATATTGGCAGTATTTCTTGCGGCACGTCCCATAACGACGATCTCCAGCAGGTCTGCCATATCCTCTTCCATCTTCGGATCGATCCAGTTCTCATGTACCTCCGGGAAGTCGCACAGATGGATACTTTCCGGTGCACTTGCATCGATGCTCTTTACGAGGTTCTGATAAATATCCTCTGTCATGAACGGAATCATCGGAGCTGCTGCTTTTGCAACGGTCACCAGTGCGGTGTACAGAGTCATGTAAGCATTGATCTTATCCTGCTCCATGCCTTTTGCCCAGAAACGCTCACGGGAGCGGCGTACATACCAGTTACTCATATCATCCACGAAGGACTGCAGTGCTTTTGCTGCCTCCGGGATACGGTAATTTGCCAGGTTGTCGTCTACTGCTTTTACAGTGGATTCCAGACGGGACAGCAGCCATTTATCCATAACAGCCAGTTTGTCATATTCCAGACTGTATTTTGTTGCATCGAAGTTGTCGATGTTTGCATACAGGACAAAGAACGCGTAGGTGTTCCACAGGGTTCCCATGAACTTTCTCTGTCCTTCCACGACCGTCTTGCCTGCGAAACGGCTCGGCAGCCACGGAGCACTGCTGGTGTAGAAGTACCAGCGGATCGCATCGGCACCGTAGGTCTGCAGTGCGTCAAACGGATCTACCGCATTTCCTTTGGATTTACTCATCTTCTGTCCGTTCTCATCCTGTACCAGACCAAGAACGATAACGTTCTCGTACGGTGCTTTGTTGAACAGCAGAGTGGAAATTGCAAGCAGGGAGTAGAACCATCCACGTGTCTGGTCTACAGCCTCGGAAATAAACTGTGCCGGGAACTGTTTTTCGAAGGTTTCTTTGTTCTCGAATGGATAGTGATGCTGTGCAAACGGCATGGATCCGGAATCGAACCAGCAGTCGATAACCTCCGGTACACGGTGCATCTCTTTACCGCATTTCGGGCACTTGATGGTCACTGCGTCGATGTACGGGCGGTGAAGCTCGATGTCATCCGGGCAGTTGTCTGCTTTTTCTTTCAGCTCTTCGATACTGCCGATGCAGTCCTGATGGCCGCATTCACACTGCCATACCGGAAGCGGAGTTCCCCAGTAACGGTTTCTGGAAAGTCCCCAGTCCTGAACATTTTCCAGCCAGTCGCCAAAGCGTCCTTTTCCGATGCTTTCCGGAATCCAGTTAATGGTGTTGTTGTTGCGGATCAGATCCTCTTTTACTGCAGTCATGCGGATGAACCAGGTTTCACGTGCATAGTAGATCAGCGGAGTATCGCATCTCCAGCAGTGCGGGTAGCTGTGCTCGAACAGCGGCGCATCAAACAGAAGGTCTTTATCCTCGAGTGCCTGCAGAACGGCCATATCTGCTTTCTTGCAGAAAGTACCTGCCCACGGAGTTTCCTCGGTCATCTCACCTTTTTCGTTTACTAACTGTACGAAAGGAAGATCGTATCTGTGACCGACCTTGGAGTCGTCCTCACCAAATGCAGGGGCGATATGAACAACACCGGTACCATCGGTCAGTGTTACGTAGGTATCGCAGACTACATAGTATGCTTTTTTGTTTCCGATTCTCTTCTCAGCGTACGGGAACAGCGGCTCGTACTCTTTGAACTCAAGATCTTTGCCCTGATAATGCTCCAGGATTTCAGCGCCCTCACCGAGAACGGTGTCTACCAGAGCAGCTGCCATATAATAGGTATATCCTTTGCTTGTTACTTTTACATAATCCTCATCCGGGTTGACGCAGAGCGCAACGTTGGACGGAAGGGTCCACGGTGTGGTGGTCCATGCCAGGATGTAAGCGTCCTCGCCTTTTACTTTAAAGCGGACAACGGCAGAACGTTCTTTGACATCTTTGTATCCCTGCGCTACTTCGTGAGAAGAAAGCGGGGTACCGCAGCGCGGGCAGTAAGGAACGATTTTGTGTCCTTCGTACAGAAGACCTTTCTTCCAGATCTCTTTTAATGCCCACCACTCGGACTCGATGTAATCGTTATGATACGTAACGTATGGGTTTTTCATATCAGCCCAGAAGCCAACGGTATGGGAGAAGTCTTCCCACATTCCCTCGTATTTCCATACGCTCTCTTTACACTGCTCGATGAATGGCTCTACGCCGTATTTTTCGATCTGATCTTTTCCGTCCAGACCGAGTTTTTTCTCAACTTCCAGCTCTACCGGCAGTCCGTGGGTATCCCAGCCTGCTTTTCTCGGCACCTGATAACCCTTCATGGTACGGTATCTCGGGATCATATCCTTGATAACACGGGTCTCTACGTGGCCGATGTGCGGTTTTCCGTTTGCGGTCGGCGGTCCGTCATAGAACACGTAGGACGGATTTCCTTCACGCACTTTCATACTTTTTTCGAAGATCTGATTGTCTTCCCAGAACTTCTCAACCTGTTTTTCTCTCTCGACAAAGTTCATGTCGGTTGAAACTTTCTTGTACATGCTTGTACCTCCTGAAACTTAAGTTTCTCGTTTGATTTGCTCGCGTAAAATAAGAAAAAGCTCCCGCCCTGTAATAGGACGAAAGCTGTACTTATCGTAACCACCTGTTACATACTATCATATGCATTTCCTGTAACGGGGAACGGCCGGCAACTTCTTACCACTGCTCTCCGGCTTTCTATATTTTATGCGCCGGGTACGCAGATTCAGAACTGCAACTTGGAAGTGATGTTCACCTGCCGCTACTTGTACCGGACTCCCACCATCCCCGGCTCGCTTTCCACAGACCGTTCACGCGCAGACTACTGTCTTCGTCATCGTTTTTCATGCCTTATTATAACTAGGGGCTGTAAGCGTTGTCAAGAGTGGAAAGCATATTTTATCGGTTCTTTTCCGCGATTTTACGGGATTTTCGGGGGTGTGCGTTGCTATTTGGACATGGGGATGGTAAAATCATGGTATCTTATAAGGAAACGGAAGTGAAAGTTTGAAAGTTGCAATTGCAATTGATTCATTTAAAGGAAGTCTCTCATCTCTTCAGGCCGGGAATGCTGCTGCGCAAGGGATTCACAGGGTGGATCCAGATGTTAAAACGGTTGTGCGGACACTGGCGGACGGAGGAGAAGGGACGGTACAGGCCCTGACGGAAGGACTCGGCGGACAGTTTGTGTCCGTTCCTGTGACGGGACCGGCACAAAAGACAGTTTCGTGTACGTATGGCGTAATAGAACAGGCACAGACAGCTGTTATTGAGATGTCCGGTGCAGCTGGAATTACGCTTGTTTCGGATACGGAGCGAAATCCGTTGTATACAACGACATACGGTGTCGGTGAAGTAATCCAGGATGCGGTTCTGCGTGGCTGCCGCCATTTTATTATCGGAATCGGCGGAAGTGCCACGAATGACGGCGGTATTGGTATGCTGCAGGCACTCGGTTTCGGACTGCTCGATGCAGAAGGAAAACAGGTTCCTTTTGGTGCCGTCGGGCTGGAAGCTCTTACCGCGATTACGACAGATCACGTTCTGCCGGAACTTTCGGAATGCACCTTCCGTATTGCCTGTGATGTGACGAATCCGCTCTGCGGTTCCAACGGTTGCAGCGCAGTTTTCGGGCCGCAGAAAGGGGCGGATGCAGACATGATTGCGCGGATGGATTCGGCGCTTGCCTCTTATGCCTCCCTCTGTCAGAAACAGTTTCCAAAAGCTGATCCAGCTGCGCCTGGAACGGGGGCCGCGGGCGGTCTGGGATTTGCTTTTCAGACATTTCTGCCGGCAGTTCTCGAGCCGGGGATTCAGATTGTGCTGGACGAAATCAGACTTCGGGATGATGTGCGCGATGCCGATCTTATCATCACCGGCGAGGGACGGCTCGACGGGCAGACCGTGATGGGAAAAGCGCCGATCGGAGTTGCAAAGCTGGCGAAAGAATACGGCAAACCAGTCATCGCATTCTCCGGCTGTGTCACAAAAGACGCATCCGCATGTAACGCTGCCGGAATTGATGCATTTTTCCCGATTCTGCGAAGCGTCGTTTCACTCGAAGAAGCTATGGATGTGAAAAATGCGGCAGAAAATATGACCGATACGGTAGAACAGGCTTTTCGGCTATTTTTGCTTCAGTAAAGCGGATATTCGCAATCCGCTTCGCTACTTGCTTGAGTCGGTTAAAATACAAGACCGTTTTCTCCTGCTTTAATTTTTGCAGGAAGGACAGAAAACACGTCGTGCTCTCATCGTCTTAATTCCAGCAGATACTCTATCGTATCTGCTTCCAGCTGTTTCGTTCCTGTCCACCGAAATCCGTGGCGGTTGTAAAACGCAATGGCACGCGTATTTTTCTCCAATGCCCATAGATGGTCTGCGTCAAACTTTTCAATTACAAAGGTAATCAGCGCGTGGCCGACCCCGTTGTTCTGCAGACATGGATCTACGTATAGTTTACAGATTTCGGTTCCGTTGATTTCTGTAAAACCTCTTATAATTCCATCATCGTAGACATAGATGCGGTTTAAGATTTCTTCTTTCTTAAAGTACTGGTCGATCATCGGAACTACCTGCATTTCACCGAAGGAATAGGCCTCCTCGTGAAAAATCGGGAAATAATTGATTCGGTTGTTGAATACGAAAATTTCCGCAATTCTGGACAGGTCTTTCGGTTCTGCTTTTCTGATTTTCATATTTTCTCTCATTTCAATTTCCAATCAACACTTTCTTCCCCCGAAACGCAAGTCCATAATGCCTGATCTGCTCCTTTGCGATTCCTCTGGCAAGCAATTCTGTGTCATACTGTTTTTCCTGAATCTGACGAAGTGCATGCTCCACCGTCTCTTCCAGCGACTTTTCTTTTGATGTATTCTGAACCTTGAATTCCATCACGATCGCATCCAGGTTTTCTTTCAATGGCTCCATTACTACGTCATACCGTCCAAATCCACTTTCTCTGTTGGATGTGATTCTGTATTTTCCGGCCAGATCGACAATCAGCCCAAGGACAAATCCATGGTAAAATCTTTCTGGTTCGAGTTCCTCTGACGGTTTTCCGCCCGTGTCGAAACTGCTGAAGGTCTGAAGTGCTACCTGATTCATAAACTGGTTCATATAATCCAGATCTCCGGCAAGCAGAGCATCTTTAAAATTACCATACGCAGAATCTTCTTCTGTAAACCAGTCCTCTATCATTTGCTCAAACATCAGCATTGTCTCATGATTTGTCACTTTCAAATCATACTGGCGCTTTCCTGTTCTGTTATCCATTTCGTACCGATCCACTTTCAGATATCCGCTCGCAAGCATAAGACTCCAGATGGCTCCCCGCTTTCTGCCAAGCTGTTCAAAAATAACCTGCTCATCCAATTCTGTGCAGATCACTCTGCCGTTTAATAAATCTTCCATTTCCGTCTTGATCTTTGCAGGACTTCGACGGATCAGATTGGAGATCAGCATATTTCCGCTGGTGTCTGCCCAGTACGTTCCATATTCTCCCGTGTCCAGATATTTTGTGATGGACCACGGATTGTAAATGTCTTTCCGTTTTCCAAAGGAAAATCCATCATACCAGCAGCGGACGGTTTCTTTTTCATCAAACAGCCCGTTTTCCTCCAGCGCATGAAAGACTTCTTCTGTAAACCCAAACGAGCCGCTGTACTTTTCCGATGTTGTTGTTACAACTTCAAGATTATTCAGATCGGAAAAGATAGATTCTTTACTGACTCTTGTTATTCCTGTCAGCAGTCCCCGTTCCATATAGGGATTCGTTTTGAATGTGGAATTGAACAGGCTTCTGATAAACGCTGTAAGATTCTCCCAATACCCATGAATATACGATTCCTGCAAAGGAGTATCATACTCATCCAGAAGAATAATCACCTTTTTTCCGTAATAGCGGCTCAGATAATCGGACAGATAATTGACAGCTACTGCTGCCGCATCATCCGACATATTTTCTTCAACGGAATCAAAATAGGCGCGGTCTTTTTCATTCAATACTTTGCTGGATTTGACAAATTCAAAAGTACTATATAATTTCACCAGCTTACGAATTACCGCTCTTCTTGCAGTCTCATATGTGGTTGCCTTGATATCTGCAAAGCTGAGGGAAATCACCGGATACGTTCCCTGCAGCTTACGAAATCTTTCCTCTTTCCAGATGACAAGGTCTTCAAAATATTTGCTGCATTCGGAATGATTTACGGAAAAGAAATATTCGACCATACTCATATTCAGGGTCTTGCCGAATCTCCTTGGGCGTGTGATCAGGGTAACGCTGTCCTGATTGTCCCACCATTCCCTGATAAAATCTGTCTTATCGATATAAAAACAGTTATTCTTTCTGATGGATATAAAATCCTGATTTCCAATGGAAATTACTGATTTCATGGGTCTGCTCCTTCCTAAATCCTTTACCACCGACAGGCTTGCAAAAATTTATTTCTGTTTCTATTTTATCATATTTCTCTGGCAGAACAAAGATCATTCCCTGTCCGAAGCAATTATTTTCCATTGGATATTATGTTTTGACAGATGTCACGAACTATGCTTTCTCTGTCCTGATCCGCCGTTATTCTGGTTTCATGCAGAACGGATATATAATCTTTTTCGTTCCACCATCTCTGCATATCTTCTGCACTGAAATCATTGCAGTTCGGCTTTGTTTTGTGGCGCTTCACGGTCTCCTCGAAGGGGATGTCGAAGTAATATGCGTATATATTTTTTCCATATAAAGCTACTGCCAGCTCAAATAATGCACGATACCATTCCGCATTCAGTATTCCTTCCAGAATAACAATCTCGCTGTGTTTTCTTCCATATCGCAGAAGTTCTTCCAGAAGAGGCAGCGCCTTTGTATTTTCTCCGTCTTTGACTTTGAGCATATCTCTTCGGATAACATCCTGCGAGATCAGCATTGTATTATTTCCGAACACTTGCTGTAATTCCTTTGCAATAGTTGTTTTTCCACTGCCGGAATTTCCTCTTAAAATGATTAATTTATTCGTCCGTAAGCAATCGCCCATTGTCATTCCATTCTCCATACATAATTCCCGCTTTCGTATTATCTAAAAGTTTCTGCAAACGGCTCTGAAATATTTCTTTTTCCTCAAACATTGTAATTTTATACACTTTTCGCTATCTGCAGCGCCAGAAACAGCTTGTCCAGATCGTGGTTAGCGGCAGATAATCCATCCGTTTCATAGTTTCCTTCGATCAGCACATCTCCCGCAACAAGAAAATCATACAGTTCAAATCCATAAAAATCACAGATCGCCTGAACACCTGCAAGCTCCATTTCCACGGCAATGCATCCTTCTTCTTTTCGTTTGTTTACAAGATTTACCGTCTCCCGAAGCATACTGTCTGTCGTCCATACTCTTCCCTGCACATAAGGCAGATTTCTCTCTTTGAAAAATTCCGCCAGTTTGTCCGTGTTTTTTATTTTTATGTAGTCCTGCGGTTCTGCAAAATAATAGGACAGTCCTTCTCCCCGGTATGCCTCCGTTGGGAGAATAAACTTTCCATCGGTTGCTTCTTTGTCCAGACTGCCGCACGAGCCAAACATGATAAAGACGGATGCTCCTGTTAAATGATTGACTTCGGCAATCGTTCCTGCTGCAAGAGCGGAACCAATTGGTGTCAGGTAGAAAGCAATCGTTTCTTCCTCATATGGCAGAGTCCAAACCGGTATATTTCCATTGCATGCTCTTACTTCTGCAATCTGTCGGCATGGGAATTTTTCAAGCATGTATTCATATATTACTTTTGAAAAAATTACCATACATTTTTTTACCAGATGCTGCTTCTCCCCATAAAAATTCTCCAGCTTTACAATCGGCTCGCTGTTGATATCATAAGAATCAATAATCATTCTGTTTCCTCCATAAATTTTAATTGTCTTTATCAAAAAGTCCCATATCCGCCGCCCTTACTGCGCAGACATGAGACTTCCGTTTTTTATTTTTGCATTGCCTCAATAACACATTCATGTTTCTTCGTTTTTTTATTATAATTGATACCGGCAAGCATTCGAACCACAGAATCTTTCAGGCCATCCATATCCATTTGAATATAAATTTTTAAGGCCTCATACGTTTCCGTCTGGTTCCAATAGGTTCCGAATTTGTGGCGCAGCATGGCTTCTACCACAGATTTCGGGCTATACATGGAATAAATTTCATCTCCAGTCTGCCGATGCGCAATCAACTGATAACCATCGTACCACGTTTTTGCTTCTTCAAAACTCATCTCATATTTTTCACAGAGGGCAGATATCTCCTGCTCTGTGAAGCCAAAATATTCCGCCAGATCACCGGGATCTGTCATGGAATACTCGGTAAATATATTTAGTGCAGAATGAGAACCATTTTTGTTTGTGAACTTTTCTTTTTTCAGACTTTTTAGCAATACCTTTCGATTATATACATGCGTATTCCACAGTATTTCCATGCTTCTGAATTATTTTCATTAAATCATCAGCCTGCATCCAAACGGTTGCTGTATTATCATTTGGATGAACACCAATTTTATTTCCGACAAATTCCACGTCCATGAAGACTTGAACTCTGTGTTCGGCATCGTTTAGAATACCAAGCGGCGTAACGGCACCGGGTATCAGTTTCATAATATCAAATAATTCCTCCGCAGCTGCAAAAGAAAGTGCACGCAGACCACGTTGCCTGCGAAACGCTTTCAAATCTACTCGCTTGTTCCCTTTCATCGTTATCAAATAATAATTACGTTTTTTATCGTCGCGAACAAATAAATTTTTAGCGCCCCACTCTGGATACGGCAAATCAACAGCATCTGCTTCTTCCATATTGAAAACTGCCTTATGTTCCGTAATTTCATACGCTATATTTTGCCTTTTTAAATAATGATATATCTCTATCTTATCCATACTCTTTTATCTCTGTAAACTGAAATTGAAATATGCCCTTATTTTTCATACTTTTCAATCCGGCATTCATGTTCTTTTGTTTTTTCATTGTAGTTAATTCCCACCAGCAAAAGCTCCCCTGCATAACATGCAACAGACTCCGGATATTTTCTGTCTCTGATCTGATCTAATGCTGCTCTGACGCTTTTGTCCCATTTCAGTTCCACAACAAGCGCCGGGTAATAATTCTGAAACTCCGGCTTTGGAATAAACACAAAGTCTGCAAATCCACGACCCGCGGGAAATTCGCGGATTGGTTTGAAATAGTATTGCATGGAACTCAAATAGGCAATGGACAGAACACTGCTGAGTGAGTTTTCATTGTTATACTGAATCACAGAAGTATATTTCCTGTGAATTTTTTCAATTTCTTTTGCTACTGCGTTTCCATTCATCTGAATTGTATCTTTCAGAAGCTGCTCTGATTCTTTTTGAAATACAATCAACTCATTCCATTTTTTCCTTTTCGTTGCCAGAATCAATTCCTGACGGATTTCCTCATTCGGAATAAAAGCAGTTCTAAATGTCCGGTCATAGGCCAGATATCCAAGGTGAATCAGATACGTCAGCACATCGTCTTTATTGGCGAAGCTAACGGTATCGTTCTGAAAAGAGGTAACATCAACCGGAACATGATCTCCTGAAAGCATTTCGATTACGGCACTTTTCAGGCCATCAAAATCCATATTGATCAGCGGAACAATCGCCTCATAGGATGCGGTTCCGGACCAGTAGCTCTGGAATTCGCCTTCGAGCATCAGGTTCACAACGGCATTTGGATTGTATACATGATATTTCCCAATCTGATAACCGTCGTACCATCGTTTGACTTCTTCAAACTTCTGACCATATACTTCACATAGTTTTTGAACTTCTGTTTCTGTAAAACCTACATATGGTGCAATCGGCCCGGCATGCAGCATCGAATAATCTTTGAAATTGTTCAGCGCCGACTGTGTCTTTTCTTTTTTTACAGGCAAAATACCTGTCAGATATGCCAGTTGAATATATTTTGTCGGCTCCGTCCCTTTGAACATCGCCCGCAGAAAATTGATATATTCTTCCTGTGTTTTGAGATCCGCCGCCTCGTCACGAATCAGAACATCCCATTCGTCTATAATCACAATAAATTTTGTCCCGGATGCCGCGTTGATCCGCGACAGCGCCTCCGGCAGTGACCGGATTCCTTCTGGAAGTATATGGGGATAATATTCTTTTAACTCCGAAATCGTTTTTTCTGAGATATAAGAAACAATCCGCTCCGGTCCGCCTGCCGGTTCCATACACCATTGGATATCCCAGTGGAGCACATCATACTGATTCAGATGTTTTTCAAAATCCTTTGCCCTGCTGATTTCCAGCCCGGAAAACATTTCTTTCGAACTGCAGCCCTTGCTGTAATACGCGGTGAGCATGTTTGCCGTAATTGATTTTCCAAACCGCCGCGGGCGGCTGTTGCAGATATATCCCTGCAGAGTGTTCATGACTTTATTCGTATAAGTCAGCAGTCCTGTTTTATCAACATAAATCTCAGAATTTAATGCAACCGCAAATGCTTCATTTCCCGGATTCAGATAACTACCCATGCAAATTCCTCCCGTCAAAAGTTTATATCATATATTATACTTAATTCCCCTGACTATCACAAGGACAGGATTTCCCTGTCCATCTTCAATTACTTGCGTAAATTCGATGGACGCGTTTTATATCCTCATAGCTAAAGCTAAGGGTTTTACGACGCATTGGATAATTTTATGTTCCAACGGCATTCATACCTCTACCACCGCTTCATATTCTTCTCAAATTTCTCCGTATACGCCGCTTTTAATTCCTCCGCCGTAATTCCATAGCAGAGCATGACGTCGTTGTAATACATCAGAACATCCGCCATTTCCTCCACGAGGTGTTTTCTCAGATCTTCTTTCTCTACCGCATCTGCCGCCCCGTTCTTTTTCACGATATCGATCACTTCGCCGACTTCCCCAATCATCCAAAGCAATTTATTCTGTCCTGTTGCCGGGCAGATGGGTTCCCATTTTTGTTTGTATTTTTCCTGCAGTGCTTTCTGCATTTCCTGCATCTCGTTCATACCAAAATCAGACATGCTGTTTTCCTCCATACTCGTAAATAATCATTTGAAAATATTGTAACTATTCAGAGCCATGCGAAATGGAAGAAAAATCGCGAATCATGTTTACATGAATGAGCTATTTTTCTGGAATTTCATATGGCGAGATGGGACTCTGAATAGTTACAAAATATTATACCCTATAAATGCTTCAATGGTAAACTTTCATTTCGCCGCATAAAAAATACGCGCCGCATTTCTCATCAAAATCATGAGTATGCGGTGCGCAGTTTTTATTTTGCTTTTTTCTTCTCTCTTTTCACAAAAAGACAGACACATACAACAACAAAAACAGCCGTTGCAGCGATCAGTACCGGCCATACCGGCAGTGGACAGACGCCTGCGCTGATCAGTTTCAGTCCCTGGTAAAGTGTGTATACACCGAAAATTGAAAAGATGACAAACGCCAGTGTATTCAGCAGCCCATCCGGTGTCTTGCTCTTTAAGAGATAGCCGACCAGCATTCCGAGAATATCCGCTGCGAACAGTCCGAGAGAACATCCGATCCATACAACGAATGCGGATCCCATACCTTCATTTGCACCAAAGGTGATTGCGGTAAGCTGTGTTTTGTCTCCGAGCTCTGCTACGAAGAACGTACAGAAAACGGCGAGCGGTGCGAACTGAATTTTGGATTTGCCGCCTTCTTCCTCTTCCTCGTCATCATCACCGGAAATGGTGGATGCTGCGAAGTAAAGAAATGCGAGTGCTGCAATCGTCTTAATCAGCCAGTCCGGAATGAATTCGCTGACGAGGCCGCCTGCGAGAACCGCCATTCCATTCAGTACCAGAATCGCGGCTGCGGTTCCCAGGATAATGTCTTTCAGCTTGTACTTCGAAGTAAGCGCAATCAGCATGAGCTGCGTCTTATCGCCCATCTCTGCGATGAACTCGGTAAGAAACACCTTTAGAAATAACACCATTTTCTATTCCCCTTATCTTACAATGATATAAATGGCATATACAGCATAAAATGCGACCATACAGAAACCTTCGACTCTTCCGATTTTCTTTTTGGTTCCTGCAAAAATCCATACACATACCGTGAATACGATCAATACACACAAATCAATTATATTTTCCGTAATGATGGCCATCGGGCTGATTGCGGATGCAATGCCAAGTACCATAAGAATGTTGAAGATATTAGAACCGATCGCATTGCCAAGTGCCATATCAACTTCATTCTTTCTGGCAGCAACGATAGAAGTTACGAGTTCCGGAAGGGAAGTTCCGATGGAAACAATGGTCAGTCCGATCAGAGTCTGGCTCATTCCGAGATCGCCCGCAATTCTCGCTGCGGCATCTACGGTCACATCTCCGCCGACTGCAATGGCGACTGCTCCGCCGACGATGAACACGATACTCTTCGGAACAGAAAGCAGCTTGATGTCCTCGTCGGAACCACCTTCAATTTCGACTTTTTTTCCTTCGCGGTTTGCCTTTAAGGCAATCTGAACCATGTAGACAATGTAACCTGCAAAGAATCCAATTAAGATCACGCCGTCCAGGTGACCGAGCATCATACCGGATTTATCGCCGAGTCCGCTGATTCCTAAAACCATTAAAAGTCCGGCGCAGATCAGGGACAGCGGGATGTCTCTTTTGATGGTTTCCTTTGCAACTTCTACGGTAGTCAGTACGGCACAGACACCGATGACAACCATCAGGTTAAAGATATTGGAACCAATGACATTACTGACGGCAAGCTCGTTGTTGCCGGTAAGTGAAGCTGATACACTGACCGCGGTCTCCGGAAGTGATGTTCCCATGGCAACAATGGTCAGTCCGATAATGATCGACGGAACATGCAGTCTCTTTGCCGCGCTTGAGCTTCCTTCTACGAAAAAGTCCGCACCTTTGATCAGCAGGACAAAACCGATGACGAGACAGACAAGCACAAGAGCAAACGGGGCGTTGTTGATGAAATTTTCCATGTTTTCCTCCTTTGTTTTCCATAATCGTATCATTAGCAGAAGCGGGGGTTCCTACTCATTACCCGCGTAAAAAAAGACCCATGTATATCAATAAACGGCCAGCTTTTTTGCAGGCTGTTCATTGATATACATGAGTCTCATTATTTAAGATTTGCCAGATTATACTCTTTTTTATAATCAGAATGTTGACAAATCACACATTCGTGCTAACTACTCCCTCATGGAATATTACATTACTTGATAAATACTATCAAATGTCGCTGGGGTTGTCAACAGAATTTGACTTTTTTATCTGAGCAACTTTATATTCGCGTTTATCTCCTTTACAATTTCAACAACCACAATATCCCCATCCACCAGCATCTCACAGATTTTCGGCTGATGTTTTTCGTCTGTTCCGCTTTTCCAGTAATCTTCTGCTAATTTTAAATTTTCCGCTTTCTGCAGTCGTCCATCAAAACACTTTTCTGCATCCCCTGCAAAGCAATTCCCTTTCACATCCAGCTTTACAATGCTGTAAGTCGGTCTTCCGATCCGTGCAAAAAATTCTCCCCATTGTTCCGCTTCTTTTAATGTTCTGGATACGTATAAACAGCTCATCCTTGACGGAAACTGCGGATATTTTTTCCGCCGGACTTCTTCTAATGCCAGCTCCCTCAGCGCAACAGAGGTATGATGCTCCAGTGTTTTCTCATCATATTTGTCAGGATTCTCATAGATATCATGAACCTTTTCCATTTTTTCCTGTACTCTCTCATACACTCCGCTGTGATGATTTTCATCAAATATAATATGCTGACCGCATTTCATTGGCCTGTCCGTTACAACATGATATACCTGCACTTCTTATCCCCCTTCTCAATATCTCTCTTGCCTCCGCACAAACGCACTTTCACTTGTTTCCATCTCTTCGAGTTCCAGTTCCGTTTCCATCATGCGCTCCAACAGGGATTCCTGTGCCTGATTTTCTTCGTCTATTTTCGTCTGAAGCTCCATCAGCTGTTCGTAATTTGCGGAAAGTTCCGGGTCCATCATTTCCAGTTGAAGTTCTGACATTCTGCTCTCACTCTCCGCAAGCTGCTCCTCGTATTTTTCGAGCTGCCGTTTTAAGCGGGACAGAATTTTTCCCGGGTTATAATATTTCTTTTTGTCAAACACATCATCCAGTGTCGGAACGTCGGCTGATTTCCGTACAGCTCCTCCCGCATTTCCCGTTTCTCTGCCCGGCGTCTGCCGTTTGATTTCTTCGAGATACTGTGCATAATTCATTCCGTAAAATTGTACGTCGCTCTCGCCGAACTCCAGAATGCCGGTTGCCACCTGGTTGATGAAATAACGGTCGTGCGATACGAACAGAACGGTTCCCTCGTAGCTGGTCAGCATTTTTTCCAGCGCTTCTTTTCCCGCCAGATCCATGTGATTCGTCGGCTCGTCCAGAATCAGGAAATTCGGTTTTGTATAGAAAATCCGGCAGAGCTCCAGCCGCACTTTTTCACCGCCGGAGAGCTGTCCCATTTTCTTTTCGACATCCTCACCGGAAAACAGAAAGGCTCCCAGTGCACTTCGGACATCGTTGCGAAGCAGGTTCGGATAAAGACTCCAGAAATAGTCGAGCACCGTCTGCTCCGGGTCGAATTTCTGGTTGACTGCTTTGTGCTGATCAAAGTACGCAAAATCCACGCGGTTTCCAAATTGATAACTTCCGCCCAGTGGATTGATTTCGCCCACAACGGTTTTCAGAAGCGTCGATTTTCCTTTTCCGTTTTCTCCGATGATCGCAATCCGTTCTGCTTTTTTGATGACTGCGGAAATTTCACTCAGAACGGTGTCGTATCCGATTTTCAGTTTTTTCATCGTGAGCACATCCGTATAGCTCTCCCGCGCCGGGCGGAACAAGGCATGGAAGGTTTTCGTATCAAACCGCCGCGGTTTTTCGATTTTCACCATATGCTCGATCGCCATTCGTTTGGAACGGGTCGCCGCAACTTTCGTCGGAGTGTTTTTCCATTTTTCGATCCATGCCGTCAGACGCTCGATTTCCTTCTGCTGCGCCTCATAGTCTTTTTCCTGTTTGATCTGTGCTTCTTCTTTTTGTTTCACAAATGCCGAATAATTTCCCGGATACCGTTTGATGTCACCGTATTCGATTTCATACGTCACATCAATCACGCGGTCCAGAAACATGCGGTCATGTGATACAATGACAACGGCATTTTCGTAGCTTTTCAGATAATTTTCCAGCCACTCCACTGCAGCGATGTCGAGGTGGTTGGTCGGCTCGTCCAGAAGCAGGATGTCCGGACGCTGTAAAAGAAGCTGAATCAGCGCAATTTTTGTCTGCTGTCCGCCCGAAAATTCACCGATCGGTTTTTCCAGATCTTCGAGCGCAAAACCAAATTTCTGGAACATCGTTTCCATATCTTTTTTCCAGCTGTACCCGTGCAGGCTCTCGATTCTCCGCTCCAGGTAATCATACTCCGCCAGCAGTTTTTTATGATCTTCCGTCTCGGCGAGCAGCTTTTCGATTTCCTTTTTTCGCGCTTCACACGCAAAGACTTCCGCGAAAGCCTTCTCCAACTCCACTCTTACCGGCACATCTCCATCGGTAAAATTAATCTGGCGCAAAAAACCGATGTTCCGTTTTCCGCTCATCGTAATTCCGCAGCTCTCGTCGCTGTCCAGATTACTCATCTCAATATCCCCGGCAATCAGCCGCAGAAGCGTCGTTTTTCCGCATCCGTTTCTGCCGACAATTGCAATTTTTTCTGTGTCGTGAATTTCGAAATTCACACTGTTTAAAATCGTGTCTGCGCCAAACTGGACTCTGGCATTTCTGATCTGATATCTCATGTTTTATACCTTTTCTGTTGTTTCAACTCACAGTCGGTATTTTCACGGAGTCTGACATGTCGAAAATAGTTC
>OGRM01000778.1_pt1 | contig 25184 bp, 15 predicted proteins | sample 1553491 | NCBI WGS metagenome assembly OGRM01 (sample SAMEA2580110, study PRJEB22360) | human gut metagenome | biome: human gut; feature: human-associated habitat; material: faeces | place: Denmark | collected 2008/2010
CTTCAAAATTAAGCACTAAGCTATTATCGGCTTTTTTTTTTTCCCCCCCCCCCCCCCGTTTTGTAAATAACTGTATGTGTGATAGTTATGCTTTTATACACTTACTCTTACTTACCATATCATTACTCAATGAACTGAAGTCCTCAGAATCTATATACCTTTGCACCGAAAAATTTGATTGGTATAAATTTTAATGTAAAAAGGAAACAGTTTTATTCAAAGCTCAAAGAATGTCTAAAAAAATTATCAAGGGTATTTGTCTTGTTGCATCTCTCTTGCTTTTTACTATGTCAATGGATGCAGCAACCGCAAATGGTGTTGGCAAAAGCGAGAAGAAGGTTTGGCAGGATTCAGACCCTAACAAGGAGAATTATTTTAACAACCGTCGTGCACTTGTAGGACCCGGTTGTATGATCAACAGCCTTTTCGATGGCGTTGAAGTGGTATCAGGAACAAAAGACCTTCAGAACATTTCTAATGATGATTTGGATGATTATGCTACGATTCCTGCTCTTGTTGGAGCTACCGTAGTAGCAAGTCCTATTATCAGCGTGAAGGACAATCAGCATTATTATGCTGGTGGCACAGAGGCAGGTTTTGTTATTTGTGCAAAATCAGATGCAAGCATCCTTACTCTCGATTTAGCACAGTTCTACAAAATCCAGTTTCTCAAGGACGGCAAAGCGGTAGGCGAACTCCAGTCTATTTCTACAGGAAAATCTGTCACCGGACTCGGTTTGTCGCTGCTGACATTCCCTGGTTCAGATCAGGTAAACAAATTGTATATGGCTACTGCTCCTGGCAATTTTGATGAAATCAAGCTTGTTCAGTGTGGAGTTGACGCCAAGTTGCTCTCTGCTATAAATATCAAGTATGCATTTGTAGGCAAGGCTCGTGAGTATACTATTACCAATAATAAGGAGAATGGTATTTCTAAATACGCTGAAGAGCAGGGTAGAAAGACGTTTACTCTGGATGCGCAAGGCAAAAAGCCAACTCACACATTAGGTGAGGTGTCACGTGGTGATGTGATTGATGAGAAACTTGACAATGGCTATGCTGCTGTTGTAGGAGCAGTAGTTCCAGTATCAACTCCTGTTACTGTTGTTGCCAAACCCAGTGATGGCAAGGAAGCATTCCCTAAGGGAACGGAAGTGGGATTCAAGTTTAATGGATTTAATCTCGCCAATCTTTCGGTAGGCTCTGGCATCGAACTCACACTTTTCAACAAAGAGAATAAAGAAATAGGCAAGTATGACATCTCTAATAAACTCCTGGGTCTTGGACTGATTGAGGATACCAAGGACGGTGAAGTCGTGATGAGAGCCCCTGCAGCCTTTTCTGCAGTAAAGATTTACTTCAAAGGAATCGGACTGACAGTTGGAGGCACCTCCGTCAACTACGCCTTTGTACGCATGGCTCCCGATGCTGCTTCCCATCATTGTCCAATCAATGCCACATCAAGTCGCGATGTGTTTGGAAGTGTCAATCATTTCCAGTTGCAGCACAATAAAAATGTTGATGTGACATGGACCGTCCAGAGCTATCCGGAGGGTGCCGCTGATGTTGAAGTGGTTGCCACAACAGGCTTGGTAAGCAATTTGTCTCTTCCCGGCAAATATGTTTTCCGTGCAACTGCTGCTGATGGTTGCTATGAAGAGACAACCCTCAACTATGCTCCTACATATATTCCGGAGGAACACGGAGTGGATATCCTTGTCAATAAGGAGGGTGAGGAGCCTAAATACGTGTTGAGCGATAAGTTTGGCGGTGGTTTGATACAGATTTTTGATGGAATGAAGAATAGAACTGCCATACTTACAACTTCACTCAACGACTTCGCATACCGTCAGCCGGGCGTTTCATTGGCAGCCAACACAGGTCTCATTGGCATCAAGACTGCTGATGGCTCTAACTTTGCTGATGGTTTGAATGGCAATACAAGAGCGTTCAATGGCAAGATGAAGGTTGGTTTTGTGGTATCTGCTAAGGCTACCGGACTCGATGCTAATGTGCTTAAGCTCTACAACATCAAGCTCTACAATAAAGGCAATGAAGTGACTGGAGATGTAACAACCCATTGGGATGCCATCTCAGCCGGACTTATCGGTAAAGAGGAAACACGTAAAATGTGTCTGAACGTTGATGTGCCTGCGGGCTGTGTGTTTGATGAGATTGTACTTTATAACACAGGCGTTCTTTCTGCCGACCTCTCACAGCTCAATATCTACTATGCGTATGTTGCCGATGCTGAGGCAGACAACGCTACTACCAATCCTATATATGGTGCTCAGGTGGTATCTACAAATAACACCAATGCATCCATCGACTTTGCTAACACCAAGATGTTCCATGTTGCCAACATTGGCAATGGCTACGACGAGTTGGGCAACTTGATTGACGAGTCGTTGGATACATACCTTACTCTTCCGTTGGGAGCAAACTTGGGTGGAGCCACAATCTCTGTCAATATGGGTAAAGTAGTTGATAAGGGACAGCAGCTTGTTATGGTAACCCAGAATCTGGCTTTAGGATTGGGTGCAAGTCTGGGCGAAGGTCTTAAGTTGACCACCTATCTTGATGGTGAGGAGCAGGAAGAACTGACAAGCTGGAAGGTTCTTGGTGCTGATGTTATTGGCAGTAAAGGCGACAGCTATGCCGTGCTTAATCCTACCAAGTCGTTCGATCAGGTTCGTATCACACCTGTTAAGGCGCTCTCTGCTCTTGAGAATCTTCAGATTAAGGGCTTCGCTCTGCGTCCAGACATGAACGACGACGGAACCCTCAACGGATACGACGACCTTCTGGTTCTTGATGAGGACAAGACTCTTGCAGTTACTAAGTCATACACTGGAGCCAAGATGCTGTTGCACCGTACATTCACCAAGAATGCTACCAACGACAAGAAGGGATGGAACTCTATCATTCTTCCCGTCGATATGACAGCAGCTCAGGTTAAGGAAGCCTTCGGCGAGGGTGTACAGATGGCTGAGTTCGACCGTTTGGAGAACAACTGGATAAAGTTCTCTACAGTAAACGTAGCCGCTGATGGCGTAGTGCTGAAGAAGAATACACCTTATATAATATATCCTACAAAGGAACCGCTTGGCAACTATACATACACTATCGATGGTGGTGTTACGGAGATTCTCGACGGTCCTGTATATGTAGCCAATGGCATCAACTACGATGACCAGACATCCGAATTGACACACACGGTAAATGGCGGAGGCATGACCTACACCGGTTCGTACAGCAATCCGACTACGGTATCAGCGGATTCTTATATGTTCAGCAAGGGCGACTTGATTCACACTATTAAGCCGCACGATGTGAAAGCTTATCGTTGCTGGCTTAAGGAGGAAATGCACACGGGCAGAATATTGATGTTCTCCCTGGATGGAAACGGCATAGATGGTACAACTGGCATCCATGTGATTGAGGAGAACAAGCAGAATGCAAACACCGGCATCTACAACCTTGGCGGTGTGCGTATGAACACCAGCAACGTCGATAAGTTGCCGAAGGGTGTGTATATTGTTAACAACAAGGTAGTGGTAAAGAAATAATATTATAACTGCATTATGAAAAAGAAGAAATACGTAGCTCCGGAGATTAGCGTTATCGTGATGGAGCCTTTACAGATAATGGCTGGAAGCATTGGAAGTGACCGTGGCTGGACTCCTGATGGTGACGAAAACAATGGATTCAGCGTTCAGGAAGAAGAGGAAAATGGAGAATATGAATTCTAAATTCTATATAGATAATACATTATAATTTTTGATTGTCGTTGAGCGCCTTGCAATGCAAATGCTTCTGCAAGGCGCTTTCTTGTATGCTCGGCATGAGCTTATTCTAATGCGTGCAAGTCCCTAACGAGCCCTAATAGCGGGAATCGTATAGCCAATAGCAAGGGTGTCCACCGCGAGGTGGAATCTGAAAGAAGCTGGCGGCAAACATCTGACCTAACGTACAGAAACTTCATACAAGGCATATGACCATGGATGAGATTGCAAGACAAATCAAAGTCCCATAGCTATTCGGAATGGTTGGTGTAAATGAAGTGGGTATAAGATGGAAAGAATAAGCCCTTATCCGAGGAGGTCCCACGGACGCATGGGTGAAGATGAATCATTCGATGTACCATGACGGAGTAAAGCTTGCCGTGAGAAGTCAGCAGAGGTCATAGTACCCAAGGCACGTGTGCTTATAGGGAAGGACTGAATCGTGCAGTGCAATAGTAAATGAATGTTACCTTGTGAGGCACCTCGTCAGATGTCCGAAAGGAACTCTCTATCCAAGACGATAGGACGGAATCCGACAATAGGATAGAAGTGACGCTACTCATAGGGATAGCTGAAAACAACTTGCCACACATCGCAAGATGAGAAAGCACGAAACCGCCGTATGCGGAACCGCACGTACGGTGGTGTGGGAGGTCGGTAAATGTGAAAATAGGAGGTGAATGCCTTTTATGATTAGCATTTACCTCCTACCCGATTGTATTAGGAGGGTGTCAAAAGTCAATTATTCGCGCTGAAAGCCCAATAAGCTCATAGAGGGCGTGTCAAATGTCAAAGCAGCGCGCCCCGAAGGTAGGGTGTTCAAAATCGCCTTAAAATCCCACACATTACAAAGCCGTCCTTTGCAGTTGGAATACTGCAGAGGACGGCTTTGTAATGAGTGGTTGGCTACTCGGTTGTGGGCCTTACTTCTTGATCTTTTGGAATCCCAGGCCATAGACACCGCTGACGGGAGCCTGCGAGACGAAGGCGTGCGGGTCGATCCGGTTGACGACCTGCATCACCTCGCGGCTCTTGCGTCCGTGGACGATGATGAAGAGCATGCCCTTTTGTGCACCCGTGTAGAGGCCGCGCGCCTCGATGACGGTGCAGCCGCAGTTGGCCTCCTCGTTCATGGCGTGGCCCATCTCCTCCCATTTGTCGGAGATGATGAAGAACTGCACGCTCGAGCGCATACCGTTGATGACGTAATCGACCGACCACGACATCACACAGAGCGTGATATAGCCGTAGATGACCTTTTCCCAGGATCCGAGGACGAGGTAGCTGGAGGTGATCACACAGAGGTCGCACATCAGGATGACGCGTCCCAGCGAGATGTCGCGATACTTATTGACGATGGCGGCGATCACGTCCGATCCTCCCGTCGATGCGTTGTATTGCAGGGCGACGCCCATCGTCACGCCCATGATGACGCCTCCGACCACACAGGCCAGGAAAGTCTGGCCGGCAAACGGGACTTGTCCCTCGAACACCTTCTGGAAGAAACCGACACTGAAGGAGAACACCGTGACGGCAAAGATCGTTCGGACGCAGAATCGCCATCCGAGGAGTTTCAGGGCTGCGATCATCAAGATGCCGTTGACCACGGCGTAGGTGTAGGGAATAGGGATGCCCGTGCCCCAAAACAGGACGGAGGAGATACCTCCCAGGCCACCGATCGTGATTTGGTGGGGAAGCAGGAAGGCGCACCATCCCAGACTTCCGAGAATCATTGACACGGCAATGATGCAGAATTCTTTGATTTCTTTTGTCTTATTCATTCTGTTTGAAGTGTTGTTTCGCTGTCGTCAGTAGTTGTGACTTGCTGTCGTCAGTAGATACGACTTGCTGTCGTTTGTCGCTGCTCTCCGCGCGCTCGCGCAGCCTCTGTAGCGATGCTTTTGGCTCGACGGTGTGCGTTTTTCGTGATGCCGACCGTCTGCTTTTTGCAAATTCGGTGCAAAATTACAAAGAAAAAACGAGACTTCGGCGGTCTCGTCGTTTCATTTTGCTCTCAACGGTCAAAAGCCTCTCGGTTTGAGGGTTTGCGCTGGTGCCAATACGTCCTGCTGAGTGTGGGAAGACAACCAATACAAGTTGTCTTCTATGTGTCCACGTCGAGTCACCCCATTTTCCGGAAGAACCAGTTAGAAGGGCAGTCCCACGGCGAAGTGGAGCGTCTGCGCATCCTTGAAGTGGCCGATGTTGAAGAATCCGCTCTTGCCCGTGTCGTAGGGCAGGTGGAGGCCGAGACCCCAATCGACGCGGAGGATGAAGAAGCCCACGTCGTAGCGCAGTCCCACACCCGTGCCGAAGGCCACGTCTTTGAATATCCGCTTGAGCTGGAACGTCGTCTGCTCCATCTCGTCGTGCTTCTTGAGCGTCCACACGTTGCCCATGTCGAGGAAGGCCGCGCCATAGAGCGATCCCACAAGATGCGGGCGGTATTCCAGGTTGGCCACAAACTTCAAGTCGCCCGTCTGTTCCACATAGGAGAAGAGGGGAGAGACGCTGCGGTATCTTCCCGGTCCTATCTCGCGGGCGTTGAAGGCGCGGATACTGTTGGCGCCCCCCACGAAAAACTGTTCCGTATAGGGCGCATACGTGCTGTTGCCATAACTGAAGATGCCGCCTGCGCCGACGTGCGCCACCAGGGTGGATTTCTCGCCCGTGCTCCACTGCTTGGTGAAGTTGGTCTCAAACTTCACAAACTGTGCGTAGGGATTCTTGAACATCAGTTTGCCCTTCTCGTCCCACTTTTTTCCAGCCACCATGTAGCCCAGCGACAGGAGGTTGGAAGCCTCCGACAGCGTCGTCCACCACTTGATGGGGTTGGGCGTCCCAGCCTTGCTCTGGTATGTGTAGCTAAACTCCAGTTTCGGTATAAACTGGTCCGAGAAACTCATGGCGAGGTAGGGCAGTTCCTCCGTCATCTGGTCAAACCGCTCCGTATGGCTCGGCATGTATTCATAGGTCAGCAGCAAGGGCGAAAACTTATATTCGCTCCGCTCCGTCGGCTTCCAGTTGTACGTCAGTTCTCCCGACACCACATGGCGCTTGAAGTAGGCCTTGCGGTTGATGACGCTCGTCGAGGCGCGCAGCGTGGTCATCGGCGTCTCGTAATAGACCTTGCGGCGCCGGCGCACGGTGGCCGGGTCCTCGCCCCTTGCGATGGCCTCCTGTATCCTTTTTCGGGCCTTCGCATGGCGCTGCTTCGCCGTGCCCCGGAAGGGGATGAGCAGTCGCGGCAACTGGAGGCTCACCTCGCCACCATACTCGTAGCTGCTCATGCCCGAGGTCTCCTGGTTATCTGATCGTCCCCAGGTCCATTCAAATGCGCCGTTGGCGCGGAAGTTGAGGAGTTCGCCACCCCGAAAGGCGTTGCGCTTGGTGAGACCCATGATCAACTCCGGCCCAAACTTGCCGCTCGTCTTTCCCTTGCCGTAGGCTTCGATGAAGAAGTCGTAGGGCTTGTCAAAGACGCAGTCGGCCACGACGTCGAGCTGGCTGCATTGGTCCGTGCTGTCGATGGGGACGAACGAGAGGCGCGTCTGCGAGAAGATGCCCGTGGCGTTGAGTCGCTGCTGCGTCTCCTCCTGCAGGCTCGCGCTGTAGAGGTCCCCCCGCTTCAGTTTGATTTGGTTGCTCAGCACGCGGCGGCGCAAGGGCGAGTGGGTGCCGTTGTAGCGTATGCGCAGGGAGCGTCCGTGGCTCGTCGTGTCGATCTGCTCGAAGAGGTTGCGCCGCAGGTTGACGTTGATGTTGCGGATGGTCCAGGTCCTCAGGGCGCGCCCATCGACGGAGTCGAGAAGCTGGAGGTTCACCGCCACCGTTCCCGGTCGCGAGACCGAGTCGGCCAGATAGCTTGCCATTCCCTTCTCATAGTAGAAGTAGCCATTGTCGCGAAACAACTGTGTGATGCGCTGGCGCTCGCTTTCGAGCGTTGAGATATCAAAGGGCGCGCCGCTTCTCGTCATCGCCTCGTCGGCATGGGCGCTGATGAGGCTGTCCTGGCCCGGCGTGAATCCGACGTAGCCGAGCGTGTCGATCGTCCAAAGCTGGCCCATCTTGACGGCGTATTGCAACTTCATCTTCTTCGGGTTCTTCTGCGGTACGAGACTGTAGCTGATGTCGCCATTGAAGTAGCCGCGCTTCTTGAGCAGGTTTCTGCCCACCGTGGTGTGAAGATCAGGGTTGGCATAGCTCATCAGCACCGGCTGCGTGCCAAACGCCTTCACCATCCATTTGTCAAAGGACGTGGTCCCCTGAGAAAAAGCGTTCCATATCCATAGACCGATTTTCAGCGGCGACTGTAGGGTAGGGCTTCCGAAGAGCGAACCGTTGGGTTTGGTGGCGAGCACCACGTCGAGCTCCTCGCGCACCGAGGTGGCGTGCTCCGACTTGTCAGCATCCACATACTCCGTGGGCTTCATGCCCGTATAGAGCTGCTCGCCGTCCGGTATGGCGCTCGTCGAACTGCAGCCCGTCGAGAGGAGGACCACGCCGATGGCGGCCCATAGGAAGAGGTATATCTGTTTCATGGGAGTTTTCGTTGTGTGGAGTCAGTACGGATGACGGGGATGACGGCGTCGTCGTCAGACTTTAGTTTGAAGATATCCTTGAAATGGCGCAGCTTCCGACGCCAGGAGAAACCACCTCCGAAGACGCTGATGTTGCCTTCGAGCCAGTCGTAGGCCTCCCGCTCGTAGTAGAGCTTGAGATATTGCGTCTCCTTCTGGTTGAGTCTGTACTCCAGCGAGAAGTTGTCGAAGTAGGCACCGTTGTCGTCCGCCGCCGTGGCCCCTGTCGAGACGCGTCCGCCCATGCTGATGCGCAGTCGGTTGTTGAGGATGCGTTTCGAGAATTTGAACGTATAGTCGGTGTGGAGCGCTCCTGTCGCGTCCGCCGTGCTCTCGAGGTTGGCCGTCAGGTCCAGTCCCATCGACCGGAAAGCGCTGCCCGTGATCTTGTTGACCTCCGTCTGCAGGAAGCTCGCCAGCGCCGAGTTCATGGCAAAGTTGCCCACGTTGCTGTCCAGGTACATTCCCGAGGCCAGCATGGAGACGGCCAGTTTCGACCGCTCCTCCGCGCTCTTCATGTTGAGCTCGTTGCGCATCTGCGCGTCCTCCGGTGCGTCGATGACAAACTCCACGCCCATGTCGGGGAACGTCTTCGACAGTCTCACGCCGCAGTCGAAATCCACGATGCGTCCCTGTGAGTTGTCCGACGATGCCACGGCCGTCTTCACGTTCTCCGTGGCCGTGATGTTGAGCGTCGGCTTCATCGGGTCCCCCGTCCATTGTATATAACTGCCGTCCTGTATCTGGAACGTGCGCAGCGGGATGATGGGCAGCGAGTATTTCATCTCGCCGTTGCTCAGCGTGTAGCGTCCGCGCAGCTGCAGTTCGTTGGTCGGATCGTAGGTGAGGAAGAGCGTTCCTCCGCCGATCAAGTCGATGTAGTTGGAGTGGTCCGCCGTGAGGTAGCAGACGATGCGTGCCTGCTCGTCCACGTTGACGTTGAGGTTCATGTTCAGACCCGTGATGTCGGGGCGGTTGAGCGTCTCGGGGATGGTGTCGCTGAAGTTGCTAAACTGCACGAGGTTGTCCAGTTCGGAGTCGGATGTCAGTTGCGCGTCCCTCATGACGTAGGCTATGTCCGTGGCTCCCAGCACGTCGATCTTTCCCCCCAGCCATAGGTTGTTCAGCGGTCCGCGCATGAGGCCCCTGAAGTTGACGAACGCCTTGCCATAGGCCTCCGATCGCGCGTTCTCCTTGGCGTCGATGATCTGGAAGTTGTCCGCCCTCATTCTCACGTCGAGATACATCTTGTTGAAGTCGCTGAAGTCGAGATAACCCTGTATGTTGAGCGGTCGGTCGTTGTTGGCAAACATCTCGAAGTTTTCAAACTTCAGTCGGCTGTGCTCGATCGTCACGGGGTCGTCTGCGAAGCGCATGGAGACGCCGTAGGGCACGCTGACCAGTCGTGTGGAGTCGAGGTAGAGTTCGCCGTTGATGTCCAGCTGGTCCAGGGGTCCGTGCAGCGAGAGCGTTCCCTCTCCGGCTCCCTGCAGTCCTACGATCTGATCGGGCACGAAACCGTTGACGAAGTGGAGCGGGAATTGGTTCATCGCCAGTTCTGCGTCGAGCAGTCCCTTGCCCTCGTCCTTGTAGGTACCCGTGAGCGTTCCCACCTCCTCTTCGTCCTGTCGGATGATGGCATCGACATAGTGCGATCCGTCCTCCTTCGGCATATAGACCACCTCCGCCCCCACGTTGCCCATGGGCGCGTTCTCATAGATGAAGTTGTGGATCGTCATGTCGCCCGAGACGGTGAGGTCGCTCTCCGTCTGCACGACGTGGTAGTCGCCGTTGAGCGTGCCCGAGATCTTGGGTGCGAAGGGCAGCACCGCCAGCACCTTCTCCAGTTCAAACTGGTGCATGGCGAGGGTGACATCCTGCAGCACCGTCGTGTCGGCGTCGTTGGAGTAGAGCTGCACACCCGTTCCGTCGCTGGCGCGCAGGATCATCTTGGCCGATACGCGGCTGTCCTGTCCCAGATAGACGTAGTTGTCCTTGTTCACGTCGAAAGCCTTGTAGCCGAGGATCGCCGTCGGCGAGGTGATGTCGAGTTTCACGCCGTTGCCCTCCATGGCCGCGCGCAGTCCCAGGTCCAGTCCCGTCTTTCCCTCCTTGTCCTTGACGACGGCATGCGTGACGAGTCCCTTCTCGAAGAACGATCCGTTGATTTGTCCGCTATACGGATAGCTATTTGACGGCAAATTGCTCACCGCCATGTCGTAGTTGAGCGTACTGCCGTCGCTCTGCAGGTTGATGTTGAGCATGTCGATCGTCACGTTGTCCTGATAGACCAGCGAATCGACGCTCACAAACCCGTTGATACCCGTCTCCGGCGACGACGTGATGTCCGCCTGCGCCGCCCGGAATGCGTAGCCGCTCTGCCGCAGCAGTTGGCTGATGAAGTTGCTTGTGCCCGTATTGAGAATGAAGTGGCCGTTGGGCAACTGGCTCAGCAGCGCCTTTTGGTCTATCACGCGCTCCTCCGTCTGCCGCTTGATGGTCTCGGCGATGCGCGTTCCCACCTCGGCCAGATGGCTGTAGCTGCCCTCGAAGTCGGCGTCGAGCTGGAAGTCTCCCCCTGTGATGTCGGCGTGGGTCGTGTCGCGTCGGCTCAGCACGTCGAGCGAGAGGTCGCCCGGTGCCAGCGTCCGGTCTTTCTCATGCAGTAGCAGGTTGCCCACCAGTCCCTTCACCATCAGCTCGTCCTTTTGGTCCGTGAACACTTGTAGGTTCGCGCGGGTGGAGAGGGCCAGCGGCTGCTCCGTCAGTCCCAGTTGGTAGAGATCCGCCACCGACACGTTGGCCCCTACGCGTCCCTCCACGGTCTTGCCCTTCGTGCCGCCGTCGAGTGAGAAGTCGCCAGCGAGCAGGCGCACCAGCGCCGTGTCGCGCCGTTCGGTGAGCAGCAGCCGGTCTATCGATCCCCTCACGCTGTGGACGCTCCTGAGGTTGGACCTCACGCTGATGTCCGTCTCCGCCTGCAGGTCATACGCCTTGTCCACCAGGCCCAGCCCCTTGAGGTCCGCTTTCTCCAGTCTTCCTTTCAGTTGCGCCTGCAGGTTGTTGCCCTTCAGCTGTGCCGTCACGTCAAACGAACCGTTGAGCAGTTCGTGGGGCGCGTGTTTTTCCCTGCTGGTCAGCCGCAGGTGGGAGATGGGCCCTTGGATGTAGTGAGTGTTCTTGAGGTTGGAACCGACTTCCACGTCCGCGTAGCCCGAGAGCACAAACGGATAGTCCTTCACGCCCAGGCGCGCTAAGTCCGCATGCGCTATCTGTCCGCGGAAATGGCCGTCGATGCGCTTTCCATCGACGCGTCCGGAGAAACCGAATTTGCCACCCACCATCGGGTTCCGACTGTCCACCTTGGCCGTCATCCGCCCTTTGTGCAACTGCAGGTCCGCCCGGATGCCATCGAGCGTATAGTCGCCGTAGCTCATCTGTCGTATGTCGGCCCTGACGAGTGCTGTCGCGCGGGGGCTGAGCACGTCCGTTCCCCGTCCTTCCGCCGTCAGGTGGCCCGTCAGCACGCCCAGTTCCATGGTCGGAAGGAAATGGCTCAGGTCGAAGCGCGTGGCCTCCAGGCGGGCGTCGTAGTGCGCTGTGGTCGCATGGTAAGTCCCGTCGATATGCAGCCATCCGCTGCCCTCCGTCACCCTCAGGTCTGCCGTATAGGCCGAGGGCGTGATTCCCACGGATCCGTTGAATCCGATGCCCTTTGGCAGACGTACCATCTCCCTCACCTCGCGTGGCATGAAGTGGTAGGCGAAGTCCAGGTCCTCCGTCCGTCCCTTCAGCCGCAGGTCGGCTCGCAGCCGTTCCGTTGCCGTGAGGTTCTCCACCCGTCCCGTCGCGGTCAGGTCGAAGTGGCGGTCCATGCGGAGGTGGATATTTTGAAGCGAGGCCTGTTGCAGGTTGCCCGTCAACTGGCCCTTCACCGTGATGCGCGACTTCGGTAGCGCCCCCAGCACGTCGGCGGGCAGGGAGGCCAGGAAGGGCCGCAGGTCGCCGAGGGCCGTATGGCCCGCCAGTCTCGCCAGCATCTGTCCTGGGTGACGATCGGCGAAGGCGTTCATGTCCATGCGGAACGTCCCCTTCAGGTCGGTCTCCGGCATGGTGAGGTGGAAGTCCTCCAGGGCGAGGCGCGTGCTGTCGGTGTGGAAAGTTCCCTTGAGCGTGTTGACGCGCATTCCGCTCTGCTCTGCGAAATGGGCCGCGCGGATGCGCAGGTCGATGGTGTTGGCGGCGTAGCAAAACGAGTCGATACCGAGATGCAGGTCGCTGAGGCTGATATGGGCGGCGTCGAAACCCCTTTTGGCGCGGGGCACGAAGTTTTGGTCGTAGGCCAAAGCGCCGTCGTGCCAGTCGAGCGCCCCTACCTTGTACGTGTTGTCTTTCAGTTGGAGAACCGCCCGCCGCGCCGTGGCCTCGCCGAAGTGGGCCTTCACGCTCATCGTGTCGCCCGGCAGGTGTAGTCTAAAGTCGGTGTGGGCCAACTGGAGCCGGTCCACGTCTATCTTCCATAGCACCTCCTTCTTGGCCGTGTCCTTTGGCATGGTGTCGCCCAGGGCCACGTCGATGTAGCCTCCCCTGATGTCGGCAAGGTTCACCTTCGCCCGCTCCTCGCCGAGGCTCACGCCGTGGCTCACGAGGTGGAGGCGCTCCAGGTCGGCCTTGATGCGCAGGTCGCCGATGAGCTGGTCCGTGTTCATCCGCAATCCCTTGAAGGTCAGCCAGTCCACCTCCACGCGCCCGCTGAGTAGCGGCAGCATCTGCACATGGGTTGTCAGGCTCCTCACGTCGGCGATGGTGTCCATCCTTCCGGGCAACGAGTCGTTGGGCTGCAAGGCTTTCAAACCCTGCAACCGAAGGTCCAGCGGAAAACTGAGGCGCAGCTGCTCGACCGTAATCCTCATCCCCGTCTTCTCCGACGCCACCTGGGCCGCCTTCTCCACCGCCCACTTTTGCACGGGAGGGCAGTAGAGGAGCAGGGTGAGTATCAGAAACAGTGCGATGGGCGTGATGACAACAGCCAAAAGCACTTTTAGCGTTTTCTTCATGTGCGGAATCTCTGAACGACTATGCGATGATTGCTTCAAAGTGCAAAGTAACGAAAAAAAAATGAGATGTGCAAAAAATACCCGTACATATCCTTGTGTACTGTCTAAATAACACAGAATGGGCATAAAAAACAAAAAATCACAGAAAATATTTTTCTATTCGATAAATTCTTGATACCTTTGCCGTGGTGATTCAATCACCCATGTCTGGAGTTTACAGACGTTAAACTAAGTAATAACTAAAAAATAGGAGAGAAAGCTTATGAAGAAGACATTACTTTCAATGGTGGCATTGCTCGCAGCAGGCCATGCAGCAATGGCTCAGAACGGTTTGACAGAAATCCCCGATCCGGATGGTTCGCAGTTTATGTGTACGGTACTGTCGCCGAACGGCAAGTATATCGGCGGCGTGTGCTATGGCGAGAACGCGGGATTCATTTTTGACGTCCGGGAACAGAAGATGGTGAAATACGCAGCTCCCGATCCCGATACCGACGTCCAGTTGAAGGCCATCGCCGACAATGGCGTTGCTGTGGGATGGAACGGTCCTGCTGCCATCTTCGATTTCGCCAGCGAGAAATGCACCACCTACGGCGAAGCCGAACAGTATCTCTTCACGGGCATCAGCCCGAACGGAAAACTCATCGTGGGCGCGCGCTACGACGGTACCGACGACGAGGGCACGCCATGCCTCTTCAACGAGGGCGTGCCGACAGACCTGCCGCAGCCTTCCAACAAGTTCCTGGGTGCCGAGAGCGCGGGTGCCTCTGCGCTTTCCGTGTCCAACGATTCCATCATCAGCGGCTATTGGGTTGACGCTATGGCCACCCGTCCCGCACTCCTGTGGGCACCCAACCGCGACGGCGAGACCTTCTCGGCCTATCCGTTCTCGCGCGGCTATTTCGCTTCCTCTTATGAATCGACGATGCCCTACAGCATATTCAGCTGCGACCAGACCATCATGAGCGCCAATGGAAAATACGTCGTGCTCAATGTGGAGAAGCTTCTCGACGATGGAGGCTCCGAGTTTGGCGTAGCGCGCTACAATACGGAGAACGACCTCGTCGAATACTTCATGGCAAGCCAACTTGAGGGCATGGAGGATAGTGAGCTGTACGGCTTTGCCGTTTCCGACGACGGTACCATCGTCGGCTGCTGCGGCAGTCTCTATTCCGGCCGCACGGGCTTCATCTGGAAGAAGGGCGAGACGCTTCAAACGCTCGCTGAGGCCTTCCCCGAGGTTGCGAAATTCGTTGAATACGACGCTGGCGGTATGAACTCTCCTTGCGGCATCTCTGCCGACGGTCGCTATATTGCCGGATTCGCCTTTGTCGATGGCGAGACTGTCGATGAAGATTCCGAGGAAACTGGTGGAATGACGACTTGGTTCTTCGACACGCTGTACGAGATCAACGACGTGGCCGCAGCACCGGCATCCGAGGGAGCCGGCAAGGTAGTTGCCCGTTTCTCTGCCGATGGCAAGCGTCTGAATGCTGGTTCCAAGGTGCGCGGCTTCAACATGCTGCTGATGAAGAACGGCAAGACCATGAAGACTTTCAACAAGTAGGGCGCGCAGGCTCTATGAAGCCATCATCTCATCCGAGATAAAAGACGATCATCTCATCCGAGATATAAGAAGAAGGAGTACACCGGTTCCTTTGCCGGGCGTGCTCCTTCTTTTGCTTTTCCACTCTCCGAGTGTGACAATATCTCTCCGTGCGTCTATTAGGATGAGGCGGAGTAGGGAAGTTGTCTGGGCGGATGGCCTACCGCTTCACGAGGTGGCTGAACTGCGTGAGGTGGATGTGAAATCCTTAATGTAACATGTAACAATGTAACAATGTAACAATGTAACAATGGTGGCTGCATCTCCCCATGGTGAGATTTCTTATAAACCCCGCTTTCGAACCTTTGACCCCCGCTTTCATATTGCTTAAATCCGCAATGTCATAATACTCCAAAAGTTTCTTCATTCTATTCTCCACAAGAACTTTTAGACATAGTAAAGGTAGACAGCCTTTGTTTTATAGCTACAGATGGTGGAATTACATTTGGAGGTGGTGAATCTTTACTTTATTAGGACTCAGGGAATCTGAGCCTATCAATCTGATACCAACTTCTAAGTATAAAAAATGTGAAAAATCACAATTTCTCGGTATTGTGCAATTTCTAAATACCCCCTACCTTTGCACCCCGATAAAGGAATGGATATGAAAAAAAGATTAGGAATAATTAGAAAGATTAAAAAGAAACACATCTTTCTGGCCTTATTGGCCGTGATTGTTCTGGGAGGTTTGGCGAAGGCTTACTCTGCCTGGGTGGGTACTACCCGCATCGCTTTCCTCAACTATCAGGCTATTGCGCTGGGACAGATTTCGCATGCCAACGACAATGCGATGATTAAACTGAGTGAGATTACCACCGATGATTTCGATCATCTGGATGATTACGATATGATTATCGTGAATGGTATGGGTCTCCGAATCGACGAGAACCAGCGCAAGCAGTTGGAAGAGGCTTCCTACAAGGTGCCGACACTGACTCATGCTGCTACCAACCCGGCTAACAATATCGTATCAGTAGATAACTTCGATGCCGATTATCTGATGCAGTACATCGAGAACGGCGGTAAAAAGAATTATCACAGTATGCTCGCTTACATCCGTAAGTTTATCGACGGTAAGAAGTTCATGGCTCCAGAGCCGGAACGTGTAAATGAGCGGCCAGACTATCTCCTGACTCATTTCGACCCGAAGGATGAAAAGGGCGATGAACTGGGCTTCAACAGCATCCGCGAGTACAATGCCTTCCTGGCAAAGAACGGTTTATATAAAGAAGGTGCTCCTACCATCTTGCTTACCGGGTTTATGGGTGCTGTTCCTGATATGGAGAAGGCTTTCGAGAAGAAGGGATTCATGGTGTATCGCATCAATAAGCTGCAGAGCTTTATCGCCGGTCATCATGCCGACAGTATCCAGGCGAATGCCGTAGTAAATATGGCGCACGGCAGGCTGGGCGATTACTTCGTAGAGTTCCTGAAGCAGAAGAATATTCCACTATTCTCACCTCTTAATATCAACCGTTTGACCACCGAGTGGGAGAGCGACAAGCAGGGAATGAACGGCGGCTTCATGTCGCAGAGCATCGTGACTCCGGAGATTGATGGAGCCATCCGTCCATACGTGGTTTTCGGACAGCGCATCAACAAGGAGGGCTTGCAGGAGGTTTACGGCATCCCTGACAGAATGGAGAGTTTCGTGGAGAGCGTGCAGGGCTATGTGAATCTGAAGAACAAGAAGAACAGCAGCAAGCGTATCGCCATCTTCTACTTCAAGGGTCCTGGTCAAAATGCACTTACCGCTTCGGGAATGGAAGTGGCTCCATCGCTCTACAATCTCCTGGTTCGCTTGAAGGATGAAGGGTACAATGTAGGCAAGTTGCCAGCCAATCCTCAGGAACTGGCAAAGATGATCCAGGCTCAGGGTGCCGTCTTCGGAACCTATGCCGAGGGAGCCTATACCAAGTTCCTCCAGTCTGGACATCCTGCCCTGGTTACCGCCCACCAGTTTGCCGGATGGACCCAGAAGGCTTTGTCTAAGAAGATGATCAAGGAGATGAACCAGCTCTATGGTTCCTTCCCTGGCAAATATATGGCTACCGATGATGGTAAGTTGGCGGTGGCAAGACTGCAGTTTGGCAATGTGGTCCTGCTTCCACAGATGATGGCAGGCGTGGGAGGCGACTCCTTCAAGATTGTGCATGGCACCGACCAGGCACCTCCTTACACCTATGTTGCCTCTTACCTCTGGGCCCGTTATGGTTTCAGTGCCGATGCGCTCATCCATTTCGGAACCCACGGCTCGCTGGAATATACCCCGAGAAAGCAGGTGGCACTCGGCAGCAACGACTGGAGTGACCGATTGATTGGTGTGGTTCCACATTTTTATATATATACCATCGGCAATGTAGGCGAGGCGATGATTGCCAAGCGCCGCACCTATGCCCAGACCCAGAGCTATCTCACCCCTCCTTTCAAGGAGAGCGAGTTGCGCCAGACCTATAAGCAGTTGAGCGATGCCATCCAGTCATACGAGAAGAAGGCAACTGTCGAACAGTCGCTCAAGGTGAAGGCGCTGACCGTGAAGATGGGAATCGCCCGTGAACTGGGACTCGATGCCAAGCAGATGAACAAGCCTTATTCTGCAGATGAAATCGCACGAGTAGAGAACTATGCAGAAGAGTTGGCTAATGAGAAAATTACCGGTAAACTCTATACTCTGGGTGTGCCATACGATAACGATGATGTCCGCACCAGTGTCTATGCGATGGCTACAGATCCTATTGCCTACGGAATGTTGGCAGTAGATAAGCTGAAAGGTCGTGCTCAGGAGGGTGTTGAGAAGCACAAGCAGCTTTTCGACCGTCTTTATCTGGGCAAGGCACGCAATACCGTGACCCAGCTTCTGGGTTCAGCCTCGGTTTCTGATGAATACATCTGCCGTTATGTAGGAATCACTCCTGCCGAACTCCAGATGGCTCGCAAGGTTGAGGCGATGCAGTCTGCTCCGGATCCTATCCAGATGATGATGCAGATGGCAGACCAGATAGGTGGAGCGAAGGAGACGAAGCCAAAGAAGGTGGACCACCGTACGGTAAGCGAGCTCCGTGCTGCCAAGGTTTCTCATAAGAAGAAGGTTCCGCAGATGAGCCGTGAGGCTTTCGAGAAGATGGAGCAGACCGGCCGCTTCCCTGACAAGATGATGGAAGCCATCAAGAAGGGACAGAAATGGTATCAGGAAGATTTGAAAAGGGCGAAGATGGCGAAAGCCGGCAAGGGCAAGTCATCTCAGACCGGAAGATCTTCTAAAGATAAGGGTATGATGATGTCGAAGACACCAAAATATACCCGTCAGCAGATTCGTCTGGCTCAGGCGATTACTACCGTAGAGCATGCCTTGCAGAATGTGGGCAAGTATTCGGAGGCGCTCCGTCAGAGTCCGCTCAACGAGATGTCTTCTCTGATGAATGCCCTGAATGGCGGCTTTACCGCTCCTTCTCCTGGTGGTGATCTGATTGTGAATCCAAACACTCTGCCTACCGGTAGAAACCTCTTCTCCATCAATGTGGAGAATACACCTTCGGAGGATGCCTGGGAGAAGGCGAAGGAACTTTGCGACAATACCATCAAGATGTATTGTGAGCGACATAAGGGTGAATATCCTCGTAAGGTGAGCTATACGCTCTGGAGCAGCGAGTTTATCGAAACAGAGGGTGCCACCATCGCCCAGATTCTCTATATGCTCGGTGTAGAACCGGTAAGAGATGCCTTCGGTCGTGTTACCGATCTGCGTCTCATCCCATCCAAGCAGCTGGGCCGTCCTCGCATCGATGTCGTGGTTCAGACTTCCGGTCAGCTCCGCGACCTGGCAGCATCCCGTCTCTTCCTCATCAACAAGGCGATAGAGATGGCGGCAAATGCCAAGGGTGATAAGTACGACAACCTGGTGAAAGCCGGAGTTACCGAATCCGAAAGACTGCTCGTAGAGAAGGGCATGTCGCCAAAGGAGGCACGCGAGGTGAGTATGTATCGAGTGTTTGGTGGCGTAAACGGCAACTATGGCACCGGCATCCAGGAGATGGTAACCGCAGGCGACCGCTGGGATAAGGAGAGTCAGATTGCCGAGGTTTATATGAACAATATGGGTGCCTTCTATGGTGATGAGAAAAACTGGGAGACTTTTCGCAAGGCAGCTTTCGAGGCAGCGCTGACCCGTACCGATGTGGTGGTTCAGCCACGACAGAGCAACACTTGGGGCGCCTTGAGTCTCGACCATGTATATGAGTTTATGGGAGGTATGAACCTTGCTGTGCGCAACGTGACCGGAAAGGATCCGGATGCTTATCTCGCCGACTATCGCAACCATAGCAATATGAGAATGCAGGAGGTGAAGGAGGCAATTGGCATCGAGGGCAGAACCACCATCTTCAATCCAGCCTATATCAAGGAGAAGATGAAGGGTGGAGCCAGCAGCGCCAGCACATTCGCCGAAATCGTAACCAATACCTATGGCTGGAATGTGATGAAGCCAAAGGCTATCGACAAGGAGATGTGGGACGAGATATATAATGTATATGTCAAGGACAAGTACCATCTCGGAACCAAGGAGTTCTTCGATAAGCAGAATCCGGCAGCGCTGATGGAGATGACCGCCGTGATGATGGAGAGTGCCCGCAAGGGAATGTGGAAGGCTACTCCTCAGCAGCTCAAGGACATCGCCAAGCTTCATACCGAGACGGTGAACAAGTATAAGCCTTCATGCTCCGGTTTTGTCTGCAACAATGCCAAGCTCCGCAACTATATCGCCAGCAAGACCGATGCTGCTTCTGCCAAGGAATATCAGCAGAATGTAGAGCAGATCCGCGATGCTGAGGCTGCGAAGAACAGCAGCGACAAGGGTATGGTGATGAAGAAGGAGACGCTGAACGAGGACGCTCAGAAGACCACCACTGTAGTGAGCGGCATCGTTGTAGGTGTCATCGTCATCGTAGCTTTCGTGCTGTTGGCTGTCCTGATTCGCAGAAGAAGAAAGAATATGGTTGAATAGAAATGGAGACATTAGTTTTAGTAATGATGATATTGGTTTGCTTCAGTTTTGTGCTGAAGCAGACCTTCCACGGAGTGAAGGAGATTATGATCATCTCGGTGCTCGTAGCCTTCTTCGTGGGAATGACCTGGCCATTCGCCATCGAACAGTCGAAGACGCAGATTGCGGCCTGGATAGCCGACCAGAAGCTGATGCTCGATATGGCGGTGCTGCTGAGTATCGACGTGGCACTCACGATGCTTTTCTGTGTGCATCACGTAGATCTGAAGACTTCGGAACATGTGAGCCGCCGCAAATGGGTGTTCTTCATCTTCCTGAAGTACTTCCCGGGTTTGCTGGTTTTCCCAGTGCTGTTCAGCGTTTTGGTGATGACCATCTTCCTGCTTCCCGGCGTATCGTTCCAGGTGGTGGCATGGGTGCTTGCGGTAGTACTGCTGCTCTTCACTCCGGTATTCACCTACGGTTTGAGATGGCTTTTGCCGGAGCGACCAATCCGCTTGGAACTGCTCTTCCTGGTAGAGGTGCTGCTCGGATTGATGGGTATCATCGGTACGGTGAATGGCAGGACAGCCGTGGCAGGCTTCAACAGTTTCGATGCCCTCTCGCTTTTCGGCGTCATCGCCATCGTCATTGTGGGAATGGCTATCGGATGGGGCTGCTATCGCATCAAGATGCAGCGCTTATCCCAAAAGTTATAAAGGCGCAAGCCCCAACTTAACATTTAATATTCAACACTTAACATTATAAAATAAAGATGAATTACATATCAGACGTATTGTTTTGGATTTCCACAGGCATGCTGGTTCCTGTGATTATTTTGTTGATTTTCTTCTTCCTCAGAGCCTTGCTGCTCCTCGGAGGTTTCTTCGGACAGTATCTTGTAAAGCGCAAGACGGGTGCGGAGATTCGTGAACAGATGAACACCCTGACACTCGACAACATCGATACCCTGGGCGATCGCTTGCCGAAGAACAAGCAGGCTGTCATCGTTTCCTATATGAAGAAACTCGTGGACAACCGCCAGAGCAAGGCGCAGGTGAACCGCATCCTCGACCAGTATGCCCAGTTTGTTGAGAAGGATCTTTCTCTTCCATCTACTCTTCTGAAGATGGGTCCGATGCTCGGACTGATGGGTACCTTGATTCCGATGGGTCCTGCCCTGGTAGGTCTTTCTACCGGCGATATAGCTTCGATGGCTTACAATATGCAGGTGGCTTTCGCTACCACCGTAGTGGGATTGTTCTCTGCAGCCATCGGTTTTGTAACCAAGCAGACCAAGAACCGCTGGTACACTGAGGATATGAGCAACCTCGAGTTTATGGCAGACCTTGTAAGTGAAGAGTGAAGAACGAAGAGTGAAGGATTCAATAGTAATAATTTATGAGACAAAGACGTAGAAGTCGTCTCTCGCATGATGGCGAGGATGATGATCCGATGAGCGTAGTGAGCAACCTCTTCGATGTGGCGATGGTATTTGCCCTCGCCCTGATGGTAGCCCTCGTTTCGCGCTATAATATGACGGAAATGTTCAGCAAGGATAACTTCACGATGGTGAAGAACCCTGGCAAGGAGAATATGGAAATCATTACCAAGGATGGACAGAAGATCAATCGCTATACTCCTTCTGAAGACCAGAGCAATAAATCTGGCAACAAAGGAAAGAAGGTGGGCATCGCTTACCAGCTGGAGAATGGTGAAATCATCTATGTTCCGGAAGATAAATAAACGGGGATTGCAAATCCCCTCAAACAGAAAATATTTTTGTAACTAAATAAAAAAAAGAAAAGAAAAATGAAAAAGTTTAAGACAATGATGGCCATGATGTTGGCTTTGGTTTCTATGTGTGTAGTATTCAGCTCTTGCAGCAGCGATGAGGATGAAACAGTGGCAGCTGCCAAGGAGATTGCCGGTTCATACACCAGCTCTCTGGATATGACCGTAATGGGCGAGACTTCTACATACGATCATGTTACTATGAAGATTGAGGCTGTTGATGATGCTACAGTCAAGATTACCTTACCTGCTTGTGGCGAGGGCATGATGGCTCTTCCTGCCCTGGAGGTTCCTGCTGTAAAGGTTTCTGGTTCCAATGGTGCTTATGCATTCGCTCAGGAAAATTATGCTGGTACTGTTACCGTGAAAGGTGCAGAGAAGAACTACACTGTAACCTTGCAGGGTACTTTGAAGGACAAGACTCTGACCGTCAACTATTCTATTCAGTATGGCAAGATGCCTATGCCGATGATTGCTAAGTTTGTTTGTACAAGATAAAAGGATTGTTTCAGGATAAGTTTTGATATAACTCGATGAAACAAAAGATATTCGCACTATTCCTGATCCTTTGCGGATTGTGCCTGAATCTGAAAGCCGAAACCCAGGGCGATGTCGTGGGTAGGGTGCTCGATGATTCGGGCGCACCGCTGGCGGGTGCTACCGTCCAAATTTTGCATGCAAAGGGTGGGGTAATAACTGATAAAGACGGATATTTCCGCATTCCTTACAGCAAGGATGGAGCGGTGAGAGTGAAGGTGAGCTTTGTGGGCTATCAGACTCAGACTTTCGTACTGAAAGCGGATGAGAGAAAAGGTGAGCAGCATGTGCTTCGCCTTCAACCGGATGCTACTGCCCTCGATCAGGTGGTAGTTACCGCAACCCGAACTCCGAAGGCGCTGAAGGATGCTCCTGTGGTAACCCGTCTGATTACCGCCAATGATATCAAGATTGCCGATGCTACCAATATCCAGGACCTCCTCACAGAGCAGATGCCGGGTCTGGAATTCGGCTATGCCATGAATCAGGAGACTTCGCTCAACATGAATGGTTTCGGTGGAAACGCCGTGCTCTTCCTCGTAGATGGCGAGCGATTGGCTGGTGAAACCATGGATAATGTAGATTATAGTCGTCTGAACTTGGATAATGTAGGACGTATCGAGATAGTAAAGGGTGCAGCTTCGGCGCTCTATGGTGCCAATGCCGTAGCCGGTGTCATCAACATCATCTCCCGTGAAAACAGCGAGCCTTGGACTGCCAATGTCAATACCCGCTACAACAACTTCAACAAGGAGTGGCGCCACGGTGGAAGCTTCAGTTTCAATGCCGGAAAGTGGAATTCTCAGACCAGCATCCAGCGCACCACATCAGATGAGGTGCAGCTCACCAGTCCTTTCGATACAGAATCCAACATCCTCCATATTTATGGTGGCGAGACCTTCAATGTGAAGGAGCGTCTTACCTACAAGCTCTCTGACAAGGTGAAGCTGATAGGTCGTGGCGGCTATTTCGCCCGTGTCAGCAATCGCGGCAACTACGATGACCACTATAAGGATTATTCTGCCGGACTGAAGACCGTGATGAATCTTTCGGAGAATGATAATCTGGAGATTTCTTACGGCTTCGACCAGTATGACAAGGCTCGGTTTGTGAATAATGAGCGCACTCACGACCACGATTATACCAATCGTCAGAACATCATCCGTGCCCTCTATTCCCATATCTTCGGCAAGAATACATTGACAGCAGGTGCTGATTTCCTGAACGATTATCTCACCACCTATCAGTTTGCCAACAATGGCTCCAAGACTCAGAATTCATACGATGCCTTCGCCCAGTTCGATTACAATCCTTTGCAGTGGTTGAACATCGTGGCAAGTCTTCGCCATGATTACTTCTCAGCATCCAGCCAGCATGCCACCACCGGTCGTCTGGCTCTGATGACCAAGTGGAAGGGCTTTTCCATCCGTGCCAACTATGCCGGTGGATTCCGTGCCCCAACCCTCAAGGAGATGTATATGAACTTTGATATGGCGGGTATGCAGATGATTTATGGCAATCCGGATCTGAAGCCGGAGAAGAGCAACAACTTCAACCTGGCGCTGGAGCATACTGGCAGAGTGAAGAATGCAGGCTTCTTGACCGGTCAGTATAGTCTTACCCTCATGGGCTATTATAATAAGTATGACAAGCGCATCACTACCGAGGATTATGCCGATTATACCCCGGGAACCGGTCAGCCGGATGTGGCTTCCCGTTATTGCAACGAGGATGGAGTAGAGGTGAGCGGCATCGACTTCAGTGCCCAGTACCGTTCGGATATGGGTCTCGGCGTGAAACTCGACTACAGCTATCTCCATGTGGGTGGCAGAAGCGTAGATTCCCAGTTCTCCCAGCCTCGTCCTCATACCGCCACCTGGCGTCTCGACTACGATCGCCAGCTCTGTTCGTTCTATCGTATCAATGCCGCTCTGTCAGGTAGATACCTGTCCTCTCCAGATACGGACATCGAGAAGCATGACCAGGCATATCAGTTGTGGAAGTTCACGCTTCAGCAGCGATTCCTGGATGCCGTCAATCTGAATTTCACGGTAGATAATCTCTTCGATTATACACCTGAGAAGTATTATTGGAGTTCGGCGATGACCACCGGTCGCACCTTCTCTGTGGGACTTTCGGTTGACATCGACCGCATCGTAAATCTCTTCTAGAAACCGCTATCTGGCAGTCGCCAGACCCCAAATAGGTTAAAAAGCCATAGTGAAGGATGCTTTTCTTTAAATTATGCCGTATTTTCGGTATAAAATCGTAGTTTTGTAGTGATTCAAAATCTATTCATTCGAAATTATGATACGAAGAATCATTCTAACTATGGCTTTTTTGGCTAGCCTTTCATTATCAGCCAAGGATGTGAACATGGGCAGTTGGAGTAGGGAAGTTGTCTGGGCGGATGGCCTACCGCTTCACGAGGTGGCCGAACTGCGTGAGGTGGATGTGAATTCCTTAATGTAACATGTAACATGTAACATGTAACAATGGTGGCTGCATCTCCCCATGGTGAGATTTCTTATAACCCCCGCTTTCGAACCTCCCGTCCATTGGGTTCTAATCTCGATGCTTGTCGTCTGCCGCAAAGGCGCCAACGGTATCGCTCTCTATGAGTTGATAGCGTGTGGCCTCGACTGCTCTGTTGATATCTGGTCCCGCCATCTCCAAGTCTCTGATGGAATGGGCCGTGACATAAAGATACAATGCCACAACGACCCTGATGCCCGTATTCACTTCCTCGTCTGACGAAGAAGGAGCATTGTGCGCTTCGTCGTTTCTCCAGCTGGCGAAAACGGAGCATTCCCACCCACTCGGGATGGTTGTATCCACTCACTTTCG
>OGRM01000780.1_pt1 | contig 25028 bp, 20 predicted proteins | sample 1553491 | NCBI WGS metagenome assembly OGRM01 (sample SAMEA2580110, study PRJEB22360) | human gut metagenome | biome: human gut; feature: human-associated habitat; material: faeces | place: Denmark | collected 2008/2010
TTTTTGCTTTTTTTTTTGAAAGCCTCTACAAATATGGACATATCAAGTATAATATGGTATACTGTATACATCATATGAGGTCGGAAACGGTTCCCGACACACTCCATCTGGAGTACCTGAGATGCTGGATACACCGCCCAGCCATATGATTTCTACAAAAAAAGCAGTCTCTCTCACGAGAGACTGCAAATTTTCAAATCCCAAATTTCTTTTTCAGATATTCTTTTTCGTTTTAGGAACATAAACCTTTTTACCTTTACAAAAATTGTAATTCCTTCACCAAAAGCCGCATTATTCATTGTTATGGCAAAATAATATCCTCGTTGTTTGTATACACCGTAATCAATTTTCCCATGATTAAATCCATTGAATGGACATATTATTTTGTTATCAAAACATATTCCTCTAATATCATTATTTTATCAAAATATTGAAAGACATTGGAGTAGACGCATATAAATTTCCTGCAATAAACACTACCAAGCAACATAGAAACTTTCTCATAATACCACTATCTCTTTTTTAATCCATAAACCTCAAAATCACTATGAATCCAAACATTATTTTTTCTAACAAATATCAAATATGCCTTTTTGTATCCATAGCTTTTATCCCGCGCTATAGTATTATAGGTTTGTCGCGTACAATACGCATCATAAATTGATGACTCCCCTCTTAAAACTATTAAATATTTGTCCGATCCATCATTATACTTCTCTATTTTAGTTTTTATCACTTGTTCAGATGCAATAATTGCTGCATCATACACTTTATTATCAAACTCAACTTTCCCTTTTTTCATCGTACTTGTTGAAGGATAATAAACGAGCGTCTGACAAATTGCAATATTTGATATAAATATCAATACGATCGAAAAAAACTTTTTCATTATTTTAACTCTGCAATGATTCCAAAATCGAAAACACCTTTTGTCCTAAATAGCCCCTGTTTAGTAATCTTAAATTTTCTGTATAAAGCTATCTGACCGTTAGCATATCTCCATATTATATCTTGCTCCATGCCAGTTGCATATGGCCCGACATAATCAGCTTTCCCATATATACTTTCAAAAATTTTCCATGCAAGATTAGAAAGTTGAATACACGTTACCTCAGGGCTATCTTGCCTCTTCATGCGTCGGGCCCAATCATTCCAACCATCCGTAGTTAAATCAGATTGAATGCAAAGCAATTGATTTTTCTTAAAATAAAAGCCTGTATCCATTAAATCGAATACACCGTACGTAGGTTCATCATACAAGAAAAAACACAAATCAATAGCAATAAAATTATCATATTCAATTCCATCATCATCATATATCTCATATTTTATATTCATATTTTTCAACCTGTCAACAACTTTTTCCATTGTATCTCCCAAAGAAACCCCTTTTATTTGAGGCATATATTGTCCATATGTATATGTCCCTGCGAATAGCCATAGAAAAAGAATTAGTCCTCGTTTTTTCATAATACGATCAATTTTCTATTTTATGATATATTCCTCAGAACCTTTATAATACAAGAATAAATGGAATCGTTTGAAGAAGTCGAAAAATTGATTTGAATCATACGAAACATCAATCGTTATTAACGAATTGTCATTATCTGATTCTTTATCCCGACACAAAAGAGCACAAGACATTTTTTCGCCGCTTCCCCAAACATCGAAACCAACAACTTGATACCGATTGGAATCATAGTTTTTTGGAAGTAGCGAATCAAGGTTTCTTCCCGGCATAAAATCACTAATATCGGCTGCAACTGTGCCGACAAGATCGTTGTACTGTGTTTTTGCTTGCATAACAAATCACTTTTTAATTTGTCGTAAGACACCCGTTACAACCGAAAGGTTGATTGAATCAAAAAAAGAAAGCGTGGAACTGCAATATCTGTTTTGAAAATAGGAAAAAGAAGTAAGAATTGAAAAGAAAAGCATAACAAAAGCAAATACAACCACTAATTTACAGTGCTTTATGTGGTATCAGTTTCGGGATTGACTTCTTAATTTGTTTTAATCCGTTTCAAGTTTCTTCGGGATATATGGGAACATATATGGGAATTTATATACCTTTGCGATGTGAACCAAAAACGCATTGCCGATGAAAGTTTCCGTCTATCTGAAAAAGTGTTCCTTTACGACCTCGAACATCTGCTTCCGTGTCCGTGAGAAGAATGTGGATATAAAGGTGGTTTCGTCTCTTACTGTTCATGACAAGTACTGGGATGCAGATACCCTAAGTTATAAACGCACGACAGCCGTACCTGCCACCGACCAAAAACGCCTGCCCGAGCAGATTGCCGCCATCATCGAGAAAGTGGAGAAGACCTTTTCGGACAAGGCGGACAGCAAATGGCTGAAGCAGGTTATCGAAGATGTGCTGTATCCTGCACGCGCCTTCGAACGCAACCATCCAACTCTGCTCTATCGTGTTCATGAATATTTGGAGAAGTACGAAGGGGCTGATAGAACCAAAGAGCATATCATACGTTTCGAGCGCAAGATGTCCCGCTATCACGACTACCAACGGGAAATACTGGGTAATCGTGACTTCACGCTCTTTGTGGAGACTGTCACACTGGAACAGATGAACGGTTTCCGGGATTATGTCGCGAATGAGTACCTGCTGCGTCAGGAGCATCCTGAGTTCTATGTTCCCCGTATGCTTATCAACCACAAACCCAAGCCGCTCTCCAACACGACCGTCATCAACATTATGAACTTCTTCTGTACATTCCTGCACTGGTGCAAGAGGATGAAGTATTCCGACAACGAGGTGTATGCACTCTACGGCTGCAAGGAACCGACATACGGGGACCCGTTCTACCTTACTTCGGAGGAAAGGAATGTCCTGTACGATGCGGATTTGAGTGACAATCCTAAACTGGCGGTCATCCGGGATATATTCGTGTTCCACTGCTATATCGGCTGTCGCGTCGGAGACCTTTACCGGCTGACAAGGGAAAACATCAAGGACGGCTTTCTGGAATACATGCCACAGAAAACGAAAAAGTGTCAGGCAAAGACAGTCAGAGTCCCCTTGCACGAAAAGGCCTTGAAGATACTGGAACGCTATGATGTAAACGCGGACAGGCTGTTTCCTTTCAAGCCCATACATACCTATAATCTTGGCATACGAGAACTTTTGAAGTATTGCGGCATTGACCGTATGGTCACCATCCTTGACACGCACGGCTATAATACCGTACAAAAACCATTGTATGAAGTCGCCAGCAGCCATACAGCACGCAAGACCTTTGTAGGCAACCTGTACAAACAGGTCCCCGATCCGAATCTGATCGCTTCCCTGTCGGGACACGTGGAAGGAAGCCGAGCGTTCAGGCGATACCGCACCATAGACGATGACATGAAGCGGAAACTGGTAGAAATGATAAACTAAGAAGGAAATATATATGAAAGTAACGGCATTCATCAGAAAGACATCGGCCAAGAACAATGTGACGGATCTGGCACGTGTCTATTTCCGTGTCCGGGATATTGGCGGAGTCGATATAAAAGCGGCAAGCGAGCTTTCCATCAGCCCCAATCACTGGAGCGCGGAGAAACAGGGTTACAAGCCACGTGTGGCTCTGGTATCGGAAGAGAAGCGGATGAACTTTGACAGGGACATCCAGCAAATCACCCACCTTATCACAAAGGAGTACCACCGTGGTGTGGACGGGAACTGGCTGAAAAGACTGATAGAGGAATACCACCATCCCGATATCAACGCAAGGGGCGGCAACAAAGCCGAAGAATACCATCTCGTCTATCAGATCAGCCGGTATATCGCAGAAAACACTTTGGCGGACGACAGCTACAAGCACCATCTTGGCAATATAGACAAGATAAGCCGTTACGAGCGTTTCCAGCATGAAGTACTGCATCGCAGAGGCTTTAAGTTGTGTATTGACACGATTACCGCCGATGATTTGCGGGAGTTCAAGAGCTGGCTACAGGAGGAACATAATCTTGCCGGACAATATCCATTGTTCTATAAGGATGTGGAAAAGCAGAAATACGAGCAGATCCGCTCCGAGAACAGCATTACAGGCTATTTTTACCGGATAAGGACGGTTGTCAAGTGGTGCATCAAGCGCGGGCTGACAAGAAACAATCCGTTTGACCAGTACCAGATAACCCAACCTATGTACGGCGACCCGTTTTATCTGACCCTCGAAGAGAGGGACAGGGTTTACTATGCCGACCTGAGCAGTCTGGGGGCCACCCATCCGGTCTATCGGGACATATTCATGTTCCAGTGCCTGATCGGTTGCCGCGTCAGCGACCTGAACAGACTGACCAAAGCCAATGTTGTGGACGGATGTGTGGAATATATTCCACAGAAGACCAAAATGGAACACGCCAATACAGTCAGAGTTCCGCTCAATCAAAAGGCTTTGGACATACTGGAGAGATATAAGGACTTGGAAGACGCATTACTTCCCCGGTTCTCTCATTTCAGTTACAACAAGAAGATAAAGGAGATTCTCAAATATGTGGGCATAGACCGCATGGTGAGAGTCCTCGACCCGAAGACACGCGAGGATGTGGCACGGCCTCTATACGAGGTGGCAACCACCCATATGGCACGAAAGACTTTTATAGGCAACTTATATAAGCAGGTCAAAGACCCGAACCTGATCGCCTCCATGTCGGGGCATTCGGAAGGTAGCCGGGCTTTTGTACGATACCGCAAGATTGATGACGATATGAAAAAGGAACTGGTAAACCTATTGGATTGACCGTTTCCCTCTTTTCTAATATCCCCTTTTATACTTGCCAATAATATAATACACTATGAATATGGATGAACGAAAATTGACATACGACCAGTTCAAGGCGGATATCCTTCATTGGAAGAACACGCACAGAGAGGAATACAACCGTTTCGCGCGACTGATGACAAACGGGGACGAGAGGCAGTACCTTGACATCTGTAAGGCCATATTCAGACAACTGCCCAGAATCAAGACTGAATGGGAGTTATGTTGGGATGATGACAGTAAGGGCAATTTTGAGAATATAGACCTCATGTTCAAAGAGGATGCAGTACCCAAGCGGATAGTGGAGTTATACCATGAACAGAGGGAGGAGAGTAATCCTTTGCATGATACAGCTCCGGCCACATTATGGGACAGGATAAAATCCATTTTCAGCAGCAAGCCCGAAGAACCGCGCATTATCCTTTCAGCACCTCTTGTGTTGAGTTGGCTGTACTACGGAAAGAGTTTCGAGGCGATGGTCAGCATGGTCAGCAAACAGGCAGGGAGTCCGGAAGCAGACGAAGCGGACAGACAAAGCTGTTCTTTTGTTACCCGACAAATCATTAGCGTATCCATCAAAAGTGGTTTCCGTACCCGTGCCGACTGGGACGAATATTTAGCCATGAACGAAGCCGTTAAAGAAAATCGCATCGGTGAATGGGCCTTGCAATCCGCAACAGCTGAAATGGAATCCGATACAGACAGTAACATTAATGGCGCGGAATCAACAGATTCCGGCATTGATGCAACATCAAAGATACAGCGTACAGCCGGAAGGAAAAAGATACAGGAACGACCTCTTATAGATTATCTTAATTGCAAGAATAAAACGGGGGTTCTACAATGTCTCCGCAGTTTTGTTTCCATTAACAGGAGTGCCGTCCATCAGGCATTGCCGTACTATGTACTGAAAGAATTGCGGCTGGTGAACGGTATGCATACCGCCAAGGAATACAGTGTTGGATTGACCCTGCAAATTCCGGATTTGCCGTCTTTGAAGAGCGAAAGTGCCATACGACAGGCCGTTGGATCTCTGAAAACGGCAAGGCACATAATCAAGGACGGGAAAGACCAGTCCGCACCACTTATAGAAAGTGACGAAAACCGGGGACTATTCCGGACATTAGCAGAGGAAATCAGTGGCATTATCAGAACAGATGAAGAAACAGATATTGCAGAATAAGGTAAAATAAGGCTGTTTTATATTGTCATGCAGTCTTAAATTGTCATGACGATTTAAGACAAAGCATTATATATCAATTAGTTTAAATTCATACATACTTTTGCACCGTCAATCCTTTCCCCGAAGGTTGGCGGTGCTTCTCTTTTACAAGCCATCGGGAGTGAGGCATCAGGGAACTTTTACAGATGGTCGTGATAAATTTCAAAACTGACATTTATGATTACCATAGAAACTCTGGTCGAACAGGGAGCTAATGTAAAACTGGAAATTACTCCCTCGGACCTCAAAATGTTTGCCGAATCCATCGTACAGCGTACCATCCTGGCACAGCAGGAAGAGCATAAGGCAGTAATGCAGCGTGAAGCGGAAGAAGTCTATCTCAACACGAAGCAAGTCCGGGAACTGCTGAACGTATGCGAAGGCACGCTCAACCTGTGGGCGAAGCGCGGCTACCTCGTGCCTGTCAAGGTAGGCAACAAGAATATGTATGCCAAGTCAGATGTACGCCGCGTGCAGACAGGGGGCAAGTCCGAAAGTGTAACATCCTATTGCAAGAAGAAAAATGGCTGACATGAAAAACAGCCGGCTTGAACTGTGCAACCGAATCCGCATGGAGGCGGAGCATACCGAAGACACAGGTTTCCCTTTGGACGCATTCCCTCTGGCCGTACAGTCCGTTATACTTGACATGACCAAATACGAGAACTACGTGATTGAGTTCATCGCGACGTCCATGCTGTCGGCAGCATCGACAGCCTTGGGCGGTACTTACCGTATCCGTATCAAAAGCGACTGGCAGAGCAACGGCGCACTGTACATCATTCTGGTGGGCCGGCCCGGACTAGGCAAGACCCCACCGCTGGAAGCTGCATACCGTCCAATCCGTAAACATGACTATGCCCTTTTCAAGGCGTATGAGGCAGAAGTGGAAGCATGGAAAGCGGCAGGAGAAAACGGAAAAAAACCTGTTCTTCACCGTACCATCGTATCCGACTTCACGCCCGAATCGCTTCTACAGACACATAACAACAATCCACGGAGCGTTGCCATTCTGGTGGACGAGATCATGGGCATGTTCAATTCCGCCAACCGTTACACGAACGGGCAACTCATAGAGCAATTGCTGACCGCATGGAGTGGCGGAGCCTTGGATGTAATAAGGGTAAGCAATTCCACTCCTGTACATATAGAACGCCCGTGCATCAACATCATCGGGACTGCACAGACCAAACGTATTCACGAACTTCTCAAAAGAGGATTCGAGGAAAACGGACTGCTTGACCGTATCCTGTTCGTGCTTCCCAAATCCCGGGAAGTGTCAAAATGGACAAGCCGGGATGATGACGGAGAAAAGACCTCTTTGGCTGCAAAACGTTGGGAAAAGATACTGGACAAGGTGCTTGCCTTGGATTATGATACAGGAACGGAAGGAGATGGAATGGAAGAACACGCCGCCCATGTGCTTTCCATGAACAGTGAAGCCAAAGAGTATTTCTTCTCCTGGTGGAACGAAAAAGTGGAACGTATCAACCGGATAGAGGATGATGCCGACGTTGACAGCCGGGAGATGAAACATCCGGCTCACGTGGCACGGCTGGCTCTGATTATCCAAGTCCTGCGGTATGCTTCCGATGAAAGCCACCTGCAGTTTGTGGATCCGGTGTCGGTGAAAGCCGCTATCCGACTGAATGACTATTTCGAGGATTCATACATACGAATCCGTTCCTTCGTGGCAGACAATACTTGTGAAGAGCCTCCCAAAGTATTGTTGTCGTTGTTACCCGATACCTTCGATACGAAAACGGCCATAGCGGTCGGTAAGGAACTGCAGAACATCAGCGAGCGCACGGTGATGAACTATCTCAGGGAGTTGTGTCACTGCAGGCTCTTGAAAAAGTCCAAAGCCGGGCATTACGAGAAAATGGTGTATGAATCCGGTAAATATTCCATAAACGAAAATGAACCATCAACCAAAAACTGCAATGAATGACCCGCGTTGCAGCTTGCAGTTTCTTCAGTCTTGCAGTCTTGGGGCTCTAAAATGATGTTTTCCTGCAAAGCTGCAAGAACTGCAGACTGCAAATGGCCTTTGGGATTTGCAGTAATCAAAAACGAAAGCATTATGAGTGAGTACAGATTCCATCTTCAAAAATACAGACCGGGCAGTAAAAAAGTGTGCCCAAAGTGCGGCAGAAAGTCCTGTTTTACCCGATATGTTGACGGGAATGCGCAAATTACATTCCCTAACCATGTGGGCAAATGTGATCATATCAACAGCTGTGGCTACCATTATACCCCAAAGGAGTATTTTCAGGATAATCCAACCATCAAAGAAACCATGATTGAACAAAATAACAGAAGCGACACCCCATCAAGAGCCGTCAAGCCAATAGCGAAGCCATTATCTAGTTCTGCACCACAGACTTCTTATCTTCCCTCTGATTGGGTTAGCCAGTCCATGCAGAAGTTTGACGTCAACCCTTTATACCGATATCTAACCAAAGTGGCAGGCAAGGAGAAGACTGACAGGCTGTTCAATCTTTATAAGGTCGGTACATCCAAGATGTGGAACGGGGCAACCGTTTTCTGGCAGATAGACATCAACGGTAATGTGCGGGCAGGCAAGATTATGGGTTATGATGCTAAGACCGGGCATCGAATCAAGCATCCGTTCAATCAGGTAAATTGGGTACACTCGGTTAAGAGGGTTCCGGATTTCCACATGAAGCAGTGCCTGTTCGGTGAACACCTATTGTCCGAAACTTCAATTCCGGCAAGTACTGTTGCCATTGTAGAAAGCGAGAAGACAGCACTGATTGCCGCCCTTTTTATTCCGGATTTCGTCTGGCTTGCCACAGGTGGAATGCACGGCAGTTTCAACAGCAAAGCCATGCAGGTGTTGTGTGGGCGTGAGGTGATTTTGTTCCCCGACCTGAAAGCAACAGAGGAATGGAAACGTAAGACAGCGATGCTTCACTCCATTTGCAAGCGTGTCACTTGTTCCGACCTGTTGGAGAAGATGGCGACCGACAGGCAGCGCGAAGCCGGGTTGGATATTGCCGACTTCCTCCTGATGGAAGATACGCCGCAGATGGTTCTAGCAAGGATGGTGGAACGCAATCCTGCATTGCATACCTTGATAGATACATTCGACTTGGAACTTGTGGATGCAGGACAGGAGTAGAGCGATGGAAGAATCAGACAGCTTGCTGTCTGTGTAAAAAGGGGTTGTAAAATCCCGTAGCTTATTAGGGCATTTTCACCGCTTTCACTCTCTGAGTGGCAGTCAAAAAGCCCATAAGCGGAGGGATACCCTCCCAGTACACATGTCTGCCTGTAGCACATTGACGGGATTTTACGAACCATAACACAGAAATAATAATCGCAAAAACGCAAAAAATATGAGCAATACACAATATGCAGTCTGCCACCTGCAACGTGGCAGCGGCAATGACTCTGGTATGTCATGCCATATAGAAAGGAAGGATGCCAAAGGCAAGGTATATGTCCCGGCCAATGCCGATGCGAACAGGACACAGCTTAATCGGGAACTTATTGCATTTCCTGCCGGAGTAAAGAACAGGACGGATGCCATACAATTCAGAATAGACCATGCTGGATTACATCGCAAGGTTGGCAAGAATCAGACGAAAGCCATCCGCATCATCCTGACCGGAACACATGAACAGATGATGAAGATTGCCAATGATGGCAAGCTGGATAATTGGATTAATGCCAATATGAAATGGCTAAAGAATACATTTGGAAGTGAAAATTTGGTGTCGTGTGTGCTACACATGGATGAGAAAACTCCACACTTACATGCCACTATCGTACCCATTGTAACCACAGAAAGACTTCGCAAAAAGCGAGAGGGCGATAAGAAGTATGAAACGAAATCCGGTGCTCGCTTATCGGCAGATGATGTGATGCGGCGAGCCAAGTTACATGAATATCAGAATAGCTATGCAGTAGCTATGAAGCCCTTCGGATTGGAGCGTGGAATTGTCGGTTCTACCGCCAAGCATCAGGTGAACTCAGAATACTACAAGCAACAGATGAATAAGTATGAGGAAGACATTGCCAGATTACAAGCTGATATTGAACAGGCAAAAGAAGGCAAAAGTACAGTCCTGTCATGGTTCGGCAAAGGAGATTTGGCTAAGGCGAAGAAAGAACTCGCAAGCAAGGACGAACAGATTGCCAAACTCAAAAGTCAGATTAAAATGCTTATGGCAGAAAAAGCCCAACTGCAAGAAAAGCATAAATCAGAGATTGAACAATTACGGAATGGTTATCAAAAAGAAATAGACAAGGCTATCCATCGGGCAGAATCAGCAGAACAGCAATCAAAAGAAAAGGATTCTGTAATAGACAGGCAGAACCAACGTATTGACCTGCTTGACCGCAAAGCCAATCCTCACAGATATCAACTCTCATCCGGTGCGGAACTTGTGCATTACAATATTTCAAACATGAGGAATCCGTCCATCCATATCTGGACGAAAGTTGGCAATGAAGAATATGATACAAGGACTTATATAGAATATTTCAGTGATATATGGGAGCGGTTTAGCAAGAACGAAGCTACCGCTTATGAACTCATCAATGAAGTCTTTGAGCCACATGAACAGGTCAATGAGGTACAAGCCAACCTTCTCGGAGTAGCCTTTGAACTTGCTATAGGTGGTCAGGCACAAGTCCATGTTGGTACAGGTGGAGGTGGTGCATCTTCTGAACTTCCTTGGGGCGAACAGAAAAACAAATCAAAATTGAATAGATAAGCCATTTATTTTCACAAGACTTAGTAAAATTATCAGTACCTTTGCATACTAATAAAAGCATATTCTAACTCGCATAACTTTATGGACAGAGACGACTTTATAAAAAATAGAGAAGATATTATCACCAACATAAAGACACTTTATTCTTATTTGAATGGGGAACAAAGTGATGAATATAAGAATTGGGCTATTGAGAAAATGGCCCGAGGAAAGAATTTTGTTGTTGAAATTATCAACTCAAAAATATACTTCGCTCCAAGCAGATTTGTCGGTTATCGAAATAATACAAAAGAGAAGCACGAAGAGAACCATGGCGATGGCAGACTTACTGATGAAAAAATCAGTGTATTCTATCAGATGGTAGAAGATGATAGATTAGATGTATTATTTCATGATGAAGTGTTGAAATATGGTATACCCTTTAGTCGAAAAAAGTATTGGATAGATAGTAATATGACAGTTAATGATATAATTTACCAAATTAATAGCACAACTCAGTATACTCCTATTACTGCAGATTGCGATAAATACTGGCACATACAAATGCATCTTCCTGAAGGAAAAGGCGGCACTGAGATTGATTCCTCTTTAATGCTTCTTGAAGCAGAGCCTATTATTGGTACAGGAGAATGGGATAATTTTCAATGTAAAGATTTTAAAGAGATTGATAATGGTAATATTGTTCTTGTGAGAAAAGGCAATCAGGCAATTGCGTTATGCCAGATTTGCGGTGATAATTTTAATAATGAAGAACTTACAGACAGATATTTAAATATCAATTTTAGAAAAGTAAGGATTTTAGCTTGGGCAGACAGTTACAAACAACCGAGGTCGGGTCTGTTCTCTCAAGGTACATTTTCTTCTTGTCGCAAAAACACAGAACAATATAATTATATAAATGATTGGTTGAAATATATGAAAAACAAGGCATTTACGGATAAATGTGCCAATCTTTTAAAATCCAAGCATAATATAATTTTGCAAGGTGCTCCAGGCACAGGTAAAACTTATAATACAGCAGCTATTGCATTGTCTGTATTAGGTATAACGGATGTGGATCTGACCGACCATACTGCTGTGATGAGAAAATACCAAGATTTGCTGGATGACAGAATCTTTTTTACCACATTCCATCAGTCTTTGGATTACGAAGATTTTGTGGAAGGATTGAAACCGCACATTCAAACTAATGCAAATGGCGAAAGTATTGGTGTTACATACGAACCCGAAGATGGTATATTTAAACGTGCTTGCAATGCTGTAGTTACAGACAAAAATAAGGATATTGTTGAGTGCATTGACGATTATCTTCAGCAAATTAAGGGCATTGAAAATAAAAAGGAAATACCTACGTTGTCAGGTAGATCATCCCTTTATGTTTGGTGGAAAGAGGGAAACGCTACAATAAGCAGCAGGAGTACAAACTCCACTTCACAGCGTGAGGAGGATTACACTCCTTCTCCGCTAAATATTGAAAAAGTAAAACAGCAGGCTTTAGGAAAAGGCTGTGAAAACAACTGGCAGCAATATGCCCAAGCATTTATTGAAGCTGTAAAAAAAGAATATAAGGCGACAGTAGACAAGTCCGTCGTTCTCATAATAGATGAGATAAACAGGGGAAATATATCCAAAATATTTGGTGAATTAATCACATTACTTGAGTCAGACAAACGTAACAGCGGCAATCATCCCATCAAGGTTACGTTGCCTTATTCTAAAACGTTGTTTGGTGTACCAAGTAATCTATATATCATTGGTACGATGAATACTACTGATAGAAGTACGGGGACTTTGGATTATGCTCTTCGCAGACGTTTTGCATTTGTGACATTAAAGTCTGATTCAACCGTCATTGCAAAACATTATGACATGTTGGGCAATTCTGCTTTAAAGGATAAAGCCATTGCCTTGTTTGATGATATTAAGTCATTTATTGTGAGTCCGAAACATCTTTGTGGAGATTTAGGAATAGATGATTTGATGATTGGTCATAGCTATTTCATGGCTTCTGATGAAGAAGAGTTGAAAAATAAGATTGAATATGAAGTCCTTCCTCTTATAGCAGAATACATTAATGATGGCATTCTAAATGTGAGCAGCGAAGAAAAAGACAGCGCTTTTTCGGCATGGTTAAATTTGCAACCTATGCCAACTAATGAAGAGGGACTAACATATACAGAAGATAACGGTTGATAATGCTGCAAATTCAAGAACACGAGCGATTGGTAAAGAATGGGGTATCCGTTGAATATGATGAGAGGTATAATAGCCTTGAACTTGTTCAATGGGATAAGCCTGTGGATGGTACCCCTTGGGGATATTATGCGTCGTATAAGATTGGCGTGGAATGGATCGATAACGAAGAAGCGTTGATTGTGACACCCAAGCGTGGAATGAATAATATTGATTTCCTTGGAATGTTCATGACATGCTTTTCATCAAACCTTGCATTAGATTCGTTTTCTGAAATATATAAAATTGATTTGGACAAGCCTCAAGTATTAGCTCCTGCACTGAATAGCATTGTCAGCCCACTTATTATCGTTCATTTTCTAAGTGTGATAAATCGTATTAAGTCACTTAAAAAAGGTTACGTTCATCAGCAAGAAAACCTTAAAAAGGTGAAGGGACATATAAAAATACTCAAGAATGAAAGACTGAATATTGCCATAAAAAGATACGAGCGAATATTCTGTGAATACGACGAATACTCCATAGACATCCCTGAAAATCGCCTTCTAAAAAAAGCTTTGCTATTTTCTCAGGCTCTTGTTAATCGCATGAGTCACAGTCATCGTTCATATCCACGAATTAAACTATTGATTGCAAAGGCACTGAAAAAATTTGAGAACGTAAGTGATGATGTGGAAATGAAAGCTGTAGGTCAACTCCGTTCTCATAAATTATTTAGTGAATATTCAGAAGCCATACGTCTTGCCAAAGTCATTCTCAAACACTTTGACTATAGTATTAATAAAGTAGGAACGACAGATAATAAAGTCACTCCTTTTATATTGGATATGTCCTTGCTCTACGAGCATTACGTTTATGGCTTATTGTACGAAGCATACCAAGAGAAAATAACGTATCAGTTCAAAGGTAATACCGGATATCCGGACTTTTTGTATACATCGGGGACTTTTAAAGCGATTCTTGATTCCAAGTATATCCCGAAATATGAAAGGCATTCTCTTGATACATACGCCATTAGACAGTTAAGTGGATATAGCAGAGACTTATCTATACTGAAACGTTTGGGATATAAGAACATTGAGGAAAGTTCGCTAATCCCATCAATTCCATGTGTAATAATCTATCCTAGTGAAACAAAGGGGAATCACAATCCATTCATGAATATATCATTAGAGAAACTTTGCACAAAACCTTTACGAGGGTTGTCATTATTTTATAAGTTTGAAGTTCCAGTACCAACCCTATAAATTGATTTATATAACTCTTGACTATTCCACCGTAACATTCAGAACCGCTTTATAAATCCTATGGTTTAGTATGATTTAATCAAATATGTTATATGTAATAAGAGGTATTGTCAAGACCTCTTCATCCTGATGTGGAACTTATCCATGACTTCATTTCTAAATATAATACCCCAAGTCGGCATGTGTAGATAAAATTTGGTAAAATTTTGCCAATGACGAGACTAGAATCTATGAATTGATAGATGATGATATCTGAGCCTCAGGCACAAGTTCATAATTGAAACAGGTAGCGGTGGTTAGGGAGAACAAAAGCCAACAGCGAGGTAGATAAACTATTTTTCTTTAAGGGATTCGGTTGAAACGGACTCCTTCATTAAATATGGAAAGATGAGGTGGGTTCAAACCACCCCATCAAAAAATGCGGTGAAAGGGTGTGGTTTGCCCCCCTTGCTATAAGGGTGGAACGAGATAGTCAAGATTCCCATCTGTCTTTTACCAAGTGATGACTTTATCTACAATCTCTTGCTGTTCCGCACTGCTACGCCTCAGGTAAATGCGAGTAGTTTCTATACTTTCATGCCCCATCAGGTCTGCTAACAATGAAATATCATTGAACTTCTCCAAGAAATTCTTAGCAAAGCGATGACGGAAAGAATGTGGATAGACTACTTTTTCGTTCATACCATATTTCCTTGCGTAGTTTTTCAACTGTTGAGCAATTCCTCTGGTGGTGAGTCGCTGTCCGTATTGGTTTAAGAAAACATAGCCGCAGTAACGGCTTTGCTCTGACAGCCATTTGGTAGCTTCAGTACATAGTTGTTTCGGAATGTAGATACGGCGTACCTTGCCACCTTTTGTGTAAATATCAAAATACCCTGTTGAGATATGTTCAGTCTTCAAATGTATCAGTTCGCTTATTCTTGCCCCGGTAGCGGCAAGAAAGCGCACAGCAAAGTACCATGTCTGGTTTTTCTCCGTCTTTAAGCTGTTTTTAAGAAATTCATAATCAGCATTGCTGATAACATTTTCAAGATAAGTACGTTGCTGCTCCTTTATGGTTTTCATGCGTAGCCGTGATTTACCTATATATCCCAAATATTTGTTCAAGCCTAATATGCGGAGATTTACCGTTTTTGGCTTAAAGTTGTCTGTCAGATGACTTTTGTAAGCTATGAGATTTCGTTTGTTCAGTTCCTTGTAATGCGTAAAATAATCTTTCACGGCATGCAAGTACGCTGTAACAGTGTTTTGAGCTAAGTTTTCCTGTTTCAGGAATACTTTAAAATCAGTTGTGTTCATATCAGTTCTAATTATTAGTAAAACATAAGTTGTCTGTACTAATAAGATAGACCGAGTTGTTCCGACAGATGCCATTATAGGAAATCCACCGTATCAATTGGTAAATCAAGGGGCGGGCAATGGTGCCGATCCTCTATATCATCTGTTTATAGACCTTGCCATGCGCTTAGGGGAGAAGAGTACGTTGATACATCCTGCACGATTTTTGTTCAATGCAGGAAAAACCCCTAAAGAGTGGAATAACAGCGTGTTGAACAATCCGAAGTTTAAGGTTGTAAAGTATTGGGCAAACAGTACGGATGTATTCCCAACAGTAGATATAAAAGGAGGTGTTGCAGTAACTTATCACGACAAAAAAGCAAACTTCGGCTGTATTGGTTTCTTTTCTGCTTACGAAGAGTTACGTACCATTTTATCTAAGGTGAAAGCAAAAGAAGAAGCAACAATATCTTCCATTGTAGGTCCTCGTGAACTCTATCGTTTGACAGATACTTTGTATCAGGATAATCCCCAAATGGAGGGTCGCCAAAGTACAGGTCACAAATACAGTCTGGGCGCCAATATCTTTGATATATTTCCAGAATTATTTTCTGACACCTGTACGGTCAATGAAAGCGAAATGGCGGAAATATATGGAAGAGCCGATAACAGACGCTGCTTCAAATGGATTAAGCGCAGATATATTACCCAACCTGATAATTTCGAGAAGTATAAGGTCATCATTCCCGAAGCCAATGGTACCGGAGCAATCGGAGAAGTACTATCCACACCGCTTGTCGGCGTGCCAGTTGTCGGCTATACAGATACATTTATTGGCATTGGAGCATTTGATACAGAAATCGAAGCCAATGCTTGTTTGAAATACATTAAGACAAAATTTGCCCGTACAATGTTAGGCACATTGAAAGCCACACAGCACAACCCACGTGAGACTTGGGCAAATGTGCCGATGCAGGATTTTACGTCAGAGAGTGATATAAATTGGGACGCTCCTATCTCTGAAATAGACAAGCAACTATACTCTAAATACCGACTCTCTGACGAGGAAATTCAATTCATTGAGCAGAATGTCAAATCAATGGCTTAAATATGACTACTCCATCGGCTTTATCATTCTTTCGATAAAGCCGATTTCTTTATCATCTAAGCCGTATTTTCGATAAAGCTGACGGCCAATATCTTCTATTGATTTACTCCAGTCAATATCGCTTGAATTTGTAAAGTCTTGAAGTGGAACAAATCTAAAACTCTCTTTTCGAATATCCATAGTAGGTAGAGCTTGTAACAATAAGAAACGAACTACTTTAGTACATAAATATTTGTACAAATTGTTGGCTTCAAATTTTGTGTCAAATTTGCCCATTACGATATATGACTCTGTACAAACTTCACCTGGCAAAATAATTTTGGTTGTAGCAAGAACTTTTACTTGACCATTCTCATCACTTTCACCCAAATGTCCGGATAAAGCTTTACCTGTTATGACATTGTATTTATCTATGTAATCTAAGCAGGCATTGATCTCTTTTCTTGAAATGAAACCACTGCTTCTGCTCGAATGTACCAATACATCTGTGCCATTCTGCTTATTTTCTGTTCCTCGTATATATGTTCTAAGGCCAAACGGCTTGTATTGAGCTACTATCTTAGAAAAACTTTCAAAGCTATTGCTTAAAATAATTTTATGCAATATGGCAATAGCTTCATTGTATCTTGGAAATATATCATATTGAAGAAATTCATTTAATTGTCGCTTAGTGGCAATTTCCACTTCATCAATAGCATTTACAAACATAGCAACATTACTATTGTATTTTTTTGACCATCTGAAAAAACATACTCCGCCACTGATATTTGCCGTTGGAAAAACTGTTTTTGGATTAGGGAAATCTTTAATGTAGTCAAGATGTATTTCATTAAGCATCATTTTTCTAAAGTCATCCAATCCTCTTCCTCCGCCATACCATTTTGCAGGCATAATCATAGAAATATAGTTTGGATGCATATCTTTTGCTATACATACAAATTTATTGTATATAGGCATTGCTGCTGCTCCATTTCCTCCTCCATCAACTACCTGATATGGTGGATTTCCTATAATGGCATCTATAGTCATATATTTGTTTTCGTTTATGCCCCAAAAGTTTTTACCGTTTCGCAGCGTGTTCACCACAAGGTCTGGATTTTGGGATATGTTTTCAATCAAGTTCTTATAATATTCAGCATGTACTTCCGTGTCACGGAAACCAACGAGTGTGCGGTGCGTAATGCTGCGAGCCATAGGAGTTTTGCATACCACGAGGATATTCTGTTCAATGGTCAAATCCCACAACTGTAGGGAAAAGGCATTGCTGACTTCTCCATATTTCTCTTTGGCTGCTTCCAAACGGTTACGGTAAATGTTATAGGCAGCAAGCAATGGATAAAGACCACTCTTTGAATTGATTTCCATAATCAGACTGTCCGTCTTGAATACAGAATGCGTCACCTCCCCCTTGTCCACAAAACGCGGTGTTTCCAATGGTTGCTTAAACTCTTCATCCATAAAGCACCAACCACCCAAACAATCGTTGATGTGCATATTGACTACACGCCACGGTGTCAAGACCGTTTCCTTGTCAGGATTGCGGAACGTGTTGAATATACTGGCAATACGTTCAATGCGCTGCTCTATGGTGAACTTGTCGGCAGCACGAGCCATGGCACGGATGCGCTTACCTGCTTCACGAAATACATCCGGCTCATAGAAGCGTTTGAATTTGGCAAAGATGGATTTAGTTACATCCTTGGGCATGAACTCTGTCCAAGAAGTGTCGTCCACAAGGTTGGCAAAGTTGTCGATGGTTATCTCTTCGTTTTCGTCTTTCAGCTCAGCACCGAATATCAGCAACGGCATACGGATAGAAATACCACGCAGGATAGAGATGGCATCTTTACGCTGGTTATGCCGATTCTTCAATTCGTCCAACCGGGCTTGCTCTTCAGGAGTGCGCTCACGTTTCGGTTTCTTTTCAAGTCTTTCTTTTTCCGCATACTCCTCGTTTGTAAAACCTTGCTTGTTAACATCAATATCACCAGACTTGGGCATGGCCTTGGTCTTTCCGATGATGCCTTTTAGATTCTTGAAGTCTGCTAAATCTATGTCGGTAAGTTTGAGCAACTCGTCATTGTACAATGCCCCATCCTCGAATCCACATTGTACCACCTTTTCTATTTGGGCTTTCTTGAGTTGTCCCATCATCTTGTTTACATCGTATAGCTTCATTTGCGAGCCTTCAATGGATATGATAGGACAGAAATTCAGGAAATCGCCTAAAATCTTGCGGTCTTCCTCTGTTACCTTTCCGGCCTTGGCCGAGACTTTGGCAACTTCAGCCAACATTCGCAAGGTACGGTCGGGAGCAAAATCAAAAGCAAAACACTGCTCTTTCATACGTCCCTTATAGGTAAACGGTGTCTGCACACGGAATATGGTCTGCATATAACCTGCCGCAGATGTACTATAAGACCCCGCCATCATGAATACAGCCGTCCATGGCTTTATGCTCACACCTGTAGTCAATCGTCCGCAGGACAAGGTTATGGTGAATGTCTCGTCAGGATTCTTGCCTATGGCCGTATTTACCATTTGCAAAGCGTCTGCATTTTCCTCGTCTTCATCACCGTTACCGGCAACATTGACAATCTCGAAGCAGCCGAATACAGAATGCGCTTTCAGTTTCGCACTCAACGCACGGGCAGCCTTGACACCCGGAACCACCCAAAGCGTATGGCGGAATATGCTACGATACCGCTCATTAGAATAAGGATAAAGACTTTCCTTATCTTCCTTGCACAACAGTGACAAAAAGTTGTCTACATCATTTTCGTGAATGAACATCCCATCATCCTTTGTGCGGAAAAATTCACGAAAGTTAAAAGCCTTTTCATCCTCGGAATAATCATTCATTAACGCTCCGAGGTCGTAGGTGTAAATATTGATGGCAGGTAAAGAAGCATACGGATTAGGATCGCCCATGTGCAACAAGTCCCATTCAGTCTTGGCACGTTGCTCCATGGTGTAATCCCATGTGTAAGTTTCCTCTTCTGTGTAATCATCAAGCAGATTGAATGGTGTCCCTGAAAGCTTAAGTACTTTTGTATTTGCTTTTGTCAACTCCTTGATAACGGACTCTCCCAATTCCGTACGTGTTCCTTCGTGGGCTTCATCCACAATTAAAAAATCCCAGTCAGTGGAGAACACTTCATTGTTTTTGTCAAATTTTCCACCGACCAACTGGGCACCGCGCATATCCTGCATTGAGGCAAAATAGACATACCTGTCTCCTTTTTTTGCCAGCCGTTCAAGGGAAGTAAAGTCTTCTCCTTTTGTACGTGAACCATAATGATAGTCAGTACGGTCATAAAATATCTTGCCAAAATCCTCAAACCAACTCTCATCAACCACAGGACGGTGGGTAAGGATTATAGTACGTCGCATCTCTAAATCTCTTGCCACGCGCAGGGCGCAAAGAGTTTTGCCGAAACGCATTTTTGCATTCCAGAGCATTTGAGCCCCTTTCTTGAACTGTTTTTTTGTCTTGTCAATGGCCGCCTGCTGCTCCGGACGGAAAATTATCGGAGTTTGAGTATAGCTGATATCACTTGCATTCAGACTGTTTCGTCCGTTCTTAACCGCATGTATCGCTTTCTTGACTGTCTCAAGGTCGCAACAGAACCATTCGTTTGCCCCTTTTACCGTATCAAACGTCTTTTTCTTCACACCTGAACGCTCCAACACGCTGTGTACCTGTTTATCGTTGAAAGAACTGATTGTGCCTCCTTTGAAAAACACGGTCATTTCCGTATGGAGTAGGTTGTAAGCAATACCTGCCGTCTTCGTATATTGGTCAATACGGTCACATGCAGCTTTGTTAAGAACTTCACTATTTGGCAAAGGGAAGTTTCCGTCATCCTCCTCCAATGTGGTTTCTCCCACTTTCAGACAATCTTTATGCCATTCGTCGGGAATGGCAAAGACATATATCAGTCTGGATTTTAAGCTGGTTTCAAATGTTGCCATATCATACAACTTTTATTTTATCAGGTCTATAAACCTTATTTTTCTGTTATTCTCTCTCGTTTTGGGGTCTTTCACCCCCCAGTCTCGTATCAAGCAGTAAATCCCGTTATGGTTTCTGAATCCTCCATCGCGACATCCTAAACAATATTTCATATTTTCAGTCACTCCGAACAAGTCTTGTATCTCAACTTTTACACCATTCTTGCAACTGTCCGGTACAACTCCTTTAAGTCCATCCATTTGCCAGACATTCCAAGAAATGATATAGGCTATATAAAGCATGGACTTTGCCAACGGCATTTTCCCGAATTTTGCATAATAGTATTCCGCAAAGGATATCAGCAGAGCCTCACGAGCCAAAAGCAAATTATCACCCTGCCATTCGTAGGCATATATATTTTTATAGGCTTCCTGCGCCATGTCAAGCCATTCACCACTCGTCTCGGTGTTTTCACTGACCACACGCAGTTTTCGGTCAAGCATTCCGATGCGTTGTCCCAATTCTATTGGAGAGCCTGTTGTAGTATCATAACGGCTGACAAGGTAAGGAGCTTCTCCGCAGGTAATTTCCATTCTTGTTGCCCGTATGTATGACTTCCATGTCTTATTATCCGGAAAAACAATTCTGTCAGGATTGGCTATCCAAGTATGCCGCGTATCGTCAATAGTGTTGAATACATTTTTTCTTCCGAACCAAGCCTCGTCCACAAGATTGTTTTGAGCATTACAGACCCATGACGGAGTAAATACCTCTGCCATTCCCTTTGTACGCTCTGTCTGTTCGCACTTGCTCTTCAATGCACGTGGTTGTATCACCATTCCATTTTCGCCAATGATATGTTCTACTGTTATGGTGTCGCTATACTGAAACCCCTCGCCCTTATGTGCATACGAATCCGTGGCCCAGAAGATATTTCGTCCTGTCGTGTGGTCTTTGAGTAGAGCTTCCAATACTTCGGGATAAAGATTGAAAATCTCAGTTTCGTTTATATCAACATGAATGTCTGCCATATTGTCAACAATTATTCTCCCACTTCAATGACCTGAAACTGTCCTGCAACTCCTGCAACTGCTCCATAATTTCATCAAATGATGGTGCTTCTGCATAGATGAAGCCAATTTGCATTTGGCGGTAATCGTCCTGTAATGCAGTCATTATATGTGTAGGAGGAACAAAATTTATCGTTTGTGGCAAATGTGAGGCATAGTCAAGACCGCTCCATGCGGTGAATTGACTACGGTGCGACACAATATCCTCATACAGTATCTTGTTGTTCATTGCTTCGGAGGCAAACGGCTTATCCATCATTTTGACAATGTCATACATGTGGCGAGTTATACGTTCTATGCGTGTGCAACCATTCGGACGATTGAACTCTTCATGCAACAAAAACACTTTTTCCAGAAATGTTCGTCCCGGAACAACTGTTGGAACAGCAAATGCAGATAAAGAAAATTCTTCATCAGGATAAGCATCCTCTATCATCGAACGAATCTCTATCCTTTCAGACGGTTCCATAAGAGAACGACAACTTATTTCAATCTTAACTCGCTCCGGAATATATTGAATCTTATTTTGTAGGATTGAATCATACTCAATAAGTACTACAACAGGGTCGAGGTCACTTACCGAGGTTTCCGGGACAATTACTTTACAATGGTCAAATAAACCCAATTCATTTAATTTGTTGGCTATATCTACGGCAAAAACGGTGTCGATAAACTTCTTTGAATCTTTGCGTAATTTAGTTCGCTGATTTTTGGTATCAACAGTGGTGAATCCCAAATACTGGCGGTCTATTGCCAAATCAATATCTTCAGAAAATCGTTCTATCAATGACCAACCTTTGCTTAAACTCGTTCCGCCTTTGAATACAAAAGCAGTAGCGTATGGCAGAGTGAAAATAGCACGCAATACCATACTAACCCAATAATCCTTTTCAACAGCATTATCTACTATTCCTTTGGATTCTGCCACATTAGATAGGATAGTAAGTTTTTCTTCTATTGTAAGTTTTGTCCAATTATTCATAGCGCAAGTCTTTGTTTAATCCATAATGGAGCCATGTTGTAGTCACTCTTAATGTTTTCATCATCCCCATATTTACTGATTGCATGTTTTATAATCTCTACTTGTTCGTCAGTTACATTTCCTTTTCCCAGTTCTTTCATAGCTGCGACAATCAATGGAAACAGTTCTGTTTTATATGCAAAATTACGAGGTACACTTCTTTTGAAAATGATTTTCCGATTTCCTATGGTAAGTTCCCTTGCTGCTGCATCTGTCAAATACACGGCATTCATTGTAACTTGGGTTGAGAGTCCGAGCTTATTCAATGCAGTCAATCCGGAAGGAATTATGCGAGCCTTATCCTTTTCCGCAACGGCGTATGCTATTTCTTCTATAGATGGTCGCAGTATTCCGAACTTGTTTCTTGACGGATATAAATATATACCCTGCGATAGACGTATCAGAACGCCCTCCTTTTCTAATCTGGAAAGAGCACGAGTAACCAGCCCATCATTATTCAGATGGGCAAAGTCCTGAACCATATAGAGTTTGTTAGGTCCATTACTTTCAATAGTATTGCGTATCTCTTTAGTCAGTATTATTCCCATGGTTGTTACTAATCTGAATGCAAAAGTACAATATTTCCTCCAGCGCAACAACAAAATGTCCGAAATTCTTAAAGAAAATCAGACTATTCATATAAAAGAATCCCATATTAGGGATTATTGTTGTCCTTTGGGAATCTTGTAAACAATGGGATATTTGTGGTATCAATAAGGAGATAGAACTCTATATTATGATTGAATATCAGTCTAATAAGTAATAATTATCGGTTCAAGCGTGGTGCCGAAGCCCATTTCAGAATCGTAGGTCGTAGGATACCTTTGGGTATAAAATAAGCGACAGCTCCCACGCCTATACCCGCAGAATACGGATACGACGCGGCAAGATGTTTGCCTACTCCCAACCCAAGTGAATTTCCTACGTTCACGATTCGGGAACAGACTTACACTTTCCGTGTTTGTCAGTATGTTCGACAAATATAGAATTAATTTTTGAAAAATTCCTATCTTTGCTCTTGTTAATATCGAACCTGCCATGTCCGCACCTTTAGCCGAACGACTGCGCCCCCGCACGATAGACGAATATATCGGGCAGGAACATCTCGTGGGTAAAAACGGGGTGTTCCGAAAATTCTTCGAGACGGGAAATGTCCCGTCGTTCATCCTCTGGGGGCCTCCGGGCGTGGGCAAAACCACGCTGGCCAAGATCGTCGCCACGCAGTTGGAACGCCCGTTCTTCACCCTCTCGGCCGTCACGTCGGGCGTGAAGGACGTGCGCGAGGTGATCGAATCGGCGCGCAAGCAGCGGTTCTTCGACCAGCGCCCGCCGTTCCTCTTCATCGACGAGATCCACCGCTTCAACAAGTCGCAGCAGGATTCGCTGTTAGGAGCCGTCGAGCAGGGCGTCGTCACGCTGATCGGCGCCACGACGGAGAACCCCTCGTTCGAGGTGATCTCCCCGCTGCTGAGCCGCTGTCAGGTCTACATCCTCAAGTCGCTCGAAAACAAGGACCTGCAAGTGCTGCTCGACCGAGCCCTGACGACCGACACCGAACTGAAGGAACGCGACATCGAGGTCGCGGAGACCGGCGCGCTGTTCAAATTCTCGGGCGGCGACGCGCGCAAGCTCCTGAACATCCTCGACATCGTCGTCGGAGCCACGGACGGCAAGGTGACGATCTCCGACCAATACGTCACCGACTGTCTCCAACAGAATATCGCCCTCTACGACAAGAACGGCGAACAACATTACGACGTTATCTCGGCCTTCATCAAGTCGGTCCGGGGCAGCGACCCCAACGCCGCGATCTACTACCTCGCGCGGATGCTGGCCGGGGGCGAGGAGCCGCGGTTCCTGGCCCGGCGTCTGGTGATCCTGGCCTCGGAGGACATCGGGCTGGCGAATCCCAACGCCCTGCTGCTGGCCAACGCCTGCTTCGACACGGTGCACAAGATCGGCATGCCCGAAGCGCGCATCACGCTGGCCGAGACGACGATCTACCTGGCCACCAGCCCCAAGAGCAATTCGGCCTACATGGCCATCAACAAGGCGATGTCGCTGGTCGAGCGCGACACCACGAACCGTCCCGTGCCGCTGCACCTGCGCAACGCCCCGACCCGCCTGATGGACAAGGCGGGCTACGGCAAGGGCTATAAATACGCCCACGACTACGCCGGACACTTCGCCGAGCAGGAGTTCCTGCCCGAGAGCCTTTCGGGCACGAAGTTCTACGAACCTGACACGCAGAACGCCGCCGAGGCCAAAATCGCCGAACGGATGGCGCAGCTGTGGAAAGACAAGTACCAATGAAACGCATCGGCATTATATCCGACACCCACGGAACCTTCGACGACACGCTCCGCGAATTTCTGAAAGACGTGGACGAAATCTGGCATGCGGGCGACATCGGCTCGATCGAG
>OGRM01000782.1_pt1 | contig 24997 bp, 20 predicted proteins | sample 1553491 | NCBI WGS metagenome assembly OGRM01 (sample SAMEA2580110, study PRJEB22360) | human gut metagenome | biome: human gut; feature: human-associated habitat; material: faeces | place: Denmark | collected 2008/2010
CTACAGCAACAAGAAACTGGCCAGCATGGACATGGAGGAGCGCTACCGACTGATACTGAGCACGATCTTCAACGCCATCGGCTGCCGGGTGGAGGTGGAGAAAATGATCGCCACGGGCAGGATAGACATGGTCGTGGAGACAATCCACATCATCTATGTCCTGGAACTGAAACTGAGCAACAACGGCGGCATCGACGCCGCGGCGGAACAGATCCGCTCCAAGCAATACGCCGAGCCCTTCAAGGCCGACAAACGACGCGTCGTGGCGCTGGCCATAGAGCTGGACGACAAGGGCAAGGGGCTCATCGACTGGAAGGAAGTGTGAGCAAATCTGTGAGCAAATCGTTTTATAAAAACAGGGATCTATGACAGAGACAAGAAACAGGAGATTGCCCGTAGGCATTCAGTCTTTTGAGGAAATCAGAGAGGGTGGATACCTTTATGTTGACAAGACTGACATCGTCTGGCAGCTTGCCAACAGGGGAAAGAAGTATAACTACCTGAGCCGTCCGCGCCGCTTTGGCAAGTCGGTGCTCGTCGATACGCTCGAAGCCTATTTCCTGGGCAAGAGGGAGCTCTTCGAGGGACTGAGGATCATGGAGCTGGAGCGGGAGTGGGTGAAGCGGCCCGTCATACGGCTCGACATGAGCCAGGCCGGAGCAGAACCCGAAAGTGTGCGAAGCTATCTGGACAACGCTTTCCATAACCTGGAGACGGAATACGGGATTGTCGTGCGCCAAGAGAGTTCTCTTGCCGTAAGATTCATGAATATCATTGAGGGTGCTTACAACAAGACGGGCCAGCAAGTAGCCATCCTCATCGACGAGTACGACTCGCCGTTGCAGCACTCCTGGAGGACGCCCCACCACGAGGCCTGCACCAGCATCTACAGAGAGGTCTTCGCCATCCTGAAGGCGGACGACAAATACGAGAAGTTTGTCTTCATCACGGGCATCACCAAGTTTACGCAGATCTCCCTCTTCTCCGTGCTCAACAATCTGAGCAACATCAGTTTCGAACCCGAATACGCGGCCATCTGCGGCATCACGAAGGAAGAAATGCTCCGCGATTTCAAGCCCGAAATCGGCAAACTGGCAGAATATGAGCACCGCACATTCGACGAGGCCGTGGCGCTGCTGACGGCCCACTACGACGGCTATCATTTCAGCCACGACAACATGGTGGACGTCTTCAACCCCTTCAGCCTGCTCAATGCGCTCGCCGATTCGAAACTGAGGAACTACTGGGCCTCCTCGGGCGCCACATCCATGCTGCCGAAGTTTGTGGATAATATAGAAATCAGACTGAAAAGCTTTGAAAATTGTCCCATAGACGGCGACACTTTGGAGACTTCCGACGTGACGGGTGGCGGTGCGGAGCTGTTTCTCTACCAGTCGGGCTATCTCACGATCAAGGGCTACGTGAACGGCACTTACCTGCTTGGCATTCCCAACTTCGAGGTGAGACAGGCCCTGAACGAAATCGTACTGCCAACGCTTGCCATGCGCAAGAACAATGACCTCCAGTCGCCACAGGCTTTTCTCAATCTCTACCTCAGCGTGGGCAACCTGCCCGAGGCCATGAAATGTCTGAAGGCGCTCGTGGCCGACGTGCCCTACAGCAACAAGAAACTGGCCAGCATGGACATGGAGGAGCGCTACCGACTGATACTGAGCACGATCTTCAACGCCATCGGCTGCCGGGTGGAGGTGGAGAAAATGATCGCCACGGGCAGGATAGACATGGTCGTGGAGACAATCCACATCATCTATGTCCTGGAACTGAAACTGAGCAACAACGGCGGCATCGACGCCGCGGCGGAACAGATCCGCTCCAAGCAATACGCCGAGCCCTTCAAGGCCGACAAACGACGCGTCGTGGCGCTGTCCATAGAGCTGGACGGCAAGGGCAAGGGGCTCATCGACTGGAAGGAAGTATAAGCAGGACACATCCTGGGCAAGGCCGCCCAGCGCAAGGCAGGGGGACTACTCCCCCGCTGCCTCGGCCAGCACCAGCCACTCGTCCTGGAGTTCGTCCAGCTGGCGGCGCGTGTCGGCATACTCCGTCACGAGCCCCATGTCGGAAGCCTTGGCGGGATCGAGGAAGAGCTGGTCGAGTTCCTTGACGCGCGCTTCGAGGCGGGCGATCTTGCGCTCACACTCCTCCACGGCCTTGCGCGCCTTGCGCAGTTTCTTCTGCTCCTCCTTGTGCTCCAGGTAGCTCTGCTTGCCCGCCTTCGGTTCCTGAGCCGCTGCAGGCGAGGCGCTGCCTCCCGAGGGAGCGGCGGCCAGCCCCACGGCCTCGTGGATGGTAGCGGCACGGCGGGAGTGCAGCCAGTCGTAAATGCCGCCGAGATGCTCGCGCACGTGGCCGCCGCCAAACTCATAGACTTTCGTGACGAGGCCGTCGAGAAACTCGCGGTCGTGGCTGACAATGATGGCCGTGCCGTCAAAGGCGCGGACGGCCTCCTTGAGCACGTCCTTGGAGGGCATGTCGAGATGGTTGGTGGGCTCGTCGAGGATGAGCAGGTTGACGGGCTCCAGCAGCAGGCGGATCATCGCCAGGCGCGACCTCTCGCCGCCGGAGAGCACGCTGACGGACTTCTCCGAGGCCTCGCCGCCAAACATAAAGGCGCCGAGCAGGTCGTTGATCTTCAGGCGCATCTCTCCCCGCGCCACCTCGTCGATGGTCTCGAAGACCGTCAGCCGCTCGTCGAGGAGCTGGGCCTGATTCTGGGCGAAATAGCCGATCTGCACGTTGTGGCCTATCTTGAGCGTACCGCCATAGGGTATCTCGTTCATGATACACTTCACGAGCGTCGATTTGCCCTCGCCGTTGCGGCCCACGAAGGCCACTTTCTCGCCGCGCTTGATGGTCAGATCGACGTCGGAGAAGACCACATGGTCGCCATAGGCTTTCTCTACGCCCTGGCAGATCACGGGGTAGTCGCCCGAGCGGAGGCAGGGCGGAAACTTGAGGTGCATCCTGCGGTTGTCCACCTCGTCGATCTCGATGGGCACAATCTTCTCCAGCTGGCGGATGCGCTGCTGCACCTGCACGGCCTTGGTGGCCTGGTAGCGGAAGCGCTCGATGAAGGCGCGCGTGTCGGCGATCTCCTTCTGCTGGTTCTCGTAGGCGCGCATCTGCTGCTCGCGGCGCTCCTTGCGCAGCACGACATACTCGTCGTACCTCACCTTGTAGTCCTCCACATGGCCGCAGGTGATCTCCAGCGTGCGTGTGGTGACGTTGTTGATGAAGGCGCGGTCGTGGCTGACGAGCACGACGGCCTTGGCGCTCTGCTGGATAAACTGCTCCAGCCACTGGATACTCTCGATGTCGAGGTGGTTGGTAGGCTCGTCGAGGAGGAGGACGTCGGGCTTGCGCAGAAGAATCTTGGCCAGTTCGACGCGCATGCGCCAGCCACCCGAAAACTCGCGCGTGGGGCGGCAGAAGTCGGTGCGGCTGAAGCCCAGGCCCTGGAGCGTGCGGTCGATCTCGGCCTCGTAGTTCTCGCCGCCGAGGAGCATGTAGCGGTCGTGGAGGTGGGTGAAACGCTCCACGAGCTGGGCGTAGCCCTCGCTCTCGAAGTCGGTGCGGTCGGCCATCTCCTGCTGCATCCGCTCCAGCTGCTGCTGCATCTTGGTATTGTCGGAGAAGGCCTTGCGAGCCTCCTCGCGCACGGTCGTGTCGTCGGCCAGCCGCATCACCTGCGGCAGATAGCCGATGGTGGTGCCGCCGGGAATGGATACCACGCCGCTCGTGGGCTGCTGCTCGCCACACAATATCTTGAGCATCGTACTCTTGCCCGCACCATTTTTGCCGACCAGGGCGATGCGGTCGTGGTCGTTGATGACAAAGCTCACGTCGCGGAACAATGGCTTCGCGCTAAACTCCACGGTAAGTCCTTCTATCGAAATCATGCTATACTCCTTATTAAATTAGGTGCAAAGTTACACATTTTTGGCCGATTCGGCGGTGGGTTTCATGATTTTTCCGTAACTTTGCATAACTTAGGCTGCACTCGGCAATAAGGAAACAAGATTTCCATTGCGACGGCTGCCCAACGATACAAGAAAACCAAACGCTACAAGACAATGAATCCATTTGCCAAACATATCGCCAACGCCCTGTCCATCAGCGAACACCAGGTGGAGGCCACGCTGAAACTGCTCGACGAGGGCTGCACCATCCCCTTCATCGCACGCTACCGCAAGGAGCGGACGGGCAACCTCGACGAGGTGCAGATCACACGCATCAGCGAACTCAACGCGCAGCTCAAGGAACTGGAGAAGCGCAAGGCGACGATTCTCAAGACCATCGCCGAGCAGGAGAAGCTCACGCCTGAACTGGAGCGGCGCATCCGCAACTGCTGGAACGCCACGGAGCTGGAGGACATCTACCTGCCCTTCAAGCCGCGGCGACGCACCCGGGCGCAGGTGGCACGGGAGCAGGGACTGGAACCGCTGGCCACGATCCTCCTGCTGCAGCGCGAGGCCAACCCTGCTCAGGCGGCAAAGCGCTTCGTCAAGGGCGACGTGGCCGACGTGGAGGCAGCGCTGGCTGGCGCCAAGGACATCATCGCCGAGGGAGTGAGCGAGAACGAGCAGGCGCGCAACACCGTGCGTGCGGCCTACCGCCGCGAAGCCGTGATCAGCGCGAAGGTCGTCAAGAAGATGGCCGAGACGGACGAGGCACAGAAGTTTGCCGACTACTTCGACTTCTCCGAGCCGCTGCGCCGCTGCTCCTCCCACCGACTGCTGGCCATGCGCCGCGGCCAGGAGGCGGGCGTGCTGCGCGTCGGCATCGCCATCGCCGACGAAGAACCCGTGGAGGACCGCCTGCGCCGACAGTTTGTCAGAGGCCACGGCGCCTGTCAAAGCCTCGTGGGCGAAGCCGTGGAGGACGCCTTCCGACGACTCATAGACCCGAGTATCGAAAATGAGTTTACGGCGCTGAGCAAGGAGAAGGCCGACGAAGAGGCCATCCATGTCTTCGCCGAGAACCTGCGCCAGCTGCTCCTCTCCGCCCCACTGGGACAGAAGCGCGTGATGGCCATCGACCCCGGATTTGCCAACGGATGCAAGATCGCCTGTCTCGACGCCCAGGGCAACCTGCTCCACCACGAGATTCTCTACCCTCACCCGCCCAAGCGCCACCGTGCCCAGGCCACCGTGGCGGCCGCACGCATGGTGAAGGACTTTGCCATCGAGGCCATCGCCATAGGCAACGGCACGGCGAGCCGCGAGACGAGGGACTTTGTCGATGAGATGCTCGACTACAATCCCGCCCTGCCGGAGGTGAGCGTCTTCACGGTCTCCGAGGACGGCGCCTCCATCTACTCGGCCTCGCCGACGGCGCGCGAGGAGTTTCCCGACGAGGACGTGACGACGCGCGGAGCGGTCTCCATCGGCAGAAGACTGATGGACCCGCTGGCCGAACTGGTCAAGATCGACCCGAAGAGCATCGGCGTGGGACAGTATCAGCACGACGTGGACCAGGCCAAACTCAAGCACTCGCTCGACCGGACGGTGGAGAGCTGCGTCAACCTCGTCGGCGTCAATGTCAACACGGCCTCGAAGCACCTGCTCATGTACGTCAGCGGTCTCGGACCAGCCCTGGCGCAAAACATCGTCGATTACCGCAGGGAGCACGGCGCCTTCACCTCGCGGGCCCAGCTGCGCAAGGTGCCGCGACTGGGACCAGCTGCCTACCAACAGTGTGCGGGTTTCCTACGCATCCCAGGAGCGAAGAATCCGCTCGACAACTCGGCAGTCCACCCCGAGAGCTATGCCATCGTGGAGCGCATGGCGGCCGACGAGGGTTGCACCGTGGCGGAACTCGTGGCCGACAAGCAGAAGCAGCGGCAGATCGACGTCAGGCGCTACGTCACGTCCACCGTCGGACTGCCCACGCTCAACGACATCCTCGCCGAACTGGAGAAGCCGGGGCGCGACCCGCGCCAGCCCATCCAGGAGTTTCGCTTCTCCGACAGCGTCCACACCATCGACGACCTGGGCGAGGGAATGGAGCTGCCCGGCATCGTGACCAACATCACCAACTTTGGGGCCTTCGTCGACATCGGGGTCCATCAGGATGGCCTCATCCACATCTCTCAGTTGGCCGACAAGTTTGTCAAAGACCCCAACGAGGTGGTGAAGCTCCACCAGCAGGTCATGGTCCGCGTGACGGAGGTGGACTTGCGCCGTGGCCGCATCGCCCTGTCCATGCGCAAAGTGAAGCAGCCCTAAAGGAAAACAAAAAGACAATCCCGGACCACAACCAGTGTGACCCGAGATTGTCATTTCTTAATATCTTACCTTAGTATCTTATACCCTATCTTGCTGCCGGCAAGGATGGCTCGCTGCCGGCAAAACGACGCGGCGCCTACGCCTGCTCAAACTCGCGGAGGAAGCGGGTGTCGTTCTCGGAGAAGAGACGGAGGTCGCTGACGCGATACTTGAGGTTGGTGATGCGCTCCACACCCAGTCCGAAAGCGTAGCCCGTATAGACCTCGGGATCGATGTTGCAGGCAGCCAGGTCGTGGGGATCGACCATGCCGCAACCCAGGATCTCCACCCATCCCGTGTGCTTGCAGAAGCCGCAACCCTTGCCGCCACAGATGTTGCAGGAGATATCCATCTCGGCGCTGGGCTCCGTGAAGGGGAAGTAGCTGGGGCGAAGGCGAATCTTCGTGTCGGCGCCAAACATCTCGCGGGCAAAGGTGAGCAGCACCTGCTTCAGGTCGGTGAAGCTCACGCCCTTGTCCACATACAGGCCCTCCACCTGGTGGAAGAAGCAGTGGGCACGGGCCGAGATGGCCTCGTTGCGATAGACGCGGCCCGGGCAAAGGATACGGATGGGGGGCTCGTGGGTCTCCATATAGTGGGCCTCGTCGCCCGAGGTGTGGCTGCGCAGCAAGACATTCTTGGTCACGTCGGAGGGATCACTCCTGTCGATGAAGAAAGTGTCCTGCATGTCGCGTGCGGGATGGTCGGCGGCAAAGTTGAGCATCGTGAAGACGTGCTGGTCGTCGTCGATCTCGGGACCGCTATAGAGCGTGAAGCCCATACGGGAGAATATGTCGATAATCTCGTTTTTCACCAGCGTCAGCGGATGGCGCGTACCCAGCGTCACGGGATAGGGCGTACGCGTCAGGTCGATGTCGTCGCTCTGCGCCGCCTGGTCCTCCACCTGCTCCTTGAGCGCGTTGATGCGGCTCTGGGCAAGCTGCTTGAGCTCGTTGATCTTGATGCCGACGGCACGCTTCTGGTCGGCGGCCACGTTGCGGAACTCGCCCATGAGGGCGTTGATCTCGCCTTTCTTGCTGAGGTACTTCAGGCGCAAACGTTCCACATCCTCGGCACTCTGCGCCGTCACCGTGCTGACTTCCTTCAGAAGTCCTTCTATCTTCTCTAATAACATAGCTCGCTTTAATTTTTCTGCAAAGTTACAGTAAATCAGATGAACCGCAAAATAAAACTGATTTTTATTTTGTATTGTCTGCGCTTTACGCTAACTTTGCACCCGTATTTTAGTATATCTATATATAATATTGAGAGAATGAGAAAGTTATTCTTGTTGACCATTGCGCTCTGCTGCGTAATGGTCGGATTGAACACCGGCTGCACGGACAAAAAGCCAGAGGCACTCGCCGACACGCTGGCCATCGACACCGACACCATCGCCGACACGACCCACGCCGACACCATCGCACGGATCGTCGAGGAGACACCGATGCCGAAGGCCGCCGACCAGCTCTTCGACGACTTCTTCTTCAACTTCATCGCCAACAGGCGCCTGCAGCGCGCCCGCATCGTGTTGCCACTACCCGTGACGCGGGGTGGCAAGACGAAGATGCTACAGAAGAGCCAGTGGAAGACGGAGCACTTCTTCATGCGCCAGCAATACTATACGCTCATCTTTGACAACGAGCAGCAGATGGACAACGCCAAATCGACCTCCCTCGACAGCGTGGTCGTGGAGAAGATCTATCTGCGCGAGGGACTGGTGGACCAGTATGCCTTTGGCCACGGCGACGGCAAGTGGCGCATGGAGCGCATCAATCAGATCAGCTTCAAGGACAATGTCAATGCCTCCTTCCTCAACTTCCTGCAGAAGTTCTTTGCGGCCAACGGCGCGGGAATGATCCGCAACCCGCTGCCCTACTCCGGTCCTGACCCCAACGGCGAGGAGACGAGCCACGTGGAGACGACGATACCAGCCGAGGAGTGGAGCACCTTCCTGCCCACCGTTCCCGACAATATGATCTACAATATCCTCTACGGCCAGAAGTATGGCAAGAGCCAGCGCAAGATTCTGGTCTTCAGAGGACTCTCCAACGGCATCGAGACCCGACTGGTCTTCAAGCAGCGCCACGGCAAATGGCGCCTGGAGAAGATCAAGGCATATTGATCTCGTCTTTGATCTGATCCGGGCCACAGGGTCCGGCCCACCACAACCACATCACACCCGATGCGACCCACGGCCAAACAAGACCGGGGCGCATCGGTTTTGTTCGAACGAAGGATTTTTGTTCAGACAAAGAAATCTTGTCTCAAACGAAGGGATCATGTCCCAAACGAAGAAATCGTGTTCAAACAAAGGAATCGTGTCCCAGACAAAGGATTCATGTTCGAACGAAGGTTTCTTATTCAAATGAAGGAGAAAACAGATGATAGACAAAAAAAACTATAGTTTACTGGCCCACAACACCTTCGGCATCGACGTCCGCTGCCGAAGATTCGTGGAGTATGGCTCCGTCGAAGAGGCGCAGGAGCTGGTCCGAGCCCTCACCCCCGAGAACGGCCCGCTGCTCATCCTTGGCGGCGGCAGCAACCTGCTACTGACGGGCGACTACGAGGGGACGGTGATCCACTCCGCCATCCGATTCATCGAGCCGCTGGGAGAAGGACGCGTGCGCTGCGGATCAGGACAGGAGTGGGACGCCTTCGTGGCGTGGTGTGTCGCCAATGGCTACCACGGCGCGGAGAATCTCTCGCTGATACCAGGCGAGTGTGGTGCCAGCGCCGTGCAGAACATCGGTGCCTACGGCGCGGAGGCCTGCGACCTCATCGAAGAGGTGGAGGCCGTGGAGATAGCGACGGGACGCCTCTGCCACCTCAAGGGCAGCGACTGTGGCTACAGCTACCGACAGAGCCGCTTCAAGCACGAGTGGCGCGACCGCTTCCTCATCACCTCCGTCACCTACCGGCTCTCCACTCAGTTTGATCCGCAACTCGACTATGGCAACATCCGTGCAGCCCTGGCCGAGAAGGCCATCACCCACCCCACGGCGGAGCAGATGCGACAGACGATCATCGAGATCAGGCGCAGCAAACTCCCCGACCCCAAGGTCTTTGGCAACGCGGGCAGCTTCTTCATGAACCCCATCGTCGGCGAAGAGAAGTTTAGGAAACTGCAGGCACAATATCCACAGATTCCCCACTACGAGATGGCTGACGCTGACGGGACGACTCGCTACAAGGTGCCCGCTGGCTGGCTGATAGACCAGAGTGGCTGGAAAGGACGGTCGCTCGGACGGGCGGGGGTCTATGCGCGCCAAGCGCTCGTGCTCATCAACCTCGGCGGGGCGACGGGCCAGGAGGTCAAGAAACTCTGCGAGGCCGTGCGCCACGACGTGGCCGAGCGGTTCGGTATAGAAATCAACCCCGAGGTGAATATCCGATGAGACTGACGTTCTTAGGCACGGGAACGTCCAACGGCGTGCCCGTCATCGGCTGCGACTGCGAGGTCTGCCGCAGCCAAGACCCGCGGGACCAGCGTCTGCGCACCTCCGCGCTCATAGAGACGGAGACCACGCGCGTGCTGATCGACTGTGGGCCCGACTTTCGCCAGCAGATCCTTCGCCAGCCCTTCCGCAAGATCGACGGACTGCTCATCACGCACATCCACTACGACCACGTGGCGGGCATCGACGACGTGCGCCCGTTCTGCCAACTCGGACCGGTCAATATCTATGCCGACACAGCCACCTGCAGCGGCTTGCACCACACCATGCCCTACTGCTTCGGCGAGCATCTCTACCCAGGCGTACCCAAACTGGCTCTCCACACCATCGCTCCGCACGATCCGCTGCAGATCGGCGACCTCAAGATCGTGCCCATCGTGGTGCTCCACGACAAGATGCCCATCCTCGGGTTTCGCATCGGACCACTGGCCTACATCACCGACATGAAGTCGATCGACGAGACAGAACTACCTTATCTACAGGACGTTGACACGCTCGTGGTCAATGCGCTGCGCTGGGATCCGCCCCACCACTCCCATCAGCTGGTGAGCGACGCCATCGACTTCGCACACCGTCTGGGCGTACGGCGCACCTACCTCACGCATCTCACCCACAAGATCGGACGCTACGCCGAGGCCAGCAAGCGGTTGCCCGAGGGGGTGAGCTTCGCCTACGACGGACTGCAGATCGACGTCTGACCGAGGCAAACTGCCCGCATCCACACAAGTTCTCATCCCCACGTTCCTTCCCTCGGAGGGAGCGTGGGGATGATGCTATCAAACGAGGCCGAGCGGGCGCGGGGGTGGCGATCGTGACGCCCCGGCATGGAAGCATCCTTTAAGAAAACTAAAAAAACAAATACGCCCCGATACAATCCGGATTATTTTTTGTAACTTTACACTCCCCTATTGTGCCCCTGGCACAACTGCCGGGGGACGCTGCCTCACGGCAGACTGAAGAAGAAATCAAAAAAAGAACAATATAAATGCATTTCAAATGGAATTACGAATCGCCTTCGCCCGATCGGCAACGTGCGGCCAAGGAGTTGGGTGAGAAGCTGAATATCAGCCAGATACTCGCCAACCTGCTCATCGATCGCAGCATCACGACCGAGTCGGCGGCCAAGCGCTTCTTTCGTCCGCAACTGGCCGATCTCATCAACCCATTTCTGATGAAGGACATGGATCTCGCCGTGGACCGCCTCAACGACGCCATGGGGCGCAAGGAGCGCATACTGGTCTATGGCGACTACGACGTGGATGGATGCACGGCCGTCGCGCTGGTATACAAATTTCTGCGACAGTTCTACTCCAACATCGACTATTACATCCCCGACCGCTACGACGAGGGATATGGCATCAGCCACAAAGGACTGCGGTATGCGGAGGAAACCGGGGTGAAACTCATCATCATCCTCGACTGTGGCATCAAGGCGGTGGAGGAGATAGCACACGCCAAGGAGCTGGGCATTGACTTCATCATCTGTGACCACCACGTGCCGGACGACGAACTGCCGTGTGCCGTGGCGACGCTCAACCCGAAACGGGCGGACGACACCTACCCGTTCAAGGAGCTTTGTGGCTGCGGCGTGGGATTCAAGTTTATGCAGGCCTTTGCCAAGAACAACGGCATTCCCTTCTCGCGTCTCATCCCGCTGCTCGACTTCTGTGCCGTGAGCATCGCAGCAGACCTCGTGCCCGTGGTGGACGAGAACCGCATCCTGGCTTTCCACGGACTGAAGCAGCTCAACCAAAACCCCAGCGTCGGCCTCAAGGCCATCGTGGACGTCTGTGGACTGAGCGGGCGCGAACTGTCGATGAGCGAGATCATCTTCAAGATAGGACCGCGCATCAACGCCAGCGGACGCATGGAGTGTGGCAAGGAGAGCGTGGACCTGCTCGTGGAGCGGGATATCAACGAAGCGCTGCGAAGGGCACGCCACATCGACACGTACAACGAGCAGCGAAAGGGCATAGACCGAAAGATGACGGACGAGGCCAACCTGATCGTGAACCGACTGGAGAGCCAAAGCCACCAGAGCAGCATCGTCCTCTACGACGAACACTGGAAGAAGGGCGTGGTGGGCATCGTGGCCAGCCGACTGACAGAGATCTACTTCCGCCCCACCGTGGTCATCACGCGCGAGGGAGACCTGGCGACTGGATCGGCTCGGAGCGTGGCGGGATTTGATATCTACTCGGCCATCAAGAGCTGCCGCGATTTGCTGCTCAACTTCGGCGGCCATACCTACGCGGCAGGACTGACGCTGCGCTGGAGCGACGTGAGGGAGTTTCGCAACCGATTCCAGGCCTATGTGGATAGCCACATCCAGCCGGAGCAGACGGAGGCTTTCCTCCACATCGACGCGCTCATCGACTTCAAGGATATCACGAAGAAGCTGCACAACGACCTCAAGCGCTTCGCTCCGTTCGGACCAGGCAACACGAAACCAATCTTCTGCACGAAGGATGTCTATGACTTCGGCACGTCGAAGGTGGTGGGACGCGAGCAGGAACACATCAAACTGGAATTGGTCGATTCCAAGTCGAACAACGTCATGAACGGCATCGCCTTCGGACAGAGTGCAGCAGCACGCTACATCAAGTCGAAACGGTCGTTTGACATAGCCTATACCATCGAGGACAACGTGTTCAAGCGGGGGGCGGTGCAACTGCAGATAGAGGACATAAGCCCCACCGAGACGGAGGAAGGAGAGGGATAAAAGAGTGGTGGCAGACTATCGCGCCATACTGCGTGAGCACTGGGGCTACCCTGACTTCAGAGGCATCCAGCGCGAGATCATCGAGAGCATAGGGGCTGGAAAGGACACCCTGGGACTGATGCCGACGGGGGGAGGAAAGTCTATCACCTTCCAGGTGCCTGCGCTGGCGATGGAGGGTGTGTGTCTGGTCATCACGCCCCTGATCTCGCTGATGAAGGACCAGGTGGACCATCTGCGCAGGAGAGGCATCAGGGCGGCAGCTATCCACGCGGGAATGCAACGGTCCGACATCGTCCAGACGTTGGAGAACGCCGTCTTCGGAGGCGTGAAGTTGCTCTACATCTCGCCCGAACGTCTCGGATCCGAACTTTTCCTGGCCAAACTGCGCCACATGAGGGTGAGCTTCGTCACTGTGGACGAGGCCCACTGCATCAGCCAGTGGGGCTACGACTTCCGCCCTTCCTACCTGGAGATAGCGAAGATAAGGCAGCTGCTGCCCGAGATTCCCATCCTCGCACTAACCGCCACGGCCACTCCCGCCGTGGTGGAGGACATCCAGCGCCAACTCCAGTTTCGCACGCCCAACGTATATAAGATGAGTTTCGCACGCGCGAACCTTTCTTATATCGTGCGCCGCACCATGGACAAGGAGGCGGAGCTGCTCCACATTCTCCGACAGACCAGCGGATCGTCCATCGTCTATACGCGCAGCAGGGAGGCCACACGCGAACTGGCCAAAATGCTCATGCAGCAGGGCATCAGTGCGACATGGTATCATGCGGGACTGGAACCGAGCGTGAAGGAGGAACGGCAAAATCTGTGGCAGACCGACAAGGTGCGCGTCATGGTGGCGACCAACGCCTTCGGCATGGGTATAAACAAACCGGACGTCAGCATGGTGATCCACCCGGACGCCCCCAACTCCATCGAGGAGTATTTCCAAGAAGCGGGACGGGCGGGACGCGACGGCAACCAGGCCTACGCCGTGCTGCTCTACGAAGAGGACGACGCCTACAAGCTCAAATGCCGCGTCGCCTCCTCCTTTCCCGAGAAAGAACTCATACGCACCATCTACAACCAAATCGCTTATTTCTTCGTCGTGGGCGTGGGCTGCGGAGCGGGCCATACATTTGAGTTTAGCCTGGAGCGGTTCTGCCGGGCATACCGCCACTTCCCCACCCAGGTGCACACGTCGCTGGAACTGCTGCAGCGGGCGGGCTACATCTACTATGATCCCAACCCGGACAGCAAGGCAAGGCTGCGATTCCTACTCCAGCGAGAGGACTTGTACCGCCTCGACCATAGCACGCCCAAGGAGAACGCCGTCATCACGGCATTGCTGCGGATGTATGGAGATCTGTTTGTCGATTTCAGTTTCATCGACGAGAGTTTTGTGGCCAAGGAGGCCAACTTGTCGCGCGAGGAGACCTATACGACGCTTCGGGCACTTGACCAAAAGCACATCGTGAAGTTTATCCCGCGCAAAAACATTCCCCTCATCACCTATCGCAAGGACAGAATCGACGGAGAAGACCTGATCATTGGTCCCGAAGTCTATGAGGACCGCAAGGCCGACTTCGAGAAGCGCATCCTCGCCATGATTGACTATTGTGAGAATGAGAGCGAATGCAGAAGTCGCCAGCTGCTCCGCTATTTCGGCGAGACCGAGAGCGAGGACTGTGGCCACTGCGACGTCTGCCGGGCAAGGCGCAAGGAAAGTAGCGACGATGCGCTGCGGCAGGCTATCCTGCAACAACTGGCGGACCGGAAGGGCCACGCGCTCGCCGAGATAAAGGCGCTATTTGGACACGTCAAGGCTGGACAGGTGCTCAACCGCCTCATGGCCGAGGAACAGGTGGCAACGGATGGCAGCAAGATTTGGCTGAAAGACTAAAAACGCGAAAGTCGCAAAAACCCTTGCAGAGAATCCGCGTTTCTACTCGAAGCGCAGCTCGCAACGGCAGACCTCACGCTGCTCTTCCCCCTCCCTCACCTTGCAGACGCTCACGCCAAAAGCAAGACCATCGTCTGAGAGCGGCTGGCGATAGAGACGAAGCCGGTCTCCCTGATAGCTTTCTGCCACATAGGCCACGTCGATGCGGCGCAGGCGGTGGGACTCGTACCAGGAGAGTGGCCAAAGGTCGAGGATATGGTCGATGTACTTCACGCTATTGATGTGGCCATTGATATCCACATCGCTATAGAAAGTATCCAACTCCCGCACCAACTCCAGGCGGTCGCCGAGTTTCACGCGCGAGGGACTGGCAATGGGGCATGGATAGTCGCGGTCCAGGTAGGCCGTGAGCAGGCCGTCGTGGATGGCGAGGATATCGGCAGGCTGGCGCGTCTCGGTGTCGATCATCGCCCAGATGCTGCGGCCGTAGCCATAGACGCTCCCCGTAGGCGAACCGATCTTGAAGTTACGGCTCGTGAAATACTTCATCGCACTGTCGCACCAGGTCTCGATGAAAAACGGGTCGTAGGCGCGAGGCATGGCCTCCAGTTCTATACACAGGCGGCTCAACACCCAGGTGCGGTGGATGGTGTGGAGATAGTTCATACCAAACTCGCGATCGTCGGAGTGGAAGTCGGCGGCATTGAGCAGGGCGTTGCCCAACTGGCCCACCGTCAGATGCTTGGAGAAGTCGCAACGAAACGGGTCAGCCATCATATCGTAGTGTGCCACCTTGGGCAATAGTTCTTTTTCCATATACTTGGTCTTTTATGATTCGCAAGCTACAACAGTCCATCCATAGCAAGCTGCTTGCAAAGTTAGCCATTTATCTTCATTCTGCCAAGACTCTCGAGCCTCAGTTTCTCTATTTTTCTTCCTTTTCCTATCGCCCACGCTCTCAAAACAAGGCTTATCTCGGCCTGGAGCATGTCTCGGAAATAGAAGACCAATCCTATCACAACGAACGCTTTGGGAGATCATAGAATTTCAAGCAAGCCTCAACGAGCACCTGAGGTTCATAGATGGCAAAAGACCGACTTCACAGCCGGCCTTTTTTCATTACAAAAACATTATGAAATAATTCCTTTTGAACAAGATTTCATTTACCAAGTTGTACTAACTGTTTTACGGTTGCAAAGGTACGACTTAGCGGAAAAGTACACAATACCTAAATAAAGGTATTTTGCTTTTCTCTGTCTTCTTTCGTTGCCACAACGAGCCCGAATCCTACAAACGGACAAGCGTAGAAGCGCGTTGCTTGCCTTCCACCTGGAGGACAAAAAGTCCCTTCGTCGTGGGCAGGGGAAGCTGGTAGGAGGGCTGGTTGGCAGGAAGCTGCCAGCGGCCCACCTTGGCACCTGTGGGCGAGAAGATTGTCACGGCGAAAGGCTGCGTGAGAGTTTCGTCAAAAGAGAGCGTGAGGACGCTCTCCCCTATACGGACCTTGACGCCACGAAGCGGGGTGGCGGAGACTTCCCCTACCCTGTCGAAGTGGAGCAGATGAAGCAATCCTTTATAGACGTCTATCTCGCCGTAGCCATAGCGGTTGTTGGGGACGGGAAGTCCGGAGACGGTGCGGTGGCTCGTGGCGGCAATGGTCTCAAGAGCCTGCTCGGGCGTGAGCGTGGGTCGGGCCTGCAGCCAAAGGGCAATGGCTCCTGCCACTACGGGTGCGGACATGGAAGTACCAGAGTTGGCATTCCATGCGTAGGTGCGCCCATTATACTGGAAATGAGCCACATCGCTGCGCAGCGGCGCTCCTTGGTTGTCCGGATTGGCTATGAAGAAGGAGCTATAGGCCGAGATGACATTGGTGCCTGGCGCACAGACATCGGGCTTCGTCCGCCCATCCATCGTCGGGCCAACGGAGGAGTAGTCGGCTTTGAGTCCATTGCCTCCTTTGCTGACGTGCCAGTCGCCCTGGTAGTTGTAAAACTGGTTGCGCCAGGTGGTCGCTCCCACGCTGATGACGCGGTTTGCCGCGCTCGGCACGAGGATGCTATGACTCTGCTCTCCTGCCGACATTGTGGGGTCTAAGTCGCTGTTCCAAGTCAAAAGGCCATTGTAGAAGAACTCCACGTCGGCTTCTGTTCCCCGCACGTCGAGGGCCGTGCTCGGCGTACCAAGTCGCTGCTCCTGCTGCATCGTCACGTCATAGAACACCCCCTGACCAACGGCAGGGGCCTCATAGGCTTGGACCAGCACCACCATGCGGTTGCCTGGCGAGGTCATGACGGTGTCGCAGAGCAAAGAGTCGGAGGCGGCGAGCACCTCCTGCGTAGGATAGTCGAAACTGACGGGTGCGGCGGGGTTGGCATAGGTCTTGATCCGGATAGTGAAGGGGTCGGCAGACCGCAGAGTGGCTGTGCCTACAGGTGAGTTGGCTGCAACGAAAAGGCCCGCATGCTCCTCGCCACGAGGCTTGCGGAAGTAGGCCAGTCGCTCGCCGTTGTTACCCGCCGAGGCCACCAGGATGCGGCCTGGCCCCTGGAGCGAGTCGAGCACCTCGTAGTAGAGGCGGTCTTCGTCGTGGGCACTCTCAGGACTTCCCTCGCTAAAATTGATCACGCAGGGCTTGCCAACGCTGGCTGCATAGTCGAAAATATACTTGAAGCCCAGGGCGTCGGTGGCCGTCGTGTATTTATAGATGAGCGACGTGTCGATGATGGCTGCGTCGTCTCCCGTCGCATTGCATACCAAGCAGAGGTCGGCGTCGGGGGCAATACCACCGTAGGGGGAGTCGAAGCCGCTTCCGGCAGCTATTCCTGCCGTGTGGGTGCCGTGGGTCTGCACGTTGCCGTCATAGGGGCAACCCAACTGGAGTAAAGTCTCCTCGCCTCGATAATCGCGGCCGACATAGTAGGGCGACCCGATGGTGTCAGGCGACAGATGGTCCCACAAGGCCTGGATACGATAACGGCTCATGTCGCGCGTATAAAAGGTGGGGTGAGTCAGGTCGAAACCGATGTCCTGCACGCCGACGACCACGCCCTCGCCCGTGAAAGCTTGCGGCAGATCGCGTCCCTCATAGGCTGGAGTCGCATTGACAATGGTGCGCGTAGTGTCCATCGTGACGGTGCAGGAGCGGTGGGTTTCTATTCGCATCACTCGTCCGTCAAGCGACAAAGCCCCGATATGGCGCAAGGGGATGGAGACGATATGGAGGGAAGGTCCGAAACTCGCCAAGCGCTCCACGCCATAGCGCTGAAAGAGCTCATCGGCGTCGCCCTCTGTACGGATGAAGGCCGACAATTCGCGTCCTTCCAAGTTGCCAAGCTGTGGGCGCTGGCGTAGTTCTGCGCGCGCCAGGGTAGCCACTTCGCGTACGAAAGGCGAGAGTTTGTAATAGGCCGCTTGCTGCGCTTGCATGGAAAGCGAAGCGAAAAGGAGGGTTGAGAGGATGAGGATGCGCATAGGAATCGGAATATTGAGGGTGAAACTTGTTTTTCTCTAATGAGACGAACTTGAGTAGTACGAGGCTGTTATTTGATGCCCACTCTACGAGGTGGGCAAAGACCAGAGAGGGGCATGCGTGCCAGCAAGGATGCCAATGACTAAGCCCGCAGTTCCCGGAAGGTATAGACCATGACCGGAACGGTGACGATGAATGCAAACAGGTCGCTTACGCTCTGACAGACCTCCACGCCCGTCAGTCCCAGCCAACAGGGGAGGACGAGGATGCTGGGGATGAAGAAGAGACCATTGCGAGAGGCTGCCAGCAGATTCGCACGCCACGGTTTGCGGCAGGTCTGCGTGAGCATATTGCTCGACATCATGGTAGCACAGAGCGGAAGGGTAAGCAACTGCCATCGGAGGGCCACAACACCGACCGCCACCACTTCCATATCGTCGCGGAAGAGCGCAATGAGCTCAGCACTAAAGAGCCATCCCAAGCCCGAGACCACAAGGAGGAAGACCGTGCCGACTATCGTCGTGAACCACCATGCACGCTTGAGCCGACTATACAGTTTCGCACCATAGCAGAAACCGCACAACGGCTGAAAGCCCTGGCCGAGCCCGATGACTACTGCCATCACCAACATCGTGATTCTTCCAACAATACTCATGCCCGCAATGGCAGCGTCGCCCCATGTTCCTGCAGCGTGATTGAGCAGCATCGTCGATACGCAGAGCAGTCCCTGACGGGACATGGAGGGACTACCTCCATAGAATATCTCTTTGACAGCAGGCCAGGAAGGGGCGAAGTCGCGCCAATAAATGCCAATGTTTCCCTCGTGGTGGGACATGCGAAACAGCAGGAGAAAACTGACGACTTGCCCGATGACCGTGGCAAGGGCGGCTCCCTGCACCTTCAGATCGAGCAGGAAGATGAGAAGGGGATCCAAGGCCACATTGAGGACCGCTCCGGTCACAATGCCCACCATCGCATAGGCGGCGTTGCCCTGCAGACGTAGCTGGTTGTTGAGCGTCAGTGACGACATCAGAAAAGGCATTCCCAGCAGCGAGACCGAGAGATAGCTTTCCGTCAGGGGCAAGATGGTGGGCGTGGAACCGAGGAGCAGGGCCAAAGGATGCAGAAAGACCAGGCCCAAGGTCATGAGGGCCAGTCCCGTAAAGAGCGAAAGAAAGAACCCATCTGCGGCCATGCGGCGGGCATTGCCATGACGGCGCGCTCCCAACTCGCGCGAAATGTAGTTGCCCGATCCGTGACCGAAAAAGAAACCAAAGGCCTGCATGAAGAACATCAGCGGAAAGACAACGCCCACCGCAGCCGTGGACTGCGTGTCGAGCTGCCCGACGAAGAAGGTGTCGGCTATGACATACAAACTCGTCACCAGCATACCGACAATGGTCGGAACGGCCATAGTAGGTATTACCCGGCGGATGGGAGCCGTCGTCAGATAGGTGTAGTTGTCTTTCCCTCCGTGCATGTCAGTCGCTTATACCTCCTTTTTCTTCTGAAGTTGCTCGATGATGGTGGCGACAATACGCTCTGCCGATCGGCCGTCCCAACGCTCGGGCAAGGCAGCCTTCTTCCATTTGCCCTGCAACAGGTCGTTCAAGGCGGTTTGGAGCAGGTCGGGATTCTCGCCCACAAGCACATTGGTACCTACCTTCACGGTCTCGATGTGCTCCGTATAGCTATTCAGCGTGATACAGGGCACACCGTTGAACGTAGCTTCCTCGGCCACGTTGCCCGAGTCGGTAATGATGCCGCGGGCGTGGGCGGTGAGGAATCCAAACTCCAGGTAGTCCAAAGGTTCGGCAAAGCGCAGCGACTTCAGCGCTCGTTGGGCGGCTATTTGCTCCACCGTTTCCCGGGATCGGCCACGCAAGGGTGCAATCACGGGAACGCCAGCCTTTGTGGCCTCGGCGTCGAGGACGCGCAACATGGCTTCCAGTCTCTGAGTGTCGGCAATGAGCAACTTGCGGTTGAGCGTCAGCACAAGGTAGGAAGCGTCCGTGATGGCGGGCAGGGCTGGATGCTTGGCCAGCTCGTTGCCGATGCCTTCGATACGCTGACGACAGAAGCGGAGGTTGTCGATGAGGATGTTGCCCACCATATAGACTTTCGACAGCTCCGCTCCCTCACGATTGGCAATGCTATTGTTGCTGATGCCTGCGGTGAAGAGCAGGTCCGAGAGACCGTCGATGACGAGGCGGTTGATCTCCTTCGGCATATTGATATCGAAGGAGCGTGTGCCTGCGGCAATATGGGCCAGCAGGATACCTTGCTTCTTGGTGACGATGGCAGCGGCCATAGTTGAGGCAAGATCATCCACTACTACCACGGCGTTGGTGGGATGCTGCTGCAGATAGACCTCGAAACGAGACATCACCTGCCCCGTAAGCTCGTTGAGATTCTCGCAGTCCACACCCAGATACTCATCGGGCATGTGGATGCTCAGGTCGTCGAAGAGCGTTCCTTCCAGCGTGGGGTCTCCTTGGCAGCCCGTATAGACGAGCGAATAGCTGATGGGGCTTCCCTCCCTCCGCAAGTTGTCTATCTGGCGGATGAGCGGGGCGACCTTGATGAAATTGGGGCGTGCGCCCGAAACGATACATATCTCCATAGTGTGATGCTTTTTACAATGCAAAGTTAGTCATTTTTTGGCAGACAGGGGAGAAATTCCCACATATCTTTTCGCAAACACCTGTTTTCGCATGCAGACCAAGCTGCTCAATCCCGAGAGAGGCTCTTGGAGTTCAAACAAGTCGTGTAAACTATATTGTGAGTAGTATTTCATGTCGCCCTTACGAGTTTTAACTTTTTAATTATTTCAAGAAAGGATCAAGCGTAGCCAGCAGTTCGGCTTTATCTACCACACCGCTTGTGCGCCACAATACTTCTCCGTTTCGGAAAAGCATCAGCGTTGGCACGGATTGGATGCGGAATTGGCTTGCAGTTACGCCGTACTTGTCCACATCCACCTTGATGATTCGGATGCGGTCGCCCAACACACTCTTCACCTGCTCCAAAATGGGGTGCATCACCTTGCAAGGTTGGCACCAGGTAGCAAAGAAATCGACCAGAACAAGCTGGCCACTGTTTATTACATTATTGAATGTCTCCATAATTATTTGTCTATTTCCGTGAAACGATTAAAAGTTCTGCCGTCGTAGCGAAGAATCCGTGTAGGAATAATATCTTCTTCATGCTCTAATCATTTGATAATGATGCGCCTATAATCTAGGAGGATAAGCCATGCTTTACTCCCATATTAGGCAATATGTCTGCAAAAATACAAAAAATATTCAGAAAAGTGATTTTATGGATGGATTTTGTTGGCAGGGCGAACTTGATTTAACCTTATTTTATAAGATAGAGGGACGTTTTGAAAAACCGAAATCCTTAATGACCTTAATGACCGGATTTAGGTATTGGAAAATGACCGATAATGAATTTGGCACTTCATGACCTCTTAAAACAAAAAGGCGTAAGGTATGATAGATATAATCTTAGTAAAATGCAGAGTAATTTGCATTTTACTTCATAATCATTCCTGTTTCCAACATTTTTTACCTATCTTTGTGCCTTAAAAAATAGAAGTTGCAAAATGGAAAAGTATGTGTTAGAATTACAGGCTGTACTAGACAAATATAGAAGTCTTGGTATTTCACAGCAGATAGATTACGATAAGTTCTATCTGTATTCCATCATTACACACTCTACTGCCATAGAAGGTTCTACTGTGACGGAAATAGAGAACCAATTGCTCTTTGATGAAGGTATTTCTGCTAAAGGTAAACCCTTGGTAGAGCAGTTGATGAATCTTGATTTGAAGCATGCCTATGAGCAATCCATTCGATGGGCTAAGAAGCACAAATCTTTTTCTGTAGAAATGCTTAAGCAATTGTCTGCATTGGTGATGAAGAATACCGGCAGCGTTTATAGCACGCTTCAGGGGGAATTCGATTCTTCTAAAGGTGACCTCCGTCTATTAGGTGTCACAGCGGGAGCTGGTGGACGTTCCTATATGAACTTTCTGAAGGTTCCTGCACGGTTGGCTGATTTCTGCAATGAGATAAACCGAAGGCGTGAATTGCTTCTTGAAAACCCGAGTGAGATGGATGCGTATTTGTTGAGCTTCGATGCTCATAACATCCTTGTTAGCATCCATCCTTGGGTGGATGGAAATGGCAGAATGTCGCGTCTCATCATGAACCACCTTCAGTTTGAATTTAATCTTGTTCCGACAAAGGTAATAACTGATGATAAGGCAGCTTATATTGAAGCTCTTAATGCATCTCGAGAAGAAGAGTCGATGTTACCATTCCAGTCTTTCATGCTTCAAGAACATATCAAAAATCTTAAGGCTGAGATAGAACAGTATGAAAGGTCTATGGATGATGATGTCGTGATAAATGTCGGGAAAGATTTTGAAAATGTCGGGAAAGAAAAACTGATTGAACTTTCTGAACGTCAGCAGAATATCATTTCTGTTGTTAAATATCATCCGGCAATAACGATTCCGGAATTGGCGCAGAGAATGTCGGGAAAGAAAACTGTAACGACACGTACTATTGAAAGAGATATTGCTGCTCTTCAAGCTAAGGGAATCTTGAAACGTGAAGGCGGTAGAAAAAGTGGCAAATGGATAGTTGTAAACATCTGAATAACCCGAAATCACTTTTATTGTATTGGAAATTTATATTAATTTAAATAGTAGCTTATGAGCAATGTATATTTTGAACCTTGGGTTGGCTGCCAGTACTCCGAGGGCATAAATGGGAAACGTATAATGGTTTTAGGCCATGTTCACGTTTGTGATGGATGTGATAATTGTGGTGTTGAAAAGTGTGATGATTTTTCTACCCAGAAGGTGGTGGAAGATTATATTGTTTGGAGAAAAAACGGAACAATACCATCTCCAGGATATGAAAAATGGCTTCAGACTTACCTCAAATTTGCCAAAGCTTAAAGTTGAATGATATTTTCAGTTGTTATGTGTATTTTTTCTATATAATGTGGTACACTTGCTAATATTGAATTAAAAATTCTTTTCTTTCGAATAAAAGCCGTATCTTTGCCATAAATTGTCAAGACGATATTCAGAATTATGTTGTTTACAGAAAAAATTAAAGATTTACTGTTGCATAGTCAACTACCACAAAGAAAGTTGGCGGCTGCATTAGATATAGACACGGCAACCTATTGCAAAATAGAAAAAGGCGAACGAAAAGCTCGAAAAGAACAAGTTGAGCTATTGGCCTCCGTCTTTGAGATTGACAAGAAAGAGTTGTTGGCTCTATGGTTGGCAGACAAAGTTACGGATCTTGTTTCCGACAATGGGCAAATTGCCCGTAATGCCCTCTCCTTAGCTGTAGAAAATTTAGAACACAAAGAACAAAATGATAAAGTCAAAAGCATATAAACTCCCAGAAGAAATAGAAGAGGCTATTGTTGCCGAAAGTCGTTCTTCATATAGCCTACATACATACGTCAGCTTATTTAGCAGTGCTGGCGTGGGATGTTATGGCTTTAAGGAAGAGGGCTTTTACTGTGTTGCAACTGTAGAATTACTTGAAAAGCGTCTTAAAATACAATCGTATAACAACAAATGTGTCTACAAGAGTGGGTATATTTGTGGAGATATGACGACACAGGAGACAAAGGATAAGGTATTTGCAGAATTGGAAATGTGGAAAAAGGGCTTTCATGTTACTGATTTAGATGTACTTATTGCCACTCCTCCATGTCAAGGTATGTCTGTTGCTAATCATAAGAAAAAGAAAGATGAGATAATAAGAAATTCCTTAGTTGTCGAGTCTATAAAAATGGTTCATCAGATAAAGCCAAAATTCTTTATCTTTGAGAATGTACGAGCATTTTTGACATCTGTATGCACTGATGTTGATGGCAATGCAAAAAGCATAAAAGAAGCGATAGAAATGAACCTTGGTGGATTATACAATATCCTGTATAAAGTTGTAAACTTTAAGGATTACGGAAATCCATCAAGCCGTACTCGTACACTTGTAATTGGAGTAAGAAAGGACATTAAGGAGATAACTCCATGTGATGTTTTCCCTGACAAGCAACCAGAGAGAACACTTAGAGAAGTGATTGGGCATCTTCCATCTTTGAAGAAAATGGGAGAAATTTCTGAGAATGACATATATCATAATTTCAGAAAATACAATCCGAAAATGGAAGCATGGATTTCTGATATTAAAGAGGGACAATCAGCGTTTGACAATACAGACATTAACCGCATTCCGCATACGGTTAAAAATGGAATTGTTGTATATAACGCCCAAAAGAATGGCGACAAGTACACTCGCCAATATTGGGATAAGGTTGCCCCATGCATACATACGCGGAATGATATCATGGCAAGTCAAAATACTGTTCATCCTGTAGATAATAGGGTCTTTAGTATTAGAGAAGTTATGCTTATGATGTCTGTGCCAGAGTCATTCAATTGGTCTGATATTCCATTTGAGAAACTCAATGCTTTAACACCTAAAGAAAAAGAAGCATTCCTTAAAAAAGAGGAAATGAATATTCGCCAAACTTTGGGCGAAGCTGTGCCAACCATCATTTTCAGACAGATAGCCAATAAGATACGTAGAGTCTTGTGCAAGCCGACATTGACTGAACAAGATGCGAAAGGCATAATCGAGCGAAGAAAACTTACAGACATTGACAACTTGCTAAGGTTTATCAGAACTAACAATTCATACAAGTTCGCTGAGTTATCCAAAATAGCAGAATTGGCAAATGCTCAAAGAGAAAATAATGCTGCGTACTATACAAGACAAGATACCTGCTTCACTATTATTAGCAAACTTCCAGAAGCAAAAGAGTATACTACTCTTGATATTTTGGAGCCATCAGTAGGCGTGGGGAACTTTCTCCCAACTTTAATACAAAAGTATGCAGATGTACCAGTTGTAAACATTGATGTTGTGGATATTGACAAAAACAGCATAGCTATACTACAAGCTCTTGTTGACAAAATCAATATGCCACAAAATATACACATCAACTATATAGTGGCAGATTCTCTTCTATATAATTTTAGTAAAAAATATGATATAGTGATAGGGAATGTAACTATTCAGCAATAGTGTAGGCACGCACCTCCTACCATCCTATAACGACAGG
>OGRM01000786.1_pt1 | contig 24823 bp, 16 predicted proteins | sample 1553491 | NCBI WGS metagenome assembly OGRM01 (sample SAMEA2580110, study PRJEB22360) | human gut metagenome | biome: human gut; feature: human-associated habitat; material: faeces | place: Denmark | collected 2008/2010
TAGCCTGGTTCTTTAAAGCTTTTGCCCTTACAGGGCGACAGATTGGCGTTCATAACTACCCAGGGCGTTGCCCTGGGCTAGGAACTTCTGCCCTTTCAGGGCGTATTGGGTAATTTCAACCGTACAGGTCGAGTTGTATTCTAAAAAGGGAATGGAAAAGGGAAATGGAAAAGAAAAGAATAAATGGAAAGGGCAAGCGACGAGAGCTATGTCGCTTGCCCTTCTCGATGAAGAAAATGAACGCCCTCGCGGCGTATTTACCAAACAAATATAGTGATGTTAAACAGACGAAGTGTATTATGCGTTGAATTTGCTAAACTTGAATGTGGTCTCGTTGATCTTCACATGATAGACGCCACCCGAGAAGGCCGTGAGGTCGATGGGCTGTCCCTTCCAGTCGGCGTCGCTCTTGACCTTGCGGCCCGAGGCGCTGAAGATGCCCATGCAGTACTTGCGCGAGGGGTCGTAGCCTTTGACGTGGATGATGTTCTCACCCGGGCGGGCGTTGAGCGTGAGGCGACCACCATCGGCCTTCAGACCATAGACGCCCGTGGCAAGGCTGAAGATGACCTCGTCGATGTCGGAGAGACGATAGCTGTCGGTGCCGTCCTGCTTGTTCACCTGCATGGTGTTGCCAGAGAACGTGATGGCCTTGACCTCGCCCGGCGCATACGCATGGGAGTCATGCTGGTTGGTCGTGACGGTGATGTAATCTCTTGCGGTAGCACCCGTCGTGATGGCGATGGCGGCTATCAGAAACAGCTTTTTTCTTCTCATACTATTGGTCATTAATAAGGTTTTGCCCCCGACGGGAGCTCGATTGACATGGCGAAATTACGACGAGAAAACGAACCTTGCAAATTTTTGGGCAGATTTCTCACTTTGCCATGTGGCACATTCGTTTCGCTTTCAAAAAGCTATCTATCAAGCCATTACAAAGACCATCGCGACAGAAAAACGAGGGCAAAAAGAGGCGAAATGCCACGAGGAAAGTCCGAAATCCACCTTTTGCAACAAGAAGAAGGAGGAAAGCAATTCAGCTTTTTGCGGTTCGCAAACTTGGTCGGTGCGGAATAATTTCGTAACTTTGCAGTTGGATGCGGCAAAGGCTCGAGACGAAGCAAGGCCCCGCCCACGACTTAGAAACAATTGACATGAAACCAAGACTTCTACCTTTCTTATATAGCCTCCTGCTGCTGGCGGGCCTCCTGACGGCCTGCAACCCGAGCGGCAAGGACAACCAGCAACTGGCCTCCGTGGAGCAGTTGCTCGACAGCGGACGCGTCGATACGGCCTGCGCGGTGCTCGACGGCGTCCGCCTGAACCGCCTCACCACCCCTGCCGACTCGGCCTACTACTACCTGCTCAAGACGCAGGCCGACTACCGCACCAACCACCCGCTCGTCTCGCTCGACGACATCGAGTATAGCATCCGCTACTACGAGGGCAAGGGGAGCGAGAAACTGCGGCTCAGCGCAGCGCTCTTCTACAAGAGCGCGACCCTCTACACCCATGGCAGCTTCAAGGAGGGCGTGATCTGTCTGGAGCGGGCCCGCGCCATTGCCAACCAGACGCAGGACGCCGTCCTCCGCCACAAGGTCTATGAGCAACTGACGCTCGTCAACGAGGAGGCGGGCGACTTCCGGACCGCGCTCCGCTTCAGCCAGAAGTCGATCGCGGAGTCGAAGCAGGCGAAGCGCCTCGACTGGCTCGCCCATACCTATAATAATATGGCTTTCATCTACAGCCAGCTCGGACTGCAGGACAGCACGGCCTGGTGTCTGCGGCAGAGCATGGAACTGCTGCCGAACATCGCGGAGAAGAACCGCCCGTTTATCATGAACAACCTCGGATCCTTCCTCATGGAGACCGACACGGCCATGGCGCGCAAATATTTGGAGGAGTCGCTCGAGATCACGCCCACCAGTCCGGCCTACGCCTGCCTCGGCACGCTCGCTGCCATGCGCGGCGACACGGCGCGGGCCACGAAGATGTGGCACGAGGCCCTCATCATAGCACCCGACACGCCCTCGGAGGAACTTGTGCTCAAGGCCATCATGGAGTTTCGGTCGGAGCAGGGAGAATGGCGCGAGGCGACCATGACGGCCAAACGCCTGCTGCAGCTCTCCGACAGCGTGAGCCGCGCACGGCCGGAGAACAACGTCAGGGCCGTTCAGTCGGAGTTTGAGCAGATGAGGATCAGCCACAACTACGAGCGCATGGTGACAATAGCCATCATCGTAATCGTCGTCCTGGTGCTGCTCACCATCATCGCCACGCTCTACTCCTGGTACAGAAACTACAAGGGACGGGCGGCGCGCGCCGTCGATCAGCTCCTCATCAAGAGCTACGAGACGCAGCTCAACGAACTGAAGCGCATGGCGGGCGACAAGACCAAGGAGATAGAACAGCTCACGCGCAAGCGCGACCTGCTGATGGAGAAGCACCGCGACTCGCTGAAGCTCGGACTGCAACGCTACAACGAGGCCATGGCGGGACAGACCACCGTGCTCTGGAAGAAGCACGACTTCGAGAGTTTCGCCTCCTACTATAGCCTCGTGGACGTGGAGTTTGTGGCCTCGCTCGACGCCGACTACGATGGCCTCTCGCCGAAGCAGAAGTTCTTCCTCATCATGGAGCACATGGACAAGAGCGAGACCGAGATACAAAACGCGCTGGGCGTGGCCGAGGTGACGATGCGATCCATCCGGTCGCGCATCGGCAAGAAGCACAAGGCGTGATAGTTTCCGCGGTTTCATCGACAGATTTATCATCATCAACCATCATAACACAAGACATGAAAGCGACCAGATTCCTCCTCGGCGCCCTGCTGCTCCTGCTCTGCGGCACGGTGCTCCAGGCTCAGCCCAGCCTCGTGCCCAAACCCGCACAGGCGACCTGGGGAAAGGGTAAGTTTACCATCCAGCCTCAGACCACCATCGCATACGGCGACAAGGCGCTCCAGCCAGCCGCCGACTACCTCGCCTCCAGCCTCCAGCGCCTCACGGGGGTGCGCCCCCAGACCCAGCGTGGCGGCAAGGGCGACATCCTGCTGCAGATCGACCGCAAGGGCGTGAAGGGCGAAGGGGCCTACCGCCTCAACGTGGAGAAGGCGCGCATCACGGTCAAGGGCCACGACTACGGCGCCATCACGTCGGCCATCGCCACGCTCCGACAGATCACGGAGGGAAAGGAGGTGGCGACCTGCCAGATCAGCGACGCTCCGCGCTTCGGCTGGCGCGGCTTCCATCTCGACTGCTCGCGCCACTTCTTCTCCGTCAAGGAGGTAGAGGAGGCCATCGACCTCATGGCGCTCTACAAGCTCAACCGCTTCCACTGGCACCTGACGGACGACCAGGGCTGGCGTATCGAGATCAAGAAATATCCGCTCTTGACGGAGCGCGGGGCCTGGCGCAAGCCCAACGGCCAGGACGCCTCCTGCCTCTATCAGGCGAAGAAGGAGGACAACCCCGACCTGCTGCTGCCGGCCGACCGCTGGCGCACCACGGCCGAGGGCGACTCGCTCTATGGCGGCTTCTACACCCAGGACCAGATCCGCGAGGTGGTGAACTATGCTGCCGCCCGTGGCATCAGTATCGTGCCCGAGATCGACATGCCAGGCCACTGCCTGAGCGCCATCGCCAACTACGAGGGCCTCAGCTGCTTCGACCAGGTGGGCTGGGGCAAGGTCTTCACCTCGCCACTCTGCCCGGGCAAGGACGCGGCCCTGGAGTTCTGCCGCAACGTCTGGAGCGAGGTGATCGCCCTCTTCCCCTATGAGTATGTCCACATCGGCGGCGACGAGGTGGAGAAGGACAACTGGCGCAAGTGTGCCGACTGCCAGCGCCGCATCGCCCAGCAGGGACTCAAGGGTGTGGAGGAACTGCAGTCGTGGTTCATCCACGAGATGGAGCGGTTCTTCAATGCCAAGGGCCGCCGCATGATCGGATGGGACGAGATCATCGAGGGCGGACTCTCCAAGACTTCCACCGTGATGTGGTGGAGAAACTGGGCGCCACAGTCGGTGCCGGAGGCCACGGTTCATGGCAACGATGTCATCTATACGCCAGCCACACCGTTCTATTTCTCGCAAAACGAGGAGAAGAGTTCCATGCGCCAGGTCTATGACTACGATCTTGCCCCGGCCAGCCTCTCGGCAGCACAACGGGCGCATATCATCGGCGTGCAGGCCAACCTTTGGGCCGAAGGCATCCCGTCACGATCCCGAATGCTCTACATGTACTTCCCGCGCATCCTGGCGCTCGCCGAACTGGCCTGGACGCAGCCCGCGCAGAAGGACTACGACGACTTCTACGGTCGCCTGCGCCAGCAGCTCTCGATGCTCAACCGCCTGGGCGTGCCCTACCGCATCCCCTCGCTCGACGGTTTCCACAACGTCAACGCCTTCACGGATAAGGGTACGCTGAGCGTGGAATGTCAGGACCCGCAGGCCGTCATCCGCTACACCACGGATGGCACCTTCCCCAACGCGGAGTCGCCGCGCTACGTCGGCCCAATCACGGTCGATCAGACCACGCCCTTCACGCTCCGCACCTTCACGCCCGAGGGCCGCGCCGACGAGATGGTGCAGGCCGACTTCGTGAAGCAGGGGCTCCTGCCAGCGCTGCAGAGTGTGCCCACCCTGAGTCCAGGCGTGAAGACCGACTGGTACGACTTTCCGGGCGTCACCTGCCGCCTCATCACCACAGCGCCCTTCAACGGATCCTACACCACGCCCGACGTGGTCATCCCGGAGGCCTGCAAGGGCAATATCGGTCTCATCACCAAGGGCTACATCCTTATACCCGAGGACGGGGTCTATACCTTCGCCCTGCTCAGCGACGATGGCAGCTGGCTCAAGATAGACGGCAATATGGTGGTCGATAACGACCGCGAGCAATCGCCCCACGAGATGGTCTGCCAGCAGGCGCTCGCCAAGGGCTACCACTACCTCGAGGTACGCTACTTCGACCACAACGGCGGCGTGCTCCGCCTCAACGTCCTCGACCCGCAGGGCAAGCGCCTCGACCCGCAGACGATCTTCTTCCACGCTGCGGAAAACTAATATTCTAACAGGGCTCGCGCCCACAGATAAAGAGATTCCTGCGCAGACCACCTCTTTCCGAGGCGCCTGCGCAGGATTTTTTTCGTTGTTACATTGTTACATTGTTACATTGTTACATTCTCAAATTTCGCATGTAAGCTCCACACGCCCTGAACCAACGGTCACCGGCCGAAGGGAAAGGTAAAGGGCAGAAGCCCCTAGCCCAGGGCATCGCCCTGGGTTATTACGGACGCAAACTTGTCGCCCTGTAAGGGCAAAAGCTTTAAAACTCCAGGCAAAACATAAGGCTTTTGCCCTTACAGGGCGTCTTGCTGATTGCCATCATACCCAGGGCGATGCCCTGGGCTAGGAGCTTTTGGGCTTTCAGCCCGTTTCAACCGTACAGGTCGGCTTTTTTCGTTGTTACATTGTTACATTGTTACATTGTTACGTTTTTGTTTTTTGATAACGCATTAACGTTATAACGTTTAACGTTTTTGTTTTCGAAGGCGGCAAGCGAAGGAGGAAGACAGGAAGAGAAAGGACAAAAGACAGGAAGAGAAGGGACGGAAGACAGGAAGAGAAGGGATGGAAGGCAGGAAGGGAAGGGACGGAAGCGGTAAGAAGGGAAGGGACGAAGCGGCAAGACCCATTCATACAAATTACAAACAGCCTCTTCTTGAGACATTATGATAAATATAATATTTATATATTATAATATATAGATATATATTTATATTATAATATTATATATACTATATAGTATTATTCGTATTATATATAATTTGTCCAGTACTAAGGAAACTATTTTTCTCATGCCTCAAACTAAAAGTCATTTTCGAAAACGTTAAACGTTAAACGTTATCATGTAAGAACGGAGTTCCACAACAGGGGCTTCTCCGCAAACCTGGGCCGACTGAAAATCAAAAACGTAACAATGTAACAATGTAACAATGTAACAACGCAACTTTGAGCTGAGGCAAGCGTAAGTTACGACCAAACACAGTCGTAACCTACGACCAAACGTAGTCGCAAGCTATCTACAGAGACGGACGTAAGCAACCCTCGGCAAGGTCCCTGGCCAAGACCACTAAAAACGGAAGCAAAAAGAAGGTTTGTTTAGACAAACGCCACCACTCCAACACATTAGGCCCGACGACACAAACAATGATTTCGCTACCAGGCTCTCGTTCTCCTCTAAAAAGGGGTTGAACTATCCCATCATGGCAAGCAAAAGCCCTTCAAAAGGGGATGAAAACCAAGAAAAAACGCCCTGTTAAGTTTATTTAACGGAAGCCCCCCCCGTTTTTGCAATTCTTAGTAAATTTGCACCCGAGGAGCAATCATTCTCCTCGCTTTGCGCACCTTTTGCCACACCTGAAGGCGACAACAAGGGACACGCATCTGAGCAAGAAAACACTAAGAAAAAATAGTGATCAATAAACATAGTAAATAACACCAAAGAGAGAACAAAAACGATGAGAACAACTACATCACAACAAGGCAAGCGTTGCACTTGGTGGCGCTGCCTGAGTAGTAGTTTCGCCACGGCGCTCCTTGCAGCAGCCCCCCTTGTAGCCTCTGCTCAGAAGGGCGACGCGACGCGAAACGACGGAATGGTCGGAGCGGGCACCCTCAAGGGTCAGACTAAAGACCAGATTATTGCGGCCAAAGTTGCTGACAAGGAGGTCGGATCGCTGAACGATCCGAACAAGGTCTTTTTCTTTTACAACGTAAAAACGGGCAAGTTCCTCAGCATGGGAGGCTATTGGGGTGTGCACGCCGCGCTAAAGGACACCCCCGTCGCCTTTTGGGCTCAGGATGGCAATTTACTTCATGAAAACGCCATCAACTTTGCCCAAGACCTAAAAACTTCGGAGGGTTCTTTGTTGAAATGGGTCGGCAATAATAATGGCACCGACGAGGGCGTATTTCTTGACCGAGGAAGTAGCTATGGGCAGTGGTATACCGGATTCAACGGCTGGTTCCTCGAAAAGGTTCCAACCGACGCAGAGCACAACACCTATAGGCTCTACACCTATAAAGGCATAGGTACGAGTAGCACTCAGGTTTATCTTTCGGCGCTTGGAAACATTGCATCAGAGAAGAACTGTGATGCGGACACGAAAAACAACCTTACCAAGAACGGACTGTGGGACGAGCACACCCAGTGGCGTATCATTTCCTTGAAGGAGATTCAGGATTTGATGGCTGTAGCGTCCGAGAATCTGACCAACCCGCTTGACCTTACCTTCAAGTTGGCTTGTCCCGGATTCGATCGTGGCCGTATGGACCTCGATGCTTGGAAAGCGATCGGCACGAAAGTCGCCACAGGTGGCTACGCAAGAATCGGACTGGAGCAATGCTACAACAAGTTCGTACCCACCATAGGTGCAGCAAAGCCCTTGGAGCGCAGTGGCAACGACACGTACGACAACAAGTTCGACAAAAGCTACAAGTTCCCGTACAAAGGAGACCAGCCCCAAACCTTCGGTGACCGTGAGAACTACAAGCGCCACATGGCCAAATACTTCTGTATGGACGTACGCGGCGTGCACGGCTACATCTACCAAAAGCAGAATGTGACGAATGCCGGCACCTACGTCATCGAGTGCAAGGGCTACTCCAACACGCCGAAAGCCCTTCTCTTTGCTGGTATTGCAAAAAATGATGGCACCGGCTTGGTCGATGGCACCAAGCGCACGACCACGCTGAACCAGGTCAGCATGATGCCGGAGGACGAGCGGACGCGCCTCCACGTGGACGAGCTGAACATGGACTATGCGGGCAAGGAGTTCTACGAGTCAAGCAAATATACCAATAGCGTGATCGTACAGGTGACGCAGGATATGATAGACCAAGCTGGTGCAGAGGGTGTCAGCATCGCCTTCGGTCTCAACCTTGGCGATGGCAGCCAAACTCCCAGCCTCAACGACTGGACTGTATTTGACGACTTCCGTCTGATCTACGTAAGCAACACGAAGAATGAGGACCTCGTTCTCGACGAACTTCGTGGCGACTTGGAGTATCTGAAGAATGGCATTACCTACAAGAACCGTGTGCTCCGCCTTGCCAAGACGTTCACTCCGAACAAATGGAACTCCTTCGTGCTGCCCGTAGATCTTACGGTCAAGCAGCTTCGCGAGGCCTTTGGTGCCACCGTGCGCCTTGCCAGACTCAATAACCTCACGGACACCGAGCTGCAGTTTGAGACCGTAACCCTCGACGGAAAAGCCGACAACGAAATCGCTCTCAACGCTTACAAGCCGTACATCATCTTCCCGACCAAGACGATGGAGGACCACAATAATAGCCCCTACACGGCCACCATCACCAAGAATGGAAGCACGGAGAATCCCTATCACGTAACAATCCAGGCTCAGCGCTTCGAGATCCCCGGTGTCACGTTCAAGACGAACGCAAGCAATGCGAACGACCTCAGCAACATGGACGAGTATTGGACGACGAGGCTGACCGATAACGTGGGAACCATCACGGCCTACGGCACCTTCGTCCGCACCTTCGACGAGAATGCTGAACAGGACGGGACGACGGGCAAATGGAGCTTCTCCAGCAGCAGGGGCACAATCCGCGAGGGCTACGACGACCTGGTGGGAAGCTACTTCTTCGACTATGGCAACGTATATTATACCGAGAACCCGGATAAGGTGCGCGGCCTGCGCGGCTTCTCTTGCTGGTTCAAGCCCAACACGAGCAACGGCACGAAGCCCGCAGTCTCTATCGACGGCGTGAAGCAGGAGACAGAGTTGACGGCCATCGGCGAGCTGATCATCAGCCCTGAGGCTGCCAACCGCTACGGCAAGAACGATGGCGTGTACAACCTCCAGGGACAGCGTGTCGGCAATACGACCGAGGGTCTGCCCAGCGGCATCTACATCGTCAACGGACGCAAGCATGTGGTAAGATAATCCTATCAGACAAACTTCAAAAAAGGACTTAAGAAAAATGAAACGTAAATATATCAAGCCCACAACATCCTTGGTGAGGGTGGAGACGCAGAACAACTACTGTGCAGCTACGTCTTGGGTCGCCGGCACAAAATACGAAGACAATGGCCATGTGGAGGCAGATAACCCCCTCACTGACCGTGGCTATGTCTTTACGGACAAGGACATCAAGGAAGACATGTACGACCCTTGGAACAGCGAAAACTGGTAGTCCGTGCGGCATAAGGCCGTCGGAAACGACTACCTACGAGACTTAAGGAACCATGGACGGAAACCAGCAATGGCATACGTCCATGGTTTTTGGGCTTCTATCCAGACTTAGTTGCCATTTCGTATCGGGAAGCTTTTCCGCATCGTCCTTTTGCCCAAGAGGGCTACTTTTTTCATCCAAGAAGGCTGTTTCTTCAATCATTTGCATCATCACAGTTATCACCTTATATGAGAAAGAAATATACCCCACCCCAGTCTCAGACGATCCCACTCGACGTATCGGGAAACATGATGGACGTCATTATCGTCAGCAAGCCTGGTGGCAAAGGCATTCCGACCACGATACGCATCGGAAAGCGTCCCGACACCTTTTCACCCTTCACGCAGGAGGAGGAAGAAGACGACGATAGGAACGACGCAACTCTTTGGGAGTTTTAGCATGGGACAAAGCCAGTCTATGGTAGCCAAAAAATCAATCACCGAAAACAAACTAACATGAACATACTTCTATCTCTGTTGGTGTCGTCTGTCTATATTTTCAACGCGCAGGGACAATACCTCTGCATCGGCGAGGACGGCACTCCCACGCTCTCCGACGCACCCGTGAGCCTCGACGTCACACGGGTGGACGAGGTCGCCGACGCCGGGCGTTTCGACCTCGACTACACGGGCATGAAATGGATTCTCAAGCCCTCCGCGGAGCACACCTACACCCTCGGCTATCAGGTGGGAGAAGCCAATGCCACCACCTTTGTCTATGTGCGCTCGGGCGCCATGGCCACCACGTTTGAAGAGCCCGACGCCACCTTCCTCGATGGCCAATGGGCAGTATCTACGGGCGAAGAGAGCCAGCCCATCGTCCTCGACGAGACGGCCGACTATGTCTGTCCCCAGTTCTACAAGCAGCATGTCGATGTCACGCTCCAGCGCAGCTTGGTCCAGCAGGAGTGGAACACGCTCTGCCTGCCGTTCCCGCTGCACGCTGATCAGGTCAGCGCAATTTGGGGTGAGGGCACGCGCGTGGCTGAATACACGGGCGACACGGGCGACAAGCTCCTTTTCACCACCTGCGAGGATATCGAGGCGGGCGTGCCCTACGTCCTGAAGCCCGAGCGGGTCAGCGAAGACAACGTCTATCAGATCGAGCATATTGACATCATCTCTTGGGACCGTGGCAACCGGTCTCGCGAGACCGTTGCCGACGGCACACGCTTCGTCGGCTTCTATAGCCCCACGATCGTTCCGGCCAACGCCTACGTCTTCGGCGACGGCGACCGGATGTATTGTCTCGAAACCGACATGGGAGCCAATGGCTTCCGTGGCTATTTCCAAAGCAACGATCCGCAGGCTGCCGATCGCAACCTCGGCTGGACAGTAGAGGATCAGGAGGTCACCTCCGTCCCGCAAACCGCACCCGTGGTCTCTCGCCCTGCCGATGGCGCCGTCTTCAACGCTGGCGGCCAACTGGTGCGCCGCAAGGATTCTGCCGAACCACTTGCCCCTGGCCTGTATATCGTCAATGGTATCAAAATCATCGTCAAATAAGTCTCACACAATGAAAACTACACAACACATCCTACTGTGCCTTCTGCTGTGGGCCTTCTCCGCTGCCCATACCCTGGCAGCACACACCGATGGCGAAACGAAGTTTATCAAAGCGGGGAAGGACTTCTCTGCGCTGGACGTCTCTCAGATTCCCAGCGGCCAACTGTGGATGCTCTCCACCAACGGAACTGCTTCTGGCAAAAACTTCACCATCGACTTCTCAAAGAAGAGCCTGGAGATAGTCCTCGACGTCTCCGCTTGCACCTCCGCCCTGGAGAACATCATCTCCTTCGGAAAGAAGATACAGGACTGGCGGGGCAACAACCTCCACTTCTATTATATCCCACCCACCTACAAGCTGCCTTACACTTCCAGCAGGGGACAAAAATTCAGCGAGCGACTCCGCGGAAGCTGGGTCAACACGTGGCAGAACACGCAGACCCCATTGGACGTGGAGCTTGATGACGACACGAAGATTCTCACCATCCATCTGACCAAGGATGGCTTCTATGTCAACGGCGTACGGCAGCAGGCTTCCGGCTCGGCTATCTCTGCCTTGTTCTCCTCCGGGTCTTCCACCATCCAGATAGGTAGTGCCGAGGGGGAAGTCCGCAGCCATGCCGTCTGCAAGCGCGTGCGTCTGATAGACTATGTCGATATGAGCAAGACAGACAACATCGCCGCCTGGACCAGCAATGCACAGAAGTTTGAGGACCACAAGGAGGCTGCCCATACCACCTTCCTGCCCTATCCCTCCACGGCGCAGCTCCGTGCCGACGCAACCCACTACGATGCCCCTTGGCTGCCCACCGACGAGACGCGCTCGCTGGTGAGAAGCCTCAACAGTAGCGAGAACGGCAAGGAGTGGAGTTTCTGCTATGTCAAGGGCACAACGAGCGGACCCGCAGCCAGCGAGTTCTACGCCAAGGACTTCGAACAGTCGCCCTACTATGTGGCCAGCCAATGGAAGCCCATCCGCGTGCCGCTCTCCTGGGAGATGGCAGGCTACGGACGCCCCGTCTATACCAACATCGGCTATCCCTTCGAGTACAATCCGCCAAAGGCCGTGGACAGCCAGCGCGAGACCAACGAGAACGACAACAATGCCACGGGCTTCTACCGCCGACAGTTCACGCTCGACGACTCGTGGCGCGACAAGCGCGTCTTCCTCCATTTCGACGGCGTCTATAGTGCCGCTGCCGTTTGGGTAGATGGCAACTACGTCGGCTACTCGCAGGGAGCCAATACCGACGCGGAGTTTGACATCACCGCAGCCCTGGAGAAGCAGGCCGACGGCAGCATCCGGACGGGCAGCTCGGCAGACAACGTCCACCAGCTCTCCGTGCGCGTCTATCGCTGGTGCGACGGTTCCTATCTCGAGGGACAGGACATGTGGCACCTTTCGGGCATCCACCGCGACGTCTATCTCGTCGCCACACCCAAGGTCTTTGTAGCCGACCACGTCATCACCACCGACAACATGGCCGCCGATGCTACCAGCGGCACGATGCAGGTAGCGCTCACCATCGACAACCGCGACCGCGTGGCAGATGCCAACAAGACCATTGCCGTCACGCTCAGCGACAAGGAGGGCAACGTGGTAGCTACTGGCACGGCTGCATACCAAAGCAAACAGGACAACAACGGACGGCAGACCCTGACCGTGAGCCTTCCGGGACTCAAGGGCCTGCATCCTTGGAGTGCGGAGTCTCCTTATTTATATAATGTGACGGTGAGCCAGCGTGCTGCCGACGGCACGGAAGAGATGGCGTTCAACACGAAGTATGGTTTCCGCACCATCACGCTGACGAAAAATCCACACCTCGTCTATGTCAACGGCCAGCGTGTCTTCTTCAAGGGTGTCAACACCCAGGACACGCATCCCGAATACGGACGGGCCATCGATGTGGAGACGATGATGAAGGACCTGACGATGATGAAGCAGGCCAATGTCAACACGGTACGCACCTCCCACTATCCGCGCCAGCCGAAGATGTACGCCCTGGGCTTCTATGTGATGGACGAGGCCGACGTGGAGTGCCACTATGCCTGGATATGGAGATTCAACCAACTCACCACAAACGGAAACTGGACCGCTCAGTATGTGGACCGCAACGTGCGCATGGTGGCGCGCGACCGCAACCACCCCTGCGTCACGTTCTGGTCTTTGGGCAACGAGTCGGGAAGCGGCCTCAACTTCGAGAAGGCCTATGCGGCAGTGAAGGCCCTCGACGGCCGCCCCATCCACTATGAGGGTACGACCAACTGGGGCAATGAGGCCACTTCGGACCTCTATTCCAATATGTATCCCACGGTGAGCGATGTTGCAAGCAACAAGAATGGAGCGAAGAATCGTCCCTACTTCATCTGCGAATATGCCCATGCCATGGGACAAGCCGTTGGCAACCTGAAGGACTACTGGGACGTCATCGAGAGCAGCACCGGCATCATTGGCGCCTGCATTTGGGACTGGGTGGACCAGGCCATCTACCGCGTGGAAAGCGGCTCTGGCGTCGTGGCCGACAAGACCAAGAATGGTTTTCACAATTGGACCTCGGGCTACGACTACAATGACATCGGGCTGTTTGGAGTTGGCTTCCAGGGCAACTTCCTCAACAACGGCCTCATCACGCCCGACCGCGCCTGGACTTCCAAGCTCACCGAGGTGAAGAAGGTCTATCAGTATGTGGCGTTCTCCGACTTCGACGCGGCCTCGCGCTCAGTCTCCCTCACCAACAAGTATGTCTTCACCACCATTTCTCCCGACCGCTACGACCTCGCCTTCCGCGTGTTCAAGGATGGACGGCTGGTGGAGGAGGCTACTATCGGCCACTTCGATGCAATCGCGCCGGGAGCCTCGGCACGCATCGCCTTGCCGCTGAAGACCGTGACCGACGAGGCGAGCGAATATCTCGTCAATGTCGAGCTGCGCATCAAGGAGGACTGCGCATGGGCGGAGGCTGGCTACAATATCGCCGATGAGCAGTTTGCCCTGACCGCGCGCCCAGCCTGGACCGCTCACACGTCCAACGGAGGATCCCTGACGATCAGCGGCAATTCCGTCTCGGGCACCGACTCCGAGGGCAACGACTATCGGATGGCATTCGACGACAGCGGCAAGATGACGGCGTGGACCTATGCGGGCAAGCAGATTCTGCACACCAATGCCAATGGTACGATTGCTTCGGGAGCTGCGCCCGACTTCAATAGTTGCCGAAACATCGACAACGACAAAGAGATTACCGGTACCGCAAATGTAGGATGTGTCAATTCGTCCTCGACCAAAATCATCAAGGCGTTGACGAAAGACGAGGCTTCGGGCTGCGCCACCATGACGGTGCAGGGCAATGCCAAAAACTGCCAGTACACCATCCGCTACACGTTCTATCCAGATGCCACGGTTGACATGAAGACGACTTTCTCTCCTTCGGGAGCTACACGCCGTCTGGGTCTCGGCCTGCAACTGGCTTCGGGCTTTGAGAATGTGGAGTTCTATGCGCGTGGCCCGCGCTCCAACTATTCCGACCGCAAGACAGGTTCCTACCTTGGACGTTTCACCACCACGGTCGATGATATGGTGGAGGAGCAAATCCACCCACAGACCTACGGCGACCATGAGGATCTGCGCGAACTGCTGCTCAGCAACAAGGAGGAAGGACTCACGCTCACAGTCCGGGTCGATGGCCAAGCCTCATTCTCGCTCTCTCACTTCGATGAGTCGAAGTGGATAGAAGAAGGCAGCGACCTGTGGAAAATACCCACCCATTGGTACGACCTCGTGCGTAAGCCCCAGGTATTTGCCCATATCGACTATTGGCAGCGCGGACTGGGCAACAACAGTTGCCAAGGCGACGTGGTCCTGCCGAAATATGAGTGTCCCACCTCAGGCGACCATACATACACTCTGCGATTGAAACCCAATCTGTAGTTGCAACTTGCGTTGATCTGATTCAACAATCGCCTTATTCAACATTTGCAGCCCACGGGAAAAAACAGACACTTGCCTGTTTCCCTGTGGGCTGCTTTGTCATCATAACGGTCATGAGAAAAACGGAATGGCAATTCTCATTGTTACATTGTTACATTGTTACATTGTTACGTTTTTGATTTTTGATAATGCATTAACGTTATAACGTTTAACGTTTTTGTTTTCGGAAGCTATTCTCTGGTGTTTGAGAGAGAAGCCTCTGGTGTTCCCCCACACAAAAAACTTCTGCCGAGAAAATCGGGTAAAACGCTGCCCCATTTCAAAGTTTCTTTTTACCTTTGCACTTGCACCAGATTGCCACACGCTGCCTTCGGCCGCGCGTGGCGATCAACGAACGATATTAAATCAAACTATTCATGGAAGTCCGTGACGGAGGCTGTCCTTCCCACGGGTTCACCTTTTAACTAAGACATGGAAAAAAGAAGAACTTTGAAAAACTGGATCATTGCCACCCGACCCTGGGCCTTGCCCGCCTCGGTGATGCCGATCCTTATCATGTGGGCCTACCTCTACAGTCAGAGCGACAACGGCGCGGCCCACATCAACTGGCTCAACGCCCTGCTCTGTCTCCCGCTGCTCTCCATCGTCCACTCGGGCGGCAACATGGTGAGCGACTACTTCGACTTCACGTGGGGCGTGGACACGAAGGCCTGCAGCAATGGCGTGACGTGGATACACGACGGCACGTTCCGGCCAAAGGAGATCCTGCGCTATGGTCTGGTGCTCGTGGCGCTGGCCGTGCCCATCGGCGTGTTTCTGCTCTACAACTCGTCGTGGTCGGGATGGTGGATCGGACTGGCGGGCGTCCTGCTCGCGCTGGTCTATCCCTGGATGAAGTCCCACCACCTGGGCGACATCAACATCCTCGTGAGTTTCGCCCTGCTCCCTGCCCTCGGCACGTTCTTCGTGGCCGTGGGGGCCTACGATCCGCAGTCGCTGCTGATGATCCTGCCCATCGGCCTCATCACAGTGGCCATCCTCCATGCCAACAACACCCGCGATGTGAAGACAGATCTTCAGGCCGGGCTGGGGACCATCACGACCTCGGTCTCGCTGATGAACGCCAAGGCCATCTATGCCTTCGAAATCTTCGCTCCCTACGCCCTGGCCCTGCTCTATGTGGTCCTGCTGGGGCAGCCGTGGACGCTGCTGGCGGTAGGACTGACGTTGCCTCTGGCCCTGCGCAACGTGCGGACGATGATCCTGGCCGAAGACGACCTGCCCTACCGAGGCATTCAGCGACTCGACCAGACGACGGCGCAGCTACAGATGGCCTTCGGCCTCCTCTACGCCTTGGGCTTCTTCCTCGGCAGCTGGCTGGGAGTATAAGAACTTTATACTGAAGTTTCGCAGGTGGTTCAAGAACGGGCTGAAGGCCCAAAAGCTCCTAGCCCAGGGCATCGCCCTGGGTATAATAGCAATCAGCAAGGCGCCCTGTAAGGGCAAAAGCCTTATATATTGCCTGGATTTTTAAAGCTTTTGCCCTTACAGGGCGACAGGTTTGCGTCCGTAATAACCCAGGGCGATGCCCTGGGCTAGGAGCTACTGCCCTTTACCTTTCCCTTCGGTCGGTGACCGTTGGTTCAGGGCGTGTGGAGCTTACATGCAAAAGTTGAGTTATATATATAAGAAATGAGAAAGACCATTGTTGCCATCCTCATCGCAGCCCTGCTGTGGTTTGTGATGTTCTCGCCCTGGACGGCGCCACACATCAACTTCTGGTACACGATGACGTGTTCGGCCCTCACCCTCACCACGCTCTCTACGATCTGGTGTAGGGAATGGCTGAAGGACCTGCGGTTCTCGCCCCGCGCGGTCGCAGCAGGACTGTCGATTGCCTTCGTGCTGTGGTGGGTGTTCTGGACGGGCGACAAGGTGTCGCAATGGATGTTTGGTTTCGCCCGCGGCCAGGTGGACATGATCTACTCCATGAAGGGCGGCACGCCCCCTGCCGTCATTGCCCTCCTGCTTCTCCTCGTCATCGGTCCGGCAGAGGAGATCTTCTGGCGCGGCTTCATCCAGCGACGGATGATGGCGCGCTGGGGCGCCAACGCGGGACTGATAGCTGCCACGGCCTGCTACACGCTCGTCCACCTGCCTTCGCTCAACTTCATGCTGATCGTGGCGGCAGGAGTCGTAGGCGGCTGCTGGGGCCTCATCTACCGCTTCTTCCCGCAAAGCCTCACGGCCCTCATCATCTCCCATGCCGTGTGGGACGCCTGCGCCTTCGTCCTTTTCCCCTTCTGACAGGACGCAAAAAGGGGAAAGACCCGCGGCCCTTCCCCCTGGTATTTCCTTGCGAAAAAGAATTGACAGTTATGCGTTGACCGCATCGCTGAGGTCAGCACCAGCCTTGAACTTCACCACCTTGCGTGCGGGGATGACAATCTTGGCACCCGTGGCGGGGTTGACACCCTGACGCTCGGGACGCTCGTTGACCTCGAAGGTACCGAAGCCGACCAGCTGCACTTTCTCGCCAGCTACCAAAGCATTCTTCAGTTCGCGCAACGTGGCGTCCAAAGCATCCTTGGCCTCAGCCTTCTTCAGACCCGAGCCGGCCGCAATCTTCTCGATTAACTCTGTTTTGTTCATAACTTTTCTTGATTATCGATTAATATATATTGATTCAAACGCTTGTGGGTGCAAATATAAGAGAATAGTTTTACAACACAAACTAAATTTCGGAAAAAGTGACGAAAATTGCGTAAAAAAGCGTATTGAGGGGCCTCCGTGTGCAGTTAATGAGGATTTTTTCGTAATTTTGCACGGTATAATCAAAAAGAACAAAAATGCTCACGCGCGAAATACCCGCAGTCACTAAGAATCTGCTGATCATCAACTTCATCATGTTTATCGCCACCTGGGTGACGGAAAACATGGGGATAGACCTGACCGGCTTGCTGGGACTGCACTTTTTTCTGGCTCCTGACTTCCACCTCTACCAGATATTCACCTACATGTTCATGCATGGTGGCCTCGGGCATATCTTCATGAACATGTTTATGCTATGGATGTTCGGACCCGTGATGGAGGCCTATTGGGGTTCGAGGAAGTTCTTTTTTTATTACATCATCTGCGGCTTGGGCGCAGGCTTCTGCCAGGAGCTGGCACAGTTTGGACAGTTCTACATCATCTGCAATGAACAAGTGCCTGGCTTCACCTTCGCCGACACCATGATGGTGGTGCGGGCCAACCAGGGCTTGCTCAACCTCTGGACGACAGTAGGCGCCTCGGGTGCGCTCTACGGCATCCTCCTGGCCTACGGTATGTACTTCCCCAACGAGCGAATGTTTGTCATTCCCTTCCCCTTCCCCCTCAAGGTCAAGTGGGTAATCGCCGGTTCCATCGTCCTGGAACTGTTCTCGGCCATCGCGACCACCAACGACGGCGTGGCCCATCTGGCCCACCTCGGCGGCATGCTCTTCGGCTACATCCTCATCAAGTACTGGCGCAAGCATCCCTTCATGGAAGGCAACGGCTTCGGAAAGCACGGAGGAGGCTGGCAGAACACGGGCCGTAAGCGCAAGAACTGGGGAGGATTTGGCAAAAACTGGGGCGGCTTCGACGTGCTCAAAGGCAAGAAAGACGCAGGCGAGACCACACGACAGGAGACCGACTGGGAGTATAACGCCCACAAGAAGGCTACCCAGGAGGAAATCGACCGCATCCTCGACAAGATACGAAAGAGCGGCTACGACAGTCTGACGAAGGAGGAGAAGCAGACGCTCTTCGACAGTAGCAACAACTAAGGGCTGCGCACGACAGAAAGGGTTTCCCCGAAGTCGAGGATTCTTCCGCGGAGGCGGGGGAATCTTCCTCTGAAACGGGGGAGAAATAGCACGACGTAACCATTATAAACACGACGAGAGAGAGAACGCTATGGAGAAATTGAGAAAGGCGATGCGCCTTCTGCTGGTGGTGGCCAACCTATTGGCTATCATAGCATTGCTATTGGTAGGCTATTCCGACCTGCTCCAGCCCGAGGCGTGGCCCAAACTGAGCAACGTGGGGCTGCTGATGCCTGCCGTCATCCTCGCCAACCTCGTCTTTCTCGTCCTCTGGATACTGCTGCGCCCGCGCCTGCTGTGGCTGCCCGTGGCGGGTCTGCTGCTGGCCTTTGTCCCCATTCGCCAATACACGCCCTTCAACCCCACGGAGGAGCCGCCCCACGGCGCCTTGAAACTGTTGTCATGGAACGTGGCCATGTTTGAGGGCTACGTCACGAAGGAGGGAGAGAAGAGCGAGATGATGCGCTACCTGCTCGATAGCGACGCCGACTTCATCTGTCTGCAGGAGGCCACGGACAAGGGCGACAGTCTCTCGCCCCTGAAGTTGCTGCGACACAAATACGCCTATACCGCCTTCATCCCCAAAGCCTCGGAGACCGGCCACGGCCTGTTTCTGGCCTCGCGCTACCCCATCCTGAGCCACGACTCCATCCCCTACCACTCCCCGGGCAACATGAGCGTGGACTTCCTCGTCGATGTGGGCGGCCAAAAGGTCTGCATCATCAACAACCACCTCCAGTCCTACGGCATCTCGGAGAAGGAGCGCGAGGACTTCCACCATATCCTCCAAGGCGACGTGGAGGCCGACACGGCACGCATCGAGACGCTCCAGCTGATCGAGAAACTATCGAAGGGAACGACCCGCAGGGCGGCCCAGGTGCGCATGGTGGCCGCACGCATCCAGCAGCGCCTCAAGGAGGGGCTGCCCGTCATCGCGTGCGGAGACTTCAACGACACCCCCATCTCCTACACACACAGGACCCTGTCGAAGGGACTGACAGACTGCTACATAGCCTCGGGCAACGGTCCCGGACGGTCCTTCAACCGCAACGGAATCTATACACGCATCGACCATATCCTCTGCTCCGACTTCTTCAAGCCCTATGGCGCCAAAGTCGATGATCGTATCCACACAAGCGACCACTACCCTATCTTCTGCTGGTTGGAAATGCGGCCAAAACCTTAAAAAAATGACATTTAAGGCCGAAAGTTTTCCCAATATGTGAAAAAATCAGTATCTTTGCACGTTTGTAGTACGTTCGTGTCTCTTTTACGAGGCAGGACGGGCTATGAATGGGCGCTATTTAGCTGATTAAATTCAAAAACAACAATAAAAATGCAGAACAAAGGACTAGTAATTTGCGTGGCCGTCTTGCTGACGCTCGCAAGTATCTTCTACCTGTCTTTCTCGGTAGCCACCAGCTACTATGACAGCCAGGCCGAGAAGATCAAAGATCCCATTGCGCGGCAGGACTACAAGGACTCCGTGAAGTATCTGGGCATCTACTCTTATCAGAAGTGTCTGGAGACACAAATCGGCCTCGGCCTTGACCTGAAGGGCGGTATGAACGTCATTCTGGAGATCTCCGTACCCGACGTCGTCGATGTGCTCGCTGACCACAAGACCGACCCGGCCTATGTGAAGTCGCTCCAGCAGGCCAAGAAGGAGGAGGAGACGAGCCAGCGCGACTTCATCTCTCTCTTCATCGACGCTTACCACAAGAACGCGCCGGGCCACCGCCTGGCCGAGATCTTCGCCACCCAGCAGCTCAAGGGCAAGGTGAGCACGCAGAGTACGGATGAGCAGGTGGAGAGCGCCTTGCGTGCAGAAGTGACCGCCGCCATCGACAACTCCTACAACGTGGTCCGCAACCGTATCGACCAGTTTGGCGTCGTGCAGCCCAACATCCAGAAGCTCGAGGGACAGGAAGGCCGACTGATGGTCGAGATGCCGGGTATCCGCGAGCCGGAGCGTATGCGCAAGCTGCTGCAGGGTAGCGCCAACCTGGAGTTCTGGGAGACCTACAACAACCAGGAGATCACGCCGTATCTCGTCCAGCTGGACCAGCGTCTGGCCAATGGCGACAACGGCACGGAGAAGAAGGACACGGCTGCCACTGACAGCACGAAGGCCCCGGCCAAGAAGGCTGCCTCCAAGCTGCAGCTCCGCGACAGTCGCAACGCTGCCGCCAACGCCGCCAAAAACGAGACCGACGCCCAGCTGCGCCGCGACCACCCGCTGCTCTCCATGCTTCAGACCATCCCGGGCGAGGCCCTCAGCATCGTAGGCTATGCCCACGTGCGCGACACCGCCGCTATCAACAAGCTCATCTATAGCCACCTGGCCAAGCAGGTGCTGCCCAGCGACCTGAAACTGCTCTGGAGCGCCAAGCCGGCCGACGGACTCAACCAGAAGAACGTCTTCGAGCTCCACGCCCTGAAGATCACTACGAGCGACGGCCGCCCCGTCCTGGAGGGTGACGTCGTCACCGACGCCAAGGACCAGTTTGACCAGTATGGCAAGCCGGAGGTGAGCATGTCCATGAATTCCGAGGGTGCGCGCGAATGGTCGGCCATCACCAAGGCCAACCTCGGCAAGGCCGTAGCCATCGTGCTCGACGGCGTGGTCTATACCGCTCCGCGCATCAACAGCCAGATCGACGGCGGCCAGTCGTCTATCTCGGGCAACTTCACCATCGAGGATACCAAGGACTTGGCCAACACGCTGAAGTCTGGACGTATGCCGGCCCCGGCACGTATCGTCCAGGAGGAGGTTGTCGGTCCTACGCTCGGTGCACAGTCCATCCAGCAGGGTCTCATCTCCTTCGTCATCGCTTTCGTCGTCCTGATGATCTACATGCTCCTGATGTACGACATCATCCCGGGTATGATGGCCAACGTGGCGCTGCTCGCCAACCTCTTCTTCACGTTAGGAATATTGGCCTCGTTCCAGTCGGCGCTCACCATGCCGGGTATTGCTGGTATCGTGCTGACACTGGGTACGGCCGTCGATGCCAACGTGCTGATCTATGAGCGCATCAAGGAGGAGATGAGAGGCGGCAAGGGCATCAAGGAGGCCCTGGAGGCAGGTTACAAGAATGCCTTCTCAGCCATCTTCGACTCCAACCTCACCTCGCTCATCACGGGTATCATCCTGCTCGTCACGGGTACGGGTCCGATCCGTGGTTTCGCCACCACGTGGATCATCGGTCTGTGCTGCTCGTTCTTCACTGCCGTCTTCCTGACCCGCATCGTCTATGAGAAGCAGATGGCCAAGAACCGCTGGCTCAACCAGAAGTTCTACACCTCCATCAGCAAGAACCTGATGCAGAATGTCAACTTCGGCTTCATGAAGATGAGCAAGAAGAGCTTCACGCTCTGTGGCATTGCCGCCGTGGTCTTCATCGGCAGCTTCGCCATCCGCGGCCTCAGCCAGAGTATCGACTTCACGGGTGGACGCAACTATGTCGTGACCCTCAACAAGGCCACGGAGGTAGAGAGCGTGCGCGAGCTGCTCGATGGCGCATTCGTCAACACTACGGGTACGGACGCTGGCAAGCAGGCCACGACTTCCGTCATCGCCCTCGGTACGGACGGCAAGACCATCCGCGTCTCAACCAACTACAATATTGAGTCCAACGACCCGATGGAGGACGACCGCGCAGAGACCATCCTCTACAACGCCCTCCACAAGGCTGGCTTCGTCAGCCAGGCCAACGTAGAGGCCTTCAAGAACCCGGATATCCGTACGGGTGGATCCATCATCAGCTCGGCCAAGGTAGGACCTTCCGTGGCTAAGGACATCACCTACGGCGCCATCATCAGTGTGGCCCTGGCTCTGTTCTTCATCTTCCTCTACATCTTGCTGCGCTTCCGCAACCTCGGTTTCTCCGTTGGTTCTATCGTCGCTCTGTTCTTCGATACCCTCACCGTGGTTGGTATCTACTCGCTCTGCTGGGGCTGGATGCCGTTCTCGCTGGAGATCGACCAGACCTTCATCGGTGCTATCCTGACAGTGATCGGCTATTCTATCAACGATAAGGTGGTGGTCTTCGACCGAATCCGTGAGAACCTCAAGTTGCATCCGAAGCAGGATCGCGAGACCCTCTTCAACAGCTCTATCAACCAGACGCTGGCCCGTACGATCAACACCTCAGCCTCTACGCTCATCGTGTTGCTCTGCATCTTCTTCCTGGGTGGTGAGAGCATCCGCAGCTTCTCCTTCGCTATGATCCTCGGTGTGGTCTTCGGTACGCTCAGCTCCATCTTCATCGCTTCGCCGGTGGCTTACATGGTGCTCAAGCGCAAGACGATCGACACCAACGAAGTGGCCAAAGCATAACAATAGAATGGTCAAGCCTGTAGCAAGGCTTACTCCACGATAAAGCAGACCCCGTTGCCTTCTCTGGGCAACGGGGTCTCTTATTTTCATATTACATCCTCTGTTCTCCTATTAGTTCCTCTGCCCTCCTATTAGTCTCTCAGCTCTCATAGTTAGTTCCTCTTCTCTCCTATTATATAATATGTAAGCTCCACACGCCCTGAAAGGGCAGAAGCTCCTAGCCCAGGGCACCGCCCTGGGTATAATAGCAATCAGCAAGGCGCCCTGTAAGGGCAAAAGCCTTATATATTGCCTGGATTTTTAAAGCTTTTGCCCTTACAGGGCGACAGGTTTGCGTCCGTAATAACCCAGGGCGATGCCCTGGGCTAGGAGCTTTTGGGCCTTCAGCCCGTTTCTTGAACCACTTGCGAAACTTCTGTAATATAGGAGGCAAGCAACGATGGCCTATGACTCCTTGGGAACGCTATGGCCAATGCTTTTGCCAGACTATAGGGCAAGCACAAAAGCGAGCTTTGAAAGAGCGTGAGAACACTACTCTTCCAAAGCCCGCTTCCTATCGCTACAAGCCCACAGAGGGGCGTTACTCGCTTCGGAGCGTGGCCAGCAGGTCCAAGGCGCGATCCTCGTTGGCCTCCATGATCTCGCGCTCGCCAGGACCCTTGTCGTTGATGCCACAAAGGTGGAGGATGCCGTGGATGATCACACGATGGAGCTCGTCGTCGTAGGACTTGTCAAACTGTTCGGCATTGGTGCGGACGGTGTCGAGCGAGATGACCAGGTCGCCGTTGATCACATCGTCCTCATCATAGTCGAAAGTGATGATATCGGTGTAGTAATCATGTCCCAAATACTCGCGGTTGACCTCCAGTATCTTGTCGTCATTGACAAACAGGTAGCCCACCTCGCCCACCTTGCGCCCGTGGGAAACCGCTACGGCCTTGATCCACTTCGACGTGAGGCGTTTCTTGATCTTCGGCATGGCGATGCCTTCGGCATTATAAGTTATCATAACCTCCTTATTTTATATAGTGTAAATCATTTCTTTGGAATAAACTGCGACGCATCATGGCCGAAGAACCTCAGTTCGCGGACCAGGGTACTGCTGACGCTCTGGAGATCGGGCTCCGTGAAGAGCAAGACCGTCTCCACGCCGCTCAGTTGGCGATTGATGTCGGCCTGCTGGCGCTCATACTCAAAATCTTTGACGTCGCGCACACCACGGACGATGAAGCGTGCCCCCTCGCGACGGGCCATATCGATGGTCAGATCGCTATACGGGCGCACACTCACCCGCGGATCGTCCTCATAGAGCGAGGCGATGGCGGCCACGCGCTCGGATATTTCCTCCTGCGTATGCTTCCGCTCGCTCACGGCCACGGCGATGACAAGGTGGTCGAAGAGCGGAAGGGCCCGACGCACTACCGACGCATGGCCCGTAGTGAAGGGGTCGAAAGTGCCCGTGAAGAGGGCGATGCGGCTATTCTCGTTTGCTTTCATACTTGCTTCTCTTCTTTCAATCGAAAAGGTCTGGCTGCATCACGTTGCCAGCATAGGGATTGCGCCCCAGGTGCTCGTAGGCCAACTGTGTGGCGACGCGTCCGCGCGGCGTGCGCTTGAGAAAGCCCTCCATGATCAGATAGGGCTCATAGACCTCCTCCACAGTACCGCTATCCTCGCCGATGGCCGTGGCAATGGTGGAAATGCCCACCGGACCGCCACGAAACTTGTCGATGATGGTCAGGAGGATCTTGTTGTCGATCTCGTCGAGACCATACTGGTCAATATTCAACGCCTGGAGGGAGAAGATGGCTATCTCCTGGGTGATCGTGCCGTCGCCCTTCACTTGGGCAAAGTCGCGAACGCGGCGCAACAGTCCGTTGGCGATACGGGGCGTGCCACGGCTTCTGCGGCTGATCTCGACGGCTGGCGTGGAGGAGT
>OGRM01000788.1_pt1 | contig 24815 bp, 18 predicted proteins | sample 1553491 | NCBI WGS metagenome assembly OGRM01 (sample SAMEA2580110, study PRJEB22360) | human gut metagenome | biome: human gut; feature: human-associated habitat; material: faeces | place: Denmark | collected 2008/2010
GCCAAAGCCGTACACACCGCCTGTACAAAAGGCAGAAGAGCCGAAGCCGTACACACCACCAGTGCAAAAAGTGAAAGAGCCAAAGCCATACACACCGCCTGTGCAGAAAGTGGAAGAGCTGAAGCCGTACACACCACCTGTGAAAAAGGTAGAAGAATCGAAGCCGTATACACCGCCTGTACAAAAGGTAGAAGAGCCAAAGCCGTACACACCGCCTGTACAAAAGGTAGAAGAGCCAAAGCCGTACACACCGCCTTTACAAAAGGTGGAAGAGCCGAAGCCATACACACCGCCTGTACAAAAGGTGGAAGAGCCGAAGCCGTACACACCGCCTGTACAAGAATCTGTGCAGGAAGCACCAGTGGCTTTTACAACATCAGAACCGGTTGAACCAACTCCGGAACAGAAACCGAAAAAGAAAAAATGGTGGGAATGGTGGAAAAAAGAAACGCCATCTGTACCGAAATCCGCACAGTTGGAAGAATCGTATGCACCACCCGTGCAGGAAGAACCCGTACAACCGGAAATGTCCTATATGCCGCCTGTGCAAGAACCTGTACAATCAAAAGAACCACCAATTATCACAGAACCAGTTGAACCAACTCCGGTACAGAAATCGAAAAAGCAGAAAAAGACACGGAAGAAGAAAGAAAATCCGTCCAAGCAGCAATTTGCTCAGTCGGAAGAATCCTATACACCGCCCGTGCAAGAGTATACGCAGCCGGAAGAATCGTATGTACCACCCGTGCAGGAATTTGCTCAGCCGGAAGCACCATATACGCCACCAATGCAAGAATATATGCAACCGGAAGAACCACCAATTGTCACAGAATCAGAACCAGTTGAATCAGCTCCAGTACAGAAACCCAAAAAACAGAAGAAAGTACGGCAGAAAAAAGAAAAGAAACCAAAGAAACAAAAACCAATTCCAGTGGAAAAGCCCACTTCAGAGCCTGTCACAAATAACGTGCCAAATTCAGAACCGGAATTTGCAGCAGGTTATGCACCAGCGGAACAACCGCTGGAAACCGATTGGACGACACAAGAATCCTCTCATTCAGAATGGTGGGATGATTCGGAATCGAAAATCCCAGGCTCAAGCGGATTTGACCCAATGGAAGAACCAGTACCACAGCCGGAAGAAAATGAGTCTTATACAGCAAGATTCAAGAAGGTTGTGGTTCAGGAAAGCACTTACACCGAACCAGAACAGCCGAAAAAGCCGAGAAAACCCAAGAAAGAAAAAACGCCACGGGTGAAAGTGCAGAAGCCTGTTCCGCCAGAACCAAAATCGATTCCCAATCAGGAAGCGGAAATTCGGGTCAACATCAATTTGTTGCGGAACGCCGTCTTTTTCCGGACAGTATCGTTGGCAGTATTGACCATAATCGGTGCATTTCTTGCCATCGGAGAATCAAGTTATACGCTCCTGTATCCGGCATTGTCACAGCTGATGACGGTACGGGGATATTGTTTCTTGCATCTGATTTTAGGGTTGTTGATTCTGTTTATTACATTTCCAACGGTCATCAATGGAATGCGAAAGCTGTTCCATCGAGAGGCAGACAGCGACACGATTGCAGCAATGCCGTTGATTCCGTGTCTGCTGACCGTTCTGGCAACGATTTTCGTTCCAGAGCCCATGCAGCACAACTTAGTGCATATTTTCTTGCCCGTTTCCAGCTTTATTTTGCTGATGAACTCCATCGGGAAATTATTCATCATTCGCCGTGCAACTCGGAACTTTGCCCTGCTGACGAAAAACTTTGAAAAGTATATTGTCACTTGTGTACAGAGTGAAACAGCAGCTGAAGAATTGACCCGTGGGGTGGTGCAGGATTATCCGATTTTAGCAACCATCCGGAAAACAAAACAGATGTCGGATTTCCTCCGCCATACGTATGCATCCGATTTGGCAGATCGATTCAGCAAGAAATTAGCACCGATTGTGGCTGGAATTTCCCTGTTGCTGGCAGCTGCCATCACAGGAATCCGCATTGGCGTTCTGGAAACACCAGCAGAAAATATTCCATTTTTCTGTTCTGTTTTGACAATGCTTCTGACTGCCGGATGCAGTGCCGGAATTCCATTGACTGTGAATCTGCCATTAGACCGTGCCTCGAAGCGGCTTTGTCCGCACGGCTGTACATTGCTGGGCTATCAGAGCGTAGACGATTTTTATGACGTAAATTCTATTTTAGTTCCAGCAGCAACGCTCTTCCCGAAGCAGTCGATTACCATCAGTGGCATCAAGAACTTCTCTGGTTTCCAAGTGGAAGAAGCATTGCTGGATGCTGCCAGCATGGTTTATGCTGCTGACAGCATTTTACAGAACGCATTTGCAGCGTTGGTGGAAGAAAAAGATGGCGGGATGCTCTATCAGGTAGAGGATTGTTCCTATGAGGACAACCTCGGAATTTGTGGCTGGATTCGTCACCGTCGGGTGCTGTTGGGCAATCGGGAAATGATGATGGCTCATCATGTTGAAGGTATGCCGACAAAGGTTCGGGAACTGGAAATGACCAGCGGCAGCCAAGATGTTTTGTATTTGTCTGTCAGCGGTGTTGTGGCAGGGATGTTTGTGATTGATATTACCGCTGATCCGATGGTGAAACGTCAAATGCAGCGGTTGAAAGAAGAGCAGATTTCTGTTGTTGTCAAGAGTGTGGATAGTTGTATCACATTGCAGCGATTGACAACACTGTTTGGTGTGCCGGATAGCATGCTGAAGATTCTGCCGTCTGCCGATAATGATTTATACGAAAAAGAAACCGCTCCGCTGCAAGATGTGAGTGCTTCCACGATTCATGATGGTTCGTTCTTTGGAACGGCTCGTCTGCTGCTGGAAGCAAGAAGCATCAAACGGGCAGCAACGACAGGCCTATTATTACAAGTGATTGCTGTTATTTTGGGACTGTCCATTTGTATTGGTTATATTCTGGTCAATGGGTATGATAATATTACGTCACAAACCTTGCTATTCTTCCAGTTGGTAATGACAGGGTTGACCTTGTTGACCACCCGCTTGAAATAAAGGAGGAAATGGATTTGCGAAAACAACGCAATACCGATGCAGAGGAAACACAATTTGTTTCTGCCTCTGAAATTGCAGCGAAACGCTCTACCGATCAGCTGGATACCCAGCAATTAGATGCGGTACAGACGGAATATCGGGATCGAAACCCATACCGCAGAGAAAAACAGGAATTACACGGAACGCCGATGACACCGGAACAGGAAGCGGCATCCTATCGGGAACAGCCCTATAATAGCAATTATAGCAATGCATCCCAGCAGTCGTACAATAACGGTTATGGGAATGCACCGCAGCAACCATATAACAATGGTTATGGGAACGCACCGCAGCAACCGTATAACAATGGTTATGGGAACGCACCGCAGCAGCTGTATAATAATGGTTATGGGAACGCATCCCAGCAACCATACAACAATGGTTACGGGAATGCACCGCAGCAACCATATAACAACGGTTACGGGAATGCACCGCAACAGCCGTACAACAACGGTTATGGCAACGCACCCCAGCAACCGTATAACAACGGTTATGGCAATGCACCGCAACAGCCATACAACAATGGTTACAGCAACGCACCCCAGCAACCGCATTATAACGCTTATAACAATGCCCCTCGGCAGAATTATGCTGGCGGACAGCAGCATTCCGGTTCTTCCTATCGGGGAACTGCAACAACTGCTTCCCCACGTCCGCAGCGGCAGCAAACTGCACCACCGCCGCAAAAGCCGCCAGTTTCTTCACAGCGAAGTACAAGCCAGCGAACTGCTCCGGCAGAGCCGGTTCGTCAGAAAGCTGCTCGTACCAGAAGCCCAAAGAGTCGAATCGGTGGCAGCATTTTAGGGAAAGCCATTCGGGCGGTTTTATGGGTGATTATCATTGTGTTTGTGCTGTATTCCGCTGTTTCCTTGATTGGAATCTTGCGAATGCATCGGGAAACCGCAGAAAATCGTGCGAATATCTCGGATGTTATGGATGCTGCTTATGTCAGTAATGTGCTGTTGATTGGAACGGATTCCAGAGATCTTTCACAGGAACGAGGGCGTTCCGATTCCATGATTTTAGCGTCCATCAACAAGAAAACCAGAGAATTGACCCTGACTTCTTTTCTGAGAGATAGCTATGTTTATATTGATGATGAATATGGATATGGCAAGCTGAATGCAGCGTATTCTTATGGCGGAGCAGGGTTGCTGATGGATACCATCGAATCGAACTATGGTGTGCGAATTGATGATTATATTTTGATCTCCTTTGCAGCCTGTGCGAATGTCATTGATGCAGTCGGCGGGGTGAAGTTAGACCTCACTGATGAAGAAGCAGATGCCATCAATGAAATTCTCATCAGTGAAGTGAATGAGCTGATGGGGGATGACCGGAACGATGATTTGTTAGATTGTGGCGGTAAACAGAAGTTAGACGGCAAGCAAGCACTCTCTTACAGCCGAATCCGTTATGTTGGCAATGCAGACTTTGAACGGGCAAGCAGACAGCGAACTGTGATGACGCAGGTTCTGAAAAAGGCAGCAGTCAATCCGGTTGCCATGGCGAGAATTTTTGTGACAGCATTGCCGGAACTATCCACAAATTTATCCGTTGGGAAGTCCTATGGCTATACGTTGCGTGCACCGTTTTTGTTGATCGGTTATCAGTTGAAAACGCAGCAGATTCCAGCAGATGACACCTTTTATGGGGATGATGTTGATGGAGAGTCGGTTTTAAGAGTAGATTGCGATGCAAACCGGCAAGTACTAAAAGACACGATTTACCGAAAATCGTAAAACACATAAAAAAATAACAGCTGGAGAAACACCAGCTGTTATTTTTTTGCCCTTGTGTATAAAACGTGCAAGAATTGCCCATGCTTTTGATGAGGTGAAAAGAAATGAAACGAACCATCAAACTTTGGGAAATCGCATTGCTCATTGGCTGCCTGTTGACCTTGCTGTTTGGCAATCTCTTTCAGGCAGAAAAAACCGTCTCCGATTTACAGCAGCACGTTCTGCGGATGCATATCCTTGCAAATTCCGACAGCGATGCCGACCAGCAATTGAAGTATCAAGTACGAGATGCCCTGTTAGCCTCCTCTGAAACGCTGTTCGGCAGCAGCCAGCCAGAAAGTCGGAAGGCATTGGAAACCACTGCAAAAGCTCACCTGCATGAAATGGAAACGATTGCACAACAGGTCGTGCAGGAGCAGGGATATTTCTATCCAGTCAAAGCCGAGTTGGTGACGATGCCTTTTACAGAACGTACCTATGAAGATTTAACAATGCCGGCTGGTACATACGAAGCCATTCGCATTACCATTGGAGCAGCTGCCGGACAGAATTGGTGGTGTGTGATGTATCCGCCACTGTGTATTCCAGTGGCAGAAGATGTTGCTGTACAGGATGAGCAGGCAAAAGCCTATTTTTCCGATGCCGAACAAGATGTGCTCTATCATCCCGAACGCTATCGGGTCAAATGGAAGTTGGCAGAGTGGTTCAAGAAGTGGACAACCTCCGAACAAACAGACCATACAACTTCCCACATTTCAGATCTGCGAACATTCTTTTGAGGTTGATTATTTTGGCATGCGGAAGGAGGCAACTGGAATGCCGTTCTTTCCGTAAACGCCGACATCACACCAGTTCCGCCAAGCGTACCGCATGGATGCTGGAATCCGCACATTTGGTGAAGTCAAGCGGACAAAGTTGTCCCGAAATTCTGCAACTGCCGGATAGTAAACGCCATCCGTTCCAGCCAGTTCAAATACGGCTGCTTCGCCATCCTTTGCAACAACAGGCTGGGAGAATTGCAGAATATATGCACCGCCAGATGCATATGCATTTTTACAGTACGGAGCTTCTGCATCCATCGCCGGAATTGCCCGATAAACCCGATACAGGGCTTGCAGTGCCAGACGATGTGCAACGGTTCGCTTGTCAGCTGGATGCATGTTGTTGTATTCGCCACAGTCCATTGTCACAGCTAGCCCCGTGTTGCGGAGCGTCCGGAATACCTGCATTTGTGCTTCCCGCAGTTCAGCCCAGTTTGTACGGGATTCTTCCCCTTCGTAGCTGAACATTGGCAGCTGAACAATCAGGAACGGCATGGTTTCGTCGCCCCAGTCTTTCCGCCAGCGGTTGATTAAGACAGTCAGCAGCTGTGCATAGCTGTTCGGACGGTTGTCATCGTTTTCGCCCTGATAATACCAGAATCCCCGTAGGGTGTACGGCATGACTCGAGAGAGCATGGTTTTATATAAGCCACACGGACGCAACGGATTGCGGCTGCCCATTGGACCTGGGTAGCGGTTTTCACCGCAGCGTTCCAGAACTTGATTCCACTTGATTTTTGGGTTTTCCTGATAACAGGCAGTCATCCGCTTTTCCCATGCATTCTGATATGCCAGATATGCGGCGTAATCTGCTGCCATTTCTGCATCGGTCTTTCCCCGGCAGGCGGACAGGTAAGCTGCCCAGTACGGATGTAAGGCAGTGTGTCCGGTCAGGTCGGCAGACGGTACCCAGCAGCTGGCAGAAGTGCCGGTATAGTTACAGCCAATGACTCCGACAACCACGCCCAATTTCTGTGAAAGTTCCTTTGCGGCAAGGTATGCCACGGCAGACCATTCCGCAACATTGGTCGGATTTGGCATCTGCCAGCGGTTTTTCCGTTCGTTCTGGAAATAAGCAGCATGCATCACGCCACTTCTCTGCACATGATAATAGCGAACCCGGCTGCGTTCGCAGCGGGAAAGTTCCAACTTTCCGTTGACAGCATTCTTCACCGGAAATTCCATATTGGATTGTCCGCCAGCCAGCCAGACTTCCCCGATGGCAACATCCTGAAAATGAATTTCTGTATGGCTATCTTTTGCGAATAGGCTGAGCCCTGTTCCAGCAGGCTGCGGCGGAAATTGCAGCCGCCAGCTGCCGTCTTCTTTTACGGTGGTAGAAGCATATAATTTTCGTTCCGGAATGGAAACGGTGATAATTGCACCGACTTCGCCGATGCCGAAAACAACAATATTTTTTTCTCTTTGCAGAACCATATGGTCGCTGAACACGGCTGCAAGTTGTAGCATATGAAAGACTCCCTTTTGGTTTATAGATTTCATAGATAAAAAAGAACTCACGCTGTTACATTCTGGTTTTATTATACCAGAAAGAACGGGATTCGTCAATCCAAAATCAGAAAGAAGCTGAAAACGGACAGAAAAAGCCAGAGAAAGGCGGTGTAAGATGTGAAATTTCTGTAAAATTTAAAACGGAACGCTTGACATCTTTTCGGTACTCTGTTATAATACCCAGAGAAAACAAAGCAGAGCATCATCGTTCTCACCGTTTGGCTGTTGTCGAAACGGTCAATATTCCCTGTTTCGTTCCGGTTTGTGAGAATCGGTGCGGAAACTGGTGGAAACGAGGTCGAATGATGCGTACTTTTTTGAAAAGTACGCATTTTATTTTTGTTTGAAAATAATATGTTTGGAGGTGCTGGCTATCAGCAAACAAGAGCTGCAAATCAATGAAGAAATCCGGGATAGAGAAATCCTGGTCATTGATCAGAACGGGACAAAGCTCGGAACGATGTCCGCAAGAGATGCACAAAAACTTGCGTATGAACAGGATCTGGACTTAGTAAAAATCGCCCCGCAGGCAACCCCGCCGGTCTGCCGCATTATGGATTACGGTAAGTATTGCTTTGAACAGCAGAAGCGGGAAAAGGAAGCAAGAAAGAATCAGAAAGTGGTTTCCATCAAGGAAATCCGGATGTTTTCTGCAATCGATACCCACGACTTTGAAACAAAGGTAAATCAGGCAAAGAAGTTTCTGGAGGGCGGCGATAAGCTGAAGGTTTCCGTTCGGTTCCGTAAGCGTGCAATTGCCCATCCGCAGCTCGGAGAAGAACTGCTCAATCGCTTCAAGGAAGCATGTGCAGCAGTTGGTACTGTTGAAAAGCCGGCAAAAATGGAAGGCCGCAGTATGGTCATGTTCATTTCACCGAAGGCATCCAAGTAAGAGGAGGAACTCGCAATGGCAAAGATTAAGACAAAAACACATTCCGGTGCAAAGAAGCGGTTTAAGGTTACTGCAAACGGAAAGGTAAAGTATCAGAAGACCAATAAAAGACACAGACTGACCCAGAAGGACACCAAGCGGAAGAGAATCGCTCGTACCGTTGGTATTGCTGATGTAACCAATGCACCGGCACTGAAGAAGCTTCTGCCGTATCTCTAAGATACAATCCGCAGAACGGACAGTCAATCGAGAAAAGAGAAACACATAGATATTCGGAGGTAGAAGCAAATGGCACGGATTAAAGGTGCGATGATGACTCGCAAGAGAAGAAATAAAACCCTGAAGCTCGCAAAGGGCTATTTTGGTGCAAAGAGCAAGCACTTCAAGATGGCAAAACAGGCCGTTATGAAGTCTGGCAACTATGCATATGTTGGAAGAAAGCAGAAGAAGAGAGAATTCCGTCAGCTCTGGATCACCAGAATTTCTGCTGCATGCAAGCTGAATGGTATCAACTATTCTCAGTTCATGAACGGCTGCAAGAAGGCTGGCATTACCCTGAATCGGAAGATGCTGTCTGAAATTGCAATCACCGATGCAGCAGGTTTCACTGCGATTGTAAAAAAGGCAAAGGCTGCTCTTTAAGGGGCAAGCTTGGAACACGCTCCGGTTTTTTTGAAAAAACGGGGCGTGTTTTGTTATATATAGGGAAATTTTCAGCAGACAGGAGGCAGAACCGCAATGGAATTCCGCATGACCGCAATTACTGCAAAGGACAACCCTTCCATTCAGCTTTACCGGAAACTGGTGCGGCAGCGAAAAGCCCGAACCCAAAACCAGCAGTTTGTGTTAGAGGGGTATCGACTGGTCACAGATGCCGTGCATTTTTCAAGAAAACTGACCCATCTGTTCCTGACAGAAGCAGCGTGGGAACGCTATCAGGAAGAATTTTGCTCTTTAGAGGCTGATTTGAGAGAAACAAAACGCTTGCTTATTTCAAATGAACTTGCTATGGAGTTGACGGAAACCGAACATCCGCAGGGCGTGTTTGCCATCTGCCAAATGCCGGCGGAACAAGTTCCAATCGTTGCAGAGGGAACGTATCTGGTACTCTACCAGCTGCAAGACCCTGGCAATATGGGGATGCTGCTGCGAACTGCTGCTGCAATGGGCGTTTCCGGCGTGATTTGCTGCCAGAGCTGCGATTTTTATAGTCCAAAAGTCGTGCGTGCAACGATGGGAGCATTGTTTCATGTGCCAGTGATGCAGATGCCGGATGCAGAAACTGTTTTGCAGAGCCTGCGGGCTGCCAATATTGTTTCCTGTGCCTCTGTGGTGCAGGGCGATGCCGAACAAGTGGGACTTTGTGAACTGGGCAATGGCTGTGCCGTCTGGATTGGAAACGAGGGAAACGGATTGCCGGAATCCGTTGTGCAGCAGTGTGAACGCCGGATTACCATTCCGATGAAAGGCTATATGGAATCATTGAATGCTGCTATGGCAGCCGGAATTATGATGTGGGAAATGACAAAACCAAGATGAGGGAATCCACATGGAACAGGAAAGTATCTATGATTGGCTGTGGTTGCTGTTGGTATTCGGGGCAGGCAGCCGGAAAATCTGGAAACTGTTAGAACAGTATGAAACACCGCAGAAAGTACGGCAAGTCTTGCAGACGGAAACAGACCTGCCTTTTATTCACGAGCGAGAACAACGCAGCATTCGTTCCATCACAAATGAGCAAATCGGAAAACTGATACAGAATTGTGCGGAAAAACGGATTGAACTGGTGGCATACGATGATGAAAATTATCCGGAATCGCTCCGCCAGATTTACAATCCGCCGGTAGTGCTGTTCTATCAGGGGCAGCTTTCTGTGCTGAGTGATTATCCAGCTTTGACCGTTGTTGGAACGAGAAAGCCCAGTTCGTACAGCATCCACACAGCGGATTTGCTGTGTCGGTGTCTGGCAAAGAGTGGAATGCTGCTGGTCAGTGGTTTTGCAGTTGGATTGGATTCGGTTGCCCATCGGGCAGCCTTGCTTTCCGGTGGAAAGACGGTTGCTGTGATGGGCTGCGGTCTGGATGTGCCATATCCTAAGCCGAACGCTTCCGCAAAGAAATATATCATGCGAAATGGCTTGCTGTTGTCAGAATTCTTGCCGGGGACAGAACCATCCCGGCAGAATTTTCCGATGCGGAATCGGATTTTAGCGGGTGTCAGTGGCGGAACATTGGTGATTCAAGCACCAATTGGCAGCGGAGCATTGATTACGGCGGAACAGGCAATGGAACAGGGCAAGCCTGTTTTTTGTTTACCGCCAGCGGACATATTTGACAATCAATATGCAGGTGTGGTAAAATACCTGCGAGAGGGTGCGATTCCGGTTTTTGCACCGGAGGATATCCTGCAAGAATATGACCATGGCTGTGAACAGCGGTTGGTAGAAGTTTCAATGCAAGCCGTTTTAGAGCAACAAGAACAGAATCAGTTGAAATCTTCGGATTCCTCAGAAGCCACTGCTGCGGTGGAATTACCGCCGAAAAAGTTTGCAAAGCCGAAAGCACAACCGTCCTCGCCATCCATTCCAGAAAAGCAGCAATCTGCTCCAACCGTCGACCGTTCTGTGCTGGAAACCTTAGACCCACTATCCAAGAGCATTATGGAACTGCTGTTTGAGCAATCGCCCTTGCACATTGACCAGATGGTTTTGATGTTGCAGGAAGATGCCGAGGAAGTCGCAGCGTGTCTGACAGAACTGGCGATTGAACAGTTGGTGCAGCGGCAGCCGGGGCAGTATTATTGTGTATGTTGAGAAAAACCCGTTCGTTTAGAACTATGTCGCATCGGAATGCGGCAAAGCGGAACAGGAGAAAAAGAATATGTCAAATTTGGTGATTGTAGAATCGCCGGCAAAGGCGAAAACCATTCAAAAATATTTAGGAAAAGATTTTGATGTCATTGCCTCTATGGGGCATATCCGGGACTTGCCAAAGTCAAAGTTTGGTGTGGATATTGAAAACCACTTCGAGCCAAAGTATGTGGATATGAAGGGCAAGGAAGACGTCATCAAACAGTTGAAATCCCATGCAGCAAAATGCGATAAAATTTATCTGGCAACCGACCCTGACCGAGAAGGAGAGGCGATTTCTTGGCATATCGCCCAGATGCTGCATCTGGATATGCAGGATAATAATCGGGTTGCTTTTAATGAAATCACAAAGAGCGGCGTACAAGCAGGGATGGCAAATCCCCATCGAATTGATATCAATTTGGTGAATGCCCAGCAGGCACGGCGTGTATTAGACCGAATTGTCGGCTATCAGCTCAGCCCGTTCCTCTGGAGAAAAGTACGGCGTGGTCTGTCTGCCGGAAGAGTGCAGTCGGTTGCTGTTCGGTTGGTTGTTGACCGAGAAAATGAAATTCGGGCATTCCAGCCGCAGGAATATTGGACGATTGATGCAAAGCTTTCCGCAGCAGCTTCTAGAAAAGTCTTTTCGGCAAAGCTGGCAGCTGTAGACGGAAAGAAAGTTGATAAAACAGAAATTTCCAGCAAAGAGCAGGCAGATGCCATTGTTGCACGCTTACAGGAAGCCTCGTTTGTTGTAAAGTCCGTGAAAAAACGGGTGACGAAAAAACATCCATCCGCTCCGTTCATCACATCGACTTTACAGCAGGAAGCCTCTTATCGTTTGAGTTTTCAGTCCAAGCGAACCATGAAAGTCGCACAGGAACTGTACGAAGGCGTGGAGATTCAGGGCATGGGTGCAGTGGGTCTGATTACCTATATGCGTACCGATAGCCTGCGGATTTCAGACGAGGCGAAAAAGGCAGCAGCAGACTACATTCTCTCTGCCTATGGAGAATCCTATCTGCCGCCAACGCCACGAGTCTATAAGACAAAGAAAAATGCACAGGATGCCCACGAAGCGATTCGTCCGTCTATGCCGGAACTGACACCGGAGCAGGTGAAAAGCAGCCTGACAACTGACCAATATAAATTATACCGCCTGATTTGGGAACGGTTTATCGCCAGCCAAATGGCAGATGCTCTGATGGATACCGTTTCTGTGGATATTGATGCAGACAACTGCTTATTTAAGGCAAGCGGTTCTACGATGAAATTCGATGGATTCACCGTACTGTATGAAGAAACCAGAGATAACAAGGGCGATAAAGATAAATCTGAAAATAAGAATCTGCCGGAACTGCACGAGGGCGATGCATTAAAACTGCGTGCACTGGATGGCAATCAGCACTTCACACAGCCGCCGACTCGTTACTCTGAAGCTTCTCTGATTAAGGCAATGGAAGAATACGGAATTGGTAGACCGAGCACCTACGCTCCAACCATTACAACGATTACCGCTCGAAATTATGTAGAGCGAGAGGGCAAACAGCTGAAACCAACGGTATTGGGTGAAGTTGTAACGCAGTTGATGAAGGAACTCTTTAAGAACATTGTAGATGTCAAGTTTACTGCCAAGATGGAAAGTGATTTGGATGATGTGGAACGGGGAGAAAAGAACTGGGTGCAGTCGCTGGAACAGTTCTATGATGATTTTTCCAAGACACTGAAAACAGCTGAAGAAAAAATGGAAGGCAAGCGGGTCAAGATTCCGGACGAAGAAACAGATGAAGTTTGTGAAGTCTGCGGCAAAAAGATGGTCATTAAAATTGGACGGTTCGGGCGGTTTTTGGCTTGTTCCGGTTTCCCGGAATGTACCAATACCCGAAAGATTGTGCAGGAAATGCCGGGCTGCTGTCCACTCTGCGGCGGAAAAATGGTATTGAAAAAGTCTAAGCGTGGCAGAAGTTTCTATGGATGCAGCAACTTTCCGGAATGCAACTTTATGACATGGAATATTCCGGTTGCAGAACAGTGTCCGCAGTGTGGTTCGACCTTGTTCCAAAAGGGCGGCAAGTCCGGCAAGCTGATTTGTGAGAAGCCGGGCTGCGGATTTGAAAAAAATCTTACAGGCGGAGGTCAGGCATGACAGAACAACGGAAACAGGCAATTGTCATTGGTGGCGGACTGGCAGGCTGTGAAGCAGCATGGCAGCTTGCTCAAAACGGCATTGCCGTTACGCTCTACGAACAGAAACCGGTGCATTATAGTCCGGCACATCATCGGAATGGTCTGGCGGAACTGGTCTGCTCCAACTCGTTGAAAGCAGACCGTCTGGCATCCGCAGCCGGATTGTTGAAAGCAGAAATGGAACGCATGGGGTCACTGTTGATTCCCTGTGCACGGAAAACTTCTGTTCCAGCTGGCGGAGCACTGGCAGTGGATCGGGATGCATTTTCCGATTTGGTAACGGAACAAATCCGCTCCCATCCGCTGATTACGCTGGAAACTGCAACCATTGACGAAATCCCAGCGGGAAATGTAGTCGTTGCAACTGGCCCTCTGACAGAGGGAAAACTTGCGGAGCAAATCGAACAGCTTTGCGGTACACGGCTGCGGTTTTTCGATGCGGCTGCACCGATTGTCAAGTATGAAAGTCTGGATGCGGAAAAAGTCTTTTTCGCTGCCCGTTATGGCAGAGGAACGGCGGACTATATCAACTGTCCGATGAATCAGGAAGAATACGAGGCATTTTATGAGGCTCTGGTCAACGCAGAACGGGCAGAACTCCACGACTGCGACAAGAACTTTTTCCGAGTCTATGAAGGCTGTATGCCGATTGAGATTCTGGCATCCCGTGGGAAAGATACCATGCGGTTTGGCCCTCTGAAGCCAGTTGGCTTGACTGACCCTCGTACCGGTCGCCGTCCGTATGCAGTCATTCAGCTGCGGCGGGAAAATCAGGAGGGTACGATGTATAACATTGTCGGCTTCCAGACCAACTTGAAATTTGGCGAACAAAAACGGGTCTTTTCCATGATTCCGGGGTTGGAACACGCAGAATTTGTGCGGTATGGTGTGATGCATCGGAATTCTTTCTTGGACAGCCCACGGCTGTTGGGGGCAGATTATGCCCTTCGCAGCAATCCGAATTGTTTCTTTGCAGGACAGATGACGGGCGTCGAAGGCTATATTGAATCCGCAGCCAGCGGCATTTTGGCTGGTCAGAACTTAGCACGCCGGATGCAGGGCAAAGCTCCGCTGATTTTGCCGAGAGAAACCATGATGGGAGCGTTGGCTGCCTATATCAGTGATGAAACGGTTGCACAGTTCCAGCCGATGGGCTGTAATATGGGCATTCTGCCAGAACTGCCGGAACGCATTCGAGATAAGAGAGAAAAATATCAGGCATATGCGGATCGGGCATTGGCAGCATTGGATGCCTATTTGCAGCAGACTGCGGAGAACACAACCGAGGGGGAAGGGCAATGAATATTTTAATCGATGCATTCGGTGGCGATCATGCACCGCTGGAGGTCATCCAGGGTGCTGTTCGTGCTGTGCAGGAACTGGGTGTGACCGTCACACTGGTTGGAGCAGAAAACCAGATTCGCCAGTGTGCAGAAGAACATCATCTCTCACTGGACGGACTGCAAATTCTGCACGCTCCGGCAGTGTTCGACATTCACGAAGAGCCTAGCACCCTGCTGAAACAGCATGCAGATAGTTCGATGGCAGTTGGAATGCAGGCACTGCATGACGGAAATGGAGATGCCTTTGTTTCTGCCGGCAGCACCGGTGCTCTGCTGATGGGTGCGACGTTTCTGGTCAAGCGGATTCGGGGCGTAAAACGAGCAGCCTTAGCACCGATTCTTCCGACAGCAACAACGCCATTTATGTTATTGGATGCCGGAGCAAACAATGACTGCCGTCCGGAAATGCTGGTGCAGTTTGCCGTGATGGGCAGTGCCTATATGGAACGGGTCATGGGCATTCCACAGCCAAAGGTGAAATTGTTGAATGTTGGGGCGGAGGAAACCAAGGGCAGAGAGTTGGATTTAGAGGCATACCGCCTCTTAGAACAAGCTCCGGTGCATTTTTGTGGAAACGTAGAAGCACGGGAATTGCCGTTTGGAGTAGCGGATGTGGTCGTTGCCGATGGATTTACGGGAAACATTGCCTTGAAACTGTATGAAGGCATGGGAAAATTCATGGGCAGCCAGTTGAAAGAAAATATTTTTGCCGGAGCAAACGGAAAATTGTCCGCACTTTTGGTGTTGCCGAAAATCAAAGCCCTGACCAAAAAGATGGACTATAAAGCCGTAGGCGGTGCAATGATGCTGGGCGTTCAGAAACCGGTTGTCAAGGCACACGGCAGTTCCGATGCAACTGCATTTTTCAATGCGATTCGGCAGGCGAGAGATTGCGTTGCCGGCGATATGATTGCAGTAATGACGAAGTTCATGCAGCAGGAACAAGTAAAAAAAGCGTAACAAGCGTTTTGGATCTTATATGATTACAGAAAGGATTGGGCAGATATGGAACAGGTGCATTTCGAGCAGTTTGAAACAGAAATTCGCTATCATTTTAAGAATCGTCATTTCTTAGTTGAGGCACTGTCACACTCCTCTTATGCCAACGAGAAGAAAAAGTGCCGCTGCAGCAACGAACGGCTGGAATTTTTGGGGGACAGCGTGCTTTCCATCGTCGTATCCTCTTATTTATTCCACCAGTTTCCGGAACTGCCGGAAGGCGAATTGACGAAACTGCGGGCATCTCTGGTTTGTGAAAAGGCGTTGCACGTCTTTGCACAGGAAATCCACTTGGGGGATTACTTGCTGTTGGGAAAGGGCGAAGAACATACTGGCGGCAGAATGCGTTCCTCGATTTTGGCAGATGCCTTTGAAGCCGTCATTGCAGCCATTTATCTGGATGGCGGCATGGAAGCCGCAGAACGGCATATTATGCGGTTTATTCCGAAGAATCTGGAACAGCGGGAATCGCTGGGATTCCGGGATTATAAGACGGCATTGCAGGAAGTCATTCAGAAGAATCCGGAAGAAAAAGTGGAATATGTTTTGGTGTCGGAGAGCGGCCCAGACCATGCAAAGGCATTTCAGGTGGAAGTTTGCTTAAATTCCAACGTGATTGGTGTTGGAACAGGCAGAAGCAAAAAGGCAGCCGAACAGATGGCAGCCAAAGAAGCCCTGCGGCTGATGGGCTATGAAAAATAAGGGCAACATTGCCATATTTGTTCCGCATGCAGGCTGTCCGCATCAGTGCAGTTTCTGCGACCAGCGGAAAATCAGTGCAGCACAGCAGATTCCAACTTTGGAACAGGTGCAGGAAATTTGCCGGCAGGCAATTGCACATCCACGCCGACCAAAACAATTGGAGATTGCCTTTTTTGGCGGCAGTTTTACAGCCATTCCAGAAAAAGAACAAAATGCCCTGCTGGAAGCCGTACAGCCATTTTTAGCAGCGGAGGGCGTGACAGGGATTCGGATTTCCACCCGTCCCGACTGCATTACACCAGAGATTTTGCAGCGATTGCAGCAGTTTCATGTGACCGCTATTGAACTGGGAGCACAGAGTATGCAGGATGTGGTCTTACAGAACAATCATCGGGGACACACCGCACAGGATGTGCGGAATGCTGCAAAATGGATTACAGATGCTGGTTTTTCGCTGGGGCTGCAAATGATGATTGGTTTGGACGGCAGCACGCCGGAGCAGGAACGGGAAACTTTGCAGGAGTTGCTTGCCCTGCATCCGGACACCTTGCGGATTTATCCTCTGGTTGTGCTGAAAGGAACGGAATTAGCGGAACGGGTGCAGAATGGCAGTTTTGTCCTGTATGACTGGGAAACCGTTCTGGAACTCTGTGCCGATGCCCTCTGTGCGTGTCGGCAGCAGGGTGTGCGAGTCATTCGCTGCGGACTGCATGCAGAAGATACGGTGCAGTCAGAAGCCATTGCCGGATTTTATCATCCAGCATTTCGGGAACTAGTGGAATCTCGTTTGTGTTTACGGGTTCTCAAGCAGTGGATGCAGCAACATCCGCAGGAAACCATGGCAGAAGTACAGGTTGCTCCCGGCTGGAGCAGTCGGGTTGCCGGACATCATGCCTGTAATCGGGCAGCCTGTCGGAAAGCTGGGGTTTCGCTGCGAATCATAGAAACAGCAGCCATTCCAGCAGGAATGCTGCAAATCGGAAAGGACGGATACGATGTTTTTCAAATCGCTGGAACTGCAAGGATTTAAGTCCTTTCCGGATCGGGTGAAACTGGAATTTGAACAGGGCTTGACCGCCGTGGTTGGGCCAAACGGCAGCGGAAAAAGCAATATCGGCGATGCGATTCGCTGGGTATTGGGGGAACAGTCCACGAAACTGCTGCGTGGAAACCGCATGGAAGATGTTATTTTCTCCGGAACAAAACGCCGGAAACCGTCTGGATTTGCTGCCGTTACCATTCAGCTGGATAATCAATCCGGTTTGTTTGGGGAATCCTACGGGGAAACGATTGCCATTACCCGAAAGCTTTACCGCAGCGGAGAAAGTGTCTATCAGATTAACGGGAAAGCCGTTCGGCTGAAAGACGTGCAGGAACTGCTGATGGATACTGGTATGGGGCGAGATGGCTATGCGATTATCGGACAGGGACGCATTGCGGAAATTGTCAGTGCTCGCAGCACCGACCGCCGGGAGTTGTTTGAAGAGGCAACGGGTGTTTCGAAATTTCGCTATAAACGGGAAGAAGCCGAGCGAAATTTACAGGCTGCACAGGAAAATTTAGTGCGGTTGCAGGATATTGCAGCGACTTTAGAGGGCAGAGTCGAACCGCTCCGCCAGCAGGCAAAAGTTGCCAAGCAGTTTTTGAAGCTGTCAGAACAGCAGAAAAAATTAGAACTTTCGCTCTGGATGCAGCAGCTGACTGGTTTAGACCAAGAAAAAGCTGCCCTGCGAGATACACTCTTACAGGCACGAGGCAATGAACAGAATGCCGCATTGGACTTGAAGCAGGCGGATGCGTTGCTGCAAGAACAATATCGGGAGATGCAGCAGACAACGGTTCGGATTCAAAATCTACGGGAATCGGTACAGCAGGCAGAGGAAACCGCTGCCCAGACACAAGCAGACCTTGCGGTTTGTGCGAATGAACAACAGCACAACGAACAGCGGCTGATACAGGGTGGACAGCAGCAAAAAGATGCTGCTGCAGCGGAACAAACTGCTACAGAACAGCTGCAAACGCAGCAGGCAGCCATACAGACCTTACAGGAGCAAAAAGCTGCAGCTGTCAAAGCCTGTCAGGAACAGGAGCAGTTCCAGAAAGAACTTGCCAAGCAGCTGACCGCCGCAGCCGCAGCCGTGAAAGAAGCAGAAACCAAACTGCGTACCAGCTACGGCAACCAGAACCATTCCTTTGCAAGGGCAGAATCCCTTGCCGCACAAATCGAAACGATACAGGCACAGACGGTTTCGCAGACTGCACAGGCAGCCGCTTTGCAGCAGCAATTGCAGGCAGCCGCTGAAACGGAACAGCAGACGATAGACGCTGTTTCGGCAGCAGTCGAGGCGGAAACAGCGGTGCGTGTGGCGTTAGAGGCGGCACAGCAGCAACACAAAACCCTTGCAGCCCATCTGGAACAGCAGCAAGTACAAAATGCCCAGCGGCAGATGCAGTTGCAGACCGACCAGCAGCGGTTGCAGTTGTTGCAGGAGATGGAACACAATATGGAAGGCTATGCTGGCAGTGTCAAGGCAGTTTTGCAGGCAGAGCACGGCAAGCCACATGGTGTATATGGAACGGTTTCGCAACTGTTGACGACAGAATCTCGGTATAGTCTGGCAATTGAAACGGCTTTAGGCGGAGCGATGCAAAATATTGTTGTTGCAGATGAAACCGCAGCCAAAGATTGGATTCGCTACTTGAAAACAAAACGAGCTGGACGGGCAACCTTCCTGCCCTTGACTTCTATTAAAGGGCAAACATTGAAAGAGTCCGCAGTTTTGCAGGAAAAAGCAGTCATCGGTTTGGCGTGCGATTTGGTGCAGTATGATGCAAAGTTTCAGAATATTGTATCCTCTTTGCTGGGGCGGATTGTAATTGCAGAAAATCTGGACGATGCCACCCGACTGGCACAGCGGTATGGCTATCGTTTCCGCATCGTCACGCTAGATGGACAGGTGATTAACGCCGGCGGTTCGTTTACAGGTGGTTCTTCCCAGAAAAAAGGCGGAATCCTGACCCGAAAGAATGAACAGCTTGCCTTACAGCAGACCATTCGGCAGTTACAGGAACAGGTACAGGCAGATGCAGAGCAGTTCCGCCAGCAGAAAGCTGCTGTTCAAAAGCAGCTGGAACAGGTGCAAACATTGCAAAATCAGCTGCATCACGAGCATGCAGAACAATTATTGGCGGCTGCCCGTGCGGAAACCGCAAAGAAACAGTTCCAGCAGCTGCAACAACAGCTTTCAGAACGGCAGCAGCAACGAAAGCAGCTGTCAGAACAAGTGGCAGCGTTACAACAGCAGCACGCAACTGCAAAGGCAGAATGGGAGCGAGTACAGGCAGATTTAACCGCTTTACAGGCTCAACAGCAAGAAGCCAAACAGCAGCAGGAAACTTTGTCTGCGGAACAAGCAGCCATTCGAGAACAGCTGACCACCCGTCAGATTGCAGCGGCAAAGCTGGAGCAGGCATATTTGAGTCAACAGCAGCAGATTGCAGAACAACAGGAGCGGTTGCAGCAATGCAGACAGCAGAAACAGCAGCTGACAGAAGCAGAAACAGCTTGTCGGGAACAAGCGGTTCAATTGCAGCAGCAGGAACAGGAACTGCAAACCAAGCTGACGACCTGTCGGGAACAGATGACCCAACACCACAAGACCATTGAACAGCTGCAACGGATTCACACAGAACAGGAACAGCGGATTCGTCAGCAGCAAGAGGGCATTCGGGAACTGAGTGCTGCACGGGAACGGGCAGCAGCAGAAGTTGCCCAGCTGGAAACAAAACAACATACACTGGAACAGCAGCGTGACCGGATTGTGCAGCAGATGCGAGAACAATATGATGTGACGTTATCGGAAGCCAATCAGCTGGCAGAGCCGATTTCCAATGAATTGCTTGCCAAGCAGCAGCTGGAAACGCTCCGCCGACAGATTCGGGCGTTGGGACACGTCAATGTGTCTGCGATTGAAGAGTATCAGGAAGTTTCCAAGCAGTGGGAATTTTTATCCGCACAGTTACAGGATGCCACGCAGGCAAAACAGGAACTGGAAACGCTGATTGTACAGCTGACCGCAGAAATGCAGCGAATCTTTGCAGAACGGTTTGCCGGTATCAATCAGGCATTTCAGGAAATTTTCCGAGAACTGTTTGACGGTGGCGAAGCATCGCTGTCCTTGTCTGACCCAGACGATGTATTGCATTCCGGCATTGAAATTCAGGTTGCACCGCCCGGAAAAGTGATTAAAAATCTAATTGCCCTTTCCGGCGGGGAACAGTCGTTCGTTGCCATTGCGATTTATTTTGCGATTTTACGGCAACGTCCAACGCCGTTTTGCATTATGGATGAAATTGATGCGGCATTAGATGAGGGCAATGTACGGCGGTATGTGCAGTATTTGCAGCGGTTTCGGGATACGACGCAGTTTATTTTGATTACCCATCGGCGGATGGCAATGGAAGCGGCAGATGCATTATATGGTGTGACGATGCAGGAAGACGGCATTTCTCGTCTGCTGCATATGGAACAGGTACAAGAAGCGGAAGCATAAAAACCAGAAGAAAGGGTGTTGAACATGGGCTTTTTTGGAAGAAAGAAGGACAAAGAAAAAGAGAAAGAAAAGAAAGGCGGTCTGTTCGGCTGGATGAAACGGAAGCAGGCAGACGAGCCGGAACGAGAAGAACAGATTGTGGAACCAGAACTGGAAACAGATACCGATGACGTTGCAGCCCAGATGCTGGCAGAGCGGGAGGCAGCCCGTCAGGCAGAAACAGAACAGTGGCGAGAAGAAGCAGAAGCAGAAATTGCAGCCGACCAAGCGGAAGCAGCTGCACTTGCTGCAAAGGCAGCACAGGACGAGTTGCTGACAGAAGAGGAAGATTCCGAAGCGGATGCGGAGGATGAGGAAGACGATGAAGAACCGATTGCTGTAACATTCCAGCCGGAAGAAGCTGAGTCAGAAGCAGAAGAAGCCGAACCGGAAACGGTAGAAACTGAGCCGGAAGAAGTTGCAGAACCGGAAACAGAAGAAGTTGAGCCGGAAGCAGTTGCAGAGCCGGAAACGGTAGAAACTGAGTCGGAAGAAGTTGCAGAACCGGAAACGGTAGAAACTGAATCGGAAGAAATTGCAGAACCGGAAACGGCAGAAACTGAACCGGAAGAAGTTGCAGAACCGGAAACCGTAGAACCTGAGCCGGAAGCAGTTGCAGAACCGGAAACCGTGGAAGTTGAATCGGAAGCAGTTGCAGAACTGGAAACAGAAGAAGTTGAATCAGAAGAATTTGAAGAACCAGAAGCATCCGAACCAGAAGAACCCCAAGAACCAGAAAAGAAGAAGAAAAAGGGATTCTTTGAAAAGATTCGGGATGGTCTGCGGAAAACCAAGGATTCTGTCATTGCAAAAATGCAGTTGGTTTTGAATGCCTTTACCAAGATTGATGAAGATCTGTTCGACCAGCTGGAAGAAACCATGATTATGGGTGATATGGGGGCAGAAACCTCGATTGAAATCTGTGACCAGCTCCGCAAGCGAGTGAAAGAACGTGGCATCACCGACCCAAAACAGATTATGGGATTGATTCAGGAAATCATCGGCGAAATGCTGGGCGAAGACCAGACCTTACAGTTACAGACCAAGCCGTCTGTGATTATGGTCATCGGTGTCAATGGTGCTGGGAAAACAACCACCATCGGCAAGTTGTGTCATCAGCTGAAAGAGGACGGCAAGAAAGTTATCGTTGCCGCAGCCGATACCTTCCGGGCTGCTGCCATCGACCAGCTGGAAGTTTGGACAGACCGAGCAGGCGTTGAATTGGTGAAACACGCAGAGGGTTCTGACCCAGCAGCAGTTGTCTATGATGCCATCGAAGCAGCAAAGGCAAGAAATTGTGATGTTCTGATTTGTGACACTGCTGGACGGCTGCACAATAAGAAAAATCTGATGCAGGAACTTGCAAAAATCAACCGCATCATTGAAAACAAAGCAGCTGGCTGTGATAAGGAAATCCTGCTGGTGCTGGATGCAACCACCGGACAGAATGCCGTCAATCAGGCACGGTTGTTCAAAGAAGTTGCAGACATTACCGGAATCGTTCTGACGAAACTGGACGGCACTGCCAAGGGCGGTATCATTGTTTCCATCAAGAACGAACTGGAAATCCCGGTCAAGTTAATTGGAGTCGGCGAAAAGATTGATGACTTGCAGCCATTCCATGCGAGAGATTTTGTCAACGCCCTGTTTGAAACGGAGGAACGAAAGTAATGCAGAAAGAAACTTTGATTCTTGCATCCAACAACGCTGGAAAACTGCGGGAGATGCGGGAAATTTTAGAGCCATTCGGGCTGGAAGTCCGTTCACAGAAAGAAGCTGGTTTTACCGCAGAAGTTGCGGAAACAGGCACAACCTTTCAGGAAAATGCCATCATAAAGGCGAAGGCTGTGCAGGAAGCTTTGCACTGTGCCGTGCTGGCGGATGACAGCGGATTGATGATTGATGCACTGGATGGTGCACCGGGTGTTTATTCGCATCGCTTTGCCGGAGAGCAGGCAACCGATGAAGACCGCTGCAATCTCGTATTGGAGAAGTTGCAGGGTGTTCCGACTGAACAGCGAACCGCTCGGTTTGTCTGTGCGATTTGTTACCTTACCGCAGACGGCGAACAGCATTGTTTTGCAGGCGTTTGCGAGGGCATCATTGGAACAGAGCCGAAGGGCGAAAATGGGTTCGGTTATGACCCGGTATTTGTCGTTGGGAACAAGACAATGGCAGAGATGACAGAAGCAGAAAAGAATGCAATTAGCCATCGTGGAAAAGCGTTGGCAGCCTTACAGGCATATTTGAAAGGAGAATAAATTTATGTTGACCAGTAAACAGCGTGCAACCCTGCGGGGGATTGCCAGCAGCTATGAAACCATCTTGCAGGTGGGAAAGAACGGCATCGGGGAAACTTTGATTCAGCAGGTTTCCGATGCTCTGCGGAAACGGGAACTGATTAAACTGCACGTTCTGGAAAATTCAGAACTGAGTGCCAGAGAAGCAGCCGAACAGCTGGCAGAAGCAACAGAATCAGAAGTGGTACAGGTGATTGGCAGCCGCTTTGTGCTCTATAAGCGGAATCCGAAAAAACCAGTTATTGATTTGAAGTAATGCGGCGGATTGGAATTTTTGGAGGCAGTTTTAACCCGATTCACAACGGACACTTGCACCTTGCCAAGACTGCAATGGAACAATTTTCGCTCGACCATGTGTTATTCATGCCGACTTATATTTCTCCATTTAAACAGAATGCAGCGGATGTTGCGGATGGCTTGCATCGGCTGGCGATGTGTCGGCTGGCAATTGCCCCGTATCCCTGCTTTTCTGTGAGCGATTACGAATTGCAGCAGAAAACCGTCAGCTATACGATTCACACCATTTCCGCCTTGCGGCAGGAATGGACAGATGTGGAGTTGGTTTTGCTGATGGGGAGTGATATGCTGCTGCAATTTCAAAACTGGTATCGCTGGCAGGAACTGTTGACCATGACGGAACTGGGTGTGATTGCACGGGAAACAGATGACCGAGTAGTACTGGAGCAGGCAGCACAGGAACTTTCGGCATATGGTACGATTCAGCTTTGCTGTGACCGGGTTCTTCCCATCTCCTCTACAAAAATTCGGGAGATGCTGAAAAAAAATCAGGATTGTACTTGCTATTTACCGGAAAACGTAGTAAAATATATTGTATTCCATCAGTTGTATCAGCGGACGGAAGAGAAAGAAAACGGCAAAAGAAAGCAAGGGAATTTCGATGACAAAAGAATCTGTGATTGAAAAGATGAAACATAAAATGCAGCCACCGCCGCCGAAAGAAGTTTCGATTTCAGAGGCGACCGAATCCATGCGGAAAGTGCTGGAAAAACAGGTCAGTGAAGAAACGATGCGGAAAGAGCGGTATGAACACTCTGTGCGGGTTGCAGCAGAATGCAAGCGGTTGGCACAAATTTACCATGTCAATGAAGATTTGGCAGAGTTTGCCGGCATGGTACACGACATCTGTAAGGACATGAAAGCGGACGACCAGAAAGCATTGATGGAAGCTGGAAAGGACGATCTGGACATCACGGAAGAAGAATGGAATACCAAAAAGCTTTGGCACGGCATTGCGGGTGCACAGCTGATGCGGCAAAAATTTTGCATGAATAATCAGCATGTATTGGATGCCATTCGGTATCATACGGTTGCAAGAAAAGGCATGACGCCATTGGAGCAGATTGTCTATCTGGCAGATATGACAGAAGCAGGACGGAACTTTATTGATGTTCATACATTGCGTGCAGCTGTCAATCAAAATTTGAATCTTGGGATGTACTATGCATTGAAAATTTCCATTGCAAACGTATTGGATAAGGGCGGCTTGCTGCCTCGCCATACGATTGAAGCTTACAATCAGTATGTGCAGGTTGTGGCAGGAATGAAGGATTGAGCAGGAAGAGAAAGGGGTTTCCAGAGATGGCGAAAAAACGGCAGACGAAGAAAAGCCGGAAAAATACCAAGAAGAAAGATTTGTTTGTTATGATCGGTTCGATTGCCCTGACCGTTGTGTTAGTGGTAACGATGATTTTAAATGCACCGATTATTGATTACCGGACAATTACGAACGGAACGATGAGTACCCGGCAGATTTCGATTATGAAGTATTTTAAGGTCTGGCAGC
>OGRM01000808.1_pt1 | contig 24281 bp, 16 predicted proteins | sample 1553491 | NCBI WGS metagenome assembly OGRM01 (sample SAMEA2580110, study PRJEB22360) | human gut metagenome | biome: human gut; feature: human-associated habitat; material: faeces | place: Denmark | collected 2008/2010
TACTCAGCATATTCTCCGTCACATTCCGATAATATTCCAATTCCATATCAAACCGTTCTAAAAAACGTGCACGAATACTGATATTAGTTTTGTAAGTAATGCGTTCCGTGATAAGTCCTCAGCTTTTGCTATATTGTCTAGTTTATCTATCATATTCTCAGGAATATTGCGTATGATTATATCCATTTTCAATTACTCTCCTTATATACTTCATTGTAGAAATCAGCTTCATCACCATATTTTTTTGCTATCTCTTTGCTGTTGCCCTTGTTAGGGAGAATTTGCGGTATGGTGTAAAGGAAAAAGCCTTGCTCAGGTGTCCACTTATTTAATTCAAAGTAATATGGTTTACGTCCTTCTTCTTTTATATATACAGCAGTGAAATTTTTGTCTGCAAACCTTATCTCTTCAATGCTGTTATATTGGAAGTGGTAATCCTCTTTTTTATCTTTATAGTAAGCAAGCTGCAGTTCATTTTCTGTTGCCTTTATATAAAGAAAATGCCTTGGATATTTCACAAACATCTTTCCTGTTACCATTGCAAGGATAGTAAAAAACGCTGTAAGTAAATAAAAAAGCAGTGCTGCTTTTGCAAAAAGTGCAGATAAAAAATACATTACCAATGCACAAAAAACTGCGATTATAACAGTGTATTTTATCTTGTTAGTTCTTGCTTTTTGAACTTGAAATTCATCATCAAAAGAACTGTTTTCGTTATTGACAGGGTACTCAAAAAGTATATTTTCCATAGCACTTTACCTCACTTGTTCTGTGACGAGATGGTTATATCACTGCTGCATATTTTCACGTTATTATCTTTAAAAGTCCTCAGTTCTCCCTTAACTACTATCACGCTGCCTTTGCGCAAATGATTTCTTGCAAAGGAAATTGTGCTTTCCTCATTAACGTATACAGTGAAAACATCGTTAAAGCTCTGCTCGCCTTTTTTAGCCTTTCTGGGCACTGCGATAAGAAATTCGATAGCATAGGCACTTAGGTTTTTTATATCAGAAACGATAAAACCTATTACTCTTACTTTGTTTGAAGAATTATTAAAAGTCATTCTGATTACCTCTTTTCATTATTGGCTAACTGTTATCATACAGCTTGCCTTTAAGCCCTTATCTTCTGTTGTTGCGGTTATGATAGCTTTGCCTTTTGATACGGCTGTTACATTGCCGTTGCTGTCAACTGTTGCAATATCAGGACGGTTACTCTCCCATTTTACGTTCTTATTAATGGCATTGTCAGGCTCGATCTCTGCACGAAGCTGAGTGCGTCCTCCCACTTTAAGCTGAACGTCATTATACTCAAAATCTGTAGCAATCTTTATAGAATAGACTCTAGGCTGCGTTGTTGTAGTTGTTACTTGCTCTGTCGGCTTTGCAGATGGAGCAAGTGTTTGAGCAGGCTCATTATGTGTTGCGCCAGTAGTCTGTTCTGGGGCATATGCAGGCTCATCATATCGTCTTGTCTCCTGCGGTCTTGTGTTGTTTTCTGCTGTTGCAGCTTGATGTTTGGTTGAAGTAGTTGTGCTTGTTTGTGACTCTTCTGCCGCCTTTTCGCTGACGTTATGTGTTGTTTGTGATGTAGCCTTTGTAGTCACAGCGACAGCTTGTGCTGTTGTGGTTTTTGGCTTTGTTGTGCTTGAAATACTGCTTGCTGTACTCGTTTGTGTACGGCTTTCAGTATTGCCTGGGACGATTTTTATTGCACTTTTCTGCATATCTTTTCGGTCAATAGTTATCGTTCTAATGTACCCTTTTCCTTTCTCAGTGTGTGCAGGTATCTTCTCTCCAAATTCATCATATGCGTCTGCATATTTTGTATCTGGCAGAGCAGATCTGACAACAACACGCATTATCTTGAAGTCGGACGGAGGGTCTTTCACTGTTACTTTTCTTGAATAATCATCATATTTTTCGCTGACTGTGAACTTATACTCTGTTAGATCATCATCAAATCTTATCGTCTTAATTTCGGGATATGTTGCCCTAGTATCACTGCTAGAAAGGCGGCATTTTAAAACAAATTCGCAAATATTATCGTGGTAAGAAGCGTCTGTTATCTTTATATTGTAGCAATTAAGAGTTAGCGTCTGATTATAATTATCGCTTTTGCTTTTGTATGTAATTGATTGCATCCATCTGTTCGACGTGAGAAAAAATGCTGCTAACAACACTGTCACAACAGTAAATATTATATATATTTTACTGCTGCTTTTAGGACTTACTACTTTCATCGTGCCGCCTCCGTTCCTGCAGCTTGAAGAAGTTCTTTGATAAGATTATCCACCATTTGAACTATAACTGCGTCAATATAATGACTTATGTTTTGCTCCATTCTAAGGTATGAATATGTTTCTGCAAGGAAGCATTTCCTGAAATAATCAGCGTCCATTTTTCTCAACATAAGTCCATATTCCTGCTTAGAATATTCGTTGTAATAGTGAGAAAAGCAGTTGTGGATTATCTCTATTCTGTCCTCTGCATTGCCCATATAGAGGAGCTGTCTTGCGCCAACAATTCTTCTGCAATGCAGCTTGTCCCTGCCTGCTCCTAATGACAACAGCATTTGACCAGGCTCAAATGCTGTGCTTTCTTTAAGCTCGGTATATGAGAATTGCGGAAAGGCTTGGTGCAATATCTCAATGCTTTCAGGCGATTGTTTAAGCACCAATCGGTATTGAACTAGGGAGAAAATGACTTTTATAGAGCCTGCTGCTGTGATGTTTCCGTCAGGAATAAAGTCTAATATTGATTGAGTTGCAAACCATAATCCTGCAAAATATTTTCTTGTGCGGCGAACAAGTTTTTCAATAAACTCTGTTACCTGTGGATATTTCACTGAGATAAATCTGTGAGCTTCGTCAATAAGACACACAACATTTCTTTTATCCCATGGATTGATAAGGTTTTGATTGTAGCCTATGTTTTTGCATATCGTTGACCACATAATAGTGAGAATATTAAAAAGCTGAGCGTTGTATACATTCTCAGCCATTTCACTTATGCTCTTAACATCAAAGATTATCAGGTCATTGTTTTTTACATCAACATTAGTCGCTCCGTCAAACATTCCTGCATATGCACCTTTGCCGCAAAGCTGTTTTATATACACCTGAATGTTGCTGTACGCTTCATATTTTCTTTCTGGCATACCTGTTATGTTGCAAAGCTTTTCGTGAAGCTTGTTGTTTACATCTGTAAAAGACGGAAACTGTTTCGGATCAAGATATGTAACATCTGTTTCAGGGAAAATACTCTTGTCTGACAGACATTCAGTTACAAGATCCATAAAGATTTCCATAGTGTACATATCTATTTCTGGCATATACATTGACATAAATGTGCGTATTCTTGACATTTCAGAAGCAAAATTTTCTCTTGCTTCGTCCTCTGGTGATATCTCATCATCAACTCGTGAGTCTACCACTTTACATATTTGCAGAGGATTTATCCTTGAATTGCTGTTTATCTTTATGGTTTGACCATCATAGACCTTTGCCATAGGTTGATACTCGCTTTCGATATCAAGTACCATTACTTTATTGCCTATAAGCAGCTGGTCTTCAAGCATTGATTTCAGCGTTACTGATTTACCGCCGCCTTTAAGTCCTATTGCCAAAAGGTCAAAGGAATTACGACTTTTAGTCCGTTTAAAGGTATTGAGAATATTAAGACCGCCTGTTTCCGTGAAGCCAAAGAAAAGCCCTGTATCGTCTATATGTGATTGATAGTAAAACGGAAACTGACGTGACAAGGTATCAAACACTGGGAAAGGTGTTTTTATCGTGTTGCTTTTATCAATAGTGGTTAAAAACTCATGCTGCATTATATTTGTTGGAACATACGCCGCCAAACCGCTGAGTTCAAGCTCGTGGATCAGTTCCTGTGTCCGTTTATTCAGTGAGCTTAGATCGGTATCACTTACAATAAATCTGAGTGTTACATAGTATATCTGCTCATTGCCGTTTTTTATGTTCTGGTATATCATTTCTAGCTTCTGATATTCAGTGCTTGTATCGAGCTTTTCTGTGGCGTCCTGAATTATACCTCCTCGTGACTCTAACTCTCGCAGGGAAGAACTAAGTTCATCTAATACAGTTTCTTTATCAGCCACATTAACGTCCCATACTATCGTATCATTCGATTGTGTAACTATCTGAGCAAGTCTGAGGTCATCTATCTCAGCTGCATAATCGTACACTACCACTGTCTGAGCAAACACATCATTTATCTTGTAATAGTTTGGCTTAAATATTATTGTTTCAGGCAGGATAGTTTCATTAAGATCTCCATTTTCGGACAACTGCTGATTTTCTGTATTCAGACAGATAAGCTTATTGAGCGTAACGATTATTTCTTCGGTTGAACACCATGATACATCAACATCTCTCATGTGGTTTATAAACCTCTGAGCGCCAGTATATATTTTCTTCTCGTCATCAGAGTAAATAAAAAGGTAAGCCATTCGGTCATAATGGCTTACCTCAAAATCTTCAAATATATCATGCTGTTCGTTGAGCAGATATTCTGAATACCTATTGATGCTTTTTTGCATTTTATACTTTATATAGGCTTTCTGATTAGCAAGATACGGAGTTTTTGATGTGAAAACGTATTTGTGATCAGTGCCTATAGATAAAGTTGCCTTGGCAAAATTATTGAAAACTGTATTGCGGTCATAATCGTTAAGATCGAATATATCCATGCCTGATACGGCAAGAACACCCATTTTAAGTGATTTTCCTTTGACCTTAAGCGTCACAATGCCGTTTTCAATGCTTTCAAATGAAAGACGTGACATTATACTCGATTGGTCTTCGGCAGCTTTCTTATGTGCTTTTATTTTTGAAAAACCTTTACCATTGACCTTGTTATTCGTGCTTTTCGGCGTCGATGATCTCCTCATCATTGATCTCTCCTCCTTGGTGCTTGTGCAGAGTTTTATTTGTCATTAGGAAACTGAGCCACTCAAGCCATGCTTCAGCAAAGCTTTTGCATGGATCAGAGGGGCTTTTTCCGCTCATTATGAGAAATATCACACTACAGAATATGATAAATGGAATGCCTAGTTTGGGACTTACCATGATATTGGCTAACTGTGATGACACCATTAGCGTTACTATCAATCCGATTATTTTTGTAAGGTTGATATGGCGGAAGATACGCTGTTCCGCTTTTGTCTTTTTAGGTACTACTCCCATATGTTACTTGCCTCCCTTGTCCTTAAATCCATTTCCTTTTGATGTGTCAGGCTTATTGTTATTATTGCTTGCTGCAGCCTTTGGAGCGTCAAAGCCACTGCCACGAGCAGGCTGAGATGTGCCGCTATTATTGCTGTTATTGTTGCTGTTTCCGCTGTTGTTATCGGCTCTTGCGTCAGTTCCATTTGTGCCGTCTTTGCCTGCTGCGCCTTGCGCACCTCTGTCGCCTTTAGCTCCATTCATGCCGTTAGCGCCATTTAAGCCGTCCTTTCCGTCAGCACCCTTTGAAACACTGCCTGAGCCGCCTGATGAAAAGCCCTCTCCTACAGACTCTTTTACGTTATTGGCAATGTTGTCTTTTGCATTTGAGAATGTATCTTTTATTGAGCCTGGATTTGTTGCTGCATAAGCTGCCTTTGCGCCTGCATTAGTATGACCGAAAGCTCCGCCGACAGCGCCTGTTACAGTTCCAACAGCCGCTCCGCCTATAGCTTTTCCTATCTTTCCAGGGGTAGTATCACCGCCGTGTATACCGCCATATACGCCGCCTGCAAAGCCTTTTACTGCTCCTGCTGCGCTGCTTGCGGTATGCTTTGCTATATTACTTGCACCATGTACAACGCTGCTTCCTGCACGAGCAAGTCCCATTGTGGCATAACTGCCCATTTGCATTGATTGGTTGATAGCCATCATTGTGGCTGCGCCAGACTTAACACCTGCGTCAATGCCGAACAGCTTAGTCAGTATCTCAGGTCCGTCTATAACAAATTTTGCTCCTGCAATTATGACAATAAGCATTACGGCAAAATTATCTCCATAATCAGAAGATTTTACGCCCCATATAACGGAAATATATATCCTTATGAGAATGACAACTATCATAAGAACAATATTTGAGAGAAGCATATTTTGTATAGCTTTTTTTGCACGTCCTGAGCCATTAAGATCAGTTGCTATTATAAAAGGTGTTATGAGCTGTGAGAACATTATCTCAAAAAGGGTAGTTGCTATTTTTATTCCGCTGAAAATAAGACAAATAGCTACTGCTATCATTAGTACGAATGTTGACCAGAAGTCTATGTGATAATAGTACAAGCTGTCATATGTGTATCCGCTAGTAATATTTCTTCTTATAACTTGTTCTAAAGAGTTAAGATTGTCATATTCTTCTTCATCAAAGAGCGGAAAAGCTTGATATGTTGCATTAACAGGCTCTGCTTCTTTAGCAGTCCTTGTGTTTGCAGCTATGTTAAGATTTCTTATGACATCATTTTTTATGATATCAAGCGCTTCTTCAACAGTGTGTGCATTTGCTCCAACTTCCTGCGTTTTGCCTGCGGCAGCTACAGCAGGGTGGTTTGCTATAAGGTCACGGAGATATGTATTATAGTTAATGACATTTGTTATCCTGCTGCCGTCTGGATAATGCAGATCTCCAAGTGTAGCACCATAAGGACAGGCGTCACCAATAGAAGCTGATAAAAATGTTTCATAATCTTTTTCAGACAGAACGCTTCCGTATATTGAGCCTGATGTGCTGTATACAGAACAGTAAACTTGCATATTTGCACCATAATCAGCGCTAAGTATAAGTTCGCCGTTTGCATTTTTTAGAATATTGTATTCAGTTTCAAGCCCAAGCAATGACATCATATTTTCTGTTGTCAGGTCATTAAATTTTTTCTGGGCAGGGTATACATCATTTACATCAGTGATATAATAGGTAGTCCATGGTTTATCATCATCAGGCGCAATACCGCCTGTTATCTCGATATCTTTTATGTTTCCAGAACTTCCTACAGTGTCAAGGTAATTCATTTTTTTCTTCAGGTCAACGCTGTTTTCGACGTCATATATTCCTGAAGCTAAAAGATCTTTTCCGAGTGTTCCTATAGCAACTGTTCCGTCACTGTTTACACTTGCTTGCTCAGATTGATCGTTTATCTTAATGTTTTGAGCTACATCAACACCTTTGTTGCGGAGAGAGTTGCAGGAAGATATAAAGGTAGGAAATGCCACAAGAAGTATAGATGAAACGAGTATGCTCATTAGAAAACTAGACACACGGATCTTGTCATGAAAGACTACTAATGCACAAGCCCCTAAAACAAGTGCAAGGCTCATTACTGCTATTATGACGGTTCCCATTTGACCAAAACTGAATTCATCTGATAGGTAATCAAAGAAGTTGAGCTTGAGCAGGGCATTGATAGCTTTATCAAAATAGTCTATTACATCTGCAAGAAAACTCAGAATGTTAAATTCGATATTCCGTAACAGATCACGAAACTGATTTCGGACAGTTACCATTTTAAGAATGCTAGAAGAACAGCCAGTATATCCTGATTGTTCGGCTGCCCATACCTCCAAGCTTCCAAAGCCACTTGTTACTATGGCAGCTATAAATATTAGTTGATACCACACCTTTTTTGTTTTCATGTACTTCAAAATTATGCTCCTTTCGTGTATCAATATTGTTTGTGTATGCCCGTAAGAACGCCATAGATAAACGTTTTTACGGACACACACAAACGTGTGTCCATAGGGTCATGCTACATAGATCGATTGCAGGAAAGCATCGCCGAATACCAACAATGCAGCTGCTACGCCAATTGCAATGAGCCAGTTCTTTACAGAAGAAATGCCGTTCTTTCCTGCAAAGCCCAGGCATATTACAACACCGACAATGCACAGACCAAGAAGGGCTTGTGCAACCACGGAAAGACCTTCTTTGTTTTTTGTTATCCATGCTGCTGCCGATGACCATACACCGCCTGTGCCAGCTTCCTCAGCGTCGGCATATGCTGCAACAATGGTTGAAAGACAAGCGGTAAGTGCGCCGAAAATGCGTCCGCTAAGCTTTACACCTTTTCCTTTGATTTTCTCAATTATTTTTCTCATAATTATTCCTCCGTATTTTGTTTTTTGTTTTTCGACGTTACAATAAATTTCAGCGTATCGTTCCAATCTTTGCCGTAAGGCGGTATGCTCACTTTTACAGTGTAATTTGCAGAATAGTCAGACATTAGCTTTTCTGTTGCTTGACGTCCTCTTTCATCATTATCAAGACAAAAGACTATCTGTTTGATCCGAGGATCATCAGATAGTCTTTGTTTAAGTGCTATATCAGAGCAGCCTGATAGTGATACTCTGTTTATTCCAAGCCAACAATCAGAACGATACATTTCAGACATTCCAACTGCTGTACACTGTTTTTTCATTGAAAGCTGCATTAAAGCTCCGTGAGATAAAAGGTCTATGGGTGCTTCAAACACATAAAGCTTTGTAGGGTCATAACCATACGCATTTGGTTTAGCAGGGATATAAAAGCTGTACTCTTTCATACTTCCCTCAATGTTCTGAGGATAGTATTTGTTGTATGTGTTTGTGATCTTTGCTTCTGCAAACTTCATTGAGCCAAACTTATCGTAGCCGCAGAAAATAGCTCGCTTTTTAACATCGAGGTATATGAGCTTATTGCTGACACAATAATTTATTATGTCAGCTGGAAGCTTTCTCGTTATGTTAAGATAAGCGTAAAGCTCTCGCCATTTGCCCTGCATGGGCGGCGGAGCTTTAAATTCTGCCTTTTTAGTTTTTTTCTGATAATGCTGTTCACTGAGTACTGCTTTTCTCATTTCAGGAGAAGCTCGTATACTGGCGTTGCCTATTAGACGAGAAACAGCTTCTTTAAAATCGTATCCATCGACCTTGCAAAGCCAATCAATAGCACCTTTTCCGTAAAGATCTCTTGAATACCAGTGCCAGGTATAGCGGTCTGGATTGATCTTAAGACTGTCATGCTCTATCCCTATATACCAACCGCCTGACGATTTAAAGCTGAAACCCTCGTGGCTTTCGAGAAATGTGACCATATCTGTTCGCCGTGCGGCTTCAAGTTCCTCTTTAGAGTACATGACAAAGCTTTTGCCTGATTCGTATCTTCTGTCTATCATATATCCTCACCTCCTCTCAATGTTTTATAATTTAAGCGCCTTTGGCTTAAGCTTTTCCAGTAAGGAATTATTCTTGCTTGTGTCAGTTTTGCCGCCATTAAACACATAGCTGCGGAATTGATCGCTTTCTTTTTCAGACAGATTATAGATCTTTGTATCTGATGAAGCGATGAGCTTGCCACCCTTTGATACTACATCACACCATTCTGATTTTTCATTAGTGCCGATCAATGCCTGATATTTATTGTTGTGAAACCTAAATTCTATAGCACTTTCAGGAGTGTGGTTTTTATTCTGCGAATTTCCACTGAGCTGTGCATTGACATATTCAAGACGTTTTGTCTTTTCGGCTAATTCTTGACCATGCTCAAATGGTTTGAGCATATTTTGCTGAGCTTCTGAAAGATCCTTGTTTGCTTTTTCAAGCTGTTCTTCAAGAGAACACAGCTTCTGATTTATCTGTATTCCTGCAAGATTTTCAATTCTTCTGACATTTCCCACGCCATTATCTGTGGCAACGTCACATGAATAAGTAAGCTCTCCGTGGAGAACAGCGATACAAGGCGTATCAAGCTCAAAAAATGTATTTGCTGACGGATTTCGTTCTATTGTGACTTTAAAGCCACGATACGTTCCAAGCTCTATAGGCTCACCTGTGGCAGTACATTTTGCCATTGCCACGGCAATTTGTTCTCCTGCATTTTCTCTCTTATCGTATCTGACGCCGCCTATTGTCATTTCAAACTCCTTGTTCAGCGCCTGCTGTTCCTGATATTTAGACATATCACTCTTGGATTTTGCGAGAAGTTCAGAGTAATGTGTTATCTGCTTCGGCAAAGTTTTCTCTGCCAACTCCTGCATTTTGTAAATTGACTTCTTGTGTTCTGCTTCAAGGGTTTTCAGCATTGCAACATCATTGTCAAGCTGTATTTTCTCTTTTATCATAGGATTACCGCTCGCTATAGCTTGCATTTCAGAGTATGTAAGTACCATTTCGTCAACATCTTCTGAAACTCTTGCAGGGCTTTTTGAGGTCAAAATCTGATTTATAAATTTCGCCTTGTTTGTTATAATGCCCATCATGTATGCGTCAAAGGTTTCCTCTGTAAGATAATGATATATTCCTACTTGTGAAAATCTGTTGCCTTGCCGTATTCCACGTCCGTCCTGCTGAGTGAGGTCAGAGGGCTTCCATGGTATATCAAGGTGATGAATTGCGCAGATCCTATCCTGAATATTTGCGCCAGTTCCAAGCTTTGAGGTACTTGCGATGATAAAACGTTTTTCGCCTTTGCGCAGGCTTTTGAACATTTCGTCCCTTGCCTTGTCTGTCTTTGCGTCGCCGGCAAAGCAGATCTCTTTCTCTGGTATCCCACGCTCCATAAGCGCCTGCTTTATAGCTTTGTACACAGAGAAGTGTGTTTCGTCCTCGTTGATAGCGATATCACAGAATACTATCTGAACGCCTTTTTCTGTCATAGTGTTTTTGTAGTTCTTTTCTAGGTTATCGATAAGCTTCATTACTTTGCTGTCGGGTGCAGGCTGAGCGTCTTTGAAAATACATCTAGTGTCAAGACCGAGCAAGCGTGCTTCATGGGTAATTTTCAGCATATTGTCCTGCCGTGGGTCGACAGTACCGCTGTGTATCGTTTCAGAACGTGTGGCAAGCTCTTTCATGTATGCTTTTTGACGTTCGTCTGGCTTTGAGGTCACTACTATCGGCTTGCCTGTTTCAAGCTTTGGCACAGGAAGTTTCAGCATATCCGCTGTTTGAATATCAGCGAATTCCTTATACATCTGCATAAGCTCAGGTATGTTTACGAATTTGCTGAAACGATTTTTCATTTGAAAGCCGTTTCCTGCAGGCTTTATCTCTAATTGTGATACAACTTCACCAAATGTGGTTGCCCAATCGTCAAAGTTCTGCAATCCTGCTTTCTCAAGAAGATCAGGTCTGAGATAACGCTGCATAACGTAAAATTCCACCATGGAATTACTTATAGGCGTTCCTGTAGCAAAAAGTATATTGTTGCAGCCGTACTTATTATTGAGGTACTGAGTTTTCATCAGCATATCCTCTGATTTTTGTGCTGCTGTTGTTTGTACGCCTGCCACATTTGACATTTTTGTAGAAACAAAGCAGTTCTTATAGTTATGTGCTTCATCACATACAAGATAGTCAAAGCCGAGCTTTTCAAAACACAATGATGAGTCTTTTGGAGAAGAAAGCAGCTTCTCAAGCCTTTCCTCTATGTTTTTCTTCTGACGTTCAAGGGCTTTTACTGATGATTTATCTTTTCTTCCTGCTTCGGATATTGCACTCATGATATCGTGAAGTTCTTTTTGCATGAACTGCTCTTTGTACTCGTCTGACATAGGTATTCTTTCAAACTGTGTAAATGACATTATCACGGCGTCATAGTCACCAGTAACACATCTTGCAATAAAACGCTTTCTATTGGCTTTGGTAAAGTCTTCAGGTTTTGCCACAAGCAGTTTTGCATTTGGATAAAGCCGCAGCCACTCACTTGCCATTTGCAATGTAAGGTGCTTTGGTACAACTACGCAGGCTTTGTTTATAAGACCAAGACGTTTCTTTTCCATTACAGTTGCGACCATTTCAAAACTTTTTCCTGCGCCGACTTCATGTGCGAAAAGTGTGTTTCCGCCAAGCTTTGCACGCATTATAGCATTTGATTGGTGTTTCCGCAGCGTTATTGATGTGTTCATGCCTGGAAAGGTTTGATGTGAGCCGTCATACTCTCTGCCCCTTATGGAATTGAACAGATAGTTATACTTCGCAACGTATTTTTCACGCCTGCCCATATCTTCCCACAGCCAATTTCTGAACGCTTCTTTCATCAAACGAGCTTTCTCTTTTGCAAGCTGTGTTTCTTTAGTGTTTATCTCGTACCATACCTTATCGCCCTCCTCTCGTCTGTCACGAACTAAAATATCACGCTGATTAAGAAGATTTTCAAATATCTGATAGCTGTTCATTCTTGATGTTCCGAATGTTTCAGTGGCAGCAACTGAGCGGTCAGATGTTTTATTCTCTATTTTGTATTCACCAAGCTTTGTTCTTGTGACAGGGTAGTAATATGTGTTTGCGTGTGCATACTCGTTTAAAAAATTGTTGTAATCTGCGACATCGATCCAGTTAGCACCGATCCTTACGGATATCTCGCTGGCTTCAAGGTCTTTTGGCACAACTTTCATTAGAGCTTCTACGTTTTTGTTGTAGCTGCTGTCAATATGCTCCGCATGATCTCTGGCTATTCTCAGCTTATCACGGATATTGCCTGACAGATATTCAGATGATTCCGTATAGCCTGAATATGGGTCATTGTCTTTAACTTTGGCAGGATCTCTGAATATTTCATCACCAAGGTCAGCAATAACCTTTTCAGGCGTAGTGTCTGTGAGCTGTGACATATAGAGAATGTTGACTTTTCCCAATCTATCCATTGACACTTGAAGTGCTTCTTGTGCAGTATCAACTTTGGAAATTGGAATATCTGGAAGTATTGTTCGCTTTGTGAATATTGCAGCCTTTTCAACTGTCTTATTTTCCACGTTGACAACTTCAAGTGCTGCTAAAGTGTTGTAGTCATCATCATTAGAAAAGCAGCGTGAATTGGCACTGTCCGTAATGTTTCCGAACTTTGTTCTGAAATTGTCATATGTGCTGTTGAGCTTCTTCTGAAGCTCTGCAAGCTGTTCATCAGTGCAGCCGTCAGCCTGGGCATTGATAAGCTCCATAGTTGCTTGCCTTAGAGTGTGAAGTCCCTTCATGCGTTCAAGCGTTTTGCCTGTTTCTGTGACCTTGACCATTACTTCATTTTCACGGAAATAAAGATCTCCGTCAACAATGGTATGAGTGAAGTTCCTGACAGTTGGATCAGCAGGGAGTATCTCAGCTGTCCCATTGTCAAGCTCAGTTTCCACAGTATCAATAACGCCGTCTATTTTTGAAATGGCATTTATGAGCTGCTGTGCAAGGGGAGTGTCACTGTTTGCATAGCAGGTCGTTACCTTGCTGTCTGCACCATATTTTCCTCGCATACGCTCGTCCCACGCCATAGTACCAAGTACCATATCAGGGTTATCCACAAAATATTGATTGCAAGGAATGCCGTTGGCTGTTTCTGAAATGTGTACCCAGTCTGGTATAACAGAGGTCATTGTTGTCCTTTTTTTCAGAAAGATAATATCTGTTGTAACACTGTCTGCGTCTTTAAACGTTCCAGAGGGAAGTCTTACTGCGCCTAAAAGGTCACAGCGTTCGGCAAGATACTTTCTTGCTTTATCATTTTTCTTGTCCATTGTGAATTTTGAAGTCACAATGGCAACAATTCCTCCAGGCTTTACCTTATCTACTGCTTTTGCGGCGAAATAGTCATGAATTTTGAAGTGGTATTTATCATAGGCTTTGTCTGCAATGCCATAATCTCCAAAAGGTATATTACCTATGACCACGTCAAAGCTGTTATTCTTGAATGTTGTTTTTTCAAACCCTTTTATCTGGATATTATCCTCTGGATAGAGCTGCTTGGCTATTCGTCCTGAAATGCTGTCAAGCTCAACTCCGTAAAGTTTTGAATCTGCCCTAATTTCATCAGGCATTTTTGCAAAAAAGTTTCCAACTCCCATGCTAGGCTCTAGGATGTTTCCACCCTCAAATTGAAATCTTTCCAAAGCAAGATATACGCTGTCTATGACTTCTGGCGGTGTATAGAAGCTTGTAAGTGTAGATGACCGTGCTGCGGTATATTCATCTGCGGTCAGAAGTTCTCTTAAACGAGTCTGCCTTGCTCTCCAACTGTCAGCAGAAACATTCTCATTATCTGCAACAAAAGCCTGAGCAGTTCCGCCCCAACCTGAGTATCTAGCCATTATCTTCTGTTCTTCAGGTGTCGCAAGCCGCTTTTCACTCTCTATTTTCAGCAATGTTTCAATAGCAGCTATATTTGCGTCACATCGAGCAGCAGCTCCGCCCACAACAACATTATCAGGGTCAAAGTGGTATGTGCTTGCCTTGACATTTTTCTTTGGCTTTTCTACCTTTTCGGTTTTGACATCTTTATCAGGTATAGTGGCGGTTTCAGAAACAGGAGGTGTTTCAAAGAGTGAAATCTGTTCATCAGACGTAGGAGATATAGGAACGCTTTCAGAAACAGGCGGTGTTGTCTTTTTTTCTTCAGACAGAACATTATTAGCAATTGTAGGCGTTTCATATGGTATAGGTTTTTCGACCTCGCCATTTTTGATTGCCAGCATTTTCTTTTCATAATCATCAATCTGTTCTCTGGTGAAGTAGGCGTTTTCAGGCATTTTCTCATACAGCTCATTGATCTTAGCTATCTGTTTTTCAACTGTTTCTGCCCACAAGTGCTTTTCTGCACCTGTTTTCAGATAGTAATCACAATCAAGCTTAAGCCTGCCCAAAAGCTTGTCTATTTCAGGCTGTGTTTCATTTGTAGGTGTAGGCACTTCATTGACCAGGTCTGCCATATGTGCGGCTTTTGCAGCTTCAAGCTCAGGTATGATCGAGCTGTAAATTGAGTATCTTTTCAGAAAATCAATAACGCCGCCGTATCCGTCACCTGCGTCCTGGCGTTCAGTGATCGTTTGTCCGTCAGGCATATTGATAGTAAACTTGACCTTATCATAGCCCATAAACTGTGAGAATTCGTCATCAGCGTCTGCTTCATACCATGCTTTTGCTGAACCGTACTTCTCTATTGCAGCCTTTGCTCCTGCCACCATTTCACTGTCAGCCTGTTCCATGAGCGTGTCAAATTCTGCAACACTGTAGGTCTTGCCGTCCTCAAAGTAGTTGCTTTCGCTCCATTCACAGGTTATCGTAGGCTCGGATAAAGTAGTGAATGATTTAACATCATTTGAACTTATATCGGCACTATTTTCTTGTTGCTTACCCTTGACAATATTGCGACTTTGGTGTATAATAATATTAGAGTCAAGATTGTTTATCGCCTCAGGCAATTGGAGCCTTTGACACGAGAACAGTGCTTGGCTTTTTTCTTTGTCCCAAAACAGAATATTATTTGATTTTGCAGCACGTTCAACATAGTTTGCAAACCCATTTTCTTTTCCATAAATACTTGTGATAAAGTTTGATGATACATTTTCCATTTCATAAATGCCTTGCCCATTTGGTTTAACACTTACGATTATCGGTGCATTATCATTATCAACGTTATTTAAACAAATTACTATACTTTTATCAGCACTTTTGTTTGGAGAAAGTGAGTCCATTATTATGGCAGGGCTTTCTAAAAGATGTGGGATATTACATATCTGTTCCAGTGTTAAGCCGTGCCAATGTGCATTGTTCGGGGATTTTTCATGTAGAGCGTCTTTTAAATGCCTTTGCGTATACAACATAGGAAGCCGATCACAGCCGATATCCACAAGAATTTGTGGTGTATCACAAACCTTTAGATTTGAGTATTTTGGGAATACGCCATTTAAAACATCATTTATCTGTTCAGCAAATGTTTTTTCACTCTTGACAACTCCAGAGGAGTCTGTTATACTGCTTGTAGAGCTATTAGGAACAGCAGGGCGTAGCTGGTTTTCAGCCAAACCTATAATTCTTGATGGTTCTATTTTTTTGTCCTGTTGAGTAACATCTGCTGAGATTGTGTCGGCAGAGTTGTCCTGGACTTCAACCGCTTGAACGTTCTGCTTTGAATGCTCTATTACAGCTTTATCAAGATATATCTGAACATCATGTGGATCTATCTGTCCGTCAACTGCCTGATGAAACATCTCAAAGAATGTTTTTATCTCGTCTACCGTTAGCCGTTCATCGACCTCGTTAAGAACAGTAATAGAAATTCCCTCAGAAAAACCCTGCTGCAGCATGGCTTTTTGTTCATCACTATAATCATGGTGAGAGAACATATCTGACAGCTTCAGCCGACCATTGAGCTCATTTACATATGTATAGTAATCATTGAGTATGCCCTTTGGATCAAGTGTTTGCTCAATGACACTCTGAGCATAGTAATCAGATAATAAAGATGATATATGCTGTAGCTCATCGGGCGAATATCGGACGCTTACCCAATGCCGTATGTTATGTTCACCATTTTGTGCAGCTGCCACCACAGCCTGTTTTAATGCAAGTACCTGTTCTTGCGAAAACTTAAGCTTTATAAGGTCTTGGAGTATATCGTCAACCCTATCAGACGTGCTTTCTTGCTTTGCGTTTTTGGCATTGTCAAGAGCTTCGTTTTTGCGGTCAATGGCGATAACTTCTTTTTCAATTTCAAACAGAGTGTCTTTGGCAGCGTGCTGAACAGCTCTGCTGAAAAGAATCATATCTCTTGCATTTTTGATAAGGTCAAGAGCGCTTACATCAACATCGGCGTGCAGATCTATTTTACCTGAAAGATTACATCTTTGAGAAACAACGAACCGCACCACAGAATCCAGTGAATGGCGGTATACCTCAGCCTGTTTTGTGTCAAGTCCCATTTGAGATATTGCATTTTGTACTGACTCAGCAATAGGCGCAGAATTAATACTGTTTGCTGTCATTGCTTCGATACATTCTTTGACCGATCCTGCGTTTATATTGTATCGGTTATTAAGCGTATTGAGCAGCTCAGGTGTATTGCGGTCAGTAAGTGTCCACATCTCAGGCAACTCTTTGCCGCCTGTCTGAGTGACATCATATAAATATCTGCAAGTGTGATTTTTGCCAAAAACAGCAACGCCGTGAGAGCCACGTCTTACATATCGCCCCAGACGTCCCCATTTCTTATACTCAGCGATCTTTGTTGCGTTTCTATTCTGCTGATATACTAGCACAGCGTCTGAATACGGCTGCTTATACGTCTTTGCAGAAAATTTGAGATAATCAATGTATTCCTGCTTATTGTTCCTCAGCTGCTCATTGATTTCAAACCATGCTTGTTTTACGGCTTCATACTTATCGTGCTTATCCATTTAAGTTTCCCCTCTTTTATTTTTCAAGAATATTTAAGAGCCGCTCCAAAAGCGCTTTATTCTTGCCTGTATCTGTCATATCCATGATGTTGAGCGCATATCTTACGTCCTCAACAAATCCTAGATCGTGAGCGTCATCAATTACATTCGCTTGTAGTTCACATTCTTCCTCTTGCAGCTGAATTAATCGCTCTCGCCGCCCTTTGTAGGTTTTTACCCAATGGGTCTGAGCATTGTCTGTTTCGTAATCATCTTGAAATCCTATCATGATTTCTTCCAAGATATCAAACTTAGATTTCTTTGGCGTTTCAGCGTTCATGATATTTCTCCTTTCGGTTATATAAAAAAAGAGCGTATGAAATTCTTCACACGCTCGGGTTTACGATTTTAAGTTGTGTGTCACTGTGACACACTTATGTATAACAAAAAACTAATAGTCCTAGTGCTGAAACAACACAGCTAGTTAAGTATGTATTGTGCAACATTTCAGTATAGTTAAAACAGCTATCACCATTTACGGACAGCTTATGAAAGTATTTTTTTATGTACTTTATATTTGCAATTATTATTAGTGCTTTTATCAAAAACCAAATGACATATATTTTTATACGCATTTCTTGGTTAGTTTCAAATAGTATTTGAATGCTTGTAATAACACCTGCAAATCCGAATAACAAAAATATCAATAGTCTGAAATTAATAAATTCATGATTTTGTTTCATAGATACCTCTTGACTATTTGATTTATCATGTTTATACTTTAAGATGAAAGGACGTGTAAACATGATAGGTTTAATAAAAAATATTATCTGTGCGGCTAAAAAAAGCTGTGTATTCGTGGTTGTTGTTTCATTCGCACTGCAACTTTGTTTGTTAGACAGTACTTTCAAGCAAAAACTTGATCAACTTTTATTTTATGATAGCAGCTCGTATGATATTATTAAAATGAGTATTAAATTTAATCAAGCAATAATTATTATCATTATTTGTCTTGATATTTTTCTATACGGCTTGTATTCTTTACTATTTTCAATAGATATGCAACAATACAATATTTCAGTTGATGATATACTATATAAGCATATAAATCTAAAAAAGAATATAAATAGCGTTAATAATATGATTGTTCCGTCTTTGATTATTCTTTATCTGCTCACAGTTATTATGTCAATTCATACAAGTATGGATTTTGCATTAGAATATGTAATTTCACAATTTGTGTGGTATCAATTATTGCTTTTTTTAGCTTCATACATTCCTGTTATCATAATGAAAATTTACGAATATGAGATATATAAGGATTATTAGAATAACATTTTAAAAAGCGGTATTACCCTCATATGGGTCGTCTTCATTGCAGTTGTCATCAACTATTACATTTCCGACAGAGTTATACTCAACGAAACTGCTTTTTTCCTCATAGTCCCCTATCAATATCATGGCTGTTTGTAGCCCTGTAAAAGTCACTGAGCTTGTGTATATCTCATGAATTATCTCTTTAAGCGTTTGCTCCTGCGTCATACCAAAACGTTTTGCAATGCACTCAAGCTCCTCATTGTATGACAAACCGTCTTTAATTATTTCAATATCTTTTTGCATTTTCTCACTCCTGTTCTTTTAACCGTATCTCCACATATTTTCTAACATAAACCGAATTTCTGTTCGGATAGGTTTCGCTTTTTTGAAGAAATTCATATTTTTCGTCTTTTTCAAGCTGTTCTGTGAATTTTTCAACTTCTTCTGGCAAACCCTCTATGCGTACTTTTACCATTTCTCTACCTCTCCAACGCCTGCCCCGTTGCAGGCGCTTTCTTCTAATTAAACTGCTTGCGCTTTGTAAATAAATATGCTATACTATTTAAAAGTCTGAATTTTTAGCGAGTTAAATTTTTGCCAATAGCCTTTGTAGTTTTTTTTATCATGATTTTTAAAAATTTCTCAAAACGTGCCGTATCTGCGGCTGTGGCTTTGTAGCATTTAGGAACATCACGATATAGTTTAAATGTTCGTCCTTTTCCTTTTTGACCTAGTTCCATAATTATTTCCTTTCTGTATGGAGGTTATATAGATGTTATTTGATTATGTTTCATCTTCAGAATATGATATTGATATAAATGCAATACTGGAATTTTATAACAGTTTCAATTTAATAAAGCCAATTGATGAATTAGTAGCCAATTGGATTGAAGTTATGCGATACGCATATAAAAATAACAGATGTTATTTTTCGTATGACAAAAACAAACCATGTGAATATTATCAACAAATAATAAAAATACCTAGCATTGCACAATTTTATATTCATTTTAATGTTGACAAGGCTGTTGACGTTGCTCAAAATTATGATTTTCAAAGATTAAATGCACGAAGGCTTGTATATAACAATGTTGAATATGAAGTGCAAAATGATATTAAAAAGTATCATTTCTCTTGCGAAACTCCTATTATTGTTATTGATTTTCCATGCAGATTACAATCAGAGAAAATGGTCATTGATGGTAATCATAGGATGACTTCAAAAGTAATAAAAAACCAGGATGTAAATTATGTTAAACTTAGTATTCCTGATACTGTGTCACTGATAACACAAACTTTTGAAAAAGCATGGTATCTTTTTGCAGTAGAGTTAAATGCGGCTATACAACTAAAAACATATAATCAAAGAAAAAACTTTCTTGAACATCAATCTATATGCAAAGACTTCTTAATGTATATGAAAAACAGTGATTAATCCTCCCCAGCGCCTGCCCCGTTGCAGGCGCTTCTTTCTGTATAGATAAATTGATCCCCTTTTTACTGTCTTTTTTCAGACAACATCAATTACCTTTCTTCTTTCTGCTGAACATAAAAAATGCAGCTCCTGCGAGAATGATAGCCACGCTGCACAGTGCTGTTCTACCGTCTGTGTCATTGTCCGTTACGCCTGTGTTCGGCGTATCAGGAGCTTTCTCATTTACCATATCTGTGTCAACAGTCTGTGCATATGCCACTGTCACCTGTTTGGAGTCAGCCACAAGATAACCGTATGGAACTGTGCTGCCGTCCTCTGTGATAGTGTATGTGCCGATAGGAACGCCCTCAAACTTCGCAAGTCCGTCCTTGTCAGTGGTTGCCTCAATGCGTATCTCTCTGCCAGTATCGGAAATGCCTGAAAGGATAAATCTGATGCCCTCAACGTTAGTCATATCAGCAGTTTTCTTGTGTACCTTAACTGTTCCTGTCTGCTCGTTATTAAGAATAGTTTCATCAATAGTCTGAGCATACTCTACCTTGACTTCCTTCTCGTCAGCCACAAGATATCCGTATGGTACTGTTTCCTTATCCTCGATAACTTTGTATGTACCAATAGGAACGTTCTCAAACTTAGCAATGCCGTTCTCATCAGTTATCGCAGGAATATCAATCTCACGTCCTGTGTCAGATGTTCCTCTCAGGTAGAACTTGATACCCTCGATATTCTTCTGCCCCTCTGTAGTCTTGTGAACTGTGATAGAGCCTGTCTGCTCGTTGTTGAGTATCGTTGCGTCTATTGTCTGAGCATACTCGACCTTGACTTCCTTTTCGTCAGCTACGAGATAGCCGTAAGGAACTGTTTCTTCGTCCTCGATAACCATGTAAGTGCCGATAGGAATGTTCTCAAACTTTGCTATGCCATCCTTGTCGGTGACCGCAGGAATGTTTATCTCTCTGCCGCTATCAGATGTACCTTTGAGGTAGAAAGTGATACCCTCAACGTTTCTCTGTCCCTCAGTTGTCTTGTGAACTGTGATAGAGCCTGATTTTTCCTCATTCTCAATAGGAACTTCTTTTGTTTCGGCATATGTTACTGTCACGTCCTGTGGATCAGCGACAAGATATGCAGTTGGTACTGTCTTTTCGTCCTCATAAATAGTATAAGTTCCAATTGGTATCTCACTGAATACCGCAATGCCGTTCTCATCAGTTACCGCAGGAATGTCAATATCTCTGCCGCTGTCTGATGTACCTCTCAGATTGAATGTGATACCCTTGATATTGAGATTGCCAACTGTAGACTTTGTGACCTTTATCTCGCCTGTTTTCTCGATATTCTCGAACGCAACCTCTGATGTTTTGTTATACTCAACAGTTACTTCCTGCTCATCAGCAGTGAGGTAAGCCGCAGGAACTGTTGAGCCGTCCTCTGTTACTGTGTACTTGCCGATAACAAGCTTATCAAAGAGTGCAACGCCGTTCTCGTCTGTTGTAGCTTCAAACTTCATGTCCTTGTTTGTATCGGAAATACCTGTTGCTATGAACTTAATGCCCTCGATATTTAGATTGCCTGTAGTGGACTTTGTGACCTTGATAGAGCCTGTTTTCTTCTTATTGGTCATTTTAGCCTTTACAGTTACGCCCTCTTCCGTTATTTCAAACGGATACGGAGTATTGTCAATTTCATATATCTCAGGCGCTGAAATCTCTCGATAGAAATACTTGCCGTATTTTAAATTGAAGTGCGCAATGCCGTTCTCGTCTGTAACGCCTGTTACAACTTTGTTTTTATTCTCGTCTAAAATCTCAAACGTACAATCAGGGATAAGCTCGCCTGTTGATACGTCTGTTTTTGTTATCTCGAAAGGAACTATCCACTCGGTGTTGTAAAAGTCGAGTACGAACTCTGCCTGCTGTGAAGCAAGCTTTACTGTCTGCGGCGCAGCTGAAAGAGAATATCCTGTTGGAGCTTCAATTTCTGTGACAGTATAGCTGTAGCCGTCATAGATATCTTTGGCAGTTTCAGCCATGCCGTTTTCATCTGTTGTGACAGTATCAATGAGCGTGCCTGCCTTATGCAGAACATAACCGCCACCGATCACGATATCCTCTGCGGCTGTTATTTCAAACTTTGCGCCAGACAAATATTTATCGCTTGTGTCATCATGCTTGTAAATAATAAGTTTGCCCTTATTCGGTCCAGAAGCCTTGTTTACAAAATCTGTTGAAGCCGTCTTGTCGGCGCTGACAGTTATACCCTTTTTAGATGATATCATGTAGCCATTTGCTGTGGATATCTCACGCCACTCGTAGCTGCCCTCTGGCAGTCCTGTGATATCAATAGTGCCGTCTTTACTGTTCGGCGTAAGCTCTGTAGCCTGTGAAGCCAAATCAGTGAAGCTGTAGCTTCCGTCCTTTCCAGTTGCCTTTACAAACTTATAGCCGTCACCGACCTTGCAGGCAAGCTGGAACTTGACGGCTTTGTACATATCAGCTGTGGCTGTCTGAGCGTTGCCGAAGTAATCTGTGAATGTTTTGTTGATGTGAGCTGATCCTATAGGTGTTGTTATTTTCAGATAAGCCTTTACTGGGTCTTTATCCTCGTAGCAAGAAACCACCATTTCCTGAACGTCTGAGCCGCCCGAAAGGATAAGAGGTGAACACTCGTCAATGTGGTCAACATACTTGCCCTTTGTCTTTGTTATCGTTATGACAATGTTTTTCAGGTCTTTCTCGTTATCGGCTGTAAGGATAATCTGTGAGCCTGACTTCTGAGAAGTTACTGCGTTCGGCTTTGAAACGCTGAACTGTGATAGAGAGCTGTCAAGCTTAACTGTGGCTGTCCACTTTCCTGTCTTGACATCATATTTTGCAGAATATGTTGCTTTTTTGCCTATAATACTCTTGTTGTTTGAAGTACCACTAGGAACATCATAGTGCGAAAGCATTTCAGACTTCATTTTCTTGTAGCAATCGACAAGGTCATTGTGATGACTGCTTGCGTTGCTGCCGTTGTAGCTGTAGGCGTTGAGAAGCTTTGTTTCATTGCTTGAAAGTCCTGTTGTGCTTTCATCAAAAAAACGAGCAGAAACCGCCTGTGACATAACACTTGACGCACACAGTTCGGTGTCCTTAGAATAGCCGTACTGAGTTTTGCCTTTGTAACTGTAAATACAGAACTCTTTTATCTGATACTGCATATCATCAGGAATATGACCGTTTTTCATGTAATCATTAAGTGTCTGCTGCTTTGAAACTGTTCCGCTATTATGCAGCTTATCAAAGTTAATGCAGTAAGCGTAGTTGTTATCAAATGTAAGGAATACTTATGGACACTATAAATTGTTGGAATAAACCGCCCTCACTCACGCAAGGGCGTTATGCTTGTCAGCAAGCTCCTTATCAAGGAACTTGTAGTAAATGTGTATTTTTCGGGGCTTAGTGCGACCCGTGTTTTCATCAACGGTCACATAACCAATCAGATCAAGGCACATTTCTCTTGTAAGCTCCGTAGCTCCTGCATACTTACGCAGACGGCTCATGAACTCGTCCACATCGGCTTCGTCCTTCTTGTCAGCCTTTTCACGCTCTAAGATCACTTCGTACTCCGCAGAGAGTGATTTCTTTTCGGTGCTGTACTTTTCAAGCAGATTGATACAAACATCTTCGGGAACACGACCGAGGACTTTATCCTCATAGATACCCTGAATCAGCTTGTCAAGCTCGTCCAGTCTTTTCTTGACCTCAGCTTCACGCTTCTTTTCCTCAGCGGAACGGTTTTCGTGCTGTCTGGACTTGTATGCCATAAACCTTGCTTTTGCATCTGCTTCACGCAGTACCATACGGCTTTTCGCCTGAATGTCGGCAAGCACCGTGGCTTCAATAAGATACTGCTTGATGAAGTGCGTAGAACACACATCACCGCCACAGCGACTATGCAGACCACAGGTGTAGGAAGGCTTACAGCCCTTGCCACCGTTATGCTGCCGCATCTTTGAACCGCAGGAATCACAGTAAAGGAAACCTGAAAGCGGAGCAGTAACACCCTTATGGTCACGCTTGCCCTGGCTCACCGATCTGTCGATTTCACGGCACTTGTCCCACAGTTCCTGGGTGATGATAGGCTCGTGGTTGTTTTCGACCACCGCCCAATCCTCCGGGCGTTTCTGAACGATCTTGTGGTTTTTGTAGCTCACCGAGGTGGTACGCAGTTGAGCGAGCTTGCCGAGATAGATCGGATTTTTCAGAATACGCTGAACATTAATGTTGCCCCACAGGTGCGAGGTGTTATGGGGATTCGGCTTGCCAATTCGCTGATACTGATAATCAGACGGCGTGGGGATATGTTCTGCATTGAGAATATCGGCTATCTTTTTCGGGTTGAAGCCCTTAGCCCTCATCTC
>OGRM01000815.1_pt1 | contig 24077 bp, 27 predicted proteins | sample 1553491 | NCBI WGS metagenome assembly OGRM01 (sample SAMEA2580110, study PRJEB22360) | human gut metagenome | biome: human gut; feature: human-associated habitat; material: faeces | place: Denmark | collected 2008/2010
TGTAGGCAAAGATACAATTTTATCAGAATTACTCCTCAGGTTTTTACGTTGATCCCAAGTCGGATCAATGTAAAAACCTGAGGGATTCTCCTCGATAACCTCCAGTACCTGTAAGGTGTCATGTCTCAACTGAGATAGTTCCGTAGCCAATACCTTAATTAATATGTTTAGCTTCAACAAAGGTTATCATATTCATAAGTTTTGTACGTTCAGTATTTGCCTTTGTTCCCGAAATCCTCAACACTTCAGGCATTTGATTTTGTTAGAACCGTTAACTTATTTACTTGCCTATCGTACTTTTGGACATTTGTCGAAACCCTTGTAAAAATTACTGTCTTCACCATAATTGTTATACACATCATTTATATCACGACAAATACATAAACGTAATTACCCCGCAAATTAGGATTGATTAAAATTTAAAATATTGATTAATTATTTGATGCTTAAAACAAATTCATTAGGTTTGTGTCAAAGATTGAATATGGAGAAAGTATTAGCTGAAAACGTAAAACGACTATGCAAGGAGTAAAAGAAGCGACTAAAAGACCTTGCTTCTGAAATGGGCGTTGATCCTTGCTTCATTAAATCGTACCATATACGGAAATGCCTAACTTGATACCATTGAAAAAATGGCCACCGTTTTGGATGTATCTATTAAAAGCCTATTCGAGCCTATTGATAATGCCGAGGTAGAAGGATATATAAAGGTTAAAGGAAAAATTTATCAATTTAATAATAGAGAAGAGTTAAATAAATTACTAACTTAGCAAAAATAATTTTTACAGATATGAAAAGAATGGTTATTATTTCACTTTTGGCTATGTTTACTGTAATGCAAGTGCAAGCTCAACAAATAAAACTTGAATATGAAAATAAAATTGACTCGTTGCCCGAACTTATGCAACAATATTTTGAAATGCAAAAGGTACAACATTCTCGTTTAACAATAAAAGGGGAGTTCAATGGGAAGCGAGCAAAGATAAAAAAAGTGATTTGTGATAAGGGGACTTTTATAGAACGTGAATTACTTGCGGATTATGTTCATTTTATATTTGTTGATAGTATTGAAACTCTAGATTTTATGGCAATCCCTTACGGAAAAGATAGTCTCCGTATTTCTTGTTTCTATCCTTCCAGTTACAATCATGTTATTTTCAATGATACGGTGCGTATAGATGATATGAAAATTTTGCTAGAAACATTTACTTCAGGTGATAGTCCAGATATACCTATCATCGCTTATTCATCTGGCATTCCATTTGAAGGTGGAACTTGGTTTTGCGGATTGCGTGATTCGGGCATTGAGCCACGAAAATGGTATGAAAAATATGGCATAGACGGTTATGTGTTTTATACCATAAGACTTGAAGAAGACATCTCCAATAATAATATGCCTATCTACATAAAAATAGCAAAAGAAGGCGCTTACGCAACACATCAGCAATAATATCTTTTAGATTAGAATAATACAAATAAACGAGGCTATCTTAAAGTCATTTGAGACAGCCTCGTTTTCTTTATAGCTTCTGCTGGGCCCGTTTCAAACGTTCCAGATGACAGAACAGCAGTTCTCCGTTGTTGTCATGCAGATGCATGCCGTTTCCTTCGCAATAACGGAAGAAGGAGCAAGAAGCACAGGCTCCCTTTTTCATCCAGGAGCGATCCCGGAAAGGCTGAAAACGGTTATCCCATACCTCCATGAAGTCATCTTTGTAAATACTTCCCTGAGAATAGTTGGAACGAATGCTTGGACAGGCTGAGATGGAGCCGTCTGCCAGAACAGAGGCCACGCTGATTCCTGCATTGCAGGTATAAAAGCCGTCCCGTACTTCTGCCTCATAACTTCCCAGGAAGCCTTCGCATCCATAGCTGGCCATGATTATTCCTTCCTGACGTGTCTGTCTGATAAACTCCATGAGTCCGTTGAAGTCTTTATTTTCTAGCTGGAAGTCCGGATAATGGGCGGCACGTCCCACCGGAAAGATGGTGAATAACCGCCAATGGCGGACACCGGCTTCATAGAGAGAGTTTTTCAGTTGCTCCAGGTAGGAATAGTTCCGGCGGTTGACGCAAGTTACAACATCCCATGTCAATTGTTGTTCACGTGCCAGCATGCGGATGGCATGCATTGCCTGCTGATAGCTTTGGGGATGTCCGCGCAGCCAGTTGTGATCATCTGCAAATCCGTCCAGACTGATGGTGATTGAATGGAGTCCGGCTTTCAATAAATGCTGTAGACGGGAATCGGTCAGATAAAGCCCGTTGGTAACCATGCTCCACGGATAGCCACGATGGTATAAGGCCTGTCCGACTTTCTCCAGATCTTTGCGGACCAATGGCTCGCCTCCTGTAAAAATGATGTTTACTTCATGTGGATTGACATGGGGAGTAAGACTGTCAATAACCCGTAGAAAATCTGCCGCAGGCATGTCGGGGATTTCTGCTGTACTTTTGCAGTCGCTGCCACAATGCTTGCAATGGATATTGCATCGCTGTGTGCACTCCCAGAATAGCTGGCGTAACGGGTGTAATTTCTTGTTGTTCTCACGTACTTGGCGAGATACTTCCAAAGCAAGCCGCTTGCGTAAGGAAATTCGTTCTACCGGCGTCTTCATGGTTTCTTTTTATCTAACTCAAAGTCAACAGTACGGCTGTCACTACCCTGATACCAGCCTTCTCCGCCTTCTGGTTCCATTTTTATCCGGGTGGAATCAGACTGGTAGGTGTTTGACGGATCTTCGCAGACTACCTGGTAGCTTTCACTCATTGCATCTTCGTTCTGATAGATATAATTCCCTTCTTTGTCCGTGTAAACCGTGTCCGTAAAATAGGAGGATAGAGGTCGTAAATCCCGATTCAGGGCTTTTACGATGACACGTGCTCCTGACACTGCATTCTTGTTCTCTTTGTCTGTGACTTTTCCTTTGATCTCATACTTTGCATAGGGGGTTCCGTATTCTACTGAAGATTCACCACAGGACGTATACCCTAACAGAGCCAATATGGAAGACAGAAAAACATTAAAGGCTCTCAGCCATTTTGAACTTTGCTTCATAACATTATATTTTAAGGGGTTTCTATTCTAAAAATGAGTGACTTGTCACTTTACTGCATGAACAGTCCGGTTAAATTCATATAACCTGTTAAAATCATTGCCGGATCTTCCTGACAATATTATTTCTGTGATAAAAAAGAATGTATGAGTCTTGTTGATAAGTGTTGTCTTTTATCAAAAGACCCATACATTCTATAAAGAGCGAATTGACTTTTTTTATTCGATTGTTATGCTATGCTGTACCGGCATCATGATGAATGTAAATTCATAGTCTCCATACGGGAGCAGGTATTGTGGCTCGGGAATAGCACCCCAGCTGTTGACACATGCGAGTCCCATTTGTGCTTTATCGATCAGTACATTGGTCAGATCGGCTTCTTTCACTTCATTGGAGTGGCTTTGATTCTTCTGTGCTCCGTCGTCAAGTGAGGCAATTGTATAATGCAGGGCAGAAGCAGAGAACGGTGCCTCGGCAATGAACTGAAGTCCGTCGCCTGCCGCATTCAGTTGTTTCCACCAGCGAATGTCTGTCTTGTTACCGTTTTCCTGCGGACGTACATAAGCGTAGAACTGTTCACTTACGGTCTGATTATAAATGCCCAGATCGGTAGAGTGATTACGGTCACTATAGTTTTCAACAGGGCCACGTCCATAATAGGAAATCTGTTCAAAAGATTTAGGCATGACAAGCTGCATACCGAAGCGGAACATATTGGAAACTTTTGCTGCTTTGTCTGCAGTCATTTTCTGGGTAACTTTAATAGCTCCCTGGTTGTTGATGGTGTAGGTGAGAGCAAGTTTGGCTGAAACTTCTTTCATTTCGTAGTCGGCAGAAACGACAACCTTTCCGTCAACAGTTTCATGTTTCATTGACAGTAACTTGATACCCGGATTCTTCCATGCTGCATATCGTCTCTGAAGTCCGGCACCAAAGTCGTTGTCTGTCGGGGCACGCCAGAAATTAGGAGTCAAAGCTTCACCTTCTTTGATCATGTCAAGTCCGTTGACTGTATAGGCGCTTAAATAGCCATTGGCTTTGTCAAACTGGATGTTGAAATTTTCTCCGGTAATAACCAGTCGGTTACGGTTCTTGTCGTCTGCTTGAGGAACAATAACAGGTTGATTACTTTCGGTAATATTCTCGAATTTCATTTCAGGTGCCTTGTAGCCGTTGATCACCAGCTGATCTTTAGCGACCACATGTCCTGCCGGGATCATTCCTTCACGATTTTTCTGGATATATCTGACATTTAACAGCCATTCTGCACAGATGCAGGTCTTTCCCAGATCCAGTTTCAGTTTCGCTGTCTGCTGAGGAGCTACGTTCAGGTTCTCGATGAGGCCGCTGCGAACGATCTTTCCATTCTTGAGCAAATCCCATTCCATGGTGTAGGCAGACAGATCGCGGAAGAAGTTTTCATTATAAACATTGATCTCTCCGTTTTTCAAATCGCTGCCTGTTGTCCAGATGTTCTGATAGAAATAGCCCACTTCATGCATGTGCGGGTTCGGCTGACGATCTGGATTAACCAGTCCGTTGCAGCAGAAATTGTTGTCGCTGGCATCAAAATTATTGAAATCGCCTCCGTATGCATAAATCATCTTATTGTCTTTACCATTCCAGCGGATACCCTGATCTACGAAGTCCCAGATGAATCCTCCCTGATATTTCGGGTATTTGCGGATGATGTCCCAGTATTCCTTGAAACCACCCTGTGAATTACCCATGGCGTGTGCATATTCACACTGGATCAATGGTTTTTGTTTGGAGTCATCTTCGCAGTAGTTTATACAGCCTTGATAATCATAGTACATCGGACAGAAGATATCGGTCTTTCCACTGTAACCAGCCTGTTCAAACTGAACGGCGCGACTGGGATCTTCTGCTTTAATCCAATCGTAAGCAGCTTCGAAGTTCGGACCATATCCGGCTTCGTTGCCTAATGACCAGAAAATGATACTCGGGTGATTGAAGTTGCGCTGTACGTTACGCTGGTTGCGTTCCATGTGCGCTTTCTTGAATGAAGGATTTTTTGCCAGAGTTTCTTCTCCGTATCCCATTCCGTGAGATTCAACATTGGCTTCTGCTACGACATAAATACCATATTTGTCACATAATTCATACCAGAAACTGTCATCCGGATAGTGGCAGGTACGGACTGCATTCAGGTTGAACTGTTTCATCAGCTGGATATCCTGTATCATGCGTTCGCGTGATACAACATATCCTCCGTCGGGATCCATTTCATGGCGGTCAGCTCCTTTGAAGAGAACGGGTTGTCCGTTCACCAGAATCTGTGCATTTTTCAGTTCTATCTTGCGGAAACCTACTTTGACAGGAACCACTTCGGTGGTTTTGTTTCCTTCTTTCAGTGTAGCCCGCAGCGTATACAGATACGGGGTTTCAGCTGTCCATTTCTTCGGGTTTTCCAGATTCAGAGTTGTGCTGACCTTTCCGGAACCTTTAACTTCAGTAGAAGCAACTACCTGATTGCGTGCATCCAACAGTTCAAGAGCTACGTTAGCACTTCCTTTCAGGTTAAGGTTGATGTCCAGTGAACCATTCTTGTATTCCTGATCCAGGTCTGGAGTAACACGGATATCATCAATTCGTTTTTTGTTGCGGGCATACAGATAACAGTCGCGGGCAACGCCGGTATAGCGGAAGAAATCCTGATCTTCCAGATAGGTTCCATCACACCAGCGGAATACCTGGAAAGCGATCAGATTCTTCTGTCCTGCTTTCAGATACGGGGTCAGGTTAAATTCTGCTTCCAGTTTGCTGTCTTCACTGTAACCGACAAAACGTCCATTAACCCATAGATACATGTTGGAAGAAACAGCTCCGAAGTGAGCGTAGATTTCTTTTCCGTTCCAGTCTGCCGGAATCGTAATTTCCCGGCGATAGGATCCGACATGATTACCTTCAGTGGGCACGTAAGGCGGGTTGTTCTTGAACTGATTTCTCCAGGGATATCCGACATTGACATAGATAGGGTCTCCGTAGCCGTTCAATTCCCATACGGCAGGAACCTGCATGTTGTCCCAACCTTTGTCATTGAAGCTTGTTTTCCAGAAATCGGTAGGACGTGCATCTGCATCTTTGACCCAGAAAAATTTCCAGGTACCATTGAGGCTCATGTAATTGGCAGATTTTTCTTTAACGGCCTTGGTAGCAGCGTCTGTGTTCTCGTAAGCGAAAAAGTTGGCATGCATCGGTGCTCTGTTGATCGCATTGATTTCGGCATCCTGCCATTCTTTGAAGGTCTGAGCCTGACCGGTAAATATGCAGGAGCCTAGGATGCCTAATAAAAGTTGTTTTTTCATGTGTATAGGTATTATAGTTTAAAAGATAAATCTATTCTGTTACCCAGTTTCGATTATAGGGGATTGTTACTTTAGGGTTATAATGCATTTTTTCCTTATCCGGAATGGCCAGAATGTATTTCTTTTTTCCGTGATTCGGAAGTGAAGAACTTCTTAGCCAGGGGTTCATGTTGCGTAACAGCGCATAATTAATGCCCTGTCCCTTTGCAAAGCGGGCCAAGTCATCGATACTTTCTTCGACTGTAATGTTCCGATAAGGAATAATCGGATAAAGGTCGCTGGATTTTAACCGGAATCCGAATTGTTTGGGATTGGTCAGCATCATTTTAGCTGCCAGAATGCGATATACATAGCGGGCTGTTTCTTCTACAAGCTGTAAGTCGAGTGCATTGTCCGCATATTGGCTGTCCATTTGTTTGGAGATACGTCCTTGTCCCGCATTATAGGAAGCTGCAACACTTTCCCAGTTGCCGAAGCGTGCATATGCCTGTTTGAGGTATTTGCAGGCAGCCTGTGTAGACTTTTCAACATGATAGCGTTCATCTACATGATTATTTACCTCCAGATTAAACTCACGGGCTGTTCCCGGCATGAACTGCCAGAGCCCGGCCGCTCCGGCATGTGAGCGAGCCTGAGGGTTGAGGTTGCTTTCAATAACCATGAGATATTTGAAATCATCGGGTATACCGTTCTTTTTCAGAATAGGCTCTACAATAGGAAAGTACCGGTTAGCACGTTTGATGATCTGCAGCGAAGTGCTGTGCATGTAGGTAAATGCCATCAGTTCCCGATCCATTCGTTCGCGCCGGTCATAGCGGGTCAGGTCAATTTTTGTTCCGCAGAATTCGATGCTGTCAGGAACTGGAATACAACTGTATTCCATGATCTCTTCCTTTTCTTCTTTCTTGTTATGGAATATATCAGAACTGAGCAAGAAAGGAGTGAGAGCAATCAAAAGTGCCGTAATCCATGGTGCATATAATTGATAAGTCTTTTTCATAGGTATAGATCTGTTATTCTTCCAGTTTGAAACTGTTCAGTATATCTTCCGGTTTTTTGTCATTTTTCTCACGGTAAGTAATGGATACATAGAAACCGCAGCTTTCATCTTTTGCAAGCAAATAGCTGTAAAGGCACTGTTCCGTGTCACAATTCCCTTGAAGGCGTACTCCGTAAAATTGGGGAAGTTCAAATTCTGTTACGGAGGACTGCTCTGTGATTTCATCGTCAGTTGCGATATTCTTGAGCTCTGAGGCCAGTTCGCTTCGTTTCAGTCCTTCTCCTTCCAGTAATTGAACTGTAATATAATAGGTAGGGGTACTGACAATGTACCCCTCTTCTGAATCATCTTCTATCGTGATGTCACTTGGTGCTTTAAACGATACACCGAATGAAGACCATGTTGTGGTTTTTAAATCCTGTGCTCCCAGCGGAGACACAGTCAGGCAAAGTGCAGCAAAGGCTGCGGAAATTTTATTCTTCATGCTTTTCTTTCTGCTACAACTTTTTTGGCATAAACTTCTTCCTCCTTATTAACCATAACTAAGACACCTCCTTCGGTATTGCTATAAGGAGAGGCGATAGCAGACAATGTTTCATCCTTTATCATGGCTTCTACACCGGCTGAGGTCAGCAAGCCTTTAACTAATTCAGCTTCCCAGAGGCTGCCTCTGAAAACTTCTACTAATGATCCGTACGTCTTGGCTCCCATAATCTTAAGTTTTTAAGGGTTAATAAAACAGGATTTATAATCTCTCTATTCTTTATCCAAAGATAAGAAAGTTTTGTCAAATATTGTCAGATATCTTGTTTTTTAATGATATTTTTGCGTAAATCATACTTAAAATTGTACATTTGCTGCATAGAATTATTTTTTAAGTCTGTTGAGAATATGAGAACTTATACCAATGTATTTGATTTGGGAGATCTGAAAACGGCCCTCTCGGAAGCATTTGAAATCAAGAAAGATCGTTATAAATACGAATCACTTGGCAAGCATAAGACTTGTTTGCTGATTTTCTTCAACAACAGTTTGCGTACTCGTCTTAGCACACAAAAGGCTGCCCGTAATCTGGGAATGGATGTCATTGTACTTGATGTTAACCAGGGAGCCTGGAAACTGGAAACAGAACGTGGTGTTGTGATGGATGGTGACAAGAGTGAACATCTGCTGGAAGCTATTCCGGTGATGGCTTCCTATTGTGATATTATCGGAGTTCGTTCGTTTGCCCGTTTCGAGAACCGGGAAGATGATTATACGGAAAAAATTCTGAATCAGTTTATTCAGTATTCCGGGAAACCTGTATTCTCCATGGAAGCTGCTACCGGACATCCCTTGCAGGCTTTTGCTGATTTGATAACTATTGAGGAGTATAAACGGAAAGAACGTCCGAAAGTTGTTCTGACATGGGCTCCCCATCCCCGTGCTTTGCCGCAGGCTGTACCGAATTCTTTTGCTGATTTTATGAATGAAGCAGACGTGGACTTTGTCATAACTCATCCTCACGGATATGAACTTGATCCGAAGTTTGTGCGTGGTGCGAAAGTGGAATATGATCAGTTGAAAGCTTTTGAAGGAGCAGATTTCATCTATGCGAAGAACTGGGCTTGTCCAGGAGTTACCAATCCGGATGACTATGGAAAAATCCTGAGTAAAGATATGAGCTGGACTGTTGATACGGCTCACATGGCACTGACCAATAATGCCTTCTTTATGCATTGTCTGCCGGTTCGCCGGAACATGATTGTGACAGACGATGTAATTGAATCGCCTACATCACTGGTTATTCCTGAAGCTGCCAACCGTGAGATATCAGCAACTGTCGTTCTGAAACGAATGTTGGAGGCTTTATAATAGAAAGCGGGGATTTACTTTTTCTTCAGACCTTTTGGACAAAAAAGTAAATCCCCGTTCTTGAAACAGCTTTTCTGTTATTTTTCAATTTCTTTTCCGTTTTCTTTCCAGCTTTCAAATCCTTTGTCCAGATTATAGACCTTGAAGCCTTTCTGACTCAGCAGGCGGGCAGCATTTCGGCTTCTTCTTCCGCTTTTGCAATAGACTGCAACAGGTTCATTCTTGTCCAGAAGCTCATCAGCATAAGCCGCAAACTGTTCATCCAGTACATTGATGTTAATACTTCCCGGAATATGACCTTCGCTGTATTCTGCTACGGTACGCACATCTACCCGTTGTACATTTTCATCTTGGATGAGACGTTCAAATTCATCAGGGGATAGATTGGGAAAATCATTTTTAGAACTGCTTCCGCATGCAATCAGTCCCCATAGGGCAATGCATACGAAAAACATGAAATAGAGACTTTTTATCATATCGTTTATTTGTATTGATTTCTATTAATAGGCAAAACTACGGCTGGTCATTCCTTCCTGATAGGTATTCAGTGTAAGGGTGATGCTGTCTCCTTCCTGTAATTTCCCTTTATAAGTGCTTAGAGGAATGGAAAGATATGTTTTGCGGGTGAAAGCTTCTTCATCTCCATTGCGGTCATGGTGGAGGATGAGACTCAGCGTCTGATGTCCGTCGGAGTGGCGGGTGAGTTCTGTTTCTACTGCCATATAAATATGTTTGCCTTCTTTGACTAAGGGCAGGAGAATCAGATTCAGATAATTCCCGGATCTCCAGATGCTTTGGATGTCGAGTGGATCTGTACTTATTTCTCCGGGTGAAAAATTATTTTTGTCAACCGGAGAAATAGATAAGATTTGCTGGACAGAATATACCTTCACCATTGGATATGTCTGTGAAACTTCTTCTTCCAGGTGTTCGTAAATTGTAATTGTACGATAAGTACTGTCGGCACAAAGCCCGTCCAGTCCGGAGCGTTCCTGAATATCAAGCGTATCACCCTGGTCCGTAATAAGCCAGGTAAGTTTTCCTTCTCCGTTAGTCCTGGCATCTATGAATTCAGTCACAACGCTGGGGTATACATATTCTTCCTGGCAAGAGACCAGAACGACTGTACAAAGAAGCAGAATCAGCAGATATCTCATTCTTCCAGAGCTTTCTGATGATTGATGACCGGATTGGCATACATGGTCAGCATGCATTTCCGCAGGAATTCTTCGTCTTTGTTGGGAAGCGAAATCATATCCAGTTTTTTCTGGAGATAAGCATTGAATCGGGCCACGTCTTCCGTTGTATATCGGGAAGCAAAGTGCTGGTTTCCTTCCAACAGATCACAGGCAATGTAATTTCCCGGATATAAGCGGTAGTTGAGATGGATGTAGTGATCGATCAGACTGGCTGTCCGTGCAAACACTTCTGTTTTGGGAAGTCCGCGGAAAGCTTCCAGCTCTTCGTTGATACAGGGAGCTGTCTGGAAATGTACATGTCCTTTGTAGCCGAAGATACCGGTCTGCATGTTTTGCAAATCGTCCTCCTGGCTTTTCTTGAATCCTTCGATATCCCGTTTCTGCTGCATTTCCATAGCCTTCAGATAGTCGCATGGGTCATATTCGTATGACAGGGAAGTCGGAACGATGTTGAGTTCCTTCAGACGGTCAACATAATCACCTTCTCCTCCCATTGCCAGCATTTTCAGTACGCTCTCCTGTGTCCGGTCATTAGAATCCTTAGCCCGTCCTTCCCGTTGGGCAATCCAGATATTTTCTTTCTTTTGAGTCAGTGCAAAGTGGATGTAGCGGGACATGCGCATGGACGATTCCAGAATCTGCTTGCGATTGATTGTACGCTGTACGATGAATGCCTTGTTGACGCGTACCAGTTTCTTTATCCAGGGGAAAATCAACAGATTGTCACCGATTGCGATTTCTACCGTAGTTGGAAATCCGTTATCCAGCAGGCCGACGGAAAGGAACCCCGGGTCGAGTACGATGTCTCTGTGATTAGAAACGAAAGTATAGTTTCTTGTTTTATCATTCAGAGATGAGGTGTCCATGTCGAATCCGTCACTATGCTGATCCATGATGTCATGGATCAGTTTGTGGAAAAAGGTTTTCTGTACGTCCAGATTGGTTTTGCACTGGCGAAGCTTTGCACAGAGGGTTTCAACAGGCACATCAGGAATGATGCGAGTCATAATGTCCTGGAAAGCAGGATCAGCTATCAATTCCTCGAAAATCTGAGGAAGTTCTTCAGGCAAATAGGGCCGTATTTCGTCAAACTCGGCAGGAATGTTCATCTCAACTTACAATTAATAGTTTAATGTAAGGCAAAGTTAATAAATATTCTGACAAATAAAATGCGCACAGGATATTTTTCATACAAAGAAAGTGTGTGAAACGGGCAGGTTTGATGGTATACTGTTTCCCGTTTTCACACACTTTCCTAAAGTTCTGTATCCGGTTTTTATTGACGGAAATGATCTTCAATGATGTCTGTCATGACATCCTTAATATCCAGTCCGGCGGCACGTACCTGCTGTGGGATAAAGCTGGTAGCTGTCATACCTGGCGTGGTGTTAATCTCGAGCATATTGATCTTGTCGCCTTCCGTAATAATGTAATCTACGCGTACAATACCTTTGCAATCCAGAATATCATAGATAGCAGAAGTCAGTTGCTGTACCCGCTGAGTCAGTTCCGGGCTGAGGCGTGCCGGTGTGATTTCAGTTACCTCACCTTTGTATTTGGCATTGAAGTCAAAGAATTCATTTTTGCTTACGACTTCAGTGATCGGAAATACCACTGATTTGTCGTGGGTCTTGTAGCAACCGTTAGCCAGTTCAATTCCGTCCATAAAGGCTTCAATCATCACATCGTCTGATTCCTTGAACGCTGCTTCCAGGGCAGGCTGAATCTGCTCTTTGGTCTTTACTTTGGTAACTCCGAAACTAGAACCGCTGGCATTTGGCTTGATGAAGCAGGGAAGTCCGATGGTTTCCATGACCTGTTCGTCGGTGATACCGTTCTTTTTCTTCACCAGTAAGGATTCGGCTACGCGGATACCAAACCCTTTCAGGTATTGGTTAAGCAGGAATTTGCTGAAGGTCAAGGCTGATACCAGTACGTCACAGGTGGAATAGGGCATACCTATCAGTTCAAAGTAACCTTGCAGGATTCCGTTCTCTCCCGGAGTTCCATGAATGGTGATATAAGCGAAGTCCGGTTTGATTCTTTTTCCGTTTTCTTCGAAACTGAAATCATTCTTGTCGATTGCGGCGCGTGTTCCGTCCGGCAAGATTGCTTCCCAGCTTTTGTGTGTAAGCTCTACAATGTAGAGGTTGTATTTCTGTTGATCGATGAAGGAATAGATACCTTCTGCACTTTTCATGGAAACTCCGTGTTCGGAAGAGTCTCCTCCTGCTACAATAGCAATTGTACGTTTCATAATTATTCTCTGTTGCTGATATAGGTTCTCCATCGCTCCAGCAGACGGGTCATGTCTTCAGGCAGTTCTGAAGTAAAGAACATCTCTTCTTTCGTACGGGGATGCACGAAGCCTAACGTCTTGGCATGAAGAGCCTGTCGGGGGCAAATATCGAAGCAGTTATTAACGAATTGTTTGTATTTACTGAAATGAGTTCCTTTTAAAATTTCATGGCCTCCATACCGTTCGTCATTGAAAAGTACATGTCCGATGTGTTTCATGTGCACACGGATTTGATGCGTACGTCCGGTCTCGAGTACACATTTTACCAGTGTGACATATCCCAGCCGTTCCAATACCTGATAATGAGTAACGGCATGTTTTCCCTGAGTAGGGTCAGACATTACTGCCATTTGCATGCGGTCCCGCGGATTCCGGCCGATGTTTCCGGTGATGGTACCTTCGTCCTCTTCCACGATTCCCCAGACAAGGGCATTATATTCGCGCTTGGTTGTTTTATTGTAGAACTGTAATCCCAGGTTTGTTTTCGCATCAGGTGTCTTGGCAATAACCAGCAGCCCGGAAGTATCTTTATCGATACGGTGTACCAGTCCCACTTGCGGATCGTTGGGATTATATGTTGGAACGTCACGCAGATGCCATGCAATTGCATTGACCAGTGTTCCGTGGTAATTGCCGCATCCCGGATGAACCACCAGTCCGGCCGGTTTGTTGATAACCATCAGATCCTCGTCTTCATACACAACATCCAGCGGAATATCTTCCGGAATGATGTCGTTCTCGTAGCGAGGTCTGTCCATCATGACGGTCAGTACGTCCTGCGGCTTGACTTTGTAGCTGCTTTTGACAGGCTTTCCGTTAGCCATAACGAATCCGGCATCGGCTGCTGTCTGTATACGGTTGCGTGAAGCATTGACAATACGTTCAAAAAGATATTTATCTATTCGTACGGGACTTTGTCCTTTGTCGACTACCACCCGGAAATGCTCATAAAGTTCGGGTGTTCCGCTGACCGGTTCCAAATCATCCAGCGTTTCGTCCAGTTCATCTATATAGTCTTCTGCCATTCGTTACAGTTTGTTTTATAGGTTATTAAAACCACGAATCATCTACTTGCGGTTGGTCTTCTTCTGTATTCATTTCCGTCTGAATGGAGAATGAATCTACAGCCAGTGAATCCTGAAGCTTCTTATTTCCGACACATAAGGTAAGTAAGGCTTCATGAGGAACTTTGTCTCCTGTCTGAAGTGCCCGTCCCCGGTACTTGATTCCGTATACCCAGTCCTGCTCACCAGCAATGTATTCCGGTTCTGTCAGTCTGAAGCCGATGGATTTTAGTTTGGCTGCAGCCTGGCGAAGCGAACTGTTGTCGATCAGGTCCGGCAGTTTGACCAATGGAACATCGCTGGTTGTAACGGTCAGATAGACAGCCCGTCCTTCCTTTACCCGCGAACCGCCCACGGGAGTCTGTTCCAGTACCATGCCGGCCGGCATACCTTTGACATAACTGGAGTCAACGATAATTGCTTTCAGTTGCTGGGCATTCAGTGATTTCTCTGCTTCCAGCATGCTCTTGTTCTTCACGTTGGGAACAACGTAAGATTCACCGTGATGGGTATAAATATCCAGTCCGTATAATGTGCCCCAGCACACTGCAATGATAACCACGATCATGGCTATCAGATTAATCCAGAAGAAACGGTTCTTTTGGAATGAAAAGAAATCTTTCAGTGTAACCATATAATACTTTTAAAATAAATCAGGCGCGGATTACGTTTGATTACGCGGACAACTAAGAATCCGTGTAATCCGCGTAATCCGCGCCTGTAAAGAAGAAACATCGTCCGGAGACGAGACCTTCTTAAATTCTATTTCCAACGCACACGGTTATGCTTTAACTCCGTTGTATTCGTCAGATACAGTTAATTTCTTGCGGCCTTTAGCGCGACGTGCAGCCAATACTCGGCGACCGTTTGCGGTAGCCATTCTTTCACGGAAACCGTGTTTGTTTCTTCTCTTTCTGTTAGAGGGTTGGAATGTTCTTTTCATTTTCGTATATACTATTTATGTTATTATTCTATGTGTTCGGGCTGCAAAATTAGTGACTTTTTTTTAATATACAAAGGGCTAAGTCATTTTTAGACAAAACTTTTTGTGTTTTTTCGTGATTTAGATTAATTTTGCAGCCGAATTCAGTTATAGAATAATTTATAATCACATTAATAAAAGAATACTAGTTATGATTAACGCTCAAGACATTAAAATCGGAACTGCGATCCGTATGGACGGTAAGCTGTATTTCTGTATTGATTTCCTGCATGTAAAACCGGGTAAGGGTAACACTTTCATGCGTACTAAACTGAAAGATGTTGTAGACGGTTACGTGTTGGAACGTCGTTTCAATATCGGTGAAAAGCTGGAAGATGTACGTGTAGAACGTCGTCCTTATCAGTTCCTTTATAAAGAAGGTGAAGACTATATCTTCATGAATCAGGAAACTTACGAACAGGTTCCTATCGCTCACGACCTGATTGAAGGTGTAGACTTCCTGAAAGAAGAAATGGTGATCGATGTTGTATCTGACGCTTCTACAGAAACTATCTTGTTTGCTGAGTTGCCGGTGAAAGTTCAGCTGAAGGTTACTTACACTGAACCGGGTCTGAAGGGCGATACAGCTACCAATGCAACAAAACCTGCAACTGTTGAAACCGGTGCTACTGTACGTGTGCCTTTGTTCATCAACCAGGATGAAATCATCGAAGTTGACACTCGTGACGGTTCTTACGTTGGTCGCGTAAAAGCATAATTGATTTATCCTTATAAGACGGCAGCCATCCTTCTTCGGAAGAATGGCTGCCGTTGTTTTTATACTGTTGGTGTAATCGCATCAGAACAGAACAATACCTGCGGATAAAGCTGAGAACTTAGGTCCATAGGCCGCATCCAAAATCTGGCACGGACTGTATTTCACGTAGATACCGATAATCTTGCATTGGAAAGAAGCCTGAAGATCAACCGTGACGGGAGTCTGGTGGATATTGTTGTCGGTTATTTTATAGGATTCCCCGTCCAGCTTGTAGCGGGTTTTCAGGCTGGCATGCGTATTGAAGTTGATAATGGCTCCCAGATCAAATTCCAGTCCGTTTTTGAATTTGTGACTGATCATCATCGGAACCGACCAGCTGAAAATCTTGATGCGTGAGAACTGGATATCTGCTCCTTCCGGATAACTTCCCAGCACCAGATTACTGCCTTCCTTAATGAAACGCTGTTTGCCGGTCATTCGGTAATTTCGCCAGCTTCCTGCTATTCCGATAGAGAAATAAGTGTTTGTCCGCCAGGGATAGTAAGCCCAGCCCAATGTAGGAGTCGTAATTTCCCAGGAAGAAGCCATATTGACATCCATGCCGGCCGGAGTATTGAGGGCGGTTGATAATCCCAGTTTGAGATCTTTCAGAATTACAGCATTACGTTTGCGCTTGCCTTGTGCAGTCTGTTTGCGGAAAGGTATGTTGAAGTCCCAGTTGCCATTCCGTTCTTTGGTTACGGAGGACTCAGACCCGGAAAGGTTGACTTCGCGTACATAATGAAAATCCGGATTCCCATTTTCCCCTTCTATTTCAACTGTCAGTTGTTTGTCTGATTGTCGCAATGTTACCCGGTCAGGGTTTTCTATGCTGACTGTATGGGTTACTTCCAGTGAATCTCTTGTTTGGGCATACATATTTGCCATAAAGAGGAAACTTGTTGCCAGTAAGATTATTCTCTTCATATTCTATTTGTGTTAATTGTTATTCTTATTGAAATAATTGCTTGAGTTCTTCCAGGGTGACTTGCCCCTCCATGTAGACGACTGTAGCCTCCGGCAGCTTTTCTCTTTCGGGCTTTACGGAAGTGTTGCGGTAGAAGAGGTATCTGAAAGTTCCTTTTTCTTCCGAAAAACAGTAGAAGCCATAGTACAGACGGTTCCCGATTGTACCTACTTCCTTGTCCACGGCACTTTTTGCATCCTGACAGACCAGCGTTTCCATTTCCCGGAAAACGGCCGGAGCATTGGTCACCGTAAGGCTTCTGAACAGGCTCAGGTGATATTTCTTCAACTCCTTTCCTTTGATAAGCACTTCTACGGCTCTGTGATCTTTTTTAAAACGTCCGTCGAACAAGGTATTCACCTGCAGTCCCTTCTGGGCCATTAAAGGCAGAGCCAGCAGTGAAAGTATTCCTATTCCTATCCATCGTTGTATCATAAGCATTGTATTATCAGTTGACAGACAAAGTATCCTTTTCTTCCAGCGTCTGGAAAATATCGGTAAGTTGTTTCTCCAGACTGTTTGCTTCTTCCGGATTGTGACGTACCTTCCCGACAGATTTCATTGCTTCGTTCAGTACAGTTTCTGTATCGGTAATGCGTTCGCCATTGATGTAGGCAACGCAGACATCCTTTGTTCCGGCCAGTTGCCAGACCGTAGCCGTCAGCAAGATGCCTGTTACAGCTGCTGCAGCGGCATAGCGGAATGTGTGAACTTGTCGTTTACGATGTGTTGCGCGTCCCATTGCCATAAAGCCCATAACGGCACGGAGCTCTTCGAAATCTTTGCTCTGTGATAGGGGAGTAGCCAGGAAACAAGCCAGCTCCTTTTCCTCTTCGGGAGTTGTTTCGGCTTCGAAGTAGCGCTCTGCCAGGTCTTTCCACTGTTGATATGTACGTTCGTTTCGTTTCATCGTTCCATTTGTTTTAAGTAACATGCTCTGATTTCTTTTCTGGCTCTCGACATTTGCATGCGGACAGCCGGGGGCTGCATGCCCAATATTTCCGCAATTTCTTCATAATCTTTATTTTCATACTCTTTCATGTGCAGGATTTGTCTCTGGAGCGGGGTCAGATGAAGTTCTATGATTCTTTCGATGATCCGGAAACGCTCCTCCCTTTCCTGGGCTTCCGATTCCGGATCGCCCGCCGCATTGTCTCTGTTTTCGTCCAGTTCCACTGTCTGCAGGTGACTTCTGCGGCGCAGGATATCAATGCACAGATTCTTGACCGTTACCACCGTCAGCGCTTCCGCCTCTTCACGCGAACTGATCCGGTCTGCCTGTTTCCACAGGCGGAAGAAAGCTTCCTGCAGGGCATCGTCAGCGTCTTCCTGGCTGGGAAGAAAGCGCATGGCAAGCCTGAGAAAGCCCTTCCTCAGTTCGGTGAAAGTGGATGTCAGTGTTTCTTTGCTCATGTTTTGTTATGGCCGTTCTTGTTTGTTTTCATAAAGCTAAACGTAAAGTTACGGTTTTTGTAACAGAAAAAAAGGGAAAAAATGAATAGTGGCATGATTCGATGGAATAAGAAAAGTGTATATTTGTACGGTTAACAGAAACAGCACTTATGAAATATTCTCTGATTATTCCTGTATATAATCGTCCTGATGAAGTGGACGAACTGTTGCAGAGTCTGACGGAACAGCGTTTCAAGGACTTTGAAGTGATCGTAGTGGAAGACGGTTCTGCCGTTCCTTGCAAGGATGTGGTGGAGAAGTACACCGCTTGTCTGGATATACATTATTATAATAAGCCCAATTCCGGTCCCGGGCAGACCCGCAACTACGGAGTGGAACGTAGTCAGGGTACTTACGTGCTGATTCTGGATTCAGACTGTGTCTTGCCGCCCGGTTATCTGGAAGCTATTGAAGTAGAGCTGGGCCGTGAACCGGCAGATGCCTTCGGAGGCCCCGACCGGGCACATGATTCTTTTACAGACGTACAGAAAGCCATCAACTATGCCATGACTTCATTTTTTACGACCGGAGGCATCCGTGGCGGTAAGAAGAAAATGGATAAGTTCTATCCCCGCAGCTTTAACATGGGAGTGCGGACGGAAGTTTATCGGGCATTGGGCGGATTTTCCCGCATGCGTTTCGGCGAAGATATTGATTTCAGTATCCGGATTTTCAAGGGAGGCTATCGCTGCCGCCTGTTTCCTGAGGCCTGGGTATGGCACAAACGGCGTACCGATCTGAAGAAATTCTTCAAGCAGGTGCATAACTCCGGCATCGCACGTATCAATCTTTATAAGAAATATCCCGAGTCACTGAAGCTGGTTCATCTGCTTCCGGCTGCCTTTACCGTCGGTGTCGTGCTGGTTCTGCTTGCAGCACTGGTGTGCCCCTGGAGCCTGTTGCTGCTGGCCTTGTTTGCCCTGATTATCTGCGTGGACTCTTCTTTGCAAAATAAAAGTCTGAAAATAGGTATGCTTTCCGTTGTTGCAGCGTTCATACAGTTAACAGGATATGGAAGCGGATTCCTGCGGGCCTGGTGGAAACGTTGTGTGCTGGGCAAGGATTCTTTCTCCGCTTTCGAGAAAAACTTTTACCAATAATGAGTAATGAAAAGCTCAACATCAATCAATGGGCGAAAGAAGACCGTCCGCGTGAAAAAATGATGCTTCATGGCCCGGGAGCCTTGAGCAATGCCGAACTGCTTGCCATTCTGATCGGTTCGGGCAATACGGAAGATTCAGCAGTGGAACTGATGCGTAAGGTTCTTGATGACTGCAGGAACAGCCTGAGCGAACTCGGCAAACGCAGCGTGGACGATCTTTGTGCCTATAAAGGAATCGGGCCGGCCAAGGCCATTACTATTCTTGCCGCTTCGGAACTGGGTAAACGCCGTAAAGACGAAGGGCCGTCAGAACGTCTCCGGGTGCGCTGTTCACAAGACATTTTCCTTTATTTTCATCCCCTGATGTGCGATCTTCCTGTCGAAGAATGCTGGGTGATGCTGCTCAATCAGGCCTCCCGTCTGATAGATGCCCTGCGTATCAGTCAGGGCGGACTGGCTTCCACGCAGGTAGATGTCCGCTGCATTTTGAGGGAAGCCCTTCTGAAACGGGCCACGGCACTGGTGCTTTGTCACAATCATCCTTCGGGAAACACCCGTCCCAGCACGGACGATGACCGTCTGACCCAGGCGCTCAGTCAGGCAGCCAAAGTAATGAATATCCGGATGCTCGATCATCTGATCGTTTCCGACGGCGGTTATTACAGCTATGCTGACGAAGGCAGGCTCTGAATGTTGTGTATGGAAAATAAAATTGTTATTTTTGTGCTCTCGTAATATAAAAGCTTGATTATATGGACAACGAAGCAAAACTGAAGATAGAGGAACGGATTATCGATATGCTGAAAACCGTGTACGACCCGGAAATTCCGGTCAACGTATATGACCTGGGACTGATTTACAAGATAGACCTGCAGGATGACGGTGAACTGACGATCGATATGACTCTGACGGCTCCCAACTGTCCGGCAGCAGAGTTTATCATGGAAGACGTGCGTCAGAAAGTAGAATCCGTAGACGGAGTGAAAGCTGCGCAAGTCAATCTGGTGTTCGAACCGGAATGGGACAAGGATATGATGACCGAAGAAGCAAAACTGGAGCTGGGCTTCCTGTAAGATGAGGCCTGTTGCAGCAAGCTATCAATAAAAAAGAGACGACTATGGAACAAGCGATGAAGAATGTTTATTTTCTCTCGGATGCCCATCTGGGCTCACGGGCAATTCCGCACGGACGTACCCAGGAGCGGAGACTGGTGAATTTTCTGGATAGCATTAAAGACCGCGCATCGGCTGTTTACCTGCTTGGTGATATGTTTGATTTCTGGTATGAATTCAAGCTGGTCGTCCCCAAAGGTTATACACGATTTCTGGGAAAATTGTCTGAACTGACAGACAAAGGAGTGGAAGTACATTTTTTTATTGGCAACCACGACATCTGGTGTGGCGATTATCTGGAAAAGGAATGTGGCGTGACGATCCATCGCGAACCGCTCACCTGCGAGATTTACGGCAAGGAATTTTATCTGGCCCATGGTGACGGACTGGGAGATAATGATCGTAAATTCAAGTTCCTTCGTGCCATGTTCCACAGCAAACTTCTGCAGCGAATGTTTTCTTCGCTTCATCCGCGCTGGAGTATCGACTTCGGTCTGGAGTGGGCAAAACACAGCCGCATGAAGCGTGAGAACGGACGTGAACCGGAATACATGGGTGAAGACAAGGAACCTCTGGTGCTTTATACCAAAGAATACCTGAAGAATCATCCGGATATCAACTATTTTATCTACGGGCATCGTCACATCATGCTCGATCTGATGCTGACGCGGGATACACGCCTTACCATTCTGGGCGACTGGATCAATGACTTTTCGTATGCCGTGTTTGATGGGGAAAACTTTTTCCTGGAACAATACATCGAAGGAGAGACAACACTCGGATAAACGATTCCGGAAGAAGGACTGCTTTCTTCCGGACCGGATAAAAAGAGCCCGGCCTCGCTGTCACAGCGAAGCCGGGTTTTTCTACTTATTAAAACTTGAATTTAACTTGAATTTATATATTCGCTTCTTAAAACTTGAAGCCGATCTTGATGGTCGGAGCGGCTAAGATGGAATAGTTATGACTGTTTCCATCGAGGTTACTCAGTCCTTCCTGCGGCTTAACCAAGTTCTTGGAATAAGTGTAAGCGAACGGATCAACCTGTGCACCTACAAACAGCCCGTCAGTGATGTAATATTCTACACCGCCGGTCAATGCGCCGCGGATGTTGAAAGCTTCACCTACCGATTTGCCAAGGTTATATTCATCGTCCGTAAATGAAACGTTACGTCCGTAAGCATAACCTACTCTTGCGCCGGCATACAGATACAAGCCGTCAACTTTTGTCTTGAAGTAGCGGTCTACTCCTGTGTAAACATTGAATTGCAGGAAGTTCTGATCGGCTACAGCTTCGTAGTCAGGAATTGAGCCATCATTTACATCTGTAGAGGTGTTTTCATCGATTGTGCCCGGCACAGCCGCATACCCCGGATGCTTGGTGATGCTCATGCCGCCTCCCAATACCAGTTTCCATTCGTCAAGGAAGAACCATCCACCTTCGATGCCGACGCGGAGATCCTTGTCGTTCCAGTTGGTGGACTGAACGGGCAATGAATAGCTAAACTTATTGCCCGGCATAGCGTTCTGCATGACGGTATTGTCATAGCTTACAGTGGCTGCCACGGTAAAGTCATTCTTTTGCGGACCTTTATCCTGGGCATTGGCTGTAAGTCCAATCATCGGGAGTGCGGCTAATACTAAAAGTTTATTGATTTTCATATTCTTCTGTTTTGATGTTGGTTTTATCCTTGGGGAAGGAGGATGTTTCCTCCTTCCCTGGGATTATAAACTTTTTGTTATTAGCGATTCAGTGAAATAGTGACAGCTTATTCTGCAGGAGTTTCTTCACCACCTTCTTCCGGGGTTTCAGGAACATTTACATCGCTGTCGCTAGCCTGGATAGCTGCATCAAGAGCTGCTTTGTAATTGTTTGCTATCTGTTCGTAAACGGCCAATTCTTCTTCCAGACGTTTGATGTTTTCTTCCATCATAGCTCTGGTAGTTTCGGTGAAGCGTTCATCCAAAGTGTCATAAACCTTAATTTCGAGTTGTTGTTCCTGCCAATAGTCAATATTACCATCGTTGTCTTCATCTACGAGAACTAATGCTGTTCCCAGTTCCCAATGATAAGTGCTGGAAGTCATTTCACCACGTTCGATAGCTTTCTTGGCTTCCGCAATATTCTTTTCACATGCTGCGATCAGTGCTTCTACATCAGCAGTATTTGAATATAATTTATATAGCTGATTGTATTCTGAGCCGTTTGTTCCTTGAACACCAGCATTTACTTCCATTTTAGTATTGAAGTCATACTTGGATAAACCAATCAGATCGATGGCGCTTTGTACTTTGTGAACTTCATGTTTAGCTGTTACATATGCTTCTGCTGCTTTTAATACAGTCTTAGCTGTTTCAATGTACTGTTTTTGTGCATCAGAACCTTCTTTCACAACTTCCAAAGTAGCCTGGAAATCTTTCAGTTCTTGTTTCAAATCTGCGATTTCTTCAGTATATTGAGCTACTGATTCTTTGTATTGCTCAATGCCTACATTTAAGTCATCGATTTCGCCTTCCAACTGGGTAATAGCACTTTGATCTTTGTTCGGTTTTGCATTTTCAGCAGCAAGAGCAGCCTGTTTTGCTTTCAAATCAGCTTCAGCTTGTTCTAGATTACCTAATGCCCCAGTTCCTGCTACAGTAGCAGTCTTCTTAGCTCCAAGATTTGCAGTTGCAGTTGCTATCTTTTGGTTCAAAGCATTCTCTACTACCTGAGTCGCATTTACAAAGTCACTGCCTTTACTGCGAGTGTATACTGTTACAGCTTCTTCTTCATAGCATCCTTCGATAGAGGCAACATAAGTTTCATTGTCAGCTTCTATGAATTTGATATCCTCATATGAATATTCAGCTTCATATGCTTTCAATGTCTGTACTCCCTTAGCGTACGGCAGCAAACCAGCTTCCCATTCCATTTTTTCATGCTCCTGATCGCTGGTGAAAGGTTTATCAATATTAATAGGAAGGTATGCGTCGTCTTTAGCTTTCTCTGCTTCAGCTTGTTTTTCTTCGACAGCAGGAAGATCTGTATAGAGCATCTTATAAGCTTGTCCTGCCAACACTTCCATTTGCTCAGCTAATGCAGTTTTATCTGCACCGCCTTCTGCTAATGCCTGCAGACGCTTGATGTCTGCTTCATTCTGCGCAATGATCTGATTTTGACCAATTACGAATTTTTTGTATTTGGCTTCAGCTAATGTAGAGTCCACCTCAAAATGAGCATAGTCAATTTTAGCTTCGATTAATTTTTCTTTTGTATCAATTACATCTTGAAGTGCTGATTGATAATCTGATACCATTGCCTGAATTTTGGCATCTGCATTTTCCCAGATTTCCTTTTCATATTGTAAAGCATCTTTCTTAGCTAATGCGATATCGCGTTCAGCTTGTGCTTTGATAACCTCAATTTGTACAGCAAACTTTTGCTTGGCTTTTTCTGTCTGTTCTTTCTGCCATTCAGCTTGAGCGTTTCTCAAAGCAGCTTCTGCTTCAGCCTGAATTTTTGCAGCTTCAGCTTGAGCATTTGACAATGCAGCCAAAGCTTTCAATTGATCAGCTTTTGCATTACGGATAGCTGTTACTGATGCTGATTCGTTATCGTCAACACAAGAAGTTAAGGTAGTTGAACCGAGTGCAAGTACTGCCATTAAGGCATACACTGCAATAAATTTCTTTCTCATAATAATTAAAAATAAGTTAGTATTATTAATAATGTTTGTTTTAATATCTCTTGTATAAATACGATGGCTTGCCTATCTTTGATAGGTTAAATCCAAGTGTTCAAGTTTCATGTCCGGGTCTTCGTTTCTCCTTTCATTATTTTAAGGTTTATAAATCGGTTTTTCGTTTTACCCTTAATTCCGCAACACTATAGTTTAACATTATTTATAAGTGCCTGAGCAAC
>OGRM01000816.1_pt1 | contig 24070 bp, 23 predicted proteins | sample 1553491 | NCBI WGS metagenome assembly OGRM01 (sample SAMEA2580110, study PRJEB22360) | human gut metagenome | biome: human gut; feature: human-associated habitat; material: faeces | place: Denmark | collected 2008/2010
TTATCCCTATGCCTGTCCCGATATGATCGGAGGTGGGCAATTTTCCTCTTTTCTCGATATTAAAGAAGACGAATTTAACCAAGAACTCATTGTACGATCATGCCAAGTCCATGCCCTCATGCCCATGATGCAATTTTCAGTTGCCCCGTGGAGAATCCTCAATCGTGAGAATATGGAAATCTGTGCACGATACGCACAGCTACATCACACGATGGGCGACTACATTTATGAATGTGCCCGTCATGCCGCCGAGACCGGAGAGCCTATCTTGCGCCACATGGAATACAGTTTTCCACATAGCGGATTCACCGAATGCAAAGATCAGTTCATGCTCGGTGACAAATATATGATAGCCCCCATGATTACCGAAGGCACTCATCGTACCGTTAATCTTCCCAAAGGCACATGGCGCGACGATCAAGGAAAAACATTCAAGGGTCCGAAAAAAATAGAGATAGATGTCCCCCTCGATCGTCTCCCCTATTATGAACGAGTGAAATAAGAATTGGGATAATGTAAAAAAGAATCCATATACATATATGGATTCTTTTTTTATAGTAAACTTATCGGCTATCCACTACAATAACTAACCTCAATGCTTTTTTCTTTGAACTTCGAAATTCGATGAATATATGGCTTTTACCGTCAACTGTGGCCGAACGACCTCTTTACACCGAGAACACAAATACAAATAGGTATCCTCCTCCAATTTATATCTCCACCCCTCCCCATAAGAACTTCCACAGACAACACAGAAGAAACGCTCTTCAATCCTCCTACCTCTTTTCCCATAAAGTAAAGTCCTGACTTTTTGAGGTGTTTTTCTTTTAATGACTCGTTGCGCCTCTCGATTTATACGACGGTTTTTCTCAAACATATTAGCAAAAGACACTACGGCTTTTTGTACACCCGAAAGATGTGGGTGCACCTGTTTCTTGTTTGCTTTTTTACCAGCCATCGCTCTTTTATTTTTCACAATATTAAGATACAATCAAACAATACCATTTCAGAATCTTATGAAAAAAGATATTAAAAGTAAAACAGATAGTGCCACTTTTAATACCACTAATCAGCAACTTATTGAAAAACAATATATATCGTGGAGCTGGAGGGATTCGAACCCTCGTCCCTCAGGGGGCATCATGATTTCGAGTCATGTCCGTTATGACCACTTCGATACGTCTCCGAATATTGGTGATTTACCTTGTTTATTGTACTTGTTTTTTGTGTGATTGTCAAGCAAAATTACACAAATTTGTAAATTTTAAATTTAATCCGTAAAAGCATAAATAAGTGTCTGCGATTATTACATGAATACTTATGCTTGATTTTACGGACATTTTTTTTGAAAATCATGTACGAAAAGATTATTGAAACAACCATACTCAAATTATAAATCGGCACAACTGCACCTACGGAATCGTCTTGCAAGACTTTGTAACATCAAAGCCACGAACAGCCTGTTGCAGCACAAGAAAGGCAGATATAGGCAAATTTATTTTTTGGCATTTATTTACACAGCAGAGGGTTTTTCTTTTGCAAAAATAAGCAACCTAGCAATTATAAGTAACGCTTGTGCGGATTGATGTTCCGAAATTTGATTAAGTTCCTTCTATGCTTTTAGGGTGTATTTTCCGTTTTTGATTATAACAAAATCCTTTGCCATAAGTTTGTGAAGAAGTTGCTTCGATTTTTTATGACTTATTCCGAGAAGTTCGGAAATTTCTTTTGAAGTTACCGTGATGTTGTCAGTAATGTATGAAATTACGGCATCCTGCCTGTCTGTTTCAATATCGGGACGATTTTGTAAAATTTGAGTATTAGTTGATTTGCTTTCAGGAACAAACGAAAGCTTTAGGGTGATGCTTTCGGGGTTGAAACTTTCTTCAATGACCGGCAGAACAAGTTTGTGACTTTTCCAAACGGAGAAAATATTAGAAATACCGAATCCGTCGTTACTGCCGATTCCTATCAAATTAAACATACGCATAATTGCCGTGTTTCTGGGATCGGATATACCACCCGCTCTTGCGGCGTCGAGTTCAACTCTAAATCCGCCTGGATTGGATATCGTAATGCTTTCATCATCTTTCATAATAACAACACCGTTTGATCCATAATAGTCGGCATTTATAAGGCAGTTTGCAAGAGCTTCCTGTAAGGCAGTTGTAATCGGTGTAATGTCTGATTTTATGTTTGCTGTCAGTTTTATATCGTATGAAATTTTTTCAAAGACCTTTATAAAGAAATCATAAAGGTTTTCACAGTCAGAATTTAAATTTGATGAAATAATTGTGTGTTTATCATCTTGTGTTGTTTCCTTATATTCAAGACAATAGGACGGGTATTCTTTTTTGATGAACTCTGACTTACCGAACATAAGAAGTCCTGCGGCTGTAGGGTGAAACAAAAGGTCTTCCCCTACTCCGATTGCTCCTATTGCCTGCAAGAAATCTTTATCCGACAAATTTTGAAGCCGATTGTTTGGCTTAACAGTTGACATTTTTATTCGGTAGCTATGGAGTGAATCGGTATTAAATACGGATGCAGTCATACTTTCGATGATATTCATATCTTGTGTTTTAATTTTGGAATCACGCACCATAGCGTTAATTTGGTCGAGTGTGCAACGGTAGTCACCCTCGCCGTTTCTTCTGTATGAATTATGAATGCTGCCGTCAAGATACACGGGACGGTCAAATCTTTTTGCTTTTGGCACTGTAATAACGATAATATGCTTTTCTTCAATTTTTTGCACATAAACATCATCATATGAAAGAATGTTTGTGCTTACTTTTTGAATATCGTTTGCTATCTCCCAAAATTCCTCAATAAGTTCATCCGGATCGGGAAGATTTACGGGATGAAGTGATTTGTCCCTGTATTCTTCTACCCCTAAAAGTATAATTCCTCCTAGTGTATTTGCAAAGGATGAATATGTTTCCCACAAACTTTTAGGTAATCCGCCTGTTGCCTTTTTGGCCTCTATTCGATTGTTTTCTCTGTATTTTTCAATGTTGTTGAGGTCAATCACATTCATCTCCCCTATTACTGTTTGCGGTTATTCTTTTTATATCAACGGTTTTGTCTGCTAATAAAAGCACCGCAGAAAAAATCTACGGTGCAATTTAAAGATTCGGTTAAAAAATCAGTTTTCTCTTCCGAGAAGGTAGTCAACAGACACTTCAAGAATATCGGCAAGCGCAACAAGCTCAACATCTGTCACGAAACGAATCTGACCTTCAAGCTTTGAAAGTCCTGATGCGTTCATATCGACGCCATTAACCTGTAATTGGGCAAGAAGTTCCTTTTGCTTCATACCTTTCTGCTTTCTTACAGCCTCAACCCTGCTTCCTACGAGGTTTCTGTCTCCAAGGTCTTGTTTTCTTAATCTCATTTTTACTCTCTCCCAAATCGTTTTAATTCTTTTTTAAAATTCTTTAAAAACATTGTGATGTTATTATAATACTAAAAAGGAAAAAAAACAAGGGTTTTTTGTAAATAAATTTAAAAATTTGAAATTTTTTCGTAAATTTGGTTACAAATTGAAATATAGTAGTTATAATGCACTTATAAATAGGTATGCTTTTAATAATATTATACAATTAGCACAACGCATAATTCCGACTGAGAAAGAATAATTTTTATTAATTTCCTGAATAGAATTAATATTTATGAAATGGTTCTATATCAGAAATAACAATTACAAAATATTACAAACAAGAAATCTAAGTTTCAAAAAGAAAAACGCTCTTAATAATAAGAGCGTTTTAATCTTATTTTTAATTTGTTTATGCTTTAAAAGTACCGTTTTCAATGTCTGTAATCATTGATACACGGTTTTCGTGTCTGCCGCCTTCATAAGGTGTGTTAAGGAAGATGTCAGCGAATTTAACAGCATCTTCTTCGCTTGTAACTCTGCCGCCCATACAAAGAATATTTGCGTTATTGTGTCTGCGAGTCATTTCAGCACAAAATTCGTTTGAAACAACTGCGGCTCTGATTCCCTTTACCTTGTTTGCGGCAATTGAGATACCGATGCCTGTACCGCAACAGAGAATGCCTGTTGAGCATTCGCCCGAAGTAATTGCAGTTGCTACCTTGTAGGCGTAAACCGGATAATCAACGCTTTCTTCGCTGAAAGTGCCGTACTCTTTGTACTCAAGTCCTTTTTCATCCAGATATTTTTTGATTGCGCAGATAAGGTTATATCCGCCGTGGTCGCATCCGAGTGCTATCATTTTGTTCTACCTCCAAGTTTTTTATTAAGCTCACGCTGTGCCTGAGGCAAGCGGAGATATACCGGCATAAGCTCTTGTGCCGAAACGGTTTGTCCGTTATTAATCATTTCAAATGCAACAAGTGCAGTTGAAGACGCTCTCTGATATTTAAGATTTACGGGAGCAGACTCTGCATTTTTAATTTCATTACCGATGTATTTACAGGTAATATCGGTACCGTCACCTGCTATGATGATTCTTCCGTCAACAGACAGCAGTTCGTTTTTTAAGTCATCAAGCGATAATGCTCTGTCATCACAAAGTCGGGTAACAACTCCGTTTTTAATTTCAAACAGTGCATTGTATACCTGTGAACAGCGTGCGTCCATTACGGCACATACAATACAGTCGGTTGAAAGGAAATTATAAGCCATACTCTCAAGTGTTGAAACCGAAACACACGGTATATCATTTGCAAAAGCAAGACCTTTTACTGCCGCAACACCGATTCTTACTCCCGTGAATGAACCCGGACCTGCGTTGACTGCAATTGCACCAATATCTGATATTTCCGTTTTTGTATTGTTCAAAAGCTGTTCAACCATAGGGATGAGCGTCTGACTGTGGGTAAGACTTGTGTTTATGAAAGTTTCACCGATCAGCTTGCCCTCTTCTGAAAGTGCAACAGATGCGGCTGTTGCAGATGTGTCAACAGACAGAATTTTCAAATTTCAACACCTTCAATTTCAAAGATTCTTTCGTCATCGCTCTCCCCTTTTTCAATCGTTATTCTGATTGCATTTTCGGGAAGTGCGCCTTCTATATTTTCACTCCACTCAATTACGAGAATGCCGTTGTCAATGTAGTCAAAAAATCCCGTTGAGTACAAATCATCCCATGAATTAACCCTGTACATATCAAAATGATAGATATTGTACTTTCCGCTGTATTCGTTTACAAGGGCGAAAGTAGGGCTTGACACACCGTCATCAACACCGAGGGCTCTTGCCAGTCCTCTTGTAAAGGCGGTTTTGCCCATACCGAGTTCGCCGAAAAGGGCTATTACCTCTGTGCCGTGGAGCTTATTTGCAATTTTTTCGCCGATTTGCTCGGTTTCATCGGCGCTGTGAGAAATCAATTTAACCATATCAGAAAAGTCCGCTGATTTTGCCGTTTTCGTCAATATTAATTTTTTCTGCGGCAGGAACTTTCGGGAGTCCCGGCATTGTCATAATATTGCCTGTATAAATTACTGCAAAACCTGCACCGTTTGAAATTGTTACATCTCTTACTGTGATTTCAAAATCCTTTGGAGCACCGAGCTTTGTAGGATCATCTGAAAGCGAATACTGTGTTTTTGCCACACATATGGGAAGTTTGTCTCCACCGAGTGCCGCAATTTCCTTGATTGCTTTTTCTGCGGCTGTTGTGTAGTTTACCTTTGACGCACCGTAGATTTCCTTTGCAATCTTTTCAACTTTTTCTTTGAGTGTGAGGTCGAGTGAATAGAGCGGTTTAAATGCAGACGGCTTTTCACAAGCCTCTACTACCTTATTTGCAAGCTCTACGCCGCCTTCTCCGCCTTTTCCGAATACATTTGAAAGGGCAAAGTCTGCACCCTTTGAAATACAATATTCTTCAATGTATTTTAGTTCTTCATCTGTATCTGTACCGAACTGATTAATCGCTACAACTACGGGAACATTGTACTTTCTCATATTGTCAATGTGAACACCAAGGTTTACAATGCCTTTTTTGAGTGCCTCAATGTTTTCATTTGAAACCTCTGACTTTGGAACGCCGCCGTTGTATTTTAATGCACGGCATGTTGCCACGATTACAATTGCCGACGGAGCAATGCCGGCATATCTGCACTTGATGTCAAGAAACTTCTCAGCACCGAGATCCGAGCCGAAACCTGCCTCTGTAATACAGTAATCGGCAAGCTTTAATGCAAGCTTTGTTGCTCTTATGCTGTTACAGCCGTGAGCGATATTTGCAAAAGGTCCGCCGTGCATAATTGCAGGAGTACCCTCGAGCGTCTGAACAAGGTTAGGTTTGATTGCATCCTTGAGAAGTGCAGTCATTGCTCCCTCTGCTTTCAAATCTTTGGCATAAACGGGTTCACCGCTGTATGTGTATGCAACAAGAATGTTGCCGAGCCTTTCTTTAAGGTCGGAGATATCATTTGCAAGACAAAGAATTGCCATAACTTCCGATGCAACTGTAATGATGAAGTGATCTTCCCTCGGAACACCGTTTACCTTACCGCCAAGACCGATTGTGATATTTCTTAATGCACGGTCATTCATATCAAGACAACGCTTGAAGAGAATTCTTCTCGGATCAATGCCGAGTGTGTTGCCCTGCTGAATGTGGTTGTCAAGCATTGCGCAACAAAGGTTGTTGGCTGCTGTAATTGCGTGCATATCACCTGTGAAATGAAGGTTGATGTCCTCCATCGGAAGAACCTGTGCATAACCGCCGCCTGCGGCACCGCCCTTAATTCCAAATACAGGACCAAGCGACGGTTCACGGAGTGCGATGATTGCCTTTTTACCGATTTTAGCCATTGCCTGACCAAGACCTGCAGAAGTGGTGGTTTTGCCCTCGCCTGCCGGTGTTGGGTTGATTGCTGTTACGAGGATGAGCTTTCCGTCAGGATTGTCCTTTACACGGTCTGCAAGTTCATCAGAAAGTTTTGCTTTGTACTTTCCGTAAAACTCAAGCTCATCAGCAGAAATCCCAAGCTGATTTGCAATTTCTGCAATAGGCTTTAATTCTGCACTCTGAGCAATTTCGATATCAGATAACATAATATACCTCCGAATCAAATTCATGTTTTTATTATTATAACAAAATGCGAAACTTGTATTATTCTGTATTGAAATTATACTTGATATTGAGAGCGTAATTTAATATAATTATAGGGTAAAATTAATTTCAAAGGTTGTTTTGGGTGAAAAAAATTATTACAAATATTTATGAATATTTCAGACAGTGTGACGCAGTGTTGTGGCTGTTGGCCTTGACCGCTGTTGCGTACAGTTTTCTTTTGATTGCGAGTATGCAACGATCGGGCGAATACAGTTATCTAAGAACTCAGATTATCGCTGTGTCTGTCGGTCTTGCGGCATCGGTGTTTATATCAATTGCCGATTACAGATTTCTTATACGAAAATGGTACATTGCCGCAATAGTGGGAATTGTTCTTGCCGGACTTGTGTTTGTGTTCGGAGTTCAGGTTAGCGGAACAGATGATACGGCATGGATTAATCTTCCGGGCGGATTTTCAATTCAGCCGTCTGAGTTTATAAAAATCTGTTTTATCATAACTTTTTCAAAGCATTTGTCGTGGCTGAGAGAAAAGAAAATGATTGAAAAGTTTTCGGGAGTACTTTTCCTTGCACTTCATGCAATGATACCAATGGCAATTATTCATATTCAGGGTGATGACGGTACAGTTCTTATATTTGCGCTTATGTTTTTGGTTATGACATTTGCGGCAGGTGTTCAACTGAAATATTTTGTCATTTTCGGAGGATTGCTTGTGTGTGCAATTCCGATTATATGGAATGTGTTTATGAATGAAGAACATCGCAACAGGGTTCTTGCTTTGTTTGACCTTGACGGGAATGCACTGACAAATTACGGTTGGCAACAGTATCAGGGTAAGGTTTCAATTGCAAGCGGTGAAGCTTTCGGAAGCGGACTTTTTAACGGTCAGCGTGTTGAACATTCAATCGTCCCCGAACAGGAAAACGATTTTATCTTTACCGTTGCAGGAGAGGAACTCGGATTTGTCGGATGCATGGCGCTTTTGCTGATTTTGTTTTTTATTATATTAAAAGTGATTTTGAATGCAAAAAATTCAAGTGAATTCGAAGGCAAGTATATCTGCTACGGTGTGTTTTCAATGATAGCGTCGCAAACAATTGTAAATATAGGAATGGTGCTTGGATTTCTTCCCGTAGTCGGAATAACCCTTCCCTTGTTCAGTTCGGGAGGTACTTCGGCTTTGAGTACGCTCATTAGTCTTGGTCTTGTACAGAGTGTGAGATATCACAATACTGACGATATGAACAAAGCTTTTGTAAGGCGAGGCAGTTCAAATCGAATCAGAATGTAATTTAATACAAATAAACTAAACCGCAGACATCAAAATGCCTGCGGTTTTTATGGGTTATTTTTCGCTGATTGTGATATTTGCCTTGTAGCTTCCGCTTACCCAACAGGTGTCAGTACCGCTGAGTTTGAAAGTAACAGGCATCTGAACCGAGCCTACTGTTCCGCTCTGATCCGAGGTGTCAATTACGCCTTCAATATCTGAGCTTTTAAGGCTTTTAAGTTCCTTTTCACTGCCGATTACGGTAACATTCATACTTGTCTGTGTTACATCGGCTTTGTATTTTGAAGAAAGACCGCTTACTTTAAATGAATCAACGGTGAAGGTTTTCTTGGACAGACCGCTGAGGTCAAGTACGAGCTTTGCGGAGGTTGAGTTACTGATATTTTTGCAGTCACTCGGGATGTTTATTCCTTGTGTATCGTACTCATAACGCTTGTTTGAAAGTGTTGCAAAATCGATTGACTCAAGCTTTACGCTGTCAGTATTGTCAAGCACTTCTTTTGGACCTGCAAGCAGAATCTTTGAAGGCTCAACCGTAAGCATATCATCGTTTAAATCAAGACCTTTGGGTTTGTTAATAAACTCAGGAATTACATTTACCGTCTTTTCGGGGAGAACGGAAATTGTAGCCTCAACATCCGTAAACTCCATTGTAAGAAGCTCGGTGGAGATTTTATTTCCTGTTTTATCATAAAGCACAATATTTGCGGTCGTTGAGGTCGGCTCATTTAGTATACTGTCAAGTTCGGCTGATGCCGAAACCTTTGCGATTTTGGCAATCTCTGTTTGAGGTCCTGAGATTGTGATATTCTTTGATGCAAGGGAAGTTGACGCATAGTATCCGTCGGCAACCTTGTAAACAACATTTTCCTGAATCGGGAAACTTGTTTCACGCTGATAATCAACAATTACATTGACATTTGACGGCGTAACGGTTGAGATAATCTGAAAGTTGGCACTCGGGTTGGCTTTTACGGCTGAAAGCGAAAGCTGATAAGTTCCTGCCGAGTCAATTCCGTTTGTAGCACCCGTGACAGTAATATCCTTCGTTCCGATAGAACCGAGAACGGCTCTGCTGCCTGTTACGGTTACCGTGGCAGTCTGCTCCGCATCACGGAATACCTGCAACCCGTTGTTATCAAGCTGGTCAGGCAATTCAATCTGAATGGGAATATTGCTTATTGTTACGGTTGTATCATTTGTTGTACCCATACTCATATAAACCCATGTTATTGTTGAGATTACAAGGGCGAGTATAATCAGAAATTTGTTATTCTGAAACAGTTTGTTGAGAGAGAGTTTTTTCTTTTTCATTTTTCAGCCTTCTCTCTTTTTGAACTTTTCGGGTTCTTCTGAAAAAACTTTTTGGGCGATTCATCATCGTCATAGCCACGATCATAGATGAGAAACTGTTCAAGCTTTTTGATTAGTTCTTCTCTTGTAAACTCACGGAGCAAAATACCGTTTACCGCAAGAGAAATTACACCTGTTTCTTCACTTACTATAAGGACAACAGCGTCGCTTTGTTCACTGATACCGAGTCCTGCTCTGTGTCGTGTACCGAGATTGATATCTACATTAGGATTTGATGTGAGCGGTAAAATACATCCTGCTGCAAAAAGTTTTCCATCACGGATAATGCTTGCACCGTCATGCAATGGTGCTTTGTTAAAAAATATATTGCCGAACAGAGCTACTGATGTTTCGGCATCAATAATTGTGCCTGTAGCGGCTATATCGGAAAGCATGGTTTCTCTTTCAAACACAAGCAAAGCACCTGTTTTTGAACGAGAAAAAAGAACTGCTGTGTCAGCCGCATCTACGATTGACTTTTCTACAGCCTTTTTCCATTCATCACCTTTGTGGTGCTTAGTAAATATTTTTATATATTTTTTATAGGTGTTGTTGCGTCCCATCTGTTCAAGAGCCTTTCTGATTTCCGGCTGAAAGATGATAGCAATAACAACAACTGCTGCCTCGAAAAATGTTCGCAACAGGGATGAAAGCATAACAAGACCAAACAGAGACGAAAGAAAATACACTATCAGGAGCATAATTACACCTTTGAGAAGCTGAACTGCTCTTGTTTCCTGAATAAGCTTGAACAGTCCGAAAATCAACAGTGCAATTGCAAGAATATCGACAATATCTCTTAGCTGTATAGTCTTGATAATGGAAAGAATGCTGTTAAATATTTCCAATCTGCTTTCCCCTTCCTTTATTTTTAAATTCCTCATTATTATTCTAACATACTTTTGTTATTAATTGCAACCTTTTTAAATTGTTTTTTTCTGTTTGTTGTTCTTAGAAATACGACTTACGGCATTTGCAAAATATACAACATCATTTTTTGTTGTAAATGCCGATACAACAGCTCTTACGGTTCCTGTATCCTGAGTGCCGAAGCTTTTGTGTGCAAGGGGCGCACAATGGAGTCCTGCTCTTACGGCAATGTTGTAGCTGTCATTAAGAATTTTTGCAACTGTTTCACTTTCGGTATTTTTAATATTAAAGGAAATTACAGGAACGCTGTGATTTTTCTCAGGCATTTTGGTGTATAATATTACATTTTCCGCCTTTTCAAGCCTTTTGTAGAGCATTCGTGCAAGACCTAACTCGGAATTATATATTCTGTCTGTTTTTTTGTTCAGGACAAACTTTATTCCTGCATTAAGCCCTGCTATTCCCGGAAGATTCGGCGTTCCGCTTTCGTACTTGTCGGGGAGGATTTCAGGCTGATTGAGGTTTGCGGAATCACTTCCCGTTCCTCCCTGAATAAGACTGTCCAGAGTTGTTTCGCTGTTTATAATAAGCAAGCCTGTTCCCATCGGTCCGTAAAGTCCTTTGTGACCTGCGGTGCAGAGAAAATCAATGCAACTGTCAGAAAGGTTGATATCTGCTGTTCCTGCACTTTGTGCGGCATCTACACAAAAAAGAATGCCGTTTAATCTGCAAAGAGCGCCTATTCTTTCTATCGGAAGTTTGATGCCGAATACATTTGAAGCATGGGTACAGATTACAAGTTTTGTGTTAGATTTGAATTGTTTCCTGAAATTCTCGATTGTTTGCTCATCATCATAAGGGACACATTCGGCAACAGAGTATTCAATCTTATTTTTCTTGAGTGTTTCAAGCGGTCTGACGACAGCATTGTGCTCAAGTGATGAAATTACGGCATGGTCACCCTGTTTTAATATGCCTTTAATAACTGTGTTTAAAGCCGTTGTGCAGTTAAGCGTGAATATTATATTTTCGGGATTTTCCGAGCCAAAAAGTTTTGCGGCATTATCTCGGCAGGAATACATTATTTCAGATGATTTCACCGACATTTTGTGACCGCTTCTTCCCGGATTTGCTCCGTAGGCGGACATAGCTTCGTTAATCGCTTTTCTTACGGATAAGGGTTTCGGAAAGGTGGTTGCACCGTTGTCAAAATATATCATAAGGTATCAACAGCGGCTGTTCCTTTGACAGCAATACCGTTACTCCTGATAATTTCCAATGCCCTTTCAAAATTTCCCGGGACATAAAGGCTGTATCCGCATGATTTTCGATTGAGGTGTATAGGAGTTCTTACAAGCCCTGATTTAATATTGTTTTTTAAAAGTAGGTTACGGCTCTTCATGGCAAGAGTTACCGAGCCGAATATTATTAAATTATTTTCCATAACTTCCACCCTTTGTTAAATCTTTGTGACATCTCAAAACAATATATCACACTACATATTATGAAAGTAGTCAAAGTTTGGACATAAAAGAAAGCACGGCTTTTATGCCGTGCTTAAAGGTGTTGTTTTTCAGTTCATTTTTTCAGAAAGAAGGTTGCCCATGTTGTACATACCTGCTTTCTGATCTTTAAGAAATACTGCCGCATTAACAGCACCGACAGCGAAAACTTCTTTTGACTGAGCCTGATGAGAGATTGTTACAACCTCATCGTGACCTGCAAAGATAACTTCGTGTTCGCCTACAATTGTGCCGCCTCTTACGGAATGAATACCGATTTCGTTCTTTGAACGCTTTCTGCGGTAGCTGTGTCTGTCATAGACATACTGCGGATCTTCGTCAAGCTGTTCAGAAATTCCGTCTGCAATCATGAGAGCTGTTCCGCTCGGAGCGTCAAGCTTGAGATTATGATGCTTTTCAACGATTTCAATATCGAACTGGTTTCCGAGAATTTTTGCTGCCTCTTTTGAAAGCTCAATAAGAAGATTGATGCCGAGTGACATATTACCTGAATAGAAAACAGGAATTGTCTTTGCCGCATCTTCGATTTTTGCAATCTGATCTTTAGAAAAGCCTGTTGTGCAGATAACACAAGGTACTTTGTTATCAACTGCATACGAAAGCATACCGTCAAGAGCTGCAGGATTTGAAAAATCAATGATTACATCAGGTGTTTCGGTTGCCTCGTCAAAAGTCTTGAAAACATCAAAATCATAATTACTTTCACCGAATGCGTCAACACCGAACAAAACATTGCAATCCTCACGGCTCTGAACAGCCTGTGCCACAAAGCAGCCCATTTTACCGTTACAACCGACTATTGCTGTATTTACCATTTTTATTCCCCTTTAAACTTCTTAAATTTTAAACGAATCAAAGGTTGATTATTTAACCTTCTTGCTTAAAAGGTCATACTTCTCCATGCAATCCTTGAGGTCATGGTAACCCTGAACGCTCATGGGCACGAGCGGAAGTCTGCATTCGCCTGCTTCATAGCCGAAGAGGTTCATGGCAGTCTTTACGGGGATCGGGTTAACATCGCTGAAGAGTATATGCATAAGCTCAAGATAGTGGAAGTTAAGCTTCTGTGCCTCTGCAAAGTCATTGTCAAGACAAAGCTGACATATGTCATGCATTTCCTTGGGGCAGATGTTTGCAAATACAGAGATAACACCGAGAGCGCCGAGTGACATGAAAGGAACAGTCTGGTCATCGTTACCTGAGTAGATATCAAGATTGTCACCGCAAAGTGAACGGATGAGAGCAACCTGAGAGATGTCGCCGCTTGCCTCTTTTGCGGCAACGATGTTAGGATGCTTGCAAAGCTCCTGATAAGTCTTTGGCTTGATGTTACAGCCGGTTCTTGAAGGAACATTGTAAAGAATAATCGGAATATCAACCGAATCTGCAACAACGTTGAAGTGTCTTACAAGACCCTGCTGAGATGTTTTATTGTAGTAAGGAGTTACGCAGAGAAGTGCGTCAACGCCTGTGCTTGCGGCAGATTTTGAGAGCATAACGGCTGTTGAAGTATCGTTACTGCCTGTACCTGCAATAACAGGAATTCTGCCGTTTGTCTTTTCTGCAACGAAAGAAATTGTTTCGCAATGCTCTTTTTCCGAAAGAGTTGCCGCCTCACCTGTTGTACCGCATACAATAATTGCATCGGTACCGTTTTGAACATGAAATTCTACGAGATCGCCGAGAACATCGTAGTTTACGCTTCCGTCAGACTTCATAGGAGTGATAAGTGCAACACCTGAGCCTGTAAAAATGTGGTTAGACATAATTTACCTCCGTAAGTAATCAGTCCATGTAGCCCTCAGCACAAAGGAGCTCTGCAAGAAGAACTGCACCGCCTGCTGCGCCTCTTAATGTGTTGTGTGACATACAAACGAACTTGTAATCATATTGAGTATCAGGTCTTAATCTGCCAACCGATACTGCCATACCGTTTTCAAGATTTCTTTCAGATTTAATCTGCGGACGGTCTGGTTCTGTGAAGTAGTGGAGAAAATGCTTTGGCGCACTCGGAAGATTGAGCTCCTGAGCTCTGCCGCTGTAGTTTGACCAAATGTCAATAATTTCTTCGACAGTAGGTTTCTTTACGCCGTCCTTAAATGACATAAATACAGCTGCTGTGTGACCGTCTGATACGGGAACACGGATGCACTGTGATGTGATTGAAATATCATCGGTTTTAACAATCTTGTTGCCTTCAATCTTACCCCAGATTTTAAGCGGCTCCTGCTCTGACTTCTCTTCCTCACCGCCGATGTAAGGAATAACATTATCTACCATTTCAGGCCATGTCTTGAATGTTTTGCCTGCGCCCGAAATTGCCTGATATGTGCAGGCAAGAACCTTGTCAACGCCGAGTGCCTTTAAAGGATGAATTGCAGGAACATAGCTCTGAAGTGAGCAATTGGACTTAACTGCAACAAAGCCTCTTTTTGTGCCGAGACGCTTTCTCTGAGCGTCAATAATCTTAATGTGATCGGCGTTAATTTCAGGAATAACCATAGGAACATCATCTGTAAAACGATGAGCACTGTTGTTTGATACGATAGGACACTCTGCCTTTGCATATCTGTCTTCGAGATCACGGATTTCATCCTTCTTCATATTAACTGCGCAGAAACAGAAATCAACCTGTGATGCAACCTCTTCAACATTTTCAGCGTCAACGATAACCATATCCTTGTACTTCTCAGGAAGAGGAGCAGTCATATGCCATCTGCCTTCAACTGTTTCACCGTATGTTTTGCCTGCACTTCTCTTACTTGCGGCAAGAACAGTAACCTCAAACCACGGGTGATTCTCAAGAAGAAGTGTAAAACGCTGACCTACCATACCGGTAGCGCCGATAATACCGACTTTATACTTTTTCATAATAATTCCTCCGAATTAAACAAATTTTAAAAAAGCGGTTGCCTTATTCAAACAAATATTATATTATATGAAGAGATGTCTGAAAACACGACTGTTTGTCGATTATGCAAACTGCTCATAATAAGATAATATATCATTTTAAAAGGGTAATGTCAATTATTTTGAGAATTTTACAGGACAAATACTTGTGTTTTACAAAGATTTTTGACAGAACAGCTTTTAAAAAGCAATTTTAGTTCTTGAAAGGAAATAAAATGAAGACGAGTGATTTTTATTACGATTTGCCTAAAGAGCTTATCGCACAGACTCCGCTTGAACCGAGAGACAGTTCAAGACTGCTTGTGCTTGACAGAGAAAAACAAACTCTGGAGCATAAACATTTTTATGACATTATTGATTATCTTAACGAGGGAGATCTTCTTGTTGCCAACGATTCAAGAGTTTTGCCTGCAAGAATTTACGGTATCAAAGATGAAACAGGTGCAAAAGTTGAATTTCTGCTTCTGAAACAAATTGCAAACAATCGTTGGGAAACACTCTGCAAACCCGGTAAAAAAGCAAGAGTAGGCACAAAATTTTCGTTTGGTAACGGGATTTTGCGTGCAACAGTTGTTGATGTTAAGGATGACGGCAACAGAATAGTTGATTTTGACTGTGAAGAGAATTTTTTTACTACTCTTGACAAAATCGGTCAGATGCCTCTTCCCCCTTATATTACAGCCGAGCTTAAAGATAAGGAACGCTATCAGACGGTTTACAGCCATGAACTCGGTTCAGCGGCAGCTCCGACGGCCGGGCTTCACTTTACAACCGAGCTTATGGACAGAATCAAGGCTAAAGGTGTAAAGATTGCGTATGTTACACTTCATGTGGGACTCGGTACATTCAGACCGGTTAAGGTTGACGATGTTACAAAGCATAAAATGCACAGCGAGCATTATGAAGTCCCCGAAGAAACCGCAAAGCTCATAAATGAAACTAAGAAAAACGGCGGACGGGTTATTGCAGTCGGCACAACATCCTGCAGAACGCTTGAAAGTGTTGCGGCAATGTATGGAGAAATCAAGCCCTGCGAGGGATTTACGGATATTTTTATTTATCCCGGATTTGAATTTAAGGTGCTTGACGGACTTATTACTAACTTTCATCTTCCCGAAAGTACACTTATTATGCTTGTATCCGCTTTTGCGGGATATGATTTTATTATGAATGCATACAAAGAAGCTGTAAAGGAAAAGTACAGATTCTTCTCTTTCGGTGACGCTATGTTCATATCATAGGAGGATTTATGTTTAAGGTAATTAAAAAGGAAGGCAGCGCAAGACGAGGCGAATTCGTTACGGTTCACAGTACGGTTCAGACTCCTGCCTTTATGAATGTTGCAACATGCGGTGCAATCAAGGGTGCTGTTTCTGCGCTTGATTTAAAGAATATAAAATGTCAGGTTCAGCTTTGCAACACCTATCATCTGCATCTTCGTCCGGGTGATGAAAAGGTTAAGCAAATGGGCGGACTTCACAAATTTACAAGGTGGAACGGTCCTATCCTTACCGACAGCGGCGGATTTCAGGTGTTCTCTCTTGCAAAGTTGAGAAATATTAAAGAAGAAGGCGTTTACTTCAATTCTCACATTGACGGCCGCAAAATTTTTATGGGACCTGAGGAGAGTATGAGAATCCAGTCAAATCTTGCATCTACAATTGCGATGGCATTTGACGAATGCGTTGAAAACCCTTCTCCATATGAATATACAAAAAACAGCGTTGAAAGAACCACAAGATGGCTTAAAAGATGCGTTACAGAGGTGAAAAGGCTCAACAGTCTTGATGATACCATAAATAAAAACCAGATGCTGTTCGGCATAAATCAGGGCGGTATCTATGACGATTTGCGCGTCAATCATATGAAAGAAATTGCAGAGCTTAATCTTGACGGCTATGCAATCGGAGGTCTTGCCGTGGGTGAGCCTGCAGAAACGATGTACCACATTATTGAAGAGGTTGAGCCGTTTGCTCCGAAAGATAAAATCAGATATCTTATGGGAGTCGGAACTCCCGTGAATATTCTTGAAAGCGTTGCAAGAGGTGTTGATCTTTTTGACTGTGTTATGCCGAGCAGAAACGCAAGACACGGTCAGCTCTTCACTTGGGACGGAGTGCGTAACATCAATAATGCAAAATATGAAACAGATGAATCTCCGATTGACGAGCATTGTGACTGCCCTATTTGCCGAAACTTTTCAAGGGCATACATAAGACATCTTCTCAAGAGCGGTGAGATGCTCGGAATGCGACTTGCTGTTTTGCACAACCTCTATTTTTACAATAATCTTATGGAAGTTATCAGAACTCAGCTTGATAACGGCACATATATGGAATTTTACAAGAAATATCGCAACATTTTAGGCGTGCGTATCTAATATTTTTTCAAAACAGAAAAAATACTTGCAAGATGTGATTAAAACTGATATAATCAATACATTGTATGAAAGGAATGACGAAAATGACAAACTTTTTACCTGTAGTTGCAGAAGGAAGTGCAAGCGGCGGAAATCAGTCATCAAGTATGATTTTTATGATTCTCTTCTATGTTGCTATTTTTGCAGCTCTCTATTTCTTCCTCATCAGACCTAACTCAAAGAAGAAAAAAGAAGAAGCTCAGCTTCGTAACTCTCTTGAGATCGGTGATGAAATTACAACAATCGGCGGAATTATGGGCAGAGTAGTTGCCATTAAGGACGACGAGGACGCTATCATCATTGAAACAGGCTCCGACAGAGTTAAGATGAAGTTTAAAAAGTGGTGTATTTCTACTGTTGACACAGTTAAGGAACAGCCACAGCAGGCAGGTCAGCCTGAAAAGAAAGGCTTCTTCGGTTTTGGCAAGAAGAAAGATTCTGACGAAACTAAAGCTACAAAAGAATAACTTTTTGAATGAATGTTCTTTCCCCCGAATATATTTGTAACAGAATATATTCGGGGGTTGTTTTATGTCTGATAAAAAACTACTTGCAAAGGCTGTTTTGTTTTCATCAGTATGCGGAATACTTATACTGGTAATTTTGATGTGTTTGCTTGCAGCCGTGATGATGTCATCGGGAGTAATTTCTGTCGATATACTTGATTACTGCACGGTCGGCATGGTCGGTGTTGCAACGCTGATGTCGGGAATAATATCATCAAGAATTACAGGAAGTGCAGGTCTTGCGGTGGGTTCGCTGACAGGATTTTTTATTTTTCTTGTCATAACCTCTATTGCATTGATTTTTAACGGTGAGCCTATAACAATACTAACCCTGCTAAAACTGATGTCATCTGTTCTGGGAGGAGGAATAGGCGGAATTATCGGAGTCAACAAAAAAGAAAAAATAAAAATCAGATAAGATTGAGTAAGATTATTTTATTGAAATTATGTTTTCGGCAGTTCGTTTAGGCGGACTGCTGTTTTTATGTCGGATTTAATTACAAATTAGAATTATTTTTTAAAAAATTGAAATATCTATGGTAAAACAGCTCGTAATATGGTACAATAATCCGGAGAATGAGATAGTGAGGGTTAATGACCTTGATTTAGATATAATATGAAAAATAAGGAAATATTTAAGGAGTGTTAGTATGGCAAAAACGATTAAATTGCCGGCAGATTTAAGGGATTGGAAGGTTACTTCATTTGTTGGGGAAGACAACGGCTGTGAAGTTTACAAGGTATCAAGAAAGATTGATAAAAATACTGCTCAGAATGCGATTCTCAGACATGCATTTGTCGGCAAAAGCAATTATACCGATGAACATGCCGAGTATTTTACCGAAGAGGCTGATTTTATTGAATCGGTTAAGGAGCTTGACGGTATTTCAAACTATCTGGATGTTTATGTTCAGGATAATCAGAACAAAAAAACCTGTGACTTGTACATATTTACAGAAGAACTCACAAGTCTTGAAGAGCTTATGAAAACCAAAACTTTCGCTGAGGATGAAGTTGTTGATTTTGGTATTCAGATGAGTGAAATGCTTGAAACTTTGGAAACAAAGAATATTTTTCACGGTAATATTTCGCCAAAAAATATTTTTGTAACAGCAGACGGAAAGTATAAAATCGGCGGATTTACAGATTTTGAGGGCAAGATTGACGACAAGTCTTATATTGCACCCGAAGTGTTCAGACAGGAACATGGTGACTATACAACCGATATTTATTCTGTCGGTATAATTATGTATGCAATGTGCAACGGCGGAAAAATTCCCTTTGAAAATGATTCCTGTGACAGAGATTCTGCGTGTAAGGAAAGATTCTCGGGCAAGGCTGTTACCGCACCGTCCGAGGGCGACGAAAAGCTCAAGAGTGTTATTGTGATTGCGTGTCAGCCCGATAATGCAAACCGTTGGAAGAATGCAAGCAACATAAAAAATGCTCTCACATCTATCAAGACTGAAATAGGTACATCCTCCCCTGTTCCGAATCCCGATGTTGTTGTTCCCGAAAACACGGATTTTGACGGAAATGTATTTGAAGAATATGATTATGATGAGTTTGAGGATACAGAACCGACTGAACCGCAGGATAATTTTGACGATAAGGATGAGGTTCAGACAGTTGAGGACGCTGTTCTTGATAATGAATTTAAAGGCGGCGAACAGCTTGGCATTGCCGAAGTTTTATCCGGTGAAGGATCCCTGCCTGTTGACGGTAATGCTCCTGTAGATTCATATGAAGTCAGTGAGTCTGACTCTGATGAAAACGGCGGATTTGAGGTTGTTGATGTTACAGATGCAGTTGATGAGCCTGAAAATTCCGAGGTTAAAACTGACGAAGTATCAGAAGAAAAACAGCCTGAATTTGAAGATATCAGTTCCGTATCGAGTGAAGATGACAAGAAAGAACAAACTGTTACAGATAAAAAAGCTGAAGAATTTGAAGATGTTTCAAGCAACAGCGAAGTAGCTCCGGAAGTTCTTCCCCCTGTTACAAGCGTTGAAGTGTTTGACGATTACTCCGGTGCAGATCATAAAAATGTTCTTACAAGCAATGAATCAAGCAAGGACTACGGTGATTTCTTTGAGGACGAGCCGTCTGTTAAGCGTACTGACAATAAAGCTGACGATACTAAAAAAATTGAAGAAAAAAACGACTTTGACGATAACAGCTTTGAAGATGATAACAATGAATTCGGATATGCAGATGAAGAAGATAATAAAGAAAATGTAAAGAAAAAGAAGAATAAATTTATCATTATTCTTTGTGCCGTTGTAATTGCCGCCGCACTCGGATTTATCGGTTTCTGCGTTTATAACGGCTTGTCAAATTCATCTACTGACAATAAAGCTACTACAGCCGAAACTGCAACATCTGCCGAAGTAACCACACAGGCGCCGAGTACGGCGATGCCTACTACAGTTCCTGCTACAACAGAACAGGTTACAACATCTTCTTCATATAACAATGTTGTTCCTGTTGTCGGTTACGGTTACAGTTACGGTAAAAAGCTTCTTGAACAGGCAGGATTTACCGTTGAAATTTCTGACTATGAATACAGTTATGATTATCCGGAAGGATATATTATCTCCCAGACTCCGGAAGGTGACACAAGCGCAAGTACGGGTACAGTTGTTAAACTTGTTATCTCAAGCGGACAGATTCAGAGAGAAACAGAAGCTCCTGCAACACAGGCTCAGCAGTCATCAAATAGTCAGAACAGCTCATCGGGCAATTCAAATTCACAGTCATCAAGCAATACAAACACTAATAATAACGGCGGATTTATCTTCCCTAACAGCGATTCTTCATATCTCAGCAACGCACAGGTAAGCGCTTTGAGTGATGACGACTTACAGCTTGCAATTAATGAGATTTATGCAAGACGAGGCAGAATTTTTAAGGACGCAAGCCTTAATGCATACTTTAACTCGCAGTCATGGTATGAGGGCAAATATACAGCCGAAGAATTTGAGAAGAATGTTAAATTTAATACTTACGAACAGAAGAATCTTCAGCTTTTGATTAACGAAAGAAGATCAAGAAAGTGATTTTTAAACAAGAAAGATAATGCAGAGGAGTTATTATGAAAGATAAAATATTAAACGCACTAAAAAGCAAGACCTTCTTTGCTTTGGCAATTAATATTGTTATTATGGCTTTGATTATAGGTGTTACTGCATTTTCCTATGACAGTGCTGACGATTTTTACAATTCTTTATATATCTGTCAGTATCATAACTATTACAATAATGATATTAACTACATTTTTGCGACAATTACCGGTTCATTGCAGTACATTCTTTTGAATTTCAACTGTTTTGTACTCTTTCAAATTCTTCTCTCCTGTGCCGCTTTTTCTTCTGTTACATTTGTTTTTGTCGATAAATTCGGAAAGCACAAGGCTTTCATATTCACTCTTGTGTTGAATATTTTGTTTTCATTTGACCATTATTCAAACATTTTAAGCAGTAAAACTGCAGCTTTGCTGCTTACGGCAGGGTTTCTGATGGCACTTAATGCAATCAGAAATAAAAGGTACTCTCTCCCGTTTTGGATTGGTGTACTTGAAGTTATATTCGGAACATTTTTATGTTTCAAATATTTCTTTGTGGGACTTGCATTTTTCATTGCATTCTTCATCGGTGATATGATTGCAAAAAGAAAGTACAAGTTGCCGTTCAGAAAATTCTTCTGGTATTTCAGACCTTTTGTGCTTGTATTTGTCTTTATTGTTCTTGTCGGCTGCGGTCTTGAATATTATTCATATTCGGTCAATAATGCAAATGCAGAAACTTCGGAGCTGTACAGATACAGCGTCCTTGCCGATAAGACCGATGATAATGCTTTTCCAAACTATTCCGATTACTGTGAGGAGCTTAATTCGGTCGGAATAAATTCGGCAAATGAGTATGAACTTTTTGTTGACGGATATTATGATGAAAACAACGGACTGAATACTGCTGCCCTTGAAAAGGTTGCGGATATCCAAAAACGGGAAAATCCGTATAATTTCTTTGATAATGCGGGTGCATTGTTTTCAGATGCATGGGGACATATTATAAATTTTGATTCATATCTTATTGCTTTTGCGGTAATACTTGCCGTTATGGTTGTTTTTGTTACCGTTCATAAAAAAAGATTTGCCTTCTTCCCTGCTTTGTATTTTGCGGTGGGATTTTCGGCTTGTATGTATGTTCGTTATGCAATGGATTCTTCGGCATACACAATGTACGGAATTTTGCTGATGATTCTTTCGTTTACAATGTATTCGTTTGATTTCGGTCACCTCAGAAAAGATGAATATAGCAATATTACAGATAAAAGCAGAAAAACTGTTCTTATTTCGGTTATTGTATTTGTGATATTAGGTGTGGCAAGCTGTGTATCATATTTCTTCCATATCACTCCTGTTTCATATGACAAAAAGCCGAGTGATCTTTATACTGAGGTTGACAGACATCCCGAAAATTATTATGTTCTCGATCCTGTAACAGCTAAAGAATACATTTCATATACCGATAACTATATTCATCCGCTGTGGGGATTTTCTTCCGATTTTCTCCATAATGTTGACGGCTTCGGCTATCTTCATCGGACAAATCAGCTTGTGAACCGCAACCTCTCAACAAATATTTATGAGGCGGTCGTTGACGGAAGAAATGTATATGTTATCGATAAGAACATTACTTTTATCAAAGAAAATTATCTTAACCAATATTACGGCAAAAAGGATTCCGTCATTGTTTACAAGGATGAAAAGGAATTCAACGGATTTACAATTTACAGCGTAGACAGAGTTAAATAACATTAAAAAAGTATATCACGATTTTTTTAGAGACGGTTTAAGTCGTTTTTCTTAGGTTTTTCGTTCATTCCTTTTCTGTCATTTTCCGGGCAAACTAAAACAAAAAGCAGAGCTTTTGGGCTCTGCTTAGTTTCTTGAAAATATACTTTTGCTATGGGAGTGATTCAGATTAGATTGCTCGGAATAAAACAATTATCCTTGTCAATCGGTATCGGCTCCTCACACATACATATGATGCCGCCGTTTCTGCGGTTCAAAGAAGCCTTGTCAATTACGCTGTACTTTTTGACCTCACGACGATCAGGAGAAGCACTCTTTTTGATTTCCAACGGATGAATGACATTGTTTTCCTCGATGAAAACATCAATCTCTTTTGCGTTAGAATCACGAAAATAGGTAATATTTACTTTAGATTTAGCGTAAGCGTAGTTTTTCACAAGCTCCATTACCACATAATTTTCGTAGTAATGACCGCTTGCAGCACCGTTACGGAGAGTGTCTGCCGTCAGCCACATCGAAAGGTAAGCACAAAGACCGGTGTCACAGAAATACAGTTTCGGTGTTTTGCTGAGCCGTTTCAGTTCATTGTTTGAATATGGGGCAAGCAGATAAACAATGTGAAGTCCCACAAGTACTTTCAGCCATTCCTTTGCGGTACTCGGTGCAATGTCAGCGGATTCCGCAAGAGTAGAATAATTGACCTGCTCTGAAACAAGAGCAGCACAACCGACAAGAAACTTACGAAAACGAACTGTGTCGGTGATGCCGCCGTGTTAGCTTAGCAATATTTTTTTGAAAGGTGATAAAATTATGAGTACCAATAAGATTACTTGTTCATTTACCGTTGACCGTGATATTTACAACGCTTATAAAAGTATTGTTGTAAAAGGTGGCGAAAATGTAAAGGGCAACCTTATCCGTTATATGCTCAATGTCATTAACTATGAAACGCCAAATGCAGATACAATTTCTGCCATTAAAGAAGTTGAAGAACTGAAAAAAATCCAAACAAAAAAACCTATGCATCATTTAGCGAGCTTTTAGAGAATATTACCAATGGGTAAATTAAGAATTGTGCCATCACAAAAATTCAACAGAGATGTTAAGCTGGCAATTAAGCGTGGATACAATATTCAATTGCTTGATGATGTTGTTGAAATGATAGCTGAACAACAACTACTACCACCAGAATATAAAGATCACAAACTAATCGGAAATTATTCCGGTTGTAGGGAATGTCACATTACCCCCGACTGGCTCTTGATTTACGAAATTAGTAATGAAGAACTTATTTTGTATCTGACAAGAACCGGAACGCACAGCG
>OGRM01000817.1_pt1 | contig 24062 bp, 15 predicted proteins | sample 1553491 | NCBI WGS metagenome assembly OGRM01 (sample SAMEA2580110, study PRJEB22360) | human gut metagenome | biome: human gut; feature: human-associated habitat; material: faeces | place: Denmark | collected 2008/2010
TTGTCGCTTTGCAAGCAAAATCCCACTAAACCCTATAGGTTGCGGATTTGAGGATCTATATATAAACTAACTAATTATTAAGAATATGAAAAAGAATAAGTTTTGGCTGGCAGCGATGGCTGTAACCGTTTCAATGGCAAGCTGCTCATTGGAAGAAGTAATGGAGCAACCTGAACCGCAGGCAATCGGGTTCTCATCGTTCGTAGGAAAACCGACTCGGGCGGTGACGGAGATTGTTAATCCGAATGGAACAGAAAGTGGGGTACAAACACCTTTAACCAAATTTTATGTGTTTGGCCGTTACGGAGCTAAGGATGGAGCTGATTATGGTAATGTTGTATATGAAAATGCAGAAGTTACTGTTGATGGTTCAAACTTTAAAAATGTAGGGCCTACCGATGTTCAATATTGGGCTCTTAATAAGGATTATAAATTTGCAGCCTATTCTGATGGAAATTCTAAGATAGGATCCAATATCTCTTTTGGAACGGAGGGAAATATTACTATTACAGACTATTCAGCAGGTTCAAATGATTTGATATTGGCAACTCCTGGCGAAGTTCAAACAGGGGCTACGATATCGGCACAACCTAATGCTGTTCCCCTTACATTCAACCACTTGCTTTCACAGGTTAGTTTCCAGTTTGTAGGAGAAGGTTTTCCTGCTGGTTATAAGATAAAGATTGAAGGTTTAGCTTTTTCTGTGAATAATACGGCTACTTATACCAGTTCGACTGGGGCTTGGGTTGTTTCAGAGCCAGCATCTTCTGCATCTAAAGGATATACAGTTGCTTCTGGAGCTGCATTTGCCTTTGCTACACCAACAAAATCAGATGCGAATTTCGTAATTCCTCAAAGTTATAGCAGTGATATTACAGCAGCATTTACAGCAACAATATATGATAAATATAATTCAGAAGTTGCCAGCAAGGCATTTACAACAGCTTCACTGTTGGCTAGTTCCCCTTCAGGAATTCCTGCAGAATGGGTAAAAGGATACCGTTATCAGTATAACATAAAGATTACTCCGTCTGAAATGACGAATATGTTTCCTATCAAGTTTACTGTAACTACTGTTAGTGACTGGCAGAATAGTACAACTCCAGGTGATTCAAATAATTTAGATTTAAATTAATCTTATAATCCCCCTTTTCTCCGGGCGGTATTCCCGCCCGGAGAAATCCATTTTCATGCAGCCATTTAATCTCAAGGAGAAGATATGAAAAAGTTATATGCCCGGATTGTTCCGCTTGTTTTTGTGCTGGGAGCCTGTTCCTCTTCCGACGAGCCTGCTGCTGATCCGTCTGTACCTGTCGGTTTCAGTGTGCAGACCGAAACGCGTGCGGCTGTGACAGGGACTACTTTGCCCGACGGCAGCCTTTTCAAGGTATGGGGCGGATACGACGGCAACAATGTTTTCGACGGCAAGGAGGTGAAAAAAACTGCTTCCGGATGTACCTACACGGGTACGGAATATTGGGTGCCGGGGAAGACGTATAATTTCCATGCGGTATATCCGGCTGAATTGCCGGCTGAGGCTACACTCACCGTGGCTGATGATGGAACGGTTTCCGTCAGCGATTTTGACTGTTCCGCTACGGGCGGTGCGGCTGTCGATCTGATGACGGCACCGGCACCAGATATCAAGGCTGATGAGATTATTGCCAGACAAAATTCGGTGGAACTGACTTTCAGGCACCTGCTTTCTCATATATCCTTCGTCTTTGACAATCAGCTGACCGGTTATGCGGCAGAGGTAACTGACATCTCTTTTTCGATCCAGGTGAAAGGAAATTACAACAGCAGTACGGAGCCATCTCCATGGACGAACCTGAATCCGGGAGCAATTACCCTCTATCCGGCAGCCGATCCGGAAGCCGCTCCGCTGAAGGTAGCAAACGAATCAAAAGCCACTTCTGATCCTGCCCTGGTTATTCCTCAAAGTAATAAGGGGGTGAATGTCACCTTTACCGTTACTATCCGTGAGAAAATCAATGAGGCTACGGGAAGCACCACTATGACGGTGGTCAAACGCTTTACCTCACCGCTTGCTACAACGGACGGTGAGTGGAAAATGGGGCAGCGCTATGAATATAAGGCTACCCTGACTGATGAACTGATGGAAATGAACGATTTAAAACTAACACAAATAACGCTGGTTGTGAAGATCACAAACTGGTCGGTAGAAGATGCCAATGTATCGTGGGGCGGTGAAACTGCTGCACCTTAATAGGATAGCTATGAACAGAGATATGTATGATATGAAACATGTGTTGCGTTACAGCCTGCTGGTGATGGTGGTGCTGCTCTGCCAGGCCTGTACGGGTACCGATCCGCAGGATATCACTGAGGAACGTACGACGACCATTTATCTGCAGCTCCCTCAGCCGGATGCCGGAACACGTATGTCCCCCTCTTATGAGACTGATCTGGGAAAATTAGAGAAAAAGATTTATACCTTGCGGGTCATTCTGCTTTCGCAGGCGGGTACCAATAAATCAACCACCATCAACCGGCTGTTTACCAATGTGAAGTCGGGTGAATCGCTGGCCATAGAGAATGTACCGGTCGGAGATGCGCAGCTTTATGTCATAGCCAACGAGGCAAGTATCGGACAGGATTATAGCAATATAGCCAATTTGCAGAAACAGGTGGTGGATGTCAATGGTTCACGCAAAGTGCGGATCACAGATACCGAAAATAAGTATTTCCCCATAAGAGGCTCGGAACTTCTGGCTGCTAAGGAAAAGAAAGGCCTTCCCATGAGCTGGATGAACAAGAATCTGAAAGTCAGCGAGAATATGACAATAGATGTTGCTCTGCAGCGTTGCGTCTCTAAAGTACGTATGCAGATTCAAAACGATTTTTCTGAATCAATCCAGATAAAAGAGGTTTCATTCGGAAAGTTTTTCGGCAACAGCTTTTATCTGTTCAGAGAAGGAGCTCTGGATGTACCTGATCAGACGACATATAAAGAACAGGTATATGATAAGTCGGAAGACTATCCGATAGCTCCCAATGAAAGCGAAGTGCTGATATGCTATTTTTATCCCTCATTTGCCTGGACCAGCGGTACGGTAGCTTCTCCTTACACCATTGGTTTTAAAACCCAGTACGGAAATTATCCGAAGATGGCTTTTCTTGACTCAGAGGGCGATGAATATAACTCGATTCCCCGCAACAAGCAGATCAATATCAATGTTACGCTTAGCGGAGCAACGCATGTGAATATTGACTTTGAAGTGGTTGAATGGACAGAAAGAACAATTACAGTTCCTGATTTTGAATAATACCGGTGCGAATATGAACAAGACAGCAATACAGATAAAGATGATAGCCCTGTGGACGGTGATCCTGCTCTTCACGGCATGTCAGGACGATATGCCTTTCAGAAATGCAGACCGCATACAGGAAGGTATTCCGACAACCGTGAAACTGGGTTTCCAGGCTTCGGAAGCAACGGTAGAAACCCGGGCTGCCCAGGATCAGAAGTATGAGGACAGGGTGGACAATGTGTTTATCCTGATCTTTGACGAAGATGGAAAGATACACGACCGGTTTTTCTGCAAGGATGGAAGCGGGCTGAGTTATGACAATGGTAATACTTTGTTGAGTTCCGGTATTCTGACGTTTACCACCACTTCGCTGAACAACGCCACCATTGTGGGTATTGCCAATCTGGCGGATGGGAATACGTCTACTGCCTATACGGTGACAGAAGCCGAGTTGACTGCGGTGACAACACTGAATGAACTGAAGGCAAAAGTGATGACCATGCGTGATGAATCGGTATACCGCAGTGCCTATTTTATGATGACGGGGTATGCCAAGGTGAAAAATCCGATAGAAGGAACTAATCCTACCTTGATAACCATTCCGGCACTGGAGAGTGGACAGACGGCAACGCTGGAGTGTACTCTGGAACTGGAACGTACCGACAGTAAGGTGCAGTTTGTGGTCACTTCTGAGGTCCCGGATGATAAAAATTGGACTGAATTCTCTTTCCAACCCACAGGATGGACGGTTAAACAGGTTCCCCGAAAGTCTCTTATTTTGCCGAAAGATGCAGCCGATGAGAAGGGTAACTGGGATTTTGACGGTGACGCTGCCGACTATTTTAATTCGCCGTCCTATGAATTTGAAACGTTCTCCAGAAACGGAGCCTTGTATAAAGGCGGGAGCTTTGTTTTTTACATGCCTGAGAACAGAAAGAAATGTAAACAAGAAATTACTGGAGATATTAATATGGATAATATTGGAAAATTTTATGCATTGCGGGATAAAAGGGAAGGTCCCACTACTGATCCGGATGGGAATGTAATCCTCGGGGATTTTATATATGCCGATGCAAACTCTACTTATGTAGAAATAACCGGTATCCTGTCATATTTTGAAGAGATAGATGGGGTAGACCAGCTGGTTTATGCCAACGTGCGTTTTCTTGTTCATCTGGGCTATGCAGATGGGGATGTCAATGATTATGATACTAAACGCAATCATTCCTATACTTATAACGTTAAAGTAAAAGGGGTACATAATATTGAGGTCGATGTGGATGACGGGTCAACAGATCCCCGTCCCGGCTATGACGGCGATGTGGTGGTGAACTATCAGCACAGTTATCAGTTTGACTGTCATTACGACCGTCGTCTGATTAAGCTGAACAGAAGCGGTTTCCTGCCTAAGAATAAGGAAGGAGGTACGGCAGGTACCCTCCGGTGGGGAGTAAGCACGCCGTTCAGCAAGGGGATTCATGAGGTAGTTGCAGATGCCGCGGATATAAAACAGAATATGAGAGACTACCGTTGGATCAAGTTTGCTGTGAATAAAGAGTATGGAGTAGCCAATAACCAGATGGTGAAATATCCCGGTGATCAGAATTACAATGACCCTTTCCCGCTGGATCGTACTAAGAACGATCAGCCTTCTCCTTATTATTCCGAAAAAGGAGAGGGGTATAAGAATAACGAAACTGTGAATACCAAGAATGCCCGCCTTCGGGATGTGAACCAGCTGATGCAATTCCTGAAAGATGAGGCTGTAGAAAATAAAAATAGAATATTTGATGCGGATGGCTATGCATATATCACTGCCTTTGTGGATGAAAATGTATATGCGTATGATCCGAGAACCAATGTGCAGAATCTCACGTTGTGGAAGAAGATGGCTGAAACGGACGACCGTCAGCTTTATATCATTGTCGACGAAGATAAATATTCCGAAGATTATCAGTCGAGTGTGATCAAGGCACAATATTCTTTCCGTCAGCGCAGTGTCCGTACAGTTTATAATGTCAACAAACCGGAGCTGCAGACAGCCTGGGGGCTGGAGTCGAATATGGAAACCGAAAGACTTTATGCAGGTACGATTAAGAATGGAGTTACGACGGACAAATCCAACGGACGTCTGAATACGCTTCGTATTCTTTTAGGAAATAATTACCAGAATGATCCTGCAGAGTTGAAGTGGACTGAGGTATTAAATACCAGCGATGTATTCAGCGAAAGCAAATATTATGGGCTTAAGAATGGGTATGAATATGCTATTTATGCTTGCCTGATCCGGAATCGTGATCTGGATGGGGATAATATCGTAGATGCGGATGAAATCCGCTGGTATCTGGCCAGTATCAATCAGCTGGTGGATATCTATCTGGGAGAGTATGCGCTGGATGCATTGTCGCGTCTGTATCCCACTGATGCTGTCGACCGTCCGGGAGGAAACAGCGTGTATTGGCATTACACTTCCAGTTCGTATGACGGTCAGGTGTCAAACCCCTGGGTATTGTGGGCAGAAGAGGGAGCTTCACTGGGACGTTGGGATGGATCTTCAAAGTCTAATTATAACGGTCTAAAATATTCATACCGCTGTCTGCGTAATCTGGGAATCCCGCTGGATCAGCCGGATAAAGAGCCTGCCAATCTGGTATCTGTGCATCGGATTGGAGCTACCAGTGGCTATCAGATCGATGTCACGAATATGAACGAAAAGTCAAGGCGTCCGAATTATGAGACAGTTTTGGCTGCCCATAACGAACGTCAGCAGGACAACCGGCCTTATGCTTATTTTGAAGTATATCCTGATTATTCTGCCGGAGCGTATAATAACTGGTATACATGGCAATATTATCAGACTAACAATCCCTGTCCGACGGGGTACCGGATCCCCAATCAGCGTGAATTGCTGATTATGTCAACCCGCCTTCCAGGCGCAGCATGGGAGGATGGGTATAATGGTGAGTATTATATGAGTCAGACAGCTTTTTCTTTGATGGGGCAACCTCCTTATACGATAGATCGTGTGGGATTTATCTGGCATAAAAATGGTAATTTCATATTGGTCAATGGCGGTGAAACGGGAGTTGTCCGTCCGGTAAAGGATATCACTTCCATTACAGCCAATTGAGAATGCCGTCTCAGAACTCATCAATGGTTGCATTGACAAAATCGAGGAAGGGCTTCATGATCTCGAACATTCCGGCTGTGCGCTCCAGCCAGTCGGGAGCCGTGAAAAAGTCCTCCGGGACAGGGTGACAGCAGGAGTAATCCTTGCAGCGGATGTATTCAGGGTAGGGGAAGTCCTTGGGAAATCCCTTGGGGATGGTTTTCACCCGTGTTTCTCCCAGTACGGGAAACAGGCTGTGGAACGGATCGCTGCCCACGATGCGGTGGAAAGTTTCCGGTTGTTCGCAGATGCTCTGGCGTACGGCACGCAGGACGTCCGACGGCAGGCAGTAGGCTCCTCCGGCTACCAGACAGCCTTCCGGTTCCAGGTGCATGTAGTATCCGCCATGGTTGGACTTCTTGCCCCGGGCATTGATGTAGGCTCCGAAATGGCGTTTGTAGGGAGACTTGTCGGGAGAAAAGCGGGTGTCGCGGTAGAACCGGTAGGTGCAGTCGGCCACCGTCAGATATTGCACGGAGGGGTCGAATGCGGCAATGCGCACGATCAGGTCGTGTACCATGCTTTCGAAAGCAGCCCATGCCTCGTCGTAGAGGTCGCGGTGCTCGTGAAACCATTCGCGGTTGTTGTTGACGGCGATCTGTCGCAAATATTGCAGGCAGATTTCTGCCCGTTTATCGGAAGGGATATGCTGGCTCATAAGAATCATCAGTTTACAATTTGGTTCGGTTTGCAAAAGTAGCAAGAATTATTTATCTTTGGATTTAATAGCGTGATAAACACATGCATCTTATGAATAAAAACGGGTGAATCTATGAAACACAGATCTGTATATCGGCTGAAACTGGCCGTCTGTATGTTATTGACGACCACTGGGGGAGTGAAAGCCCGGGAAAGTGATGTCGTTGTACTGGTACTTGGAGGCACCAGTGTCATTTATTCAGGAATTGGCTGGGGAGATGCCAATTCGGAGGAAGTCAATACATGCGGTGAAGGCTATGACCGGAATGAACTGAATTTTCCCGGAGTACAGGCCGAGTTGCTGGATCTCGTATCCGGTCAGGGGAAGCCGGTGGTACTGGTCATGCTGAACGGCCGTCCTTATACCATTCCCGAAGAGGTGAAAAAGGTGGATGCCGTGCTGGAAGCCTGGTATCCGGGTGAAAAGGGAGGAGATGCGATTTCCCGGATCCTGTTTGGAGAGTCAATCCTTCCGGGCGTTTGTCTGTGACATTTCCCCCGACCACCGGACGATACAGAATCACATGGCATCGAAAGGGGAGGTACTGGTGAGTTGTATGCTGAAGAATACAGGAGATGTAAAGGGTGCGGAAGTGGTGCAGCTTTATGTCCGTGACAAGATCAGCAGTGTGACAACTCCGGTGAAGGCTTTGAAAGGCTTTTCCAAGGTTGAACTGAATCCCGGAGAAAGCAGGAAGGTTACGCTGGTGCTGAAGAAGGATGATCTGAAGCTGTGGAATGCAGCGATGGATTTTGTACTGGAACCGGGAGATTTTGAAGTCTTTGTCGGTGCATCCGTAGAGGACATCCGGCTGAAGGGGACTTTTAAGGTGGAATGAGACTGTTTGCTGATCGAACAGAATGTAGTGAAATAGATTTTGTACATTTGCAATGGTAATTTTAAAGAAACAAGACCATGAATATCGTATTGCTGGAATCACTCGGCATTTCTCCGGAAAGGCTGAGTGAATATGCCCGTCCGCTGGTTGAGGCCGGGCATACTTTTAACGCTTATCCCCGGGATTTGGACATACAGGTACAGATAGAACGTGCCCGCGAGGCTGATGTGATCATCATAGCCAATATGCCGTTGCGGGGAGAGGTAATCCGCGCCTGCAAGCATCTGAAATTTATTGATGTAGCGTTCACGGGAGTCGATCATGTGGATCTGGATGCTGCCCGTGAATGTGGAGTGAAGGTGAGCAATGCTGCCGGCTATTCCACTCAGGCAGTAGCCGAACTGGCCCTTTGCATGATGTTGTCATTGTTGCGGAACGTGCCGCAGGTGGCCGGCCGTTGCCGTCAGGGAAAGACCAAAGACGGTCTGGTCGGCTGTGAACTGCGCGGCAAGACTGTGGGAATCGTCGGTGCAGGAGCCATCGGAACACGTACGGCCGAACTGTGCAAGGCTTTTGGCTGCCGGGTGCTGGGCAACAAACGCCATCTGACCGGCAAGGAACCTTCCTTTATTGAGTTCATGCCGTTGGAAGAACTTCTGTCCCAGTCCGACATCGTTTCCCTCCACTGTCCGCTGACCGCCGAAACCCGTCAGCTGATCAATGCAGACCGTCTGGGAATGATGAAACAGGGCGCTTATCTGATCAATACGGCCCGTGGGGGAGTGGTTGACTCCGCAGCTCTGGCTGAAGCCTTGAAGAACGGCTATCTGGCCGGTGCCGGAATCGATGTGTTCGAAACTGAACCCCCGCTTGACCCGGCCCATCCGCTGCTTCAGGCACCGAATGTACTGGCCACTCCGCATGTCGCATTTGCGTCTGAAGAGTCGATGGAAGCCCGTGCTGCGATCGTGTTCAGCAACCTTTCCAACTGGATGGACGGGAAACAGGAGAATGTGATTCTTTGAATAATAGAGGGTGTCGTTTTATTGAAAAAACGTCGAAATGTTTTATAAAAAAGAATTCGGGCTTTTAAAGCAAACGCCGAAACGTTTTTTTAAAAGCCCGAAGCTCATTTTTTCTACAGTTTTTTATTTCATAAACTTCTCAATCAGTTCCGCAATTTTCTGCCGGTGTTCCAGCAAAACCTGGGGATCTTTGTTGTAGGTCTTCTCATCGGTGTAGATGGATTTTGGAATCTGCAACAGCTGTCTGGCTTCTTTCACCAGTGACGCCTGTTTCTTCGAAGCCACCTTCATCAGCTTTTCCAGAATGCACATGTATTCGTAATCCTCAATACCGGCTCTGAGGAATTCCAGTCTGATGGACGGGATCGGATATCCCTGATAGGCGGTTGTCTTGTCCTTGTTGGGATCTCTGTTTTCCGGATAGAAGAACCGTCCGTCACCATTTCCCCAGATTGTCTGTTTTCCATAAGGCCAGCCGTATCCGGTTACCCAGCTCATGGCTTCTTGCCAGGGGTTCTGCAGATATCCTTTCGGGGAAGCTTCGTTGGAGTTCCAGTAGGTGGTTTCCCACATGAGTACTCCTTTCAGACGGTAGACGTAGGATGCCCACAGCCACATGCGCATATTCACGGCATCGTGGTCGATGAATTCGGAAATCCACGGAGCTTTCGGCCATACGCAGAGATAAGACCAGTATTCCAGTCCGCGCTGGTTCATCTTGTCGATTTTATCATGGTTCAGCTGGTGCCAGATGGTGCAGCTGATATCGGTAACGTCCGAGATGTCCTGACCTGCCACATGTTCTGTCAGGAAGGTTGTCAGTTTCGGAGCATATTCCTTGATCATCTTGTTGGTCTGGTATACGAACTCATAATCTTTTTCCGACGGTTCATCAAACCAGTAGATGTATTCTTTGCCCAGTACGCCGATTCGTTCCAGATTATCCTGAATCTGTTGCAAATAGCGCTTCATAAGTTTGTTATACTCTTCCGTTCCCTGCTCGAATCCTTCGAAGATACCATTCTGGCGGGAATAGTAGGTTCCTGATCCCAGACCTTTTATGGCCAGACGGAAGGAGTTGAAATTATAGGGAGGCGCAAAGTATTTTCTGGCAGCCGCTTCGAAATCAGAGAAATCCAGCTGGATGTCGATCTTGTCCAGATCCACTTCAAAATTACCGCATGCGAGCAGATTCTGGTCTGTTTCTTTCTGGTTCATCGAAAGATCATCGAACCAGACAACCCCTTTGTCTTCTCCGTGATAGGTGCGGTTGGCTGCACACAGAATGACTTTGACATAGCGGATTTCTTCGTCGAACATTCCCAGCGGGAAAGTGAATGATTCCCATCCCGGGTTCGCTGTAAATTGTTCAAAACGGTTTTCGAAGACAATCAGATTCTTTTCGGCATCATAGCATTCTACACCTACTACATAAGTCTGCTTCTCTGCCTGGCTTTTGGCTTTCCATTTTAACTCATAGGTCTTTCCCGGAGTTACAGGCTGCAATTCGCGTGTGCAGGCTTCTATGTTCTCAGTGGCTGAATTATCTACAACCTTATAGCCGTAATTTCCGCTGACTTTTTCTTTGCTGTCATAAAATCCGCCTTCCCAGTCCACTCCGGAAACGGTTTCATGAATCGGAGCATACAGGAAAGGATCGTAAGGAGAGATTTTGTACCGGCTGAACATTTCTATGTATTTTTCGAATTTGTCACGTTTCTGTTCTTCGGTGGTCAGATTTTCATAGAGTTCCACATTTTTCATGTTCATTCCCCATCCGGAACGAATGGTAGGAACAGCAGGAAGTTCAAAGTTTCTCACCGTCAGATCAACGGGAACCGTAGTTTTCCAGCCGTTGGCTGCCGTAAGTGTCACTTCTGATGTATATTGGCTAGCCGCAGTCTGCGAAGGAACATGGACTGTAATCCATAAAGGTGTATTCTCGGATGCCTTTAATGTCAGAGGCTTTTCATACAACGGCAGCGGGTCCGGGAAATATCCTTTGTAACCATAATAGTCCGTAGGGTGGGAGACCTTGACGTATTCCACCTTTCTGATTTCAACCTGGTCACCGGGGATCGTCTTTCCGTCAGAAGAAGTAAAGTCTGCCACCGAGATGCGGAAGTTTTCCATTTCACTTTCCGGATTTACCACAATGATAAACGATTCGTATTCATTCTTGGCAGCCGACAGAGAAACCCTGCTCTGGCTTTTTCTGGGAACCGGTGCATCTTTCAATACTTTGTAAGCGCCTTCGGCCCACCAGACGGAGGCTTTTTGATCCTGGTTTATAAAATACCCGTAACCTCCTGTTGCCGTCTGATTCAAATCTACCTGATCTTGTTTGTTGTCGGATACATTACTGGCCACTGCGGGCATACATGACAACAAAGATAAAAACAAAAACATGCTTTTCATAACTGTGCTTTTTTCATTAGTTTGTGAAACCACCCCTATAAATTATTGTGTGCCGGCTGGTGTTGGGCATCAATCGGCACACATTCTTGTAATTCGCATCAAAAATACGAATAAATCTGAAAAAAGTCAGCAGTTTGTCAGATTATTTTAGGAAACTGTTTCAACAAGCTTGTTATCGGATGTCAGGCTAATCCTTTTTCAGGATTGTTCCCACCTTTTGAAGTATTTCCATTATATATGTCTCCCAGACTGTTGTAGAGGCAAAGATAAGCGAACATTCCGAATTTGGCATCTACGAACTATTGCAAAATATATCCATAAACTTCTGAAACACCTTTTCCCATGTCAGGTTTAACCACTTTGTGGTACTGGAGAAGGAACCGTACAATTTAGCTGAAACGACTGCACAATTCAGTTGTAACGAACGCATAATGAAGCCTTAATGACCGCATAATCCAGCTTCAATGACCATATGTTTTAGCCTGAAGAGCTGGATTACTGACTTCTCAGTAAAAATGAGAAAACAAATTGAGATTTGGAATATAATTCCTTATATTTGCGTAATATAATTGCATCTAGGAACAAAATTAAATAAAAGAAAGGCAGTTTGATCGGAATTATGATACCAGAAGAAAAAGCAAGGCAAAAGATAGATCTTATGACCACTCCTTGGCAGAGTTGATGGCTGAAATAAAAGAGAAAAGTATAACTATTAGTTCAGCAGTAGCAGAACTTGAGAAGCTGCTTGCAAACATAAATTAAGATTAAGCGTATGAAAAATAACGACATCGCAATATCAATAGAACAGCAATTCGGAGAAATCATAAATATTATTCTCCAACATAAAAGTAATGCTTCAAGAGCCGTCAATGAAGAGCTGCTACTCACAGCATGGCATGTAGGTGGATATGTATCTGCTAAACTGAAGAGCGAAGAATGGGGAAGCAAGGTTGTTTCGCAACTGTCTGAATATATACGTTCCCAACGCCCTGACATCAAAGGATATAGCAAAAGAAATATTTACAATATGGTAATGTTCTATGATGAGTATTCATCAGAAACGTTCATAGCAACAATAAGACAATATTTGAATACTGAATTTGTGCAGCCAAAAACTGCACAAATTGAAGCGAGCGACCATAAACAGAAAATACCTGTAATTGTGCAGCCAAAAACTGCACAATTTGTCCAGCCAGCAATTGGACAAATGCCTAAGATATTGGAGTTAACGAGTTTGACTAATCATATAGAAATATTATGCCGATGTAAAAGCGACGAAGAACGGTTGTTTTATATACTCTATGCCAATAAAGAGCATTTAGTAAAACGAGAGCTCCAACGTTGCATTTCCAATCAGACTTATGCAGGATTATTAGGAAGCAAGGACAATATGTCAAAAGGATTACTGGAAAGATATCCTAATGCGCCGGTCATGTTCAAAGACACCCTGTTCGTAGATTTTCTTAATCTGCCGAAAAAGCATAGCGAAACAAAGCTAAAAAATGGCCTGATAGAACATATGAAGCAGTTTATTCTTGAACTTGGAAAAGACTTTATATTCATGGATCAGGAATATCGTCTTAATATAGGAACATCTACATTCAAGGCTGATCTATTATTCTTTCATCGTGGCTTACAGGCATTAGTTGCTGTGGAATTGAAAAAGACGAAGTTCCATCCTCGTGATCTTGGACAGTTGGAATTCTATTTGGAAGCACTCGATCGGGATGTTAAACGGTCTAACGAGAACCCTTCTATCGGTATTATACTCTGTCCGGAAGCAGACCGGGTAGTAGTAGAATATGCCATGAGCAGAAGCATGAGCCCTACCATGATTGCTGAATATAAGCGCATTCTCATTCCACAGGAACGCATGCAGCAGCAACTGAATGAGTTTTGCAATCTATTCTTAAACAGGGACTAACTTAAATGGATACAGCAAAGCATAATCATTTTTTCTGTCATACTCTTCACAATAACCCTTCCAGATCCAGATAAGCAAACTGGATTTCATCGTCCAGATTCATGATGATCCGGTTGTTGTCTTTATCGTAGCAGAAGTAGTTGATGGGACGGCCTACAACCAGGGTTTTCAGATAGTCGCCTTTCATGTTGAACACATGAAATATTTCCCCCAGATTGCCTTTGTTCCAGTCTTGTCCCGAGTATAAGGCTATGATCTTGTCTCCGCAGATCTGAACCTCTGAGAAATGTTTTTTTCTGTCTCCGCTTTCATCCCAGTTGGGACCGTAGACATTGCATTGCAGTTCGCCTTCCAGGTTGTAGAGGCTGATCAGATCATATCTGCCATTGCATTCCACCAGCGTCTGGCTGGCTGGAGAAACGGCGTAACTGATACGTTTTTTCTGGTCGGCCGGATGGGTGTAGGCCGTGAGCTTGATTTCTCCCGTCTGCATGTTCCATTTGCCGCTGGTCTGCAGGAAAGTGGAAGAGGAGGTGGGCTGGATGAAAGAGCCGTAAGCCAGTGTATCGTTGATGTAGCAATAATCGTTCGGGAAGTTCATACCGTTCAGTTTCAGCTTGACAAATGGTTCGTATCCGGGATTCTGGAGCAGGCTGTCCAGCTGATAGCCGAGAATGCGGAGCTGGCCGTGATCCGTCACGTACAGTTCCCGCTTCTCCGGATTCCATGCCACTGTTCCGAGGACGGTTATTTCTTTGGGGCCCTGTCCGGGATCTCCGAAACTGCATAAGGGAGCAAATGTGTTCTTGTTGAAGATGTGTACCATTTTCTCCATGGAGCGGTAGTCAGCTATGATGAGATAATCATCGAAAACATAAGGTTTGGCCATGGCTCCGATCAGTACGTCTTCCATACTGATTTCCCGGATCCGGTTTCTGACATCTGTTTTTTCATTCCGTTGTTTTTGCCATTTCTCACCGGTTTCTTCCTGTTTGCATGAGGGAAGACATACCGTCAAGACCATAAATATGATGAGGAGTGTGTTGCGTTGTATTGATTTCATAGAATTTGTTTTTTTAGGTTGTACGAATGGATGAAGTTTCGGTTCAGATGGCCCGGATGAGCAGCAGCACCGGATTCTGGTCGTCTGTATAGTGAAGCTTGTCTGCAAGTTCCTGTTGCTGGGACGGGGATAAATGCGTGCGGCCATATTCCATGATGTCGTCTGGCTGTAAAGGAAGGACGATCTGTCCGTTATCCTGGACAAACAATGTTACATCCGTCAGATTGACCGGATAATCATACAGCTGGTCAACCAGAAGTGTACCGAAACAGATTTGCTTTCCGTCAGCTGATTTGGGAAGGATGGACATCCGGTATTGCTTTTTGTAGAAATAGCCGGCCCAGTAGTTTTTGTCTGTTTCCAGAAAACAGTCTGTTCCGTATGCAAAGCGGTCTTCCTGATGCAGTTTCTCAAAGAACTCCATGATGTGTTCATAGGGCTGGTTGTAGAAAGAAGACGGAATATTCTTGCCTGAGAAGTCCAGTGCAAATGCAGGGGTACAGGCTGCAGCGTTCAGGTTGTAGACGGTGTCGTTGAACAGCTGGGTAAAGTAGGTGTGCGATCCGTTCTGCTGGAAAATGTTCTTTGACTTTACAAACAGATATTGGGCTTTGGCCTTGTCAACAGGCAGGAAGTGATGCTTGGAGCTTGAATCACTCAGTGACAAGGCATGAAGCTGGAACCGGTTATCCTTGCTCATGTCATTGCCTGTATAAATGTATAGGGTATTGCTGTCTGTCAGACAGATGTTTTCCATCCAGAGGTCCAAATTGATGCGGCTGGTACAGCTGTTGTCCCATGAATAGCTGTTTATGCATTGCGTGTTGCGGCTCAATACCCACACATGCTCACCGTCGGTCTGAAAATCACTTACGTTTGCATATTCTTCCGGTCCTGTTCCCTGGCGGTGGATTGCGCCGAGACATTCTCCGGATAAAGAAAATTTATATACGGCAGACGGATCCGCTACATATAGAAAATCTTTTTTCAGATGAATCTGGTTTATTTCACTGAGCAGTAATGAATCGGAGGTGGGCAGAACAACCAGTGAGCCGTTTGCCACTTCTGACAGGCGGATACTGCCGGCTTCCGTTTCCGTCTCTATCTGGAGAGTCTGGCATTTTTCCTGCGTTTTTTCTTTCCCCGGATGACATCCGGCCAATGTCAGAATCAACAATCCGGATAATGCTTTTCTTAATAAGTTTTTTCTTGTCATATTCCTTTAAATTTATACTTGAGCAAAGGTAAAGAGAATATGTCCGAAAAACAATGACAGGGGGCCGCGCGGATTTTTGAGAAATTTGTATCTTGTCTGATTATCAGATTCTTTCGATACTTTTTCTCAGAAAAAAATCAGAAATCTGCGGGGCTTTTTCAAGAAAGGGAAGGCCCCAAAATCTTTAATGTCTGGAGTAAACATGATTTTGGGGCCTCCTTCTTGTCTGGTAACCGGACAGAGTTACAGCAGTCCGGTTGGGCAGAATTATTTGAACAGTCTTGCGATCAGGTCAAAGTTTGTATCCCGGTAACCGGTTTCCCAGGGAGTAGTCTCGTTGGAAGCATATCTGCTGCTCAACAGTTCTCTGGCCTGGTCCATGTTTCCATGATAAACGGCAGCACACCATTGTGCCGGTTTGCTTTCCGGGAAATCCTTTTTCCAGGAGGCAACCAGCTCGTCGGCTTCTGCCTGTTTGCCTGTGTCACGCAAAGCCAGTGCCGTCAGCAAATGCGCTGATTCGAAATTGCGGGTGGAAGTAGGATGAGAAGATACTTTGTCCAGCAGGGTTTGGGCTTTTGCCGTTTCTCCTTTCTTTTCATATACCTTGGCTTCCAGATAATCTTCCAGCCGTTTGTCTATCTGATCGTCGTAAGGTTTTCCTACACCCAGATTTTCCGGCCATTCTTCGGAGGCTTTTATGGATTTCAGGGCTGCATCATACCGGCGTTTGCTGAACTGATCCATTGCCTGGTAGAGGTTAGCAGCACGATATACGGCTCTGCCGGCATAGGAACCTTCGTTCGGTAACACCTGCATCTTGCTCAACAGGGAAATGCAGGAACCATACTGTCTGGTTTCGCACAGACCGTTGGCATATTTCAGTCCGATGTAATAGTTGTCCGGATATTTCCGGATGTACTTTTTGCCTGTTTCTACCACCTTGTCCCAGTTGCTTTCTGCGGTATAATAGTTCAGCAAGGCCATGCCGGCTCTCCATGAAGGATCTGTCTGCTCGGCTTTTATCAGGTCTGCCAGTCTGGCTTCGCCTTCCTTGAGCTGTGCGCGCGATAGATACAGAGGTGCATAGCCTGAATTGTCACACAGGTTCATTTTCAAAATGGCTTTGTCCTTCTGCTGGTTGGTCCAGTATATCAGTCCCTGGTAATAGTTGATTTTCCAGTTGGCTGACTGTGATTCGGCCCAATCCAGGTATTTCAGGGTTTCCGGACGGAAGGGGAAGATATAATCCGGAGACTGGGCATTGGCCAGTTCCAGTGTTTCCCGGGCTTCCTGAGCTGCTCCTTGTCTGTTCTGCAGCCAGGCTTTCTGATACAGAGCTATCGGATGATTTCCGGCACAGGTGAGCAGGGCGATGGCTTCTTCCTCACATCCGGTTCTTTCATACCATTCGGCCAGTTCCAGATAAGTTTCGGCCGGCAGTTCATTACGGATCTGGGAAGCGAATGAAGCAAGTTGTTCCGGAGTATGGTTTCCGGACAGCCAGGCTTCTTCAAACCGGAGACCATGATACAAAGGCAGCTGATCCAGCACCTGGCTGATCTGTTCTTTCGCCAGCTCTGTTCTGCCAGTCTTTCTGTAAATCATGGTCAGCAACTGACGGGCATGAAGATTCATGGCATTGTAAGTCAGACTCTTCTTTGCATATTGTTCGGCTTTGGTCCAGTTCCGGTCGCAGGCATACATTTCGCCCAGCTGTTCGTAAGCGGCAGTGCGCACTGAAGCTGAAAAAGTGGCAATGGCAAAAGCAGCCTTTGCTTCTGTTGCATTGCCCAGCATGCGGTTGGCCAGTCCGTACAGGTAGTTGGCTTCTCCGTCATAGGTATTCAGTCCCAAAGCCCGTTCCAGCAGGGGAATCATTTCCTGATATCTGCCTTCCCGGTAATAGAGGGAGGAAAGGCGTACCAGAGCCGGTGAGAAGTTGGCATCCTGTTTCAGGGATTTCTTCAGGTAGCTTTCTGCCTTGTCCCATACTTTCTGGTTCAGCCATTGTTCTCCCTGGGTATAAAGTCCGAAAGCAGAATTCCAGTTGAAATCTTCAGGAAGGGTCATGGGGCGCTTCAGGTCGAAGTTTTCCGGATTATCCGAGTAGACCAGGAGATTGTCTCCGATGACTACTTTCAGGTGGCCTTCGGGGATGTCTTTTCCTTTCAGGGAAGTCAGGGTGACCGGTTCCATGACGTTGGCAGTCAGAGACAGTGTTTCCACCAGCTGCTGGTCTTTGTAGATCTTGAGATCGGTTGACAGTTTTTCCAGCGGTGAAAAGGCCAGTTTCAGCCCGTCAGCTTCACGCATTACGTGCAAGGCCCCGATGGTGCTGGCCTTGGACACTCCTTTGATTCCTTTGACGGGATACCAGTATTCGGTCCATGCATCCGTCATCTGAGGTGCGAACGAATGATGTTTGTAAGGGGTGTAGGCACTGTTGGAAGCCGGCTGGTTGAACATTCGGCCGGACTGCAGTTCGATGTACTGGCCGTTCTGGTCGGTCAGCAAGTCTTCCCAGATACCTCCTTCACGGGACTGTCCCCACAGGAAGATTTTCATACCCAGTTTCTCATCAAAATTGGAATGATGGATGGATCCGAAATCTTCTCCGTGCCAGTAGATGCCGTAATAGTCATTGTAATATCCCAGAACGTGGTAAGACTTGGAATTGCCGAAATTATTGGAGTCATACCATCCGATGTTCCGGTTGTTTTCATCTACCGGGAACGAGGAAACCTCACCCCCGTGTCCGATGAGATGGTCGCCCGGATAACAGAACTCGGCTTTCTGGCCGACCCGGTATCCGGCATTCATCCACTGGTAATAAGGCTGATCAACATCGGACTGGTTGTACCAGGTGGTGTGGGTTGTGAAGTAAGCTTTGTCCTTAGGCAGATTGACTTCCACAGTCCAGGCCGTGCGTGTCAGCCATTCGTAGGAGAACAGGTAGCAGCTTACACTGCCGTCATCTTTTTGTCTGACCAGATAATCCACAGGAGTGCTGGAGGTGGGAGCGTGTCCGATGATACCGAAATTGAACTCGATACCGCCGGAGGTCCAGGGACCTCTCATGGCGATATCACGGAATTTGGCTACTCCGTTCTTGTAGATGAAGTCTTTACCGGTGGTCTTGTCCACAGCTCCCCATATCTTTCCGCCTACTTCCGGAAAGAGGGTAACTTTGATGTAATCATTCTCCAGTTCAACTGTTTTCCATTCCCGGTTTTCACCTTTGGCTGTAAATCCGTCAAACCGGAAGTAGGGGTAGAACAGGTTGGAAGGAGTTGCTACCGGATTCGGATCAGAGAATTTATAGGTTTTCAGGGTCTCCGTCTGTTCCTGAACGGATACATGCTGGGCAAATCCTTGCGGAGCCAGGCAGAAGACACAGGTTGTCAGGGTTAGTATTCTGTTTTTCATGTGATAAATGGTTTTTATTCGATGGAATCCTTTAGTTATTCAATCACGATAAGCCATCCTTTTCCTTTCGGAACGGTTACGGTGTCTCCCGGTTTCCAGGTCTTTTCGGGCTGGAAGTTCTCAATAGCCGGGGCATGCAGAGATACCTTGGCCGGATCCAGACCCAGTTTAGCCCAGTCAATTTGCAGGGTAACATCTACATCATGGTCTTCCCAGGTTGCCAGTGAGACCAGTGTCTTGGTTCCGGTTTTACGGTAGATGGTGGCGAGGGTTTTTTCTCTGCCGGTCTTGACCGGGTTATCCTTCACCCAGTAACCGATCATTTCACTGCCTTTCATTCCAAACTCATCCCAGAATTTCCAAAGAGGACGGTTGTCCACCCCATATCCCGGGTTACGTCCGGTTATGCCATACAGCATTCCGCGCCATTTGTTTCCACCTTCCCACAGCATTTCTCCCATCAGTCCGTAGGGGATACCAGATACTTCCACCATCCAGAACTCGGGCGGCATGTCGTAGTCGAAATATTCACCGAACCACAGGCGGTCCAGGTAGGGGAAGTGTTCCAGATACAGGTTTGCACTGTTGGCAAAGCCGTCTTTGTCGTTAAACTGGTTGGCTGAATGCAAGTCGATCATGGCACTGGGGTTGGTACGGTTCAGAATTTTGCGTACACGTTTCATGGACATGCGGTCGAAAGCCAGGTCGTCAATGTACAGTCCGTCGATGCCGACATTCTTGACGAGCCAGTCCAGTCCTTCCATATAGTAATTGTGCCAGCGGGACACTCCGGTATTTACAATCGCAGCATCCTGTACATTATAGGCAAACCAGGCAGCGATGTAATCCTGGTCGTAGTGTTCCTGAAGCCAGGAATATCCGCCTCCCTTACCTTTGGAGAAAATTTCTCCGTTGAGGCTTCTCAAGGCAAAGATCTCGGTACAGCTGTTTGAAAGTTCACGTACCGTATTGTAGATCTTCACTTTCATATTCTTTGCATGAGCTCCGTCAATATAAGCTTTCATCTCTCTGGTGCGCAGGAAAGGATAGTTGATAAACGGATTGATGGCATTGGCGTGATGAATATTAACTACGGTCGCTCCGAATTCATGAGTCTTGTCGATGAAGTCATATCCGTGATAATAGCGGTCCTGCCATTGCTTGTCGGGATTGATGGTACGGAACGGAGTGATCAGCACGTTGAAGTAGAAGCACAGGCGGTCACCTTTTTTGACTGTACGTTTTCCTGAATAAGCATTGATCAGGGTGTTTTTTCCTGCTGCACTCAGCTTGATACCTCCATTGCCGTTGTTACACCACGAAACCGGCATGTGCAGCGGTTTCTCGTGGTAGAAGTTCGTATTCAGCGGACGTTCGTATTTGTCGTCATAGAATCGGAGTTGCAGTCCTCCATTGACACTGCCGGTCCACAGGGCATCCTGATTTTTTTCAACGCCCCATTTCCACTCCAGATTCTGGGGGCAGTAGCCGCCTTTTTCTCCCAATCCCATCATATATTGTGCAATGTTGGGGGCCAGTTCGGTACGGAGTGCAATGTCATTTATTTCACCATCCTTGCGGGCAATAAGCACTACCTTGTATTCCATGTTTCCGTCAGACTCGATCTGGGCGTCCAGGTTCATAATGAACTGATTGTTCTGATTGGTGGCATGCCATCCCAGAGCACCGGCCTTACGTTTGGTATAGGTGAAGTCCAGGTTCTCCCAGTTTTCTCCGGTTGTGAGTTCCATCGGTCTGGACAGGATATCCAGTCCTTCTGTTCCTATTTCGGTGAGTGTTTCCTTGAAATAAGAAGTGATTTGTGCCGGGAATCCGTTGGGCTGAAGAGTCACCTTGCGTCCCAGCAGTGAAATGGTCTTGTCCTGTACATTCAGAGGAATATAGGGAGCGATTACTTCGTCATCAAAACCGATCTGGGAGTTCAGCCAGCGCAGGCGCGAATGTCTCCAGGGTTCATTGTCTCCATGGTTGGCAATCAGGTTGTCAGTGACATTCAGGGTCACTTTTACCTGTTTGGGTTTCATTCCTGCAGCCTGAACGGTTACTGTTCCTGTATACTGTCCGGCTGTCAGCTGTTCAGGAACCATCGTTCCTACCCACAGGGCCTGTACTTTTCCTTTGGGGACGGAACAGTCTTTTTCGAACACACTTCCGGTGACATCTACACCTCCTGTGTTGAAACAGGTGAATGCAGAAGCGGGGATTGATTCGCCGGTTTGTGAATTAACCAGAGCAGAATAGGTAAGCTTCAGGTGGTTGACATCCTTGCGGGCCGCCCAAAGACCGATTTGGAAGGTGTAATATTCTCCCTTGTCTGCCGTTCCCTCAAAAGAATCATGGCGGTTGTCCTCTATCCATTTATAGGGCAGATCCGTTGTCATGCGGATCGGGTAACGCCGGTCTTCCGTAAACAGAATATAGGGATCCTCTGGTTGGGATTTCAGCAAGTCGTCTTTTTCTTTGGCAGTGGCGATCACTTCCATCGGGTAGAAAGAATGGAATTCATTGATGGCCTGGAATTGCTTGACGGTAGCCTGCGGTAGTTCGGGAGCCTTTTTCCCAGTCAGGCGGTTGGCCTTTTTCCATTCGGCAGATGCTGTTTCTTCAAATCCCGGATAAGTTACGGTCGGATAATATTTGCTTCCTGAAGAAATATTTTTCAGGTAATAGATGTAATAGTCTCCCGGAACGGTTTGCGGCTGAAAGACGACCTCACCTTTTTCCCGGTTGATCTGAAAGCGGCATACGTTGGTGATGCGCTTTCCGGTCTTGGCATCAATGACAATCAGATCCTTGTTTTCCGGATTGAAATCTTTCCGTCGCCATTGGATGAGAGCCAGAACTGCATCTGAGGGCTGGTCAACGGAAACCACCACTCTGTGATTGCCGAGTGAATCAGCATTCCAGACTCCGGTGCCATATAATGAAGGGAGGGGTTTTTCCTGTCCCTGAATGGGAGCTGCCAGTAGCAGGCCTCCCAGTAAAAGAGGAAAAATTCGTTTCATGGTTTATTCGTATTTAGACTTTGAGTTACTCTTTTTCTTTAGCATAAATCAGTGCGTTGAGTTCTTCCGGAGTGAGCGGCTTGATCAGTTGCTGTTTTTCCAGTTCTTCCATTTCTTTCTTGAAACGGTCTCTCATTTCGGTAGTCATTTCGTAGTTGTAGTCTCCGTAATCTCCGTATGAAAGTTTCAGGATGCGGAAGAAACCGAACTTTTCAAAATAAGGATAAAGGTTCTTTCCGGCCAGTAGGGAAGCTCCCCGGATGAAGTTCAGCTGGAATGGAACCACGTTGCTGCTTCTGTCCAGATCTTTCAGTTCCGGATGTTCTTTTTCGGAGTTTCTCATTTTTTCGTATAAATCGGGATAGAAATCAGGATAGCCGTTTTGAGTGAAGTAGCATTGCAGTTTCCAGAACGGAACCAGTCTTTCAAAGACATCTGTTTCCAGATAGCTGATAGCTTTGTCCGGATTGACCTTGCAGGAAGAGATGATGGAATCGTTCATGCCTCCGGCTCTTCGGGAAGGGCTGACCGTACCGGCCTTGCTGTCTTCCAGGAAACTCTTTTCGGCATTGGCAAAAGCCGAGGAAAGTCTGTTCTTGTATCCGAAAGCCTGCGTACAATATCTGGTACAGATATTATTGCTGGTTTCACCCAATCCTCCCCATGAGAGATAGGTTTGCAGCTGATGTACGTGTCCCACTTCATGGCTGAATCCCCAGCAGGCATCTTCGTCTTTTGTCCGCATGTGAACAGGATCGGCCACACGTTTCATGGTATCGAACTTGAAGGCTACGCCATCACCGTCGCGGAACATGTAATATCCGTAGTTGACGCGGGCAAAGATTTTATTGTTTGTGATGTGATTGTATTTTTTCCAGCCAATGATTTCATGTTGCTTGGACACCAGCTGTTCGTAAACATCAATCAGTTCCTTACCCTGGCCGGGTGCATATTTTTTCAGATCCTCTACCGGGTAAGCCAGGTGTATGTTGCTTCCTGTTGCATCGAAAACCGGATAGACAGCGTTGGCAAGCATTCTGTCCCAGTCTTCGTTGGTATTTACGGATGCATCGAAATATCCGTTGACTTCTCCGGTGATGAAATGTACCTTAACCGTATTTTCTTTTTCCGGGTTGTCGAAGTAGTAATCCATATAGGCAAGTCCTGTCCATTCGGAAGTTTTCTCAATGACGTTAATCCCATTTTTGAGTTCGAATCTTTCAAAATGAAGGCTCCAGTCTTCGTCTCCCTGATTGGGAGCATACAAATCCGCTACTTTCACGCCGAGTTTGCTGCCTTCTTTCAGACCGTCGACAACGATGATGTGTTTTCCGGGCTTGAGTACGATACCTGTAATATGCTGGTAGGTGCTGTAACCGTCTCCGATATGCAACAGTTTTCCCAGTGCTTCCGGACTGTAGACCGGTTTAAAGGAGTTTACACGGAATTGAGTGTCATATTGTTTGTTATACAGGGCTGTGGCCAGATTTCTTAACTCTTCGCTTTTGCAAGACTTGATTTTTCTTTTTCCGACTTTTTTGTTCAGTGTCGTACACAGAGGATCGGCGAATAATTCCCTGGCGATTTCTTCAAGACTGACCTTGTTTTCATCCATGTTTTCATAGACAAAACATGTTTCATAGCTGTTTGTTTCTTTGGCTGATGCCTGTTCTATTGCAAGATTATTGAAAGTCATGCTAAGGCACAATAAGAAACTGATTTTTTTCATAGACTTCGGTTTATAAATTTAATAGATTTGTACATATAGTTTTTCATACCCCATTGTCTGGAAAGATCAGATACATTCCGGCGTTATGGTCGGGATAACAGTACCGGTCAGTTTTCTGTATTTTCAGACGTTTTACAAAATTAGCAAAAGTTTCTCACCCTTCTTGTTTTTTGTGAAAATTAACTATCTGGAGTACACGGCTCTTTCATTTAAAACAACCTCTATAATCCTTGTTATTCTCCGAAAAACC
>OGRM01000819.1_pt1 | contig 24041 bp, 18 predicted proteins | sample 1553491 | NCBI WGS metagenome assembly OGRM01 (sample SAMEA2580110, study PRJEB22360) | human gut metagenome | biome: human gut; feature: human-associated habitat; material: faeces | place: Denmark | collected 2008/2010
GAAGCTCGTTCATCGCTCTCCTCAAACAGTTCCCCCAGCTTACGCTGTTCCCAAGGGTCAGTGAAACCAGCGAAACGAATCTCCGGATACAGGGAACCCCCTTTAGGGAACATCTTGTCGAGCATGGATTTTTTCAGCACGCAGAGCTTGTCATACTTACGCTGATGAAGGGTGATGAGGGTGTCAAGCTCGGCCAAGCCCTTCGCAATTGCCTTCTGCTCGGCGTGATCGGCGGGCACGGCGAAGAACGATTGTGAAATCAGATTCCAATCTGCGCGAGGCATCTTAGAGCCCGAAGATACATTTGCGAGCCTTTGGAAGCTGCCTGTTTGAACCAGCCGGTACAAAAATGAACTGTCACACTCTGTAGCCCTAAGAACCCAAAAATCACCTACAGCTACACCATTGAACTGCGGATATAGCCAATTCATCAAATAAGGACGAAGCTTCCCGTATAGAACATCTCCGGCGTAAAACTTAATTCCCGTTTTGCCGCCTTTCTTGTCGCGCAAATCTTTGTTTAGTGTACCTTCGCCGGGAATGATGTCCTCGTATTCGACTTGAGGCAAATCGGAATCGCTTGACTGAATGGAAACCCTGTCGGTTAGATCAGAGAGCTTACGCTGTTCCCAAGGGTCAGTGAAACCAGCGAAACGAATCTGCGGAACTAGTGTTTTTCCATGCTGTTCGGCCATAATTATTCACCCCCGAGCAGTGCTTTGAGCTCTTCCAAGCCCGCCAGATCGCGGGCGTTACCGGTCAAATCGCCAAGCATTCCAGCCAATTCCTTCTCCGCTTCATCGATTTGGCCGCATACATCGGCATACGTGGTGGCGTACTTGTTCTTCAACGCGTTCACTTTGCCAATGAGCTCGTCGATCACGGCATTCGGCAGTTCTTCCAGCTGCTTCTGCAGCGGCGTAATCCACTTGGCTTCCAGCAACCTTCTGGCTTCGTCATCACTCAACGCCTTAATCGTGTCGCGGGTCTTCTCCTCCAACGCGTTTCGCTTGGTCTTGATACCAGATTTCAGCTTCTTCGTCTCATCGAATAGCTTCTGAGCCTGCACCAAGCCACGCTCGAAATCGGAAGCCGGATTCTTGCCGATCGCCTTGACCGCCTTCTTCAGCTCGGCGGCAACGAAGGCGTCACCGTCCTGATTGATCGCATCGCTGTTCTGCTTGTCATCCTCATCGAAACCCTCCAAAATGGTTTCAATCTCGGAATCGATGTCCTGCACACGGCGTTCATCCGCCTCGATCGCAGTCAAATCATCGTGCAGCAGCTCGCGCTGAACCAGGTCGAACGGCAGAACGCGGCCAATCCAGCCGTCCTGCACTTCCACATCCTTGCCGCCTTTTTTCTTGACGACCATGTTCGGATCCACGGCTCTTACCGCATCGAAGCCCTCGGACCCCAACACTTCCAAATCAATGGAAATGCCGCCCCATGCGTCATCAAGCTTCTGATAGGCGTCATACGGGTCAACCAGTGGGGTTCCGGCAATCATCGCATCCAGTTCCTTACCGATGGCCGTTTCCTGACCGAGCGCATCCACCTGTTCGGGATGCTCCACCAAGCGGGAGCGCAAATCGACAGGCAATCCGGAAATGGCCTGACCATACGAGGCGATGAACGCCTGTACGTCGGCATTGTTGCGCACCACGGTAGCGATGTCGTCATGGTCGCAGGCGTAGCAGACACCGTTATCACGGAACAGCTCGGCCTTCAGACTCGGCCAGGCGTTCCAATATTCCTCAAGCTGCTCGACCTCACTCTTCGGAACGCCACCGAACATCGAAGCGTACACATCCCATGTCTCCGCATTCTCAGACGAATCAACATACCGGGGAATGTTGAGGTTGTAATCATTGGCGCGAATCTCGTCAATGGACACCAAACGGCTGAATTTGGGCACCGTGCGGTTGTTCGACACCACGTCGACAATGCGTTTGATGTCAGAAGCCTGTAGCTTGTTGTTCTTGCCGTCCTTGATGAAATGTTTCGACGAGTCAACAATGAGCACCCTGTCGTCATCGCGTTTCTTGCGCAGCACCATCACGATGGTGGGGATGCCCGTACCGAAGAAAATATTCGCCGGTAGACCAATAATCGCCTGAATATGACGGTTCTCAATCAGATTCTTACGAATCTGACCTTCCTCGCCGCCGCGGAACAGCACCCCATGCGGCAGAACGATGGTCATAATGCCATCGGCACGCAGATGGTACAGGTCATGCAGCAGGAAGGCGTAGTCCGCCTTGGATTTCGGGGCTATGCCATAACTGAAGCGCGGATCGATCTCCTTATCAGTGGGATCCCAATTCTGCGAGTAGGGCGGATTGGAAACCACCGCATCCACGAACAGCGGATTGTAGGTCTCCTCCTTGTTCTCCAACGTGTCGAACCACGGCCAGTCGTCTTCCAAGGTGTCACCGTTGCGGGCGACGATGTTGTCGGGAAGAATACCGCGCATCACCAGATTCATACGCGTCAGGTTGTAGGTGTTCTCTTTGAGTTCCTGCGCATAATACATGATGGAATTCGGATTGCCATTGCGCCGAGCCACAGACTGGCCAATATGAATCAGCAAAGAGCCGGAACCGGATGTTGGATCGTAGATCTTGATCTGCTCGCGCCCCTGCAAATGCCATGCGACGATTTCGCTCATCAGCTGGGAGACCTCGGACGGTGTGTAGAATTCACCGGCCTTCTTGCCCGCATTGGCGGCAAAATTGCTGATGAGATATTCGTAAATGAAGCCAAGCACGTCATAATCCTGACGGCTATCCATCGGAATGTCCTTAATGAGATAAATCAGGTCTCGTGCGGCCTTGGACTGACTTCTCGCATCGGTGCCAAGCTTGGAAAGTCCGGTCTGCAGGGTGTCGAAAATACCGTCGAACACTCTCTTACGCGCCGGATTGATGTTGCGGGAGAACGCCGAAAGCGCATCACGCACGTTGGAAATCTCGAAATCGTTGCCCTTTTTGACCCATGTGGAGAACAGGTTGTCATAGGAGATGAAGTAGCCGCACTCATCCTGTACGCCTTCCACAATGTCCGGATTATCCTCCGTAAGCAGCAGCAGGTCATCCTCGGTGAAATCGGTGTCCTTCAAGCGCATCAGCTCGTTTTCTGAAAGGAATTTGTAGAAGATGAAGCCAAGAATGTAATCCTTGTATTCGTTCGCCTCAATCTTGGAACGCATCTTATTGGCGGACTCCCAGATTTTCGAAGCGAGCTGCTGCTTGTTCATCTATCCCTCCTCATTGCGGTGCCGGCAAAATGCGCGGCTCCACGAGCGACTGCACATCTTTCACAAGAATACCGCACCCCCGCTTGGGAACAGCGTAAGCTGGGGGAACTGTTTGAGGAGAGCGATGAACGAGCTTCTGATAGAGAGATTTTGTCTGTCAGCGTAGCTAACGGGATATATCCAGCGTCTGAGTCCGATAGGGAAACGAATCCTGGGGCGAGTCTCGCGAACTACAAAGTAGTGCATTCCGGAGATGTCGTTTACAACAGTATGCGTATGTGGCAGGGAGCTGTAGATGCAAGTCGGTACGACGGCATCGTAAGCCCCGCATACGTAGTAGCAAAGCCTAATTCCGAGGTTTATGCACGATTCTTTGCGCGCCTTCTCAGACAGCCTATGTTGCTGAAACAGTATCAACAGGTTTCACAGGGCAATTCCAAGGACACTCAAGTTTTGAAATTCGATGACTTCGCTTCAATCGAAATTTCTATGCCTGCCTCGGAAAACGAGCAACGCCAAATCGGCGCGTTCTTCGACCGTCTGGACTCGCTCATCACCCTTCATCAGCGTAAGCTCGAATTACTGCGGAATATTAAGAAATCCATGCTCGACAAGATGTTCGTATAGGGGTGTTCATGGCAACAATCACGTTATTTCACGGTTCCCCGCATGAGTCAGTGACCCCCGAGTACGGTTTGGGTAACGACAAGCATGACTACGGTCGTGGTTTTTATCTGACTAAAAGTGTCGAGCTCGCCAAGGAATGGGCCGTGTGCAGGCCGGATGAGTCCAATGGCTGGGTCCACCAGTACGAACTGGACACGAATGGGCTGAGCATCCTGGATTTTCAGGAACATAGCGTGCTTGCCTGGCTGGCCGAGCTGATGAAACATCGTGATGCCGCCGATTCCAAGCGTTATCGCGTGCTTGCCGCAAAATTCATCGCCAAATACGGCATTGCAACCAGCAGCTATGACATCATCAAAGGTTGGCGTGCGAACGCCTCGTACTTCTACATCGCCAAAGAATTCGTCCGAGACAATGTGGACGTCGATATCTTGGAGGAACTGCTGTCGCTTGGAGGTCTGGGCATCCAATATTGCATCAAAAGCGAAAAGGCATATGGGCAACTGCGCGAAGTCAACGATGGCTTGCTTTCCGTGAGCTACAGCGAATTCAACGACAAATACAATCACAGGGACGTTGAGGCGCGGCAGAACATGCGTGATCTCATCGATTCCGATGCCAATACGGTGACCAACGTGTTCAGCACGTTGCTCTAGGGGTGATGACAATGCGGGCATATCCAGAGGTCTACCGGGATGATGTGGTGGAAAGCCAAGGCAAGCTCTTCGACTACGTGGCGCAGTCGTTCCCTAACAAGAGCACGGAGGACTTCATCGCCACGTATATGACGAGCAAAACACGCAAAAGCATTGACGAGGCCAAAGCCTACGTCAATACGATGGATGCGGAAGAGCTGTGGAAGTATTTCACCGAGACCGAGCATTACCAATTGAAGGACGGCAAGGCGCTTAAAGGGTTCATGCCAGATTGGATCGGTGAATTCTACGCCTACTACCAATGGTTCTACGGTATTCCCAGTTCTGAAGTGATCACCAGGGTGCCGTTGGACTTCCTGAAGAAAGCCTATTTCGGGCTGCATGATCTCGATCTGGAACTTGCGGTGCGGAAAGTCGGCGAAGAATGACGGATATCATCTGCTTCCATAATCCCGATGAGGAGGACGGGTACCTGAGTAACTGGTATCCGTCGCACTTCGTTGTGGACGGTGTCGGGTTCTCCTCGATGGAACAGTACATGATGCATCGCAAGGCATGCTGTTTTAACGATGCCGAAACAGCCGCGCGAATCCTCGAAACCGATGACGTGGCCGAGATCAAACGCCTTGGTCGACTGGTGGCCGGTTATGACGATCACGTGTGGAACGGCGTTCGCCAAATCGAGGTCTATGAAGGATTACTCGCCAAATTCAGCCAGAACGCCGAACTTGGGGCACGGCTTGAGGTAACTGGCACCGCACTGCTGGCGGAATGCGCCGTCAAAGACCGCATCTGGGGTATCGGCCTGTCGATGCATGACCCAGCCAGGTTCAATCCGAGGCAATGGCGCGGTCGGAACCTGCTCGGATACGCTCTAATGCTCACAAGAAGGAAGCTCAGCCGTATAGATTGACGGTAATACGGCTGTTTTCCTGGTTTAATTGCCCCCGCTTGGGAACAGCGTAAGCTGGGCGATGTCGCACGTAGGGTTACCCGAAAGAATGAGAACAGAGATTCCGATCTTCCCCTTACCATTTCTGCTCAATACGGTTTGGTGGATCAGAGAACTTTTTTCAACAACCAAGTTGCAAGCAAAGACATGAGCGGATACTTCCTTCTGCATAAGGGAGAATTTGCCTACAACAAAAGCACCTCGACTGACAGCCCGTGGGGAGCGATAAAAAGGCTGGAAAAGTATGACATGGGCTGCGTTTCAACACTGTATATCTGTTTTGAGTTGCTTTCTGGAGACCCTGATTTCTTAGTCACATACTACGAGACTGATAGATGGTACAAAGCTGTTCAATTAATCGCGGCTGAGGGAGCCAGAAACCATGGATTGCTCAACATTGCTCCAGATGATTTCTTTGAAACGCAGATCTGCATTCCCAAGAGAATCGACGAGCAGCGCCAAATCGGCGCGTTCTTCGACCGTCTGGACTCGCTCATCACCCTTCATCAGCGTAAGTATTGTGGTGTTGCTTCTTGGATGTTAGGGGTTGCGCTCGTAAGATTGGGCTCAGAAAGTGACGGCGCATTCGGGGAGATGAAATATGTTCTACAGTAAAGAATCGGATTTCGAAGACGATCTGGTCGCGGTGCTGAAGCGCCATGGATGGACCGATGGCGTGCTGGAATACCCAACCGAACAGGACCTTATCAGCAATTGGGCCAACATCCTGTTCGACAACAACAAAGGCATCGATCGATTGAATGGGCAGCGCCTTACCAAAGGCGAGATGGCGCAGATCCTCGAACAAATCGAAACATTGCGCACACCATTGGCGCTGAATTCCTTCATCAACGGTAAAACCGTATCCATTAAACGTGATAATCCCAAGGATGAGGCTCATTACGGCAAGGAAATCAGCCTGAAGATCTATGATCGGCAGGAAATAGCAGCGGGGCAAAGCCGGTACCAAATCGCAAGACAGCCGATGTACCCGGCGAAAAACAAGATGCTGAACGATCGCAGGGGAGACGTTTGCCTGCTTATCAACGGCATGCCGGTCATCCATATCGAACTGAAGAAAAGCGGCATCCCCATAAGCCAGGCCACCAATCAAATCGCCAAATACGCGCATGAAGGCGTGTTCACCGGATTGTTCAGACTCGTGCAGGTCTTCGTGGCCATGAATCCGGACGATGCCGTGTACTTCGCCAATCCTAGCGAAGGCGACTTCAACAGCAACTACTTCTTCCACTGGGCCGACTTCAACAACGAGCCCATAGCGGCGAACAAACATGTTGGGCAGGACGAGTGGAAACGGTTCGCGTCGGACCTGTTGTCCATTCCCATGGCTCATCAGCTCATCGGTTTCTACACGGTTGCAGATTCCGCGGACGGATGCCTCAAAGTGCTGCGCAGCTACCAATACCAAGCGGTGAACGCCATTTCCGATCGTGTACGCACCTGCAAATGGGATGAGCCGGTGCCAAGCGGTACTCCGGGACGCCCGGGCGGCTATGTGTGGCATACCACCGGCTCGGGCAAAACCATGACCAGTTTCAAAGCGGCGCAGCTTGTCGCCGATTCGAAGGATGCCGACAAGGTTGTCTTCCTCATGGACCGTATCGAGCTGGGCACGCAGTCATTGCTCGAATACCGTTCGTTCGCCGATGATGCCGATGACGTGCAAGGCACGGAAAACACGGATGTGCTCAAGGCGAAGCTGGCAAGCATCGACCCGAAGGACACGCTTATCGTCACGTCCATTCAGAAAATGAGCAACATCAAAGCAGGCGAGGGGCATATCACCGAAGAGGAAGTGAAGAAGCTCGCCGGCAAACGCATCGTGTTCATCATCGACGAATGTCATCGTTCCACATTCGGCGAGATGCTGCAGGATATTCGCCGTTCCTTCCCGAACGCGTTGTATTTCGGTTTCACAGGTACTCCAATCCATGAGGAGAACCGTAAGAAGGGCGCGACTACGTCAATGGTGTTCGGTGATTGCCTCCACCGGTACAGCATCGCCGACGGCATCCGTGACGGCAATGTGCTCGGCTTCGACCCGTACATGGTGCTGACGTACCGAGACAGGGACGTTCGCCAGGTGGTTGCATTGGAGAAGGCGAAGGCGTCGACGATTGAGGAAGCCCAAGCGGATCCGGCGAAAGCCGAAGTGTTCTACCATTACATGGATCCGAATCAAATGCCGATGGGACCTATGGAAACGCAGGCCGGAGAACGCATCAAGGGCATTGAGGATTACCTGACTTCGGCACAGTACGCGCAGGGCACCCCGCATGAGGGCAAGGTTGTGGAGGATATCCTCGACCAATTCCCATTGCTGAGCAGGGGCAACAAATTCCATGCGATGCTGGCCACGAGTTCCATTCCCGAGGCGATCAGCTATTACCGCTTGTTCAAGGAGCGTGCGCCGCAGATGCATGTGACCGCGCTGTTCGACCCCAATGTCGATAACTCCAACGGCGCGATTCTCAAAGGGGACGCGCTTCAGGAGATCATCGGCGATTACAACGAACTGTTCGGCAAGGATTTCATCATCCCCACATGGCCGAAGATGAAGAAGGACATCACGGCGAGACTTTCCCACAAACGACCGTACCTGACCGTCGACCAGCATCGTGAGGAGCGGATTGATCTGCTGATCGTGGTCGACCAGATGCTGACGGGCTTCGATTCCAAGTGGGTCAACACGCTGTATCTCGACAAAATCATCGACTACGAGAACATTATCCAGGCGTTTAGCCGCACGAACCGACTGTTCGGCCCTGATAAGCCCTTCGGAACGATACGCTACTATCGCAAGCCGCATACCATGAAAGGGTATATCGAAGCGGCGGTGAAACTGTATTCCGGAGACAAGCCGCTTGATCTGTTTGTGCAGAAGCTGCCGGAAAACGTGCGTCTGATGGATGCGCGTTTCGAAGAGATCGCTTCCGTGTTTCGCGCCGAAGGCGTGGAGGATTTCATGAAGCTGCCGGAGTCCGTGGAAGCATGCCGGAAGTTCGCGAAGCTGTTCTCGGAACTCAATGATTTTCTTGAAGCCGCCAAAGTACAAGGATTTACATGGCAGCAGCGGGAATACTCCGTCACCCATGACGATGGTTCGGTGGAGGTTGTGCGGCCGGAACTCGATGAACGCACATATATGATTCTTGTACAGCGATACAAGGAGTTGTTTGCTGGAGATGGCGAAGGCCATAGTGAGGGTCCTGAGGCTCCATACGATCTTGATGGGCATATCACCGAAATCGACACGGGATTGATTGATACGGATTACATGAACGCCAACTTCACCAAATGGCTCAAGGCGCTTGGTGGAGGAGATCCAGACCTGTTGGCATCAGCTGAGGAGGAATTGCATAAGTCGTTCGCTTCGCTCAGCCAAGAGGAACAACGGTACGCCGAACTGTTCATGCATGATGTGGAACGTGGTGAAATCGAGTTGGAGGAAGGCAAGACGCTGCGCGACTACATTACGTATTATGCTAACAACGCCAAGAACAGCCAAGTGGAGAAGATCACCAAGGCGTTTGGCGTGGATGGAGCTTTGCTCAACGAGATGATGCGGCTTGATCTTACCGAAGCGACGCTGAATGAATTTGGTCGGTTCGACCAGTTGAAAGCGTCCATCAACAAGCCTTTGGCAAAGGCGTTTTTCAGCAAGCCGGATAGCTCTGTCACCCAATTCACTGCGAATCTTCTCGCCACCAAGTTGCTGAAAAGCTTTATCCTTGAAGGAGGATTCGATCTGGACGATCGTAAATAGCGGACGGCAGTAAAACAGGGGGAGAATCATGTCGGTTGTTGACGAAGCAAAACTGGGGTATCTGGACTTTCTTTCACGTGAGGATCGGGTACGCCACCATCGCTACGTTGAGGAAATGAAGCAGTATGACATGATGCGCTCCGGTGACATCAATGCCATTTCGGAAAGCGCGAAACTGTGGGATTCCGGACTATACGGCCATCTGTCGGACGATCCTCTGAAAAACGCGAAATACCGTTTCGTCACCACCATTACCTTGGCCACGCGTTTCGCCATTGAAGGTGGCATGGACGAGGAAGACGCATACAACGCCTCCGATCTGTACATTCAAGATCTTGACAATTGCAAGACCCCGGAAGACGTGCGCCGACTGCACACCGACATGATGACTTTCTTCACATGGGCCATGGCCGACATGCAGAAGGCGGAAACACATTCCAAAGCCGTCAACGAATGCCTGGACTACATCCACTACCATCTGCATGAGAAAATCACCGTGCCCATCCTCGCCGAGCATGTGCATCTGAATCCCACGTATCTGTCGGAGCTGTTCAAACGCGAAACGGGCACGGCCATATCGCAATACATCACCGACAAGCGTATGGAAGCGGCCGAGAACATGCTCAAATACTCGGAATACAGCTTCGACGAGATCGCCCAGATCCTCGCATACCGGTCGCAAAGCCACTTCTCGAAGGTGTTCAAAAAACATTCCGGCATGACGCCGGGGGAGTACCGCACCAAGTACGCGCAGAACGGCATCTGGCCGGAGTGATTGCGATCACGGCGTCTACCACGCCGGTTGCGGTGAACCGCCGGTGACGGCACCGCGAAATTCGGGTGTGCCAATCGTGAAATCGACGTGTCCGCGCGTGCGAAACACGCGCGAATCAGCTACGGTGGAAGCATTCAATGATGATGCGCGCCACCGGCCGAATGAACGGCGGAACAAGGAACGTGCGCGCAGGATGTGGATGAAAGCGAAGGAATAAACGAATATGGGAATGCCCCTTGATCTGTATGTGATCCGACATGGCGAGTCGGAGGCGAACGTCATCATCAGCGCCGGCGAACAGGGTGACAACTCGCTGTATACGCAGGACAATGTCACCGTGCCGGACCGTTCGTGGAGGCTCACCGCCACCGGACGCAAGCAGGCCGACTGCATCGGCCGTTGGCTCGTCGCGCAGCAGCCGCTGTTCGACCGCTACCTCGTTTCGCCGTACGTGCGTACGCGTGAGACGGCGGCCACGATGGCCCTGCCGAAAGCGAAATGGGAGGAGACTCGCGTGCTGCGCGAACGCTCCTGGGGTGAGATCAACACCATCACGAAGGACGATTTCAAAACCAACTACGCGCGCAACTGGATGTTCAAGAACACCGATCCGCTGTACTGGCGTCCGCCGGCGGGCGAGTCCATCGCCGACGTGGCCGAGAACCGCGTGCACAACCTGCTCACGTCCCTGAACCGCAAATCCGATGCGGAATCCGTGGTGATGGTCAGCCACGGCGACCTCATGCTGGCGCTCATGCTCACCTTGGAAGACCTGTCCGACGAGGAATTCATGCACCGTGCGGCCTCCGACGAATGGAAGATCACCAACTGCACGTGCTTCCACTATTCGCGCCGCGACCCCGCCACCGGACGAACGCACAAGCGGTTCCGTTGGGAGCAGACGGCGCGTCCCGTACTCGACGAGACGGATGGTCGCTGGGTGGTGAAAGTGGATGATTGGCGTGAATTCAAGCGTCCCGTGCTGTCGAACGGCGATTTGGTGGACGTGGTGCACGCCGTCGACCGTCATCTGTGACCTATCGTGTCCATAAGTATCCTGGCTGTGATGATTGCCCCCTACCTCACTTTGAAACCATACGTATCGGCGTAGTCGCTACAATGGCCTGTGATTGTGCGGCACGTGTTCGTGTTTCGTGCCGTGAGAGAGTTAGGAGACAATCGCATGTCCAATCCAATCGCGGGCCTGTTCACGTGGAAGCTCCACGGCGACGGCAAAACGCTGAAGCCCGGCGAGGTCGTCGAACCTGACGAGAGGCTGACCTGGCCGCGCACCGCGGAAATCGGCGCGCAGCACGTCATCGCCATGTTCGGCGCCACGTTCCTGGTGCCGATTCTGACCGGTTTCGACCCATCCACCACCCTGTTCTTCACGGCCATGTCGACCGCGCTGTTCCTGCTGATCAACAAGAACATGCTGCCGAGCTACCTGGGCTCGTCCTTCGGCTTCATCGCCCCGATCGCGGCCGTCGCCAGCGCCCACAAGGGCCTCGCCGTCGCATCCTTCGGCATCATGGTCACCGGCATCCTGCTGGCCCTGATCGGTGTGCTCGTCCATTACGCGGGCGCCAAGTGGATCGACATCATCATGCCGCCGGTCGTCAACGGCGCCATCGTGGCCATCATCGGCTTCAACCTGGCTCCGAGCGTGTGGAACAACTTCAAAGTCGCTCCCGACACCGCCATCGTCACCCTCGTCGCGGTGCTGCTCGTCGCAGTGCTGTTCAAGGGTCTGCTCGGCCGACTCAACATCCTCATCGGCGTGATCATCGGCTACGCGTACGCCTGCTTCCGTGGCCAGGTCGACTTCTCAGCCATCGGCAAGGCCGCATGGGTCGGTCTGCCGGAATTCCGTCTGCCGCAGGTCGACTTCACCATCCTGCCGATGTTCATCCCGGTCGTGCTCGTACTCGTTGCCGAAAACGTCGGCCACGTCAAGTCCGTCTCCCAGATGACCGGCCGCGACTATGACGACCAGATCGGCACCGCGCTGTTCGCCGACGGTCTCGGCACCACCATCGCCGGTTTCGGCGGCGGCTCCGGCACCACCACCTACGGCGAGAACATCGGCGTGATGGCCGCCACCAAGGTCTACTCGACCGCCGCATACTGGTGCGCCGCCGCGTTCGCGCTGATCCTGAGCCTGTGCCCGAAGTTCGGCGCCATCATCAACACCATCCCCGCCGGCGTGCTCGGCGGCGTGACCACCCTGCTGTACGGCATGATCGGCATGGTCGGCATCCGCATCTGGGTTGAGAACAAGGTCAACTTCGACAAGCCGGTCAACGTCATGGTGGCCGCCATCACCATGATCATCGCCGTCGGCCAGTTCGAGTTCGCCTTCAACGGCATTTCCTTCAACGGCATCGCCATCGGCACCGTCGTCATCCTCGTCGCCTACCACGGCCTGAAGGCCATCGGCAAGGCGACCGGCACCATCGCCAAGGACGATCCGGACATCCTGTAACGGATCGCATCTCACGCTGGCTAGTTCAACGCCCGTCGGCCAAAAAGGTCGGCGGGCGTTTTTCATTGCCGTTTTCGTCAATCGATTGACGTGTTGCGTCGCATACGTTTTATGATGGTATCTATAAGCGATTGCGCAATGTGGCAAAGGAGACAACATGAGCACTGCGGCAGGAAAGAAAATCGCGATTGTGACCGGTTCCGCGCTTGGCTTGGGATATGAGCTGGCACGTCAGCTGATCGGCAAAGGCTGGTTCGTGGCCGGCATCGATTTCAACACGGCCCGTCAGGAGGAACTGTCCCGCACGTTCGGCGCGGACGAATACCGCGCCTTCGTCGGCGACATCAGCGACGAGGCGTTCGTGAAGGACTCCGTCGCGGCCATCAAGGAGATCGGCCACATCGACCTGCTCATCAACAACGCGGGACAGCCGTCGTTCAAAAAGCCGGTCGACTACGAGGCCGCCGACGTGGACAAGTGCCTTAAGGGGCTCAAAGGCATGATTCTGTGGAGCGTCGAAACATTGAAGGCCGACGGCGAGCAGGACCTCAAAATCGCCAATGTCATGTCCACCGCCGCCACACGCGGCAACGCCAACGAATCCGTCTACTGCGCCACCAAGTGGGGTGAGAAGGGGTATACGACAAGCCTCAAGGCGGCCTACAAGGGAACCAGTGTGAAGGTTGTGGGCGTGTATCCGGGAGGCATCGACACCGACTTCTACCATGACAGCCACGATTACGTGTCGTTGGACAAGCAGCATTCCTTCATGAGCGCCGCGGAACTGGCCGAAGTGGTGCTGTTCAACCTCGTCAACGACGCGAATCTGACGGTTTCCGACATCCTCATCGAACGCAACTACCGGTAGCGTCGGCCACCAGTCACAGCCAAGGCAAAAGTATCGGGCATGGGCTATTGTTAACAGGTTTGCGCAACGTGCGTAATGTTTGACATGAAAGGCCATTGTGCCCGATACCGCTGTGATTGAAAATGAAGATGCCCTCGCCGCCGATTTCGATGAGGCGGGCGAGGAGGAGGAACGCCCCCAGACGTTCACCGAACTCGGCGTTCCCGGCCCGTTGGTACGCGTGCTCGCGGCCGATGGCAAGAAAACCGCTTTCCCGATCCAGGCCGACACCCTTCCCGATTCCCTGGCCGGTCGTGACATTCTCGGCCGAGGCCGTACCGGCTCCGGCAAGACCCTGGCGTTCTCGATTCCGCTGGTCGCGCGACTGGGTGAGGTCGACGCCGACGAGTACGAGAACATGAGCCAGTTCCGCCATGAGGTGGAACAGGTGCGCAAGGGGCATGCCGAGGAACGGCGCGCCGACGATTTCCTGCCGCACCCGCGCGGTCTGGTGCTCGCTCCGACCCGTGAGCTGGCCAACCAGATCAACGACGTGCTGATGCCGCTCGCGCAGATGTACGGCATGACCACCACCACCGTGTATGGCGGTGTGCGCTACGCCCGCCAGATCCGCGATCTAAGGGCCGGCGCCGATATCGTCGTCGCATGCCCGGGCCGTCTTGAGGACCTGCTCGAACAGCATGCGTTGACGCTGGAGAAGGTCGAGGTCGCCGTAATCGACGAAGCCGACGAAATGGCCGACATGGGCTTCCTGCCGCCGGTCAAGCGCCTGCTCGGCCAAGTGTCGTTCGACGCGCAGATCATGCTGTTCTCCGCCACCCTCGACCATGGCGTCGACGAGGTGGTGAACACGTTCCTCACCGATCCGAAGATCCACAGCGTCGACTCCGCCACCGCGGCCGTCGACGAAATGACCCACCACGTGTTCGAAACCACGCAGGGCGACCGTCATGAGCTGGTCCGCACCCTCGCTTCCGGCAAGGGACGCCGCATCCTGTTCACCCGCACCAAATTCCAGACCCAGAAGCTCGCCAAGGACCTGACGAAGAACGGCATTCCGGCGGCCGAGCTGCACGGCAACCTGAGCCAGAACCAGCGTGACCGCAATCTCGCAGCCTTCGAATCCGGCGACGTGAACGTCATGGTCGCCACCGATGTGGCCGCCCGCGGCATCGACGTGTCCGGCGTGGAGCTCGTGGTGCAGGTGGAGCCTCCGGAGGACCCGAAATCGTTCCTTCACCGCTCCGGACGTACCGCGCGAGCCGGCCATTCCGGTGATGTGGTGACCATCGTTCTGCCGAACCAGCGCCGCCGCACCCGCCGCATGCTGCATGAGGCCGGACTGAAGGTCAAGCCGATCGAAGTGACCCACGATTCCCCGGAAGTGTTGGAATTGGTGGGCGAGTCGGCCGAACCGCGTTTCGGTTGGACGCTTGAGCAGTCCCAGCCGGCGAGCAATCCGCGTCGCAGGCATGGCAAGGGCGGCGACGGTTTCGCGGAAAACGGTGGACGCTCCGGACGCAACCGTTCCGGCGGACGTAACAAGGACCGTGGCAAGGACAGGGGCGGCAAGCCGTTCAAGTCCGAACGCAAGGACCGCGCGAATCGCAAGGGACGTGAAGAGCGCGCCGAAGTCGCCGAACGCGAGCAGCGTTTCGAACCGAAACAGAATCGCGCCGAACGTCGCGCCGCCAAGTTCGAAGGCCGCGACAACCGCGAATACGAGGCACGCGAGCATCGTTGGGAACATCCTGAAATCCAAGAGGAGAAGCGCGAGAAGCACGAGGAGAAGCGCAACAACAAGCGTCGCGAAAAGTACGCGCGGCTGCATGAGCAGCAGCGTGCCGAAGCCGGCGAACAGCGTGGAACCGACAATCGCAAGCGGCGCTCCGACGAGCGTTCCGATCAGCGTGGCCAATCCGATAGGAAGCCCGGCAAAAAGCAGTATGCGAAAAAGCAGGGCGCGCCGACCAAGAAGCAGCGCAAGGCCGAAGCCCGTGCCGAACGCCGTTACGAGGACGATCGCCAATACCGCAGGAACCGCGACGAACGCGACGACCGCCGTCAGGGCGGCAAACGCATCCATCGCAAGGAAATCCGCGTGATTCATGACGAGCGAGGCGAGGACGCGAAGCGTTATGACCGTCGCATGGAAGCCAAGTATGGCGATTCCGGTCGTCGTGGCGGTCACGGAGAACGCCACGACAAGCATGCGGGCGAAAGGCAGGGCAAGCCGTACCGCAAGCATGCGAAGATCCGCAAGGCGCCGTTCCGCTCCCGTTGACGTACGTCAACGGTCAAGCAAAAAGCCGTTCATTCCAGCAATCGCAAGGAATGAACGGCTTTTTCTATACGGGATATCGCAGTATCAGCCGTTGACCGGCTGATACTGGTCGAGCGCGGTGAAGCAACGTTTATAGACCATCAGCATGATGATGCTGTCCGCCAGCAGCGTAAGCGCCGCGATGGTGGCGAGAATCATGAACTGGTATTTCGCCGCGTCGATGGGGTTGCCGCCGGCGATGATCTGACCGGCCATCATGCCCGGCACCGTCACGATGCCGGCGGAGGCGAGCGACGCGGTGGTGGGCAGCAATCCCAGACGGATCGACGAGACGATACTTGGACGTGCCGCCTCCCACGTGGTGGCACCCAACGCCAGCAGCGTGTCCACTTCGTCACGACGTTCCTTCATGCTTTCAAAGAACCGGCTCAACCCCACCGCCAACGCCGAAACGGTGTTGCCCAGCAGCATGCCGGTCAACGGCACCACCAATTGCGGCGCATACCACGGTTGCGGACGGATGATGAGCTCGGTGACCAACGAGATCATGATGAGCATGGTCACGACCAGACTCAGGAACACCGTTCCAGCCAAGCCCTTCGGAACACCTTTCGCACGCGAAAGAGTGATCTGCACGGCCGCGATGAGCATGAACGCCACAAGCAGCAGCACCAGCCACGGATTGTTCGAACGGATGACGTACTCCATGATGAAGCCCATCGCGCACAATTGCAGCAAAGCTCGGCATGCCGACCACAGCAACGTACGTCCCACACCCATACGCATGGTTTCGGAGATGCCGGCGGCAATGGCCACCATCACCAGCGCGGCGATGAGACCCCAGATGTCGATCGCATAGTAGTTGCCGTTCATGCGACGCTCCCTTCTACCGTGTTACCCGTCGAAGTACTACCCGTCGCAGTACCGTCCGCTTCGGCGTTGCCGGACTGCGTGAGCGTGCCATTGGCAAGACGCATGACACGTGTGGCACGGCCATCCGGCGGCCGGTGCCGGATACGAACGATCGCCATGCCGTCCGCCGCCGCTTTGGCGAGGATGCGCGCCACTTTCTCGGCGTTGTCGTCATCCAATCCGGCGTCCACTTCGTCGGCGAGCAGCACCTTCGGACGGGTCAGCAACGTGCGCGCAAGGCTCACGCGCGCCGCCTGACCGCCGGACAAGTCGTGTGGCGGACGGTTCAGATCGATGTCGGCGCAACCCATATTGTCCAAGGTTTCACGGATTCTGCCGTCCGGCAACGCGTCGGTGGGGGAGATCCTGCGTGGTCCCTGCTTCGTTCTCGCCGACTGGCGTATGGCAAGCGTGAACGGCAGACGAATCGCCTGCGCCACCGTCTCGCCCAACAGCACCGGCTTCTGCGGCAGGTACGCGACCTGCGCGCGCCACTGCTGCGGGGTGAAATCGTCGGCGGAACGGCCATCCAACCGTAAATCGCCTGACGCGCGCGGATTGAGCCGTGCGAAAGCGGTCAGCAGCGAGCTCTTGCCTGCGCCGGACGGTCCGACCAAGTCCACGATTTCGCCAGGCTCGATGGCGAAGGACAATCCGGAGAATATGGTGCGGCGTTCGCCGTCGACCATAATCGAACAGCGCACGTTCGATGCTTCGAATACGTATGTCATAGCCAAAACCATACGCCAATAGCGAACGGTTCACGGCGGTTTCAGGGTTTTCCCTGAGTTTTGAGGCGAAATCAGCCATAAGGATGACGCGTGCCCGTTATTTTGCGTACTACAACTGTCAAGTTGAAGGAAAACCTATATGTTGGGGATGGGAAATATGCGTCAGTGGCTTATGAACATAAGCCTGGTCGGAGGCTGGTTTCCGGCGGCGGCGTTCGCCGTCATCGCAGTGCTGTCCGTAACCCTGCTGGTTAGCGCGGCCGTTTCGAAACGGGACGGACGCATACTGGCTACCGTGCTGCCGATCGGCGTTGAGGCCGTGTCCGGAATGGTCGGCTATGTGGTAGCTTGGCTGCTGTCCGACGTGTTCGTGGTGTTCGACGTCGGATTGGGATCCCGTGTGATGTCTTGGGTGGCGGCTGGTTTCGCCATCGCTGGTTTCGCCATCGCGCATATCGTGTTGAGCAGGGGCATGATGCGCGTGGCCGCGGCCATCTTGACCGTATTCGCGATACTGGCCGCGGCGATCGGCATCGACCAATCGTACGGCGAATACTGCGTTTCGACCATTCCCGTGCTGCGGCGAGGCTTCCTACAGCCAAGCCGATCTGACCGGACTGGCCAAACGCAAGGACCTCATCACCGTCGCACAGTGGCGCAAACAGGCCGCCAACGGCACAATCCGCAATATTCCGGCGAACGGAACCGTCAACAAAATCGACATTCCGGCCACGAAATCGCAGTTTGAAGCACGCAAAGCCCTCGTCTACCTGCCTCCGGCGGCATTGGCCGACTCGAAACGCAAGCCGGCCCTGCCGGTCGTCCTCATGCTGAGCGGGCAGCCGGGCAGTCCGGGACGCGTCTTCCAAGCCGGCGGCATCCAAACCATGATGGACGGATATGCGAAAACCCACGACGGACTCGCCCCAATCGTCATCGCAGCCGATCAGCTTGGCGCCGATTCGCACAACACGCTATGCGTGGATTCGAAGGTGTACGGCAATGCGCTGACCTACCTGACGCAGGACGTGGTCGACTGGGTGAAAACCAACCTGCCCGCCGCACAGGATGCCAAGGATTGGGCCATCGCCGGATTCTCGCAAGGCGCCACATGTTCGCTGCAGATCGGCGTGAACCATCCCGACCTGTTTGGCACCATGATTCCCACCGACAGCGAAATCAAACCGACCAACGGCAGCCGACAGGAAATGATCGACCGGTTCTTCGACGGCGACACCACAGCCTATGAGAACCAAGTGCCGGTCAACGCCATCCGCAACCACGCGCCCACCCATCAGATGCTCATCATAGGCGCGGGGGAGAAGGACACCACCTCAATACGCAACGTCAAAACAATCGCGCCGGTCGCGGCGAAAGCCGGCATGCGCGTCGCCGCCGTCGAATCGTCCGGCAACGCACACGACTGGCACGCCGTGCAGGACGTGCTGCGTTACGGGCTCGCCGTATTCGGCCACGACACCGGACTGGATGGTGCGAACCCGAACCTATCCGACTATCCGAATCTCAAACGCATCACGATATGACGATCCTGAACACAAACCCGCAAGCCTGAGAATCCCAGAAAAGGAAAGAAATGACTCAAACGCAAACCGCACCTGCTAAACCAGCCGAGGCATCACCCGCGAAACCACTGTTCGGCTTCCGCGCGCTGCTCGCCGATCTGGCCGGATGGATCAGACGACACCTGCTCACCGTCTGCCTCGTGCTGTTCGTCATCCTCATCAACGTGGGCACGCAGATCGTGTGCGCGCTCATACGTCAGCCGTTCCCGCCGAGCCTGGCCAAAGTAAGTTTCGAAGCGCTCGCACGCGGCCGCTGGTACACCGCGCCGATATCCATGCTGTACGTGCCGAATCTGGGCCGTCTGCTCATCGACGTTCCGCTCATGCTGGTTGCGTTCGGCCTGGCCGAATCGGTGATCGGCAAAATCAAAACCGCATGGGTGTCCGTCATCACCACACTGGGTGGCGTGGCCTTGGGCATGGGACTGTGCTCCCTATCCGACGGGCGCAGCCCCCAATGGCATGCGATCTCGCATGATGGCGCCATCCTTGGTCCGCTGATTCTCGTCGCCGGCACCCTTATGTGCGCCAGCGCGTTCACAACCATGCTGTGGCGCCGCCGTATCCGCGTGATCGGCTATGCGGTCGTGCTCATCATGTTCCTCTACCGAGGCGAGGTGAGCGACTACTGCCTGCTTGTCACTTCGGTGATTGGCCACGTGCTCGGCTATCTGATGGCCTCCCGCACACATGGCGACGAATACCGGCATGGCGCCATCTACGAAATGCGTCGGCTTATCGGCATCGTCGCGGGCGTGCAGGCCATCGGCTCGCTCGTCGTCGTCTCGTCACGCCAATCGTTCGGCCTGCTGTCCATGTTCGGACTGTTGACCGGCTCCACCGACTTCGACACCGGACGTGTGGTCGACTGCCTCAGCGGCGCCTCGCATACGGACTGCTTCACGCAATACCGCATGATGCGTTTCACCATGCCCGGCAACTGGCTGGTATCCATCACGCCGACGCTGATGCTGCTGCTCATCGCCTGGGGTCTGTATCGAGGCCGTCATCTCGCAGCCGCGCTCAGCATCGTGTTCAACGCATGCACCATTGCGCTATCGACGGTGTTCTATGTGGCTATTCCGCTGTCCTACGTGGACGGCTCCGACGCCGGTGCATACATGGATGCGATATCCGCATTGCAACGGCACGGCGCATTCCACGCGATGCTGGCCACGATGGCGTTGCCGCTGCTGTGCATCGTCATCATCATCCTGTTCCGCGCATGTTTCACCATTCGCACGAAAAGCGAGACCGTGCTGCGCGGTATCGCCATCACGTTCGCCGCATTCGTATTACTGGGATTGCTGTACGTCGGCTACGGCCTGTCCATGCCGTCCGGCTTCAACGAAACGCCGCTGCTGGTCGATCTGATCGCAGACTACGTGCAGCGTTTGCTGCCGATTGGCCTGCTAAGTGGCGTGGAACCGGCGTTCGTGCCGGTCGGACTGCTTTCCGAAATCGTCTACCAGTGCGTCGGACCGATGTTTTGGCTGGTCGCGCTGTGCTGCACATGGGATGGCCTGCGTGACCGTTCCATGATCAACGACGCGTACCGCCACCGCGTGGACGAGATCATCGGACTCGGCGGCGAATCCATGTCGTTCATGGCCACTTGGAAAGGCAACGATTACTGGTTCTCCGCCACCGGCCGTTCCGCCATCGCCTACCGCGTGTTGTATGGCATCGCGTTGACCGTCACCGGACCTTTCGGCGACCCCGACGAGTATGAGGACGATCTGCATGCGTTCGCCGGCTTCTGCACCCAACGTTCCCTGACGCCGGTGTTCTACAGCGTGCACGCCGAACAACGTGACGCGTTGGTCTCCGCCGGTTGGAACGCGCTCGACGTCGGCACCGAAATGGTGATCGACCCGGCCGCATGGCAGACGCGCGGCAAGAAATGGCAGGACGTACGCACCGCCATCAACAAAGCCAAGCGCGACGGCATCACCGACGTGCTCGCCACATTCAAGGAATCGCCGTTCTCCGTGCAGACGCAGATCCGTGAGATCTCCACGCAATGGGCCGGCGAGAAGGCCCTGCCTGAAATGGGCTTCACCCTGGGTGGTGTGGACGAGCTGGTCGATCCACGCGTCAAACTGCTGTACGCGGTGGACACGGACGGTAAGGTGCTGGGCGTCACCAGCTGGCTGCCGACCTATGAGAACGGCAAAGTGGTCGGATGGACGCTCGACTTCATGCGTCACCGTACCGACAGCGTCAACGGCATCATGGAATTCCTCATCGCCCGCATGGCCGAACGGCTGCGCGACGAAGGCGAAGTGCGATTCATGAGCCTGTCCGCGGCGCCACTTGCCGGCATGAGCGGCGAAGGCCACGAACAGGGGGAGAGCGCCGTACTCGACCACGTGCTGCAGATGGTGGCCGACATCATGGAACCGGCTTACGGATTCCACTCCCTGTTCCGCTTCAAACTCAAGTTCCATCCGGATGAAGCCAAAGTGTACATCTGCTATCCGGATCCGGCGAAACTGCCGCAGATCTCGCTTGCCGTCGCGCAGGCCTACGTGCCGTCGCTCACCCCAGCCGAAGCCATGCGATTCGTACGCACCATCGTGCCTACGAAAACGAACTGAAACCATGCGACCGGTTGACGGCCCGTCATCCCTGAGATGGGCCGTCGCTTTGGGTGCGCTCGGGGCTACACTGGGGAAGGTTCATAAAAAGTACTACGTTTCTCCATGAAAGGGAACAGTATGTCAGCTGAAGCAAACGTCGGCGTCGTCGGTCTGGCTGCCATGGGCGGCAGCCTCGCACGCAATCTCGCTCACCACGGCAACAAGGTGGCCGTGTTCAACCGCACCTACGCCCGTACCGAAAAGCTCATGAACGAGCATGGCACCGAAGGCAACTTCGTGCCGGCCGAAACGCTCGAGGAATTCGCCGCGTCCCTGAAGCGTCCGCGTACCGCCATCATCATGGTCAAGGCCGGTGAGCCGACCGACGCCATGATCAACGCGCTCGCCGACCTGATGGAGCCGGGTGACATCATCGTCGACGCCGGCAACGCCTACTTCCCGGACACCATCCGCCGCGAAAAGGAAATCAGCGCCCGCGGCCTGCACTTCGTCGGCTGCGGCGTGTCCGGTGGCGAGGAAGGCGCCCTGCTTGGTCCGTCCATGATGCCGGGTGGTTCCGAGGAATCCTGGAAGACCCTCAAGCCGATCTTCGAATCCATCGCGGCCAAGGCCGAAGGCGAACCGTGCGTCACCCACATCGGACTCAACGGTGCCGGCCACTTCGTCAAGATGGTGCACAACGGCATCGAATACTCCGACATGCAGCTCATCGCCGAAAGCTACGACCTCATGCGCCGCGGCCTGGGCATGACCCCGGCCGAGATCGGCGACGTGTTCGAGGAGTGGAACAAGACCGAACTCGACTCCTACCTCATTGAAATCACCGCCGAAGTGCTGCACCAGGTCGACAAGAAGACCGGCAAGCCGCTCGTCGACCTCATCGTCGACCACGCCGGCATGAAGGGCACCGGCACCTGGACCGTGCAGACCGCGCTGTCCCTCGCCGTGCCGGTCACCGGCATCGCCGAAGCCGTGTTCGCCCGCGGCCTGTCCTCCGAAGCCGACCTGCGTGAGGAAGCCCAGAAGCAGGGCTTCGCCGGCCCCGACGGCAAGCTCAACCTGAACGACGACGAGAAGAAGGCCTTCATCGAAGACATCCGTCAGGCCCTCTACGCTTCCAAGATCGTCGCCTACGCACAGGGCTTCAACGAGATCACCACCGCCGCCAAGGAATACGGCTGGGACATCGACCTCGCCGCCGTGGCACGCATCTGGCGTGGCGGCTGCATCATCCGCGCGAAGTTCCTCAACCGCATTTCCGAAGCGTTCGAATCCGGCGAGGCCAACGTGTCACTGCTGTTCGCCCCGTACTTCAAGAACGCCATCGAAAACGCCGAGAAGTCCTGGCGTAACGTGGTGGCCCAAGCCGCCGTCAACGGTCTGCCGACCCCGGCGTTCGCATCCTCGCTGTCCTACTTCGACGGCCTGCGTTCCAAGCGTCTGCCGGCCGCCCTTATCCAGGGCCAGCGTGACTACTTCGGCGCCCACACCTACCAGCGTGTGGACCAGCCGGGCGCGTTCCACACCCTGTGGGCCGAACCGGGCCGTGAGGAAATCGAAGCCTGATCTTTTCCTTGCCTCTGTGTCAGGGCGGATATGCCAGAGGTCTTGCGATGTGTTCCATTGCAAGACCTCTGGCATATGCATATTACTGAGCTGCGATATTGCCGTACCGTTGCATTGACGGAGCATAGTGTCGCTCCGTAAGCAGAACGAATGGTACTTGTGGTTGTGATGCATCCCATTTGCGTTTCTAGGGGAGTCTAATGCCATCGTCTAACCTCCTTCCGAGAGGTTTTCGGAAGCTATGGGGCGAAATAGGCGGCGGATTGGGATTCCGTAGGTGGTTTTTGCGTTCCATAGGTGGTTGGTCTTGGGAGCCTGCTGCGGAAAAGGCCGGAAACCGGCCTTTTCCATGACCCCGATACTTGGGGCAACCGCCTACGGAAACGCGAAACCGCCTACGAAGCTGCAGTCCAGCGGGAACCTGCGTCAAAACGACACTCAACAATCAATCAACACTCAAAAAAAGGGGTGTCTCACGGCATGAGTCGCGGGACACCCCTGTTACCTGTTACCTGTTTCGGATGAACCTCACAACTTGGAAGCGGCACCCTCGTCAATGAGCCAGAGCAGTTCCTCGCCATCGGCGTAGGAGCTTGGGGCATGCGGGTTGTTGCGCTGGGCGAAGGCGGCCTTGACCGCGCCGGCCTTACGCTCTTCGGAGGTGAACACCCACGTATGCTTCGACCGGGCGATCATCGGCACGGTCAATGTCAGGCGCAGCGGCGGCGGTTTCGGCGAATCACGCACGCCGGCCACCAGCACATGCGGATCGTCGATTTCGACTTCGCCGTGGTCGGGGAACAGGGACGCGAAATGCGCGTCCGGCCCCATGCCGAACATCGCGATATCCAATGCCGGATTCTCGCCCAACTGCTCGATGAGCTCGCGCTGGTACTCCGCGGCGGCCTCGGCCAGCACCGCATCGGTCTGTTCGGGGGAGGCGGCGATCTCTT
>OGRM01000826.1_pt1 | contig 23904 bp, 17 predicted proteins | sample 1553491 | NCBI WGS metagenome assembly OGRM01 (sample SAMEA2580110, study PRJEB22360) | human gut metagenome | biome: human gut; feature: human-associated habitat; material: faeces | place: Denmark | collected 2008/2010
CGTCGTCGCTTCTCGTTTCCCGGGCTCGGGGCCCCCCGCCTCGTCATCTTGCTGGACCAGCGCGGCGTGTCCGTGGGCACAGGATCTGCCTGCGCGGCGAGCAAGATGCGCATCTCGCACGTGCTCACGGCGATAGGCGTCGACGAGGCCACGGCGGCGGGAAGCCTGCGCATCACGCTCGGGCGCCCGACCACGCAAGAGCAGGTCGAGGCAGCAGCACGCATCATCATCGACGTCGTCAACGCCGAGCGCCAGCGCCTCGGCATCAGATAAGGAGCAGCAAGGCACATGGGCAAGAAGGTTTTCGTCGGCATGAGCGGCGGCGTCGATTCGTCGCTTTCCGCCGCGCTTCTCGTGGAGCGGGGATACGACGTCAAGGGCATCTACATGCGCAACTGGTCGCAGGACCTGCCCGGCTTCAAGTGCCCCTGGGCAGAAGACCTGGCCGACGCGGAGCGCGTCGCCGTCATGCTCGGCATCGACCTCGAGGTGTGGGACTACGAGGAGCAGTACAAGAGCGACGTCGTCGACTACCTCGTGAGCAGCTACCAGCGCGGCTGCACGCCCAACCCCGACGTGATGTGCAACGAGAAGATCAAGTTTGGCGTCTTTGCCGAGAGGGCGTTCGCGGAAGGCGCCGACTTCATCGCGACCGGGCATTACGCGCGCGTGCGCTGCGAAGACGGCAAGCCGGCACACCTGCTGCGCGCCGCCGACGAGCACAAGGACCAGACCTACTTCCTGTGGCGCGTGCCCGGCAGCGTGCTCTCGCGCGTGATCTTTCCCATTGGGGATATCGCCAACAAGGAGGTCGTGCGTGAGATGGCCGCAGCGCGCGGGCTCGAGGTGGCCGAGAAGCCGGATTCCGATGGCATCTGCTTTATCGGCCCCATCGGCATCCAGCAGTTTTTGCTCAGCCAGCTCGAGCGCAAGCCGGGCGACATCGTCGAATACGAGACGGGCGACGTGCTCGGCCGACACGACGGCGCGTTCCTCTTCACGGTCGGGCAGCGCAAGGGCCTCGACCTGGGCGGCGGCCCGGCGCGCTACGTGGTGAAGACCGATACGGCAAACAACGTCGTCTACGTTTCCGCCGACAAGAACTGTCCCGCCCTGTGGACGCGCGAGATAGTCTTGGAGGACTGCAAATGGGTCTCGGGCGCGGCACCCGCGGCGGACGGATACCTGATTCGCAGCCGCCACACCCGCAAGCTGGAAGAAGCGCGCATCGAGGTCGACCCACGCGACGCATCAAAGGCGCGTGTCTGCTTCGACGAGCCCGTGCGCACCGTGGCCCCCGGTCAAGCAGTCTCTGTCTACGACGGCCTCGAGTGCCTGGGCGGCGGCATCGTCTCGAACAACCTGTGACGCGAAAACGCGAACGGCATTCAGGAGCACGGGCTTCCTGGCTCCAAGACGCACCCGAAGACTATGGAACACTCGACCGCAGCGTTCATCTCACATGGACAGACATCCCAGATGGCGCCCCGACCGGTTTCGCCTTCGTGGAAGCGCCCTCGGTGCTGTAGATCGCCCCGTCCCACGATCTTTGCGTTCGTAAAAAATACGCATGTGCACGCTGCAATCAAAACGATTCCTGCAGCGTGCAACATCCGCATACGGGTATCATGGACACGCTATTTCAGGCAGTAGATTCGAGGATGAAAGTAATGAGCGACGCAGCTGGCAACTTGGGGAAACTACGAAAAAAAGCGAGCAGGGGCGATGCCGGAGCCATGCTCGAGTTGGGGCTTCGCTACCTCGCTGGCAATGGCACCGAGCAAAATGCCGAAATTGCGGCGCAGTGGTTCCGCAATGCCGCAGAAGCAGGAAACGTCAAGGCGCAAAGACAACTCGCCGTCTGCTGCAAACAGGGGATCGGGTTTCCCGCCGACATCATCGCCTACGAGATATGGATGGAAAAAGCTGCCTCTGCCGGAGACGTCGAAGCACAGCTGGAGCTCGGAAAGCACTATGAACAGAGCAATCACGAAGAGAGCACTGCATGGTATTCCAAGGCGGCTCAGCAAGGTGATGCTGAAGGGCAGTTTCAGCTAGGCCTCTCATACGCCTTGGGATTTGGCATCGAACAAGACTACTCGCAAGCGAACAAATGGCTTGCACGAGCCGCAAAGCAGGGCTCCGCTTGTGCTCAGTACAGGCTGGGATTTCACTATGACGCGGGCCTGGGAGTCGAACAAGACCCTGTCAAAGCAGTCGAATGGTATCTGCTTGCCGCGCAACAAGGCCAACCAGAAGCCGAAAACAAACTGGGAAATTGCTATCGCGACGGTTATGGAGTGGAGCCAAGCCTCGTCGAGGCGGTCAATTGGTATCTTAAGGCCATAGCAGACGGCAATAAGTACGCGAAGAACAACCTCGCCTTTTGCTATATCGAGATGACCGGTGAGGAGACGTGCATCGTCGAAGGATTCCACTTGATGAAAGAAGCCGCAGAAGAGGGCTGTGACTTGGCGCAGTACAACCTTGGGTGGTACTACGAGAACGGACTTGCGGCTGCGGGAGTATCCCCCGATCTGCCAAGGGCACGCGAATACTACGGTCTCGCAGCCGAACAAGGATACGACCCCGCGAAACAAGCCGTCGACAGGATTGACCATCCAAGCCCGTTGGACCAGCTTGAGGGCCTGGTCGGCCTCGAGGGCGTCAAAAGGGAAGTAGCCAAGCTCACGAACCTCATGCAGATAAACGCAGACCGCGCAGCCCAGGGGCTGCCAACCGGAAAGACGACGCTCCACCTCGTCTTCGCCGGCAACCCCGGCACGGGCAAGACGACCGTCGCGCGGCTCGTGGGCGCGATCTTCCACGAGATCGGGGCGCTTTCCAAGGGGCACGTTGTCGAGGTGAGCAGAAGCGACCTCGTGGGACAGCACATCGGCCACACGGCCCCCAAGACACATGAGAAGGTCATGGAGGCCCTGGGCGGCGTGCTGTTCATCGACGAGGCGTACACGCTTTCCAAGCGGGGCGACGGCAAGGACTTCGGGCAGGAGGCGATCGACCAGCTCCTGAAGGACATGGAGGATCACCGAGACGACCTGTGCGTCATCGTCGCGGGCTACACGGATCTCATGCAAGAGTTCATCTCGTCCAACCCCGGGCTGGAGTCGCGCTTCTCCAAGACGATCGTCTTCGAGGACTACGATGCGCTCGAGCTGGGCGAGATCTTTGAGAAGATGTGCAAGAGCAGCGATTTCAGGCTAGCAGACGACGCCCGGTCCCGCGAGAGGGCCTACTTCGACCAGCTCGTCGCGAACAAGGACGGGAACTTCGGCAACGCACGCGACGTACGCAACTTCTTCGAGAAGGTCGTGGCCGCGCAGGCGACGAGACTGGATCTGGGGGCAGAGCTCACCATGTTGCCAACGGATGCACTCGTCACCATCGAGGCTGAAGACATCGCCCGCGCAGCAGCGGTGCAGCGCTAACGCAACGTCCGGGCACGCGCTTGATGCCGCATCCTTTCTCAGCGCGAAGTCGCACTCAGCTTGCCGATGCGCCCGGCGCGGTAGAGGGGGCGATCCGCCCCGGATACTTCTCGCGCCTGTAGAGCTTCGCCATAGCCTCCTCTGTATCAGGACAGCCCTATTCTAGAAGTTAAAGGGGGCAGCTTTACATGAAACGTCATGAAACTGCCCCGTTAACAAGCTAATCTCCCTCAGTAATACTTTCGAATGGCATCGGCGACCCACGCCTTCTTGCGTTCCTCTTCTGCCATCTCCTCCCAGGATCTGATCTCGCTGTTGATTGTGCCGAAGGTAACGATCATCAGCAAAGCCGTGACGATGGTTCCCACGACGGCTGCCCCGATCGTGATCTTCTTGATGGCGTCGAGCACGCGAACATAGGTGACCGCCCCATTGACGGTAGTGGCGCGGTACTTCTCCAAGCAAGCGACCACCTTCGCCAAGTCGCGTTCGTCGCGCATGCTCTTAGGCAGCTCGTCGACATGTTTCCCCGCCTTCATCTCAAAGACCAGCTTGTCGTTCGAACGGCACTTCCCGATCATCGCCTTGTTGAACAAGCGGAAGAACACGCCGGTAAGGACGAAGTCGAGCAATGCAAGCAGGAGCCCCAGGGCAACACCGGTACCAGTCGAGGAGTCGAGGAACGTGTGCGAGATGCGATTGGTGATAGTGACCAGCACGAACAGGACCACATACGAGAGGAACAGACTGTAGAAGACGTGCCATTTGAAGCCGCCTTTGGACTTTCCGGGCGTGCGCGCATCGAGCACCTCTTCGGGAACAGGCCGTCTCGTCACGGTAAGGAGCAGCTTCAAGAGCACAAGCGACAACAACGGCGAGCAGATAAGGCGCAACGCCCCGCCGCCCAAAAACACGATGTCGAAGTTGTACACAATTGTTGAATGGGTATTTCCCACCTCGGTGTTCAGCCAGAGATTGACGGTGTTCTCGATACTCTCAAAAGGCTCTTCAAGCAAGAAAAAGATCACAGCCGCGATGACAATCCAGAGTATCGTCTTGTGCCTGAGTATCTCAGACCAACGCCACGAAGTGTTCTTGGATCGAGGGGGCATATCGGATCGCGAAGAATTGCAGTTCTCGCGAGCCGTACGGTTCCAATCGGGCGAGATGTCGTCTTGCGTCTCACGGGTCACATGGCTCCGCGCATCTCCAGATGCCCGGTTATCAAGCTGCTCGCCGTTTTGCGTTTGCGGAGTGTCTACAGACTGGTCATCGCGCCGCTGCGCCCGCCTCTGCTCCCGCACATCGGCCTTCTTCGCATGAGGTGTCTGTTCTTCCTGCTGCACCCCAGTGGGTGTTCCGCATTCGGGGCAGAATTTTTCGTCCGCGCTGAGCTTTGCAGCGCATTTCTGACAATAACGGGTCATCTTCGTTCTCTCCCTTTTTACAAATTGGCGACGGCATTCGTTTTCAACACAGAGCCTCGCGCATGCCGTTTATCCAGCAAGACGGCTACTTCTGCTCATTTTGCTGGAAATAGAACGCGTGCGCCTCGATCTCGTCAAACGTGTAGGGAAACTGCTGCACGAGATCGGTGGCAGCAAGCTTTCTGATCGCATCTTTGAACCCCATCTGCCCCGATGCGAGCCCCTGACGCACGTGCTCGCGAATGTACCAGTACCGTGATCCCGCGGCATCAAGCTTTTCGCGATAGGTCTTGTCGCCAATGGCCTGCTTGCCTTTTTTAAGCCCCTTTACGATAAGGCTTCCAATCCCCCAGAAGGCAAAAACCCAGAACAGCCCTATCCCCCACTGAAACAGAGAGTTGAGGGATGCCTCCGTCGAAATTCCCAGCCCGATAAACGCGAGAACGAGAGAGCCCGCGAGCCCTGCGACAATCACCTTGCGCTGCCATGAGCTGCCCGCTGCTTCCGCCGCAGCCGAAGCAGCATCGGGGAAGGGATACGGGATCTCCGGAAGGCTTTTGTGGACAAGCAGATTGTCAAGATCGTCGAAGACGACGGGGTCGAAGTGCTCCGCACGGTACTCCGCGAACTTCTTTGCATCGATTCCGCTCAGCACGCTCGCGCCGACGTGGACTGCCCCAACCGTGGCCAGACTGCCCAGCGTGGCACCTGCCCCAATCTCGAAAGCATCTGAAAACCAGCCCATGTGAAGCCCTTCCTCTCCGATGTCGTCATGTCTGCGGACTATACCCCTCTGCATCAAATTGATTCGTAATATTTACAAATATTCATTACCGTAGTTAGGTATCCTCGAAATGTGGAACGGGAAGGCTTCATTCCTAGACCCACGGTTACACCACTACCGCCAAAGGAGGGTAGCACAGCACATGAAACTCACCCCTCGAAAAGTCGACGCGTATGACATGCGCCGCGAAAAATTCCAGTCTCGCATCGCCGCTCTGTCGCGTGCGCTGAGCGGAGCCGACACGCCGCTCTTCCAATTGCAGAAAATGGAGGGCACGCCAAGCAAAGACAGCATCGCGTTGCTGATGAACGACGTCATCAACGTGTACGGCGTACTCGACCGAACAAGATGGTTCTTGTCTGCAGAGGCGCAATTCGACGAGCCGGTCGATGAGAAAGAGCTTCTGCAGGACCTCATCGACGGGCCCTACTGCTACACGGATGCAGACCGATCGGCATTTCAGCATGCCATCGATACCGGGAGCTTTCCCATCGAACTCGGCAGTATTGAGAAAGACGGCGTCGGCGCGCTGCTGGAGTGCCTTTTCTTTGCCGAGCTCAACAACCCGTTTTCGATAGGCACTGTCGGCCGGGTCTGCGACTTGCTCGATGCGATGCCATCGAAGATTCATTACGCACGAGAAGAAATTCTCAGCAGTTGGATTTTGGCGGAGCAGCTCGGCAAGGGGTTCCACACAGGAGAGATGCCACTCGAGATGCTCACGCTGTATAACGTGCAGACGCCTCGTCTTCGGAGCCTCGACTGCCTGTCAGCACTCGGAGAGCTCTACGAGCTGCTGTCGGGACGCTCCTTGGCCTCGCTCGTCGAACCGGCTGAGAGAGAAAACCGTCTCGCCATGATGCGGCAAGCGCCCCTCGACAGCTATCTGGATATAGCGGGTTGCCCGGCAAAGCGTATTGAAACTGCCTACAGCGCAGGACTAATCACTGCCCGGCTGTATAGCGAACACCTCGCAATCGAGCGGGCGGCGCAGATGCAGGCTCCGGAAGGCGCGAACACCGAGCGCGATGCTGAGGAATGGCATTTTGTCGAGGAAGAACGCGCCGGACAGAGAAAGGCCACGGGCTCCTTCGTCGAAGGCTTTTCGGGACACGACAAGTACTGCCGCAGCTTCGAGGTCTTTTCGGCGAGCATCCTAAGCGGTGAGGTCACCATCGACGCTCAGAGGCTGATGGACTCGATAAGACTCGTGCTCGACGACCATGGAATCAGCCATTACGAGGACGATTCGATATTCTTCCCCGTATATCTGCTCGTCGCCCAGGCGCAAGCGCGCATCACGCGCTAAGAAGAAGGGGGCGTCTCTATGTCGTTGCCATCAGAAGAGGACCTCTGGTCGCGCATCATGCACGACTTGCACGCGGATTTCTGGCCGAAGACGAAGACGGGGGTTCAAGGCGAAGGCTCCATACTGTTCGAGTACTTCCTCGACGAAAGCTGGCATCACTTCCGCGTGCAGTCGAAGCGCCTTTTGCTTCTCGGCAAGAAAAATGCGCTCGTCGCCCTGATTATCGACACATTGCTACGTGATGATAAAGCAGGGCAACTCTCTAAATACAAGTGCCTGCCGCTTCTACTTGCAGAAATCGCCGATGCAAAACCCGAATCGTTCGAGCGCATCTCGTCCAAGAAGCAACGCCTCCTGCTTGCCGAAGCGAGCGAGGACATCGGCCGCACGGCGAGCAGCCTCAGCGACCAGCTCGTATCCGACCTCTTGGCAGAGATGCTCGCCAAGTACTCCGCCGGCACAAAAAGCGCGCGCACAATCGAGTGGTTCGAGGACCTGCTCCTTGGCAATGCAAACGAAGGCAGTAACGAGCGTGACATGGACGCGGCGATGAAAGCGCTGGCAATCCGTGCCGAGAGCATCACAGAGCAGTGCAGTCGTGCCCAACAAGACGGCATGCCCGAAGATGCGGCAGTCGAACTGAGGATAGCGCTCGAAGCTTCGCCCCAGACAATGCTGCCAGAATTGAAACGCGCGGTGTTCCCGCAGGTCAGCATTCAAGCGAAACGTTGGCTCGAAAACTCCGGCTTTGGCGGGTCAACTCCGACACCGCAGAGCACCGTAATAAAATCACAGAACATCGACTTGAAGCTTGTCGAGTTGTGGAGCAGGCGTTTTTCTCCGTTGGGGGAAGGCGACAGAGCCGGCACCGACCTCGAGGCCGTCGGCAAAGACATCAAGCAGATGATAAGCGTCGTGAAGCGGGATCGAAACAACGCGCGCATCACAGGAGACGATGTCCTGATCCCCCTCCTCGTCGACGGGGAATCCGGTATTGGCCTCTACCTTTTTGGCGAGGGCTGGTTCAGGGGACACGAGAACTCGCTGAGCGAGAGGGAACGAGCGACACTCGCCGAGAACAGGTGTATTCCGGCGCTGCTCGTCGAAACAGGCGCGGCAAGAAGGTTCGAGGCCTTCACAGAGCTCACCAGCCCCGAGACCGGAAGCGCCGCCCCGAAGAGACGGCGTCACGACATCGAGCGAATCGTCAGGGAAAGCTGCGATCTGCTCACGAACGTATGGAATGGCGATGGCATCGCGGAGACCCTCGCCTGGTACCGGAACGCCCAGATGAGCGCAGCGGGCGAACGGAAATCCTTCTCGCTCGATAACTATGCGGCACCAGACGGGACGCCCCAGAGGTACCTGCGCTTCTTCGAACGCTAGGCGCGAGACGAGGGGCCGTGGGTATCGTGCCACTTCGGCACGAAGAGACACTCCGGCCTGCCCCTCCGTACCAAACAAAAGGGACAGGCCGGGTGAAAGCTAGTCGCCCAGGAAGACGGCCTTGATGCGCTGCCAGACGTTGCGCTGGCCCACGGGCGGGAGCTTGGAATCCTTGCGCTCGTCTTGCTGCACGGGCTCTTTCTTCTCGTAGATGCTCACGTCTTGGAGCAGGTGCTCGATGCACCAGTTATGCAGGCAGAACGGCGCCTCGGGAATGTCGAGCTCGCCGGCGTCCCACCCCTCGCGCACGAACGTGTACGTTCCATCGGGCTGGATGCTGCGCGCCTTCGTGTTGTCCTGGAAGATCTTGTCCAGGTACGCGTTGATCCACGACTTGATGTCCTTATCGTAGATGGGGCACGCGACCTCGACGCGGTGCACGAGATTGCGCGTCATGAGGTCCGCAGACGAGATGTACATATCCATATCGCCGTCGGTGCCAAAGCAGTAGATGCGACTGTGCTCCAGGAACTGCCCGACGATGCTGCGCACGTGGATATTCTCGGTACGCTTGGGCACCCCGGGCAGCAGGCAGCAGATGCCGCGGATGTTCATGCGAATCTGCACGCCGGCATTCGATGCCTCCGAGAGGCGGTCCATGATGTCGCGCTCGGTGACGGAGTTGGCCTTGATGGTGATTCTGCCGGCGGGACCCTTGGCGATTTCGCGGTCGATGAGCGCGAGCAGCGTCTGCTTCATGTTGGCCGGCGCGACGAGCAGTCCCGTGTAGGCGCCGTTCAGGTTGCCGATCAGCATGTTCTGGAAGAACGAGACCGCGTCTTTGCCGATGGTCTCGTTGGCCGTGAACAGGCACAGGTCGGTGTACAGGCGCGCCGTCTTCTCGTTGTAGTTGCCCGTGCCGATCTGGGTGTAGTTCGTCGTCTTTCCGTCGACTTGCTTGGTAATCAGGCAGATTTTGGAATGGCACTTGAAGTTCTCGAGTCCGTAGACGATCGTGCAGCCGGACTCCTCCAGGCGCTCGGACCACTCGATGTTGTTGGCCTCGTCAAAGCGGGCACGCAGCTCCATCAAGACCGTGACCTCTTTGCCGTTCTCGGCTGCCTCGATGAGGCGCTGCGCCACGCGCGACTCGGACGCCAGGCGGTAGATGGTGATCTTGATGGACGTGACGGCAGGGTCGTGTGCCGCCTCCTGCAGCACCGCCAAAAAGGCGTCCATCGAGTCGTACGGGTAGAACAGCACGCGGTCGCGCTCGGCGATCTGGTCGAGCAGGCTGCGCTCGTAGTCGAACACCTTGGACTGGCGCGGGGTGAACGGCGGGTAGCACAGCTGCGCCTTGAGCGCGGGGTCGAGGCTGCGTTCCATGCCGAACACGCCTTGGATGGCGATGGGCGCAGAGTAGGTCAGAATCTGGTTCTTGTTGAGTTCGAGGCGCTCAAGCAGCACACCGCGCACTTCTTTGTCGAGCTCACCGTGCACCTCGAGGCACACCGGGTTCAGGCGGTTGCGCTTCTTGAGGAGCTTGGAGACGTGCATGCGGTAATCGCTCTCGTCATCGTCGAACTTTTCCTCGTCAAAGCTGATGTCGGCGTTGCGCCTGACGCTCAGCACGACGGGAGACGACACCTTGTAGATGTCGAAGAGCTTGCCCAGATTGTGGATGATGATGTCTGCCGTGCGCACGAAATGGCCGGGATGGTCGGGGTCGGCAATAACCTCGGGGGCCTTCTCGGGCAGTGGAACGATGCCCATGAGCGTCTCGCCGTTTTCGTCGGTGAGCTTCATCGCGATGTAGAGCGCCTTGTTCTGCAGATGAGGGAAGGGATGGCGTGCGTCGATGACCTGCGGCGAAAGGACGGGGAGCAAGAACTCGCGGTAGTAGTCGCGCGCGAACTTGCGTTCCTTTTTCGAGAGCTGCTCGAGGTCGAGCTCCGCGATGTCGTACGCCTCGAGCTCTTCTTGCACCTTCTTGTAGACCTTGTCGCGCAGCTGGATGAGCTCGCGCGCAGAGGCGAGCACGGCGTCGACCTGCTCTGCCGCGGTCATGTTGGACTTGTTGTCGCGGCCGTCGGGATCAATGAGCATGATATCGGTCAGACTGCCCACGCGCACCATGAAGAACTCGTCGAGGTTGCTGTCGAAGATGGCGACGAACTTCATGCGCTCGAACAGCGGCACGGTATCGTCGAGCGCCTCCTCGAGCACGCGCTTGTTGAACTGGAGCCAGGACAGCTCGCGGTTCTGCGTGTAGCTGAAGTCGCGCTTGCTGTGCTTTTTCACCGGCCTGATGTTGGCAACGACCTCTTCGGCCGCGGCAGGCGCGGACTTCTCGGACGTCGGCGCAGCAGACTCTTCTTTGGCGGCATCGCCTTCAACGTTCTGGGCATCTCGGGCGTCTCCCGCCCCATCCTTCTCGAACAGGTCGCGCGTGCCCTCCAAAGCAGCATCCTCCCCTTTCGGGCCTGCAGTTGCTTTCTGTTCTGCATCTTGATTGGAACCATTTGATTCAATACCCATGAAAGCCTCCCTCATGGACTTCATACGCATCTGAACTGACTCTTTTTTATCTTATCGTGAAATAAACACGCGCTGGCGAGGAGTCGCCAGCAGGAGAAGAAACTCTTCTTGAGCTACTTGCCGATAACCCTCTCGTAGAGGTAGCCCTCGCGCGCGCCGCTTTGGCTGACGAGGATCCTCTCGACGCCGAATCGGCGCGCGAGCGCTTCGAAGATGACGAACCCGGGAGTGATCGTGTGCACGCGGTCGGGGCAGATGCGCAAGACGATCTCGCGCGCGGTGTCTTGGCCGGCGTAGAGCACCTCGTGCAGCAGCTCGAGATCGCTCGTCGAAAACTCATTGGTGCCGCGCTCCCTGCGGCAGAGGTGGTTGACCAGCTTGCAGACGGCACGCGCCGTGCCGCCGATGCCGCACAGTACCTCGTATTTTCCCATCTTCTTGATGCCGGCATCGTCGAGCAAGCCCTTGACCAGCTTTTCCATGCTCTTGAGCTCTTTTTTGGTGGGAAGGATCTTGTCCACGCAGGTCTCATAGAGCTTGAGCGAGCCGATCTTGAGGCTGTCGACGAATACGGGGACGTCATGCCCGAAACAGACGATTTCCGACGAGCCGCCGCCGATATCGGTGAGCACGCCCCGGTCGAGCGAGCATTCGTGCCTGAAGCTCGAGAACCCGAGCAATGCCTCTTCCTTGCCGGACACGAGCTCGACCGCGCGCCCCGTGCGCTGCTCGATGGCGGCAAGCGCCTCTTGGCTGTTGGTGACGTTGCGCAGCGATGCCGTCGCGAACACGTGCACGTCGTCTACTTGGAGATGGTCGACGATGGTGCCCAGATAGCGCAGCGCCTCGCAGGCGCAATCGATGCCCTCGGGCGAGAGAGCGCCTTCGTCGTCGACGTAGGCGGCAAGCCCAGCCGTGATCTTCTTGGAGAGCAAACGCTCGAACGAGCCGTCTCCCTCGATCATGTAGACGGACAGGCGTATGGTGTTGCTCCCAACGTCGATGAGGGCTACTGACATGGTCGACTCACTCCCTAGAATTGCGTGTACTCGCATTCCAGTATAGGCAGAAGCCACATCGCACGATGTGGCTTCTGAGTGAACTCTCTGTCAAACGCCGGTAAACTCGTGGCGCAAAAGGCGTACCTACAGGGCAAGCTCCTCGGGCACGTCGAGGATGATGCACGAGACCTCGTCGCCTTTCGCATGCCCTTCGTCGCCACGCGGGACGACGACGAGCGCGTTCGAGCGCTGCAGCGGGCCGAACAGACCCGAGCTCTGCTTCTTGAGCGGCAAGGCGATGTATCCGCCGTCCTCTCCCTTCTCGATGACGGCGCGCATCAGGGTCATGCGCGCGTCCTTCTTCGCCTTGACGTCGGTCGCGAGCTTGGCCTTGAGCTCGATGCGGTCGAAGTGCGAGTAGCCCTGCATCTTGCGCAGCGCCGGACGCACGAGCATCTGGAAGCCGATGTAGGCTGCCGCCGGGTTGCCGGGCAGGCCGAAGACCGGCACGCCGTCCACGATGCCGAAGGTCTGCGCCTTGCCCGGACGCATGTTGACCGTGGACAGGTAGAGCTGCCCAAGGTCCTCGACGACGCGCTTGATGAAGTCGAAGTCGCCGTTGGCTGCGCCGCCGGTCGTGATGACGTAGTCGTACTCCTTCACGGCCGCTTTCACGGCATCAACGAGCGCCTCGTAGGTGTCTTTCACAATGGGCAAGATGGTGGGAATGCCGCCCGCCTCGACGACGCACGCCGCCAGCGAGGCGGAGTTGGAGTTGCGGATCTGGCCTTTCGTGGGCACGACGGCAGGGTCAACCAGCTCCGAGCCCGTCGCCATGATAGCAACGCGCGGACGGCGGTAGGTCGGGACCTCGACGACGCCGCAGCTCGCGAGAAATCCCACGCCACCGCTGTTGATAACCTCGCCCGTCCTGACGACGGTCTCCCCCGCCTTCGCGTCCTGGCCTGGCTCGCGCACGTTGTTGCCGTGCTTGACCGGGGCCGTGAAGCTCACGCGGCCGCCGGGCATGCCGTCGCCGGACACGACGCCGACGATCTCGTACTTGACGACGGAGTCGGCGCAGGCGGGAAGCGGAGCTCCCGTCATGATGCGCAGGCACTGCCCGTCTTCGAAATCCCCCTCGTAGTAGTCACCCGCGGCGACTTCTGCGAGCACGTCGAGCTCGACGGGGTTTTCCTCGCTCGCGTTCTCGAGCTGGCTTGCGCGCACGGCAAAGCCGTCCATGCACACCGCGGCAAACGGGCCGTTGTCGATATCGGCCTTGAGGTCTGCAGCGGCAACGCGGCCGGCGGCGCTGATGAGGTCGACCGTCTCGGTCTCGAGAAGTCCGGTGTGGTCGAGCACGATCTGACGTGCCTGGGGAAGTGGGGTAAGTTCAGCCATCTTGCGTTCCCTTCGAATGGTTCTGTTCGAAATGACGATGCGCAACATTCTACCCCAGTAAGAATAGATTTGAGCGCGGACATACCGGTTCAGGCACGCCGGCATCTACAGCAGCAGCGAAATGCCGTAGATGATTACGAGATGCGCAGGGTAATAGATGTAGAAGAGGTACTTCATCTTCCACGTTCCGCGCTTGCCGTTGTAGAGCAGCAGCAGCGGAACGGTGGCAAGCCCCCACCACTGCGTGCCGCCCACGGGCACCGTCAGAGCGACGAGCACGAGCCCGCCTGCCATGAGGGCGACAGCGAGCACGTGGCGGAAGCTGCGCTTGGCGGCGGGCACGAGCACGTGCGGCAGATAGCTAAGCACCGGCAGCAGCACGCCCCAAAAGCCGTAGTCGATGCTGAAATCGCTCGGGCGCAGCAGCGACGGCAAGCCCCAGCACACGAACGCGTCGAGCGCGAGGGCTCCGGCAAGCGCGAGGGCGCCCCGCACGTCGCGACGCGAATCGGCAAGCTGCACGGCGTACACGGTGACGATGGAGAGCGCGAAAGTCGAGAGGATGCTTTGCTCGAGGCTTCCGAGGGCGAAGAAGTACACGAGCTGACAGGCGGCGCCGAGGGCGACGATGCCGCCCAAGTAGCGTTTCTTGTCGTGCGTGAAAAAGCACCCCTCGGCAATCATGTACGCAAAAATCGGGTATGCCAGGCGCCCGATGATGCGCAGCGCTGTGACCTGCGGGAAGATGACGACGCCGACATGGTCCACCGTCATCGCGAGAAGCGCGAGTATTTTCAGCTGATTGCCCGTCATGATGCGGATATTGTATCCAAGCTGCGGCTGGAGGGAAGGCGGGGCGGTCACGAGACATGGCGAGGGTGACGGTTTCGGGGCCGAAAACGTCGCCCTCGCGGCTTTCCGCGGCAGAATACGTCTCCCTTGCGGCCTTCCGCGGCACCCCGCGCCCCAGCCTGCCGCGGAGCATGGCGAGGGCGAAAAATCAGCGCGAGACCACCGCCCTATTTCGGCTATCCTTCTTGCAAACCGCAACCCACCTACGAACGGAAGCATCAGTCCATGCCACAGGAACTGCGCAAACGCCATAGATCGCACGCCCGGCCGCTGAAGAACCTCGACGAGCGCTTCGAGTGGTACGCCGACGGCGTCGAGCTCGAGCCCGCCGAGTGCAAGGGCGCATGGGTAGCGCGTCACTGTCCCCCTGCGCGCGAAGTGCACCTCGACCTCGGCTGCGGAAAGGGCCAGTTCTCGCTCGCCCAGGCAAAAGAGCACCCCGACCAGCTTTTCATCGGGCTTGACTACGAGAAGATCTGCATAGCGCTCGCCGCAGAGAAGGTCGTCGAAGGCGGGCTGGACAACGTGATCTTCACCCTCGCAGACGCCGAGGACCTGGGAGACCTCTTTGGCCCGGGCGAGCTCGACGCCATCCACCTCAACTTCTCCACGCCGCACCCACGCAAGAAGCACGCCACAGAGCGCCTCACCTACGTGGACAACCTCATCATGTACCGTCCGCTTCTCAAAGACGGCGGCACCATCCACATGAAGACGGACAGCGCGCCGTTCTTCGAGTTCTCGCTCGTGCAGTTCGATCTGGCGGGTTACGACGTCGTGTGGAGCTCGACCGACCTCAGGGCGGACCGCCCGGAGTTGACGACGACTGAGTACGAAGACCGCCTGACGGAAAAGGGCGCGAAGATCCATGCGCTGCGCGCCGTCAAGGCAGACCGGCCCTACACGCGCGAGCAAACCGCCGCGCTGTCGCTGTTCGACTACCTACCCGAAGACCTCGAGCGCATGGACTACATCCCCTACGGCATGGAGCGCGGCGTGATGAACATGAGAAACGTGCGCGCCAAACAACGAGCGAAACTCCAGGGCAAGTAGCCTCCAGACGCATCCGCCTGCACCGCGTTCCCCGAAAAAATCGAACCGTAGGTCAAATGCGCGTAAGCGAACCTGTGGTTTTCCTCATATAGTGAATCAACTATTCACGCATCTAGATGGGGAGAAGCCTTGAGTACCACCACTAAAACCTCTGCCGGCAAATCCAAGAAGAAGGGACTCGGCCTGACGACGTGGATCCTCCTGTCGCTCGTCGCGGGCATCGTCGTCGGCATCATCTGCAGCTTTGTCATTCCCAGCGGGTCTGCCGCAGACTCGATTCTTATCGAGGGTATCTTCTACGTGCTGGGCCAGTGGTTCATCCGCTTGATGCAGATGCTCGTCATCCCGCTCGTGTTCTGCTCGATTGTCTGCGGCGCCGCATCGATGAGCGACCCGAAGATGCTCGGCAAGGTGGGCGTCGGAACCATCCTCATGTACCTCGTCACGACGGCCGTCGCGGTAGTCATTGCGCTCGGTCTCGCCGGAATCGTGCAGCCGGGCGTAGGTCTTGACATGGCGTCGGTGGTCACCCAGGAGCCCAAGGCGACCTCGACCGACCAGACGATGGTCGACGTGCTCGTCAACATCATCCCCACCAACGTGGTCGACGCGATGGCAAAAGGCAGCATGCTCCAGGTCATCTTCTTCGCGCTCGTGCTCGGCTTCATCTTGGGCCGCCTCGGCAAGAAGGTCGGCACCGTCAACCGCTTCTTCTTCCAGTTCAACGCCATAATGATGAAGATGATCGGTCTCGTGCTGAAGGTCGCCCCCATCGGCATCTTCTGCCTGATCGCGCGCACGTTCGCCAACCTCGGCATCAGCGGCATGCTGCCGATGCTCCAGTTCATCGGCACCGTCTACCTGGGTCTCGCCGTGCAGCTGCTCGTCGTGTACATGCTTCTGCTCGTGGTCTTCACGCGCCTCAACCCGTTCCACTTCCTGCACAAGTTCTGGCCGGTCATGGTCTTCGCGTTCTCGACGAGCTCGTCTAACGCCACCATCCCGCTCAACATGGAGACGCTCGAGGAGAAGGTCGGCGTCAGCCCCAAGGTCTCGTCGTTCACCATCCCGCTGGGTGCCACCATCAACATGGACGGCACCGCCATCATGCAGGGCGCGGCCGTCGTCTTCATCGCGCAGGCTTTTGGCATCGACCTCACTCCCGCCATGCTCGTCACCACTGTCGTAACCGCGGTCACGGCCTCTATCGGCACGGCAGGCGTCCCGGGCGTCGGCACGATCATGCTCGCCATGGTCTTCGAGAGCGTCGGCCTGCCCGCCGAAGGCGTCGCCATGATCATGGGCATCGACCGCATCCTCGACATGGGCCGCACGACCATCAACATCACGGGCGACGCCGTCGTGACCACCATCATGGCCAAGCTCACCGATATGCTCGACACAGGCGTCTTCAAGAACTCCGACTTCGGCGCCGTCGACACCGATTCTTTGGGCGAGCCCGACGAGCCCACTGACTACGACGAGTTCACCGAGCACGATGGCACATCCGAGATTGGTAACGAAGGCAACCTCGACAAGTTCGAGGACATCGAAGAGCCCAAGATCGTCTCCAACAAGAAATAGCCAGCACACCGCAGGAACAAGGGACGTATCGTGGACTTTGTGGGCTTCATCACGGGCGGGCTCCCCCTCTGGGGGCTCGCCATCGTCTTGCCGTTGCTCTTCATCGCAGGCTTCGTCGACGCCATCGGAGGCGGTGGAGGGCTCATCTCCATCCCGGCCTACTTGTTTTGCGGACTGCCGCCGCATCTCGCCATCGGGACGAACAAGCTGTCGTCCTCGATGGGCACGTCCATCGCGACCTGGCGCTATGCCAAAAACGGTTACATCCCCTGGAAGATCGCTGGCTTGAGCGTCATCACGGCGCTGCTCGGCTCGTTTCTGGGGGCGCGGCTCGCGCTCGTCGCGAGCGACCGCCTGCTCATGATATTCATGCTCGTCGCGTTGCCCATCGTCGGGTTCTACGTCATCTACAAGAAGGACCTGAACAACGACAAGCCCGCCTTTGGCGCGTCGAAAACGGCAATCCTTTGCATGGCAGTCGCCTTCGTGGTGGGCATCTACGACGGCTTCTACGGCCCGGGTACCGGCACGTTTCTGCTCCTGCTGCTCACCGGCGTCGCGCGCCTCGACGTCTTCAAGGCGGCCGGCGTGACCAAAGCCATCAACCTCACCACCAACGTCACGGCGCTCATCGTGTTCCTCGCCTCGGGAACCGCGCTCATTGGTCTTGGCATCACCGGCGGCATCGCCAACATCGCCGGAAACTACCTGGGCGCAAAACTTTTTTCCAACAAGGGATCGGCCATCGTTCGCCCCATCATCCTCGTGGTGATCGTCGTCTTTGCGGTGCGCCTCATCCTTCAATTAACGGGCATTATGTAATTTATTGCTTCGGTGACCGTAGTATTTCCGCAGGTCAGATATTGTTTCGGGTCCCGTATTATCCTTTGTCGAGATTATTTCCATTTCAATATTATCTGTTGCGAAGTACATAGTTTGATGCGAGAATACTTGCATTCCGCCTCGGGGAGGCGAGGCACGAACCGATCAGTTTTGAAAGGGGTTTCAATGAAACGCAAGAACGTGATGCGGCTCATCGTCTGCGGCGTCGTCGCCGGCGCAATGGCCGCGATGCTGGCGCTTTCGGGGTGTGGCGGCAGCCAGGCTTCGAGCTCCGTAACAATACGCTCCACCGGATCGCGCCATTCCGGGATCGGCGGCCAGCAGGTCGGACTGCTGATCTTCGCCGCGAACTCTCTGGAAAAGGCGCTGCCCGAGGTCCAGGAGCTCTACACCAAGTCTCACTCCAACGTCACGTTCAAGGACACGCAGTTCAAGGCATCGGGCGACCTGGTCCAGCAGCTCACGGCGGACAATTCCGCAGCCGACGTGCTGATCACCGCCTCGACCAAGACCATGGACAAGGCTGCCGACCTCATCACGTCCGACACCCGCAAAGACATGTTCACGAACGATCTCGTCGTCACCACTAAGAAGGACAGCGACATCAAGATCACCTCGCTCGAGGACCTGAAGAACGTCAAGGGTACCATCGCCATCGGCGAGCCCAACACCGTCCCCGCCGGCAAGTACGCCATCCAGGCACTCAAGAGCGCTGGACTTGTCACCTACGATGAGGACGCGGATGGCAAAATCACCAACATCCAGCCGCAGGGCATCACGCTCGACTACGGCTCCGACAAGGTAGGCACCGTTGCCAACCACATCGCGACGGGCGACTTTGCCGCCGGCCTCGTGTACTCCTCCGACATCTACCGCTACGACGGCATCCAGTCCGCGTACGTCACCCCGTCTGATTCGCACAAGGCGATCAAGTACCCGGGCGCAGTCGTCAAGACCAGCTCCAACGCCGATGTTGCAGCCGACTTCCTCAACTTCTGCATGACCGATGCAGAGGCTCAGAAGATCTTCAGCAACTACGGCTTCGAGCTCGCCGGCTAGATCCTCCCTTATCGAGCCGGTTACTCCGAGAAGGCGGATGCGAGGCGCAAGCCCAGTATCCGCCTTTTCCTTTGAATACCACCGTTCCCTATCAGCTAGAATGTCTAGCGCGAATATTTCGCATTGAGAATAGATTGTGAAAGGGGCAGCGTTCCTCCGATGAAGAAATGCGTTTTGGCAGTTTGCGTCTTCCTGATCGCGACACTTGGCGTCTTTGGCGCCCTCGCCTTTGCAGACGGCGGCTCTTCCACAGTCAATTCCAACAAGGACGCGGCGACTTCTATCGTGATCGACAGCGCCGCTTTTGGGCTGCAAGATGTCGAGCGCAGCCAGGTAGGCATGAACAAGACCGTCGACGGCACCTACTATGGCTACGTCTTCCCGCTCGGCAAGAACGCGTCATACTTCTCCGTCGTCGTGACAAACGACAAAATTATCGCCTACATCCCCGCGCAGATGGCCCAAGATGCCGGCTTTGACATCTCCGACCCCGCGCAGTGCTCGGCATTCGAATCCATGCTCACCTCGCTCGACACCGAGCTTTCCGACGGCGGCGTCGCGCTCTCCGGTCTCAACACGGAGTGGGTGTTCACCTCCAGCACCGAATACGCAGGAGAAGGCTACGCCTACACCTTCGACACCGGCATCGACGGCTACACGTACGTCGTGTGCAAAGGCGCCGACAAGGAGAGCTCGCGCGAGGCGGCGAAGTTCTGCCTGTCGGGCTCGGTGCTACCCAAAGACCAGGTGACCGTGGCAGACGACGGTGGCTGGCTTGGCCAGCTCATGAAGTTTCTGAGCCCCGACAACATGGACTACCGGCCGCTGTGGGTCTCGCTCAAGACCGCCGGCGTCGCGATGATCTTCATCTTCATCCTCGGCATCTTGGCTGCCCGCAAGGCCATGAACGTCAAGAGCCGCTGGAAGGGATTGTTCGACTCGCTGTTCACCATTCCGATGGTCCTGCCCCCCACCGTGTGCGGCTTCATCTTGCTCGTGATATTTGGCAGCTCGACCCCGTTCGGACGTTGGCTCATGGACCACGGCATCCAGCTCGTCTTTTCGTGGCCCGCTGCCGTCCTCGCGGCGACCGTCGTGGGCTTTCCGCTCATGTACCGCACGGTACTCGGCGCCTTCGAGGCACTCGACACGAACATGCTCGACGCGGCGCGCACGCTCGGCTGGTCCGAAGGGCGCATCTTCCGTAAGCTCATGCTGCCGCTTGCCTGGCCGTCCATCGCAGCGGGCATCGTTCTCGCCTTCGCCCGCGCCATGGGCGAGTTCGGCGCGACGCTGTTCGTTGCAGGCAACTATGCGGGCGTGACGCAGACCATGCCCATCGCGATCTACTTCGCCTGGATGGGCGGCAACTCCCCCGTCGCCGTGTTCTGGGTGGTCGTGGTCATCATCATCTCGTTTGTCATCATCTTGATCATCAACATCTACTCCGCGCATGCGCAGCGCTACCGCAAGGCGGGCGGCAAGGGCACGAAAGAAGACGCGATTTACACGGCAGACCCGAGCGCGGCAGGCGAGGTAGCCTTCGCGATCGACGAGCATATGGCCGCAGAGCTCGGCTTTAACGCGAAACACGGGACCAGCATCGCAGATGACAAGGACCTTGAGGAAGGAGCCGAACGATGAGCCTCGAAGTCGATATCAAGAAGCACCTCTCCTCGTTCGATTTGGACATCTCGCTGACAGCGGGTAACGAGACCCTGGGGTTTCTGGGGGCATCGGGCTGCGGCAAATCGCTCACGCTGCGCTGCATCGCCGGTGTCGAGACGCCCGACGAGGGGCGCATCGTCGTCAACGACAGGGTGTTCTTCGATTCGGAGAAAAAGATCAACCTCTCCCCTCAGGAGCGCAAGACCGCGCTGCTGTTCCAGAACTACCAGCTCTTTCCCAACCTATCCGTCGCAGAAAACGTCGCCGCGGGCATGGATCCCAAGATGGACAAGGAGGAGCGCGCCGAGCTCGTGCACAAGTACCTCGCGCTCTTTGGCCTGGCAGGCTTCGAGAAGCGCTACCCCATGCGCCTTTCCGGTGGCCAGCAACAGCGTGTAGGCATTGCAAGAGCATTTGTAACAGACCCAAGTGTAGTTTTTGCTGACGAACCCACAGGTAACCTTGACAGTAAGACTACATTTGAAGTTATGGAACTTATACAAAAGCTTGTATACACAAAAAATCAAACTTTGGTAATGGTAACTCACGATTCAAATGTTGCAAAATATTCCGACATTACAGTAAATATTTGTGACGGAAAAATCACATCAAAAGATTATAATACAAAGTAAGGGAGAGAAGACAATGAAAAAAACACAATTATTCACATCAATTATACTTGCAATAATTATGATTATTGCACCGCAGACATTTGCGCTTGCAAGTGACGATATGGCAAAAAGCGGTTCAGCTTCAAGCTTGATAGCAGACTCATTTTCGCTTGATAAAAATACAATCTATGCAGGTGACACATTTAAGCTTACATACAAAATCAAAAACACAAGTGTTGATATTAAAAATCTTAATATGCGCCTTTCAGGCGGCGAAACTTTCACGGTAGCAAATGATGTTGATACCATTTATGCTTCTTCCCTCGCAAAAGGAGCAAGCGCACAATTCAGTAAAAGCTTTTTTGTGACTAACGGTGCAACTGCCGGAATGTATCCTATTACAATAAGTGCAACATATGATTATGTAGAAGGCGGCGAAACTGTTAGCGCAAGCTCTGAATTTTCATACACTGTTCCGGTTTCTGCCGGCCAAACATCACAGCAAAGTAATCAAAACTCACCAAGCCTTACAGCTAATTTTTCTGTAAATAAGTCAAACTTGCTTTCAGGCGATAATTTCAAATTAAGTTTCAAACTTGCAAACAAGAGTGCCGCTTATGACATAAGCAATGTTAACATCAAGCTTTCAGGCGGCGATGCATTTGCAATTGCAAGCGATGTTGATACTATTTATAAATCGTCAATAGCAAAAAAATCAACAGCTTCATTCTCAAAAGCATTTGTAGTTAACAAAAGTACAGGTGCAGGAATGTATCCTATAAACGCAGTTGTAACATACGAATTTACTTCCAAAGGCGAAAAACAGCAAGGCAGTGCCGAATTCAATTTCAGCATTAAAGTTAATTCTAAAAAATCAAGCAAAAGCAAAACAGATTTAACCCCACAGCTTATTATTTCAAGCTTTAATTATGGCAAAAGTACAATTTCGGGCGGTAAAGAATTCACATTAAACTTTAATGTGAAAAACAATTCATCTAAAATCAAAGCGCAAAATGTACTTGTTAAACTTGCCGGCGGTGACAGCTTTGTTGTTGCAGACGGAACGGATACTATTTCAATCAAAGAAATAAAGCCAAATCAAACAATAAGCGTAAGCAAAAAATTCGCTTGCTTAAGCAGTGCACAATCAGGTGTGTCCCCTATTACCGCAACCGTATCATTTGAATACATTGAAGGCGGAAAGCAAAGTGCAAGCAACGATTTAACAATGAGCGTTCCGGTAGTACAGCCTGATAAAGTTCAATTCCAGCAAATTGCTTTAGCAGATAAAACAGTAAATGTTGATGAAGAAAGCGACTGTTCGTTCCAAATCATAAATATGGGGCAAACAAAACTTTCTAACGGTACTGTTAAGCTTGTTGACTCTAAAGGAAAAGAACTCAACAGTGCATATGTAGGAAATATTGAAGCAGGCGGCCAATTTGCAAGTAACTATACCCTGCCTGTAACATTTGATAAAACAGGTGAATACAAATTAAAGCTCATATTTGAATATGAAAATGAAAATATGGACAAAAAATCAATCGAGCAGGAATTCAAAGTAAAAGTTGAAAAACCAACTGACCCGTTTGACAACATCAATGACAGTACAGATAATACAGATAACAGTGAAGAACAAGACAACCACAGCACATCAAAAATTAAAACCTACATTGGATGCGGTGTGGGCGCAGCAGCAGTAGTAATTGCAGCAGTAGTAATAATTAAAAAGAGAAAGCACAAGAAAGGCAGTGTAAAGTTCGATGAAAAAATCTGACATCTTTGCAATGGCTTGGCAAAATCTGCGAAACAGAAAAACAAGAACAAGACTGACTATTGCAGGTGTAGTTATAGGTACTTGTGCAATCATTATAATGTTATCAATAGGTATTGGTATTGATAAAATGATTACTTCGCAGTATAAGCAGGATTCTACACTCAACAAAATCACTGTATATTCCATGGGGGATTATACAAATGATTCAACGGGCGAAGTTCAGGAAGCAATGCCTTTTGATGAAAGTGCAGTGAACTATTTTTCCAAGCTTGATAATGTAAAAACGGTTGTACCCACACTTGAAATAAGCCAATATGTAAACATTGCTCACGGCAAATACACTTATTCAGGCAGTGTTTACGGAATTCCGCTAAAAGAAATGGAAATGCTCGGTTATAAAACCGATCAGGGCGATTTTAAAAAATACGGTGAAAGAAATGCTTGCTTTTTCGGTAAAGATTTAATTCAATATTTTAGCGATGTTCAGGGTAACAGCCCAAAATATAAATATGATGAAAATTACAACATAAGCGAAAGTGAATTTGACTTTATGAAAGACACATTCACCATAAACGCAAAAAATCAGCAAGGAAGTGATGATTCATCAAATTATGCTCCGCCAAATGACGATAACAGCAACGACAACAACACCGGCAGCAAAAACCAAACTTCCGGCGGCACGCAAAAGCTGAATGTTATCGGCACATTAAAGCAAACAAGCAACGACTATGAAGCATCAAATGCAATTTTTATTGACCTTGACAGAGCAAAACAGCTTGTTAACGAAAGTAACAGATTAAGTTCTGTTAAAAACTATAAACTTTCATACAGTTCCATCAATGTTTATTGCGATGACACTAAAAGTGTTTCAGAAGTAAAGCAAGAAATTCAAAATAAAGGTTACAGTTGCTCAACTGATGATGAAGGATTGCAAGAACAGAAAAAAGTTATGCGAATAGTACAGCTCATTCTCGGTGCAATCGGCGGGGTTTCAATGTTTGTAGCAGCCTTCGGTATCAGCAACACTATGGTTATGAGTGTATTTGAAAGAACAAAAGAGATAGGCATAATGAAAGTGCTTGGATGCGACATCAGGGATATTAAAGATATTTTCCTTTATGAAGCAGGAATTATAGGAATGTTCGGCGGTGTAATAGGA
>OGRM01000830.1_pt1 | contig 23766 bp, 19 predicted proteins | sample 1553491 | NCBI WGS metagenome assembly OGRM01 (sample SAMEA2580110, study PRJEB22360) | human gut metagenome | biome: human gut; feature: human-associated habitat; material: faeces | place: Denmark | collected 2008/2010
CATTGCTTCTGGCAGCAGGAAAGGAAAGCCCATCTTTCAAGTTCTTTGTAAGAAGCTGCCTGTATGGCTCTGGTTCTCTGAGCAGGATCCGGGCAAGCTCCATAAGAAGCTGCGTATCTGTGGATTCACTGCCAAAGCAGAGAAAATCGACACAGCCAAGCGCAGTAAGAAGCGATACCGCCCCGCGTGCAAAATGCTGCGCACTGCCGAGCGCAAAGTGACACGGAAGCTGCAGCACAAGGTCCGCGCCGCCAAGAAGCGCCAGCTCCGCACGGTCGTGCTGATCGAGAATGGCAGGTGCGCCGCGCTGGACGAAATCGCCGCTCATAATCACGACAAGGTAGTCCGCCCCGGTCAGCTCCCTGGCTTTTGCCAGCTGATAAGCATGGCCGTTATGAAAAGGATTATATTCTGCAATGACTGCGGTAATGGTCATAAAACGTACCTTCTTTCGAAAAAAATAGCACGATTCCAAATAGAGAGGAACCGCGGATCACATAGCCCTATCGTAACAAAAACAGAAAAGGAATGCAAGAATTCCTCCGTTTTGGATTTTTTGTCCAGTTGTTTTGAATTTTATACTTGCGAAAGGGCAAAAAGCGTACTACAATGAAAATATCGAGTAAATTTATCGAAAGGAGTCAAAAGATCATGGGATTTATTGACACAATTAAAGCAAGAGCAAAAGCAGACAAAAAAACAATTGTACTGCCAGAGTCAGAAGACAGAAGAACATATGAGGCTGCTGCACAGATCCTGAAAGAGGACCTTGCAAATCTGATCATCATCGGAAGCGAAGAGGCAGTAAAGAAAGGCAGCGAGGGACTGGATGTCTCCAAAGCTACTATTGTAGATCCAGAGAAAAACGAGAAAACACAGGCTTATGTAGATAAGCTGGTAGAGCTTCGTGCAAAGAAAGGCATGACTCCGGAGAAAGCAAGAGAGACCATCCTGAATGACTATACATATTATGGCGTTATGATGGTTAAAATGGGAGATGCAGACGGACTTGTTTCCGGTGCCTGCCATTCTACCGCAAACACCTTACGTCCATGCCTGCAGATCTTAAAGACCAAACCAGGCACAAAACTCGTATCCGCATTCTTCCTGATGGTAGTTCCGGACTGCGAGTACGGCGATGACGGTGTATTCGTATTCGGTGACTGTGGTCTGAACCAGAACCCGAATCCGGAAGAGCTGGCTGCAATCGCAGAGTCTTCCGCAGAGTCCTACCGCATGCTGACCGGAAACGAGCCAAGAGTTGCTATGCTTTCCCACTCCTCCAAAGGAAGTGCAAAACATGCTGATGTAGACAAAGTTGTTGAGGCTACCAGAATTGCAAAAGAAGCAAACCCGGATCTCGCTCTCGACGGCGAGCTGCAGCTTGATGCCGCTATCGTTCCAAGCGTAGGTGCATCCAAAGCTCCGGACAGCAAAGTAGCAGGAAAAGCAAACGTTCTGATCTTCCCGGATCTGGATGCCGGAAACATCGGATACAAACTGGTACAGAGACTGGCAAAAGCAGAAGCATACGGCCCGATGACGCAGGGTATCGCAGCTCCAGTCAACGATCTGTCCCGTGGATGCTCTGCAGAGGATATCGTTGGTGTTGTAGCAATCACTGCTGTACAGTGCCAGGCACAGTAAGCACGAAATAAAACCAATTACAAGCGGTTTTCTGGCCGGCTGCGGAGAACAGGCCGGCCAGAAGTTTTAATAAGAATTTTAAAATAGGAGAATTTAGAAATGAACGTATTAGTAGTAAACTGCGGAAGTTCCTCTCTGAAATTCCAGCTGATCAATTACGATAACCGTGACGTCCTGGCAAAAGGACTCTGTGAGAGAATCGGTATCGACGGACGCCTCGTTTATGAGCCAAAGAACGGCGAAAAAGAGGTAACAGAAGCAGCAATGCCGACACACGTAGAGGCAATCCAGATGGTTCTGGACGCTCTGGTAAACGAGAAGAGCGGCGTCATCAAGAGCCTGGAAGAAGTAGATGCCATCGGACACCGCGTTCTGCACGGCGGAATGAAGATCACAAACTCTGTTATCATCGATGACGAAGTAATCAAAGTTATCGAGGAGTGCGCTGACCTCGGTCCTCTGCACAATCCGGCAAACCTGATGGGAATCAATGCCTGCATGAAACTGATGCCGGGCGTTCCGAACGTAGCAGTATTTGATACCGCATTCCATCAGACCATGCCTCCGAAAGCATATATGTACGGTATTCCGAAAGAGTACTATGAGAAATACGCAATCCGTAAATACGGCTTCCACGGAACTTCTCATAAATTCGTATCCAAGAGAACCGCAGAGTTCCTTGGCAAAGACTACAACGATCTGAAGATCATCGTATGCCATATGGGAAATGGTGCTTCCCTTTCCGCTGTAAAGAACGGCAAATGTGTAGATACCTCCATGGGCCTTACCCCGCTCGAAGGTGTGATCATGGGAACCCGTTCCGGAGATATCGATCCGGCTTTTGTTGAGTATCTGTGCAACAAAGAGAACCTGACCGTATCCGAGGTTCTGAACATTCTGAACAAGAAATCCGGTATGCTCGGCATGACCGGCATCTCCAGCGATTACCGTGATGTATCTGCAGCAGCAGAGGCAGGCAATCAGGATGCCATCAACTGTCTGGAAGCATACGCTTACCGCATTATCAAATACATCGGTTCCTACATCGCAGCTATGGGCGGCGTAGATGTGATCACCTTCACCGCAGGCCTTGGAGAGAACGCTATTCCGCTTCGTGAGACCATCTGCAAAGCATTTGAGTTCATGGGTCTGGAATTCGATTCTGAGGCAAATAACTGCCGTGGCGTTGAGAAGATCATCACCAAAGAAGGCTCCAAGATTACAGCATGCGTGATCCCGACCAACGAGGAAATCGCAATCTGCGAGGAGACCGTAGAGTTAGTAAAAGGAAAATAAAAAATAATTCAAAAAGCAGTTGACAATTCTTACCTTCCCGGGTATAATTGGTAAAGTGTGATTAGGAGAACAATATGAAAATCAGTCTGACCAAGTTATTTGCGCAGGACGGAAAGTCCGAAAAGTATGAAATTCCGCTTACATCCGAAACTTTTTCGATCGGCGGGCAGGACTATCGGGTAATCGAAAAACATCCTGTTATCCTTGGCCTTACGCATGAAGGCAATCGTGTGATCACGATCACCGGCAACGCAGACCTTACAATGGAGATTCCATGTGCAAGATGCCTGACACCGGTAGCGACTCCATTCCAGCTCGAGTTCGATCTGCAGATTGATCTGAATCTGTCAGAGGAAGAACGCGAGGAAAAAGAAGAGGACTCTTCGTTTGTGGAGGGAGACGAGCTCGATGTGGAAGAACTGGTTCGTAATGAGCTCATAGTCCAATGGCCGATTCGAGTGCTGTGTAAAGATGACTGTAAAGGAATCTGCAGCCGTTGTGGTGCGAATCTGAATATTCAGACCTGTGATTGTGATACCACAGGGCTAGACCCCCGAATGGCTGCAATCAAAGATATATTCAGCAAATTTAAGGAGGTGTAACTATGTCCATTTGTCCTAAGAATAAATCTTCCAAAGCAAGACGCGATAAGAGAAGAGCAAACTGGAAAATGTCTGCTCCGAACCTTGTAAAATGCAGCAAATGTGGTGCTCTTATGATGCCGCACAGAGTTTGCAAAGCTTGTGGTTCTTACAACAAAAAAGAAGTCGTTGCAATGGACTAATATTCATAAATCGGAATCAGTTCCGATGTGCAATGCAGCAAAAGGCTCCCGTCACCGGGGGCTTTTTTGTTGTCTCTGCGGGTTGTCTGGAAGCGTCATATAAAAGATTTGACGTGGTGTGTCGTGATGTGCTATAATGGTCTCGGTGAGAATTGAAACAATATTGCAACATTTTCGTAACAATTATAAAAAAGGAGTGCAAAGCATATGAAGAATAGACGAATCATATTTCTGGCAGCATGCATGTGCAGTGTAGTATTCCTCTCAGGATGTTCCACAGACAGTCTGATGGATAAAATGATGGGAACTGAGACGACGGTTTCGTCTTCGGCCAGTGTAGATATTTCAAAAGAGGACAGCGATGCTGTTCATGTAGATGCCAATCTGGAAAAGCCGGTTTTTTCGGTAAATCCGGTGGAGAGCCTGCAGATTCCCGTTGGAAATACATCTGGAAAGCTGACTTGTGAGGCAGGAATAACGGGAGAAGGCACAGTAACATATCAGTGGTATAAGAACAACGTAAATTCCAACGGCGGAGGAACGCCGATTGAAGGCGCAACAGAAGTGACATACCAGGTCGATACTTCGGCGGAGGGCAAAGATTACTATTACGTTGTGGCAACAAACACGGTTGGAAATACCGTTTCCATGGCGACGAGTACGGTAACAGAAGTTACGGTAATTCCGGCAGGAAAATGGGTTCAGAATGAAAACGGATGGCAGTATCAGAATAATGATGGAAGCTATGCAACCAATACCTGGCAGAATATCGACGGCTACTGGTACGTGTTTGATGAAAATTCATACATGGTGACAGGATGGTACTGGAGCGGAGAAGAATGGTATTATCTGGCGGATAACGGTCAGATGCAGACCGGCTGGTTCACGCAGGATGGTGAGGAATATTATCTGGATCCGGATACCGGTGTCATGGCACGGAATACAACCATAGACGGTCATGAGATGAATTCGAGCGGAGTCAAGGTTTCTTAAGAAAAATAAGACAAAACAGAGCGGGTGGATTTTGGAAGGATAAATCCACCCGCTTTTTTGGAATACAGGAGAAAGCGCGGATGGGCATTTGTGCTTGATTTTTGCAAAGGAGTTTAGTATAGTTAATACAGCACTTGCATAAGTGCTTTTAGAGCGTGGTTGAAAACGGTTTTTTGAAAGAAAAAGAGTTTTCAAACGCGCTTTAGAAAAGAGAAAAGAGGAAAAAACATGAGTGACTTAGTCAGAGTTGCAGTGGACGCGATGGGCGGCGATTATGCGCCTGTGGAGCCGGTAAAAGGCGCCATTGAGGCAGTAAACGCAGATGAACGCGTCAAAGTCCAGCTAGTCGGCCAGGTGGATGTCATCGAGAAAGAGCTGCAGAAATATACGTATCCGAAGGAGCGGGTTGAGATCGTCCCGGCGACCGAAATCATTGAGACGGGAGAACCGCCGGTCAATGCGATCCGTCATAAAAAGGATTCTTCGATCGTTGTCGGCATGAAGAAAGTGCGCTACGGAGAGGCAGACGCGTTTGTCTCATCCGGAAGCACCGGAGCAGTCCTGGTCGGCGGACAGACGATCGTAGGACGCATCAAGGGCGTAGAGCGCCCGCCGCTGGCTCCGCTGATCCCGACGAAAGACGGTGTATCCCTTCTGATCGACTGCGGTGCGAATGTTGATGCAAGACCGTCCCATCTGGTGCAGTTTGCCATGATGGGTTCCATCTATATGGAACACGTTGTCGGCATTAAAAATCCGCGTGTGGGAATCGTGAATATCGGTGTGGAAGAAGAAAAAGGAAACGCGCTCGTCAAAGAGACGTATCCGCTTCTGAAAGAAAACCCGTATATCAACTTTGTCGGCAGTATCGAAGCAAGAGAAATTCCAAACGGAGCCGCAGACGTTGTTGTCTGTGAGGCGTTTGTCGGAAACGTTATCTTAAAGCTGTATGAGGGCGTCGGCGCGACCCTGATTTCCAAGGTAAAACAGGGCATGATGACATCTCTGCGCAGTAAAATCGGAGCCCTTCTTGTGAAACCGGCGCTGAAAGAGACACTGAAGTCTTTTGATGCCAGTGAGTACGGCGGAGCACCGCTGCTTGGCTTAAAAGGACTCGTTGTAAAAACGCACGGAAGCTCAAAAGCCAACGAATTTAAAAATTCCATTCTCCAGTGCATTTCATTCAGCGAGGAGAAGATTCCGCAGAAAGTGCAGGAGCATCTGGCAGACTATAAGAGCAGCAGGGAGGCAGCGAAAGATGGAGTTTGAAAAATTACAGGAGATCATTGCGGATGTATTAAACGTAGATCCGAATGAAGTAACCATGGAGACAACCTTTGCAGATGATCTGGGAGCGGATTCCCTGGATGTATTTCAGATTGTGATGGGAATTGAAGAAGAATTTGATATCCAGATCGAAGCAGAAGAAGCAGAGCACATCGTATCGGTTGAGGATGCGGTGGAAGCGATCAAAAAGAAACTGGCAGAATAATAGAAAATAGCGAAGGGGCTGTTTGCTACAGGACAGCCCCTTTGTTACCGTCCGCAGAACACCTGCAAACGGTAACTATGAGGAAGGACAGGCTTAAAACAGGTTATGAATAATATTGATAAACTCGTGGATTTGGAAAAGAAGATCCAGTATAAATTTCAGGATTTCGGACTGCTGGAGATGGCGATGCGCCATTCTTCCTACGCAAATGAGCACCATATGGAGCGCCTGGAGTGCAACGAGCGTCTGGAGTTCTTAGGAGATGCCGTGCTGGAAGTTGTATCCAGCGAATTTTTATACAAGACATTCCCGCGTCTCCCGGAGGGCGAGATGACGAAAAAACGCGCCAGCCTCGTCTGTGAACCGGCACTGGCATTCTGTGCCCGTGAGATTGACCTTGGCAGCTTTCTGCTCCTTGGAAAGGGCGAGGAGGCAACCGGCGGCCGTCACCGCGATTCCATCGTTTCGGATGCCATGGAGGCAACGATCGGTGCGATTTTCCTGGACGGCGGCTTTGAACCGGCAAAAACGTTCGTTCTGAACTATATCTTAAACGATATCGAACACAAACAGCTTTTCTACGACAGCAAAACGATTCTGCAGGAGCTGATCCAGGGTGAGACGGATGAAGAGATTGTTTACACCATCTTAAAAGAAGAGGGACCGGATCACGACAAGAGCTTCTGGGCACAGGTCAGCGTCGGAAAGAAAGCGCTCGGTACCGGAAAGGGCAGAACGAAAAAAGCGGCAGAACAGGCAGCGGCATACGATGCAATTCTTGCCAGAAAAAAAGCGTAGGTGAATTATGTATCTCAAATCCATTGAAATGCAGGGATTTAAGTCGTTTGCCAACAAAACCATTCTGCAGTTCCACGACGGTATTACCGGCGTTGTAGGGCCGAACGGCAGTGGAAAGAGCAATGTTGGCGATGCGGTGCGCTGGGTGCTCGGCGAACAGAGCGCCAAGCAGCTCCGCGGCGGAAATATGCAGGATGTTATTTTCTCCGGAACCGAGACGAGAAAGCCGCTCGGCTACGCGTCGGTTGCAATTACACTCGACAATTCCGACCACAAGCTGAATGTCGATTTCGAGGAAGTCACGGTGACGAGACGGCTCTACCGATCCGGTGAGAGTGAGTATCTGATGAACGGCGCATCGTGCCGGTTAAAGGACATCAACGAGCTGTTCTACGATACCGGTATCGGAAAAGAAGGCTATTCCATCATCGGACAGGGTCAGATTGATAAGATCTTAAGCGGTAAGCCGGAAGAGCGCCGGGAGCTGTTTGACGAGGCGGCAGGAATTGTCAAATTCAAGAGAAGGAAGGCTGTGACCGAAAAGAAGCTGGCGGAAGAGCAGCAGAATCTGGTGCGCGTCAACGACATTCTCTCGGAACTGACAAGGCAGTTAGAGCCGCTGGAACGCCAGTCTGAGACGGCAAAGATTTATTTAAAGAAGAAAGAGGAATTAAAGATCCTCGATATCAATATGTTTCTGCTCGAGATGGAGCGCATCCGGAACGATCTCGCGAAAGTAGAAGACCGGTACCGGATTGCAGAAGAGCAGTTAAAGAGCACGAAAGAGGCTTTTGAGCATACGAAGCAGGAGTATGAAAAGCTGGAACAGGAGCAGGAAAAACTGGACCAGACGATTCTTTCTGCGCGCGATCAGGCGGGGGAGAATGCACTGAAACGCCAGCAGCTCGAAAACCAGATCGAGGTGTTGAACGAGCAGATTCATGCATCGGAGAGGAACAGCGACACATTAAGAGAACGTCTGGAGGCGATCCGCGCGGAGAGCCGCACAAAGACGGCAGAAAAAAATACATATCAGGCAGAAAAGGACGGGCTTCATGAAGCACTTCTTGCGTCAGAGACGGAAAAGAGTGAGAAAGAGGCCGCTCTCTCGGAATGCCAGGGGCAGATCCAGGCAGCCGAGCTGCAGAGTGAACAGGATAAGAGCGAAGTCATCGGCCTTCTGAACCAGCGGGGTTCCACGAAGGGAAAAATGCAGCGCTACGATGCGATGCTCGAGCAGATCGGCATCCGAAAGGCAGAATTAAGCCAGCGGGTGCTGCATTTAAAGACGAGCGAGTCCGAACAGAACGGGCAGATGGAAGAACTGCAGAACGCGTTTGAAGCGCTCGAAGAGACGGTAAGCAGCCTGAAACAGCAGTACCAGGAGGCAGATCAGAAGATTACCGCGCTGACGGCGGAACTCTCGAACCAGACGAAAGAGATGGAAGCCGGCCAGACCAATTACCACAGAGAAGCGTCAAGGCTCGAATCCTTAAAGAACATCACCGAGCGGTACGACGGCTATGGAAACAGTATTCGGAAGGTCATGGAGCAGAAAGACCGGAATCCCGGCATCCACGGCGTTGTGGCGGATCTTCTGCAGGCGGAGAAAAAGTACGAGACGGCGATCGAGACCGCACTTGGCGGCAGCATTCAGAATATTGTCACCGACAATGAGGCGACGGCGAAATACCTGATTGAATACCTGAAACGGGGCCATTTCGGCCGTGCGACGTTCCTTCCGCTCACCAGTATGCGCGGGAAAAAAACGCAGGTGAATGAGGATGCGGCAAGAGAAACCGGTGTGCTTGGTGTGGCAAATGCACTTGTTTCGTACGACCCGGTGTATGAGGGCCTTGTGGCACAGCTGCTTGGAAGAACGCTGGTGGTCGACACGATCGACCATGCCATTGTGATCCAGCGGAAATACCGTCAGACGCTCCGCATGGTAACCCTCGAGGGCGAGCTCTTGAGCCCGGGCGGTTCCATGACAGGAGGTTCGTTCCGGAACAACAGCAACCTGCTCGGAAGACGGCGTGAGATTGAGGAACTCGAAAAGAGCGTACAGGGTCTTGTGAAGGAACTGCGGGAAATCCAGCAGGAACTTGAAGAGAAGAAAAATAAGCGGAATGAAATCCGCGATCTCCGCACCGAGCTGAATGAAAAACTGCAGCGGCAGTACATCGAGCAGAATACGGTGCGCCTGAATCTGGAAAAAGCGCGCGAGAAAAAGACGGAAATCCGTCTGGATTTTGAAGCGCTTCAGAAGGAGAGTCTCGAGATTGAAAATCAGATCGCCGAGATTGAGCGGAACCGGAAAGTCATCGGTCAGGAAATGCAGGAATCGGTGGAGCGGGAAAGCACACTGCAGGAGAATATCCAGAAGGCGCAGGAGGCGCTTACAGGGCTTCGCCGCCGGGAAGCAGAATATACGAAGGATCTTGAAGAAATCCGGTTAAATTACGCAAATCTGTCTCAGAAGGATGGATTCCTTGCCCAGAACATCCGCCGTCTTGAGGAAGAGACGGGAAAACTGGAAGCGGAAAGCCGCACCATGCTGGAAAAAGCGGCGGAGGAAAAAGACGATGTCAAAAAGAAACAGCAGGACATCGTGGAGATCCAGAAGACGATTGCAGCGGCAGTGCAGGCAAAAGAAGAGGAAGACCGCCGGATTGTGGAACTGCAGGAGAAAAAAGAAACATTAAGCGCAGATCACAAAGAATTTTTCGAGAAGCGGGATCAGCTCTCCGACCAGATTTCCCTGATGGACAAAGAGTGCTTCCGTCTGAACAGCCAGAAAGAAAAGCTGGAGGAGACAAAAGAGGCACAGACCTCGTATCTCTGGGAAGAGTACGAAGTGACACCGGGCCACGCAAGAGAGTTCCAGATGGAGGAGATTCCGGAGCGCAGTGAATTAAAGCGGCGTGTGCTGGAAGTAAAAGATGCGATCCGGAAGCTTGGCTCTGTCAATGTGAATGCGATTGAGGAGTACAAAGAGATTTCGGAGCGCCACGCCTTTCTCGATGCACAGCACACCGATCTTGTCAAGGCGGCAGAGACACTGCAGGGCATCATCGATGAGCTGGATGCCGGTATGCGCAAGCAGTTCACGGAAAAATTCGAGGAGATCCGGAAAGAGTTTGACCGCGTGTTCCGCCAGCTGTTCGGCGGCGGAAAGGGAACGCTGGAACTCGAGGAGGACACGGATGTACTCGAGGCGGGTATCCGCATCATTTCCCAGCCGCCGGGAAAGAAACTGCAGAATATGATGCAGCTCTCCGGAGGCGAGAAAGCACTGACCGCGATTGCGCTGCTTTTTGCAATCCAGAACTTAAAGCCGTCCCCGTTCTGTTTACTTGACGAGATCGAGGCGGCGCTCGACGATTCCAACGTAACGCGTTTTGCACAGTATCTGCATAAGCTGACAAAAAATACCCAGTTCATCGTCATCACCCACAGGCGCGGTACGATGACGGCGGCAGACCGTCTGTACGGCATCACGATGCAGGAGAAGGGTGTTTCTACCCTTGTTTCTGTCGATTTGATCGAGGGAGAACTGGACAAATAGAAACGAATAAGATACAATACGAAAGAAGTAAGATAGAAAAGATAAAGGGAGGCGAACGGTATGGCGGAGGAGAAAGTAGGCTTTTTCAAACGTCTTGTCAACGGTCTGACGAAGACCCGAGACAGCATTGTAGCTGGAATTGATTCTATTTTCAGCGGCTATTCCAATATTGATGACGATTTTTATGAGGAGATCGAGGAGATTCTCGTTATGGGAGATATCGGCATCAATACAACGACCAAAATTATTGACCATTTAAAAGAGCGGGTGGCAGAAGAGCACATTACCGATCCGGCAGAGTGCAAACAGCTTCTGATCGAGAGCATCAAAAAACAGATGGATGTAGGCGATACAGCCTATGAATTTGAAAACCGGAAATCGGTAGTGCTGGTGATCGGTGTCAATGGAGTCGGAAAAACGACCTCCGTCGGAAAGCTGGCCGGCCTTCTGAAGGATCAGGGCAAAAAGGTTGTTCTTGCGGCAGCAGATACGTTCCGTGCAGCGGCAGGCGAGCAGCTCACGGAGTGGGCGCACCGCGCCGGCGTGGATATCATCGGCGGACAGAACGGAGCAGATCCGGCGTCCATCGTGTACGATGCAGTCGCAGCGGCAAAAGCCAGAAATGCGGATGTGCTGATCTGTGATACGGCAGGAAGACTTCACAACAAGAAGAACCTGATGGAAGAGCTCCACAAGATTTACCGGATTCTGGAAAAAGAGTACCCAGAGGCATACCTGGAAACGCTGGTGGTGCTGGATGGTACCACGGGCCAGAATGCGCTGCAGCAGGCAAGACAGTTTGCAGAAGTGGCAAATGTCACCGGTATCATTCTGACGAAGCTGGACGGAACTGCAAAGGGCGGTATCGCCGTTGCCATCCAGTCCGAGCTTGATATTCCGGTCAAATACATCGGCGTGGGCGAGAGCATCCACGATCTGCAGAAATTTGATGCAGACCAGTTTGTAAATGCACTGTTCCATACATCCGAAGAGAATGCTTAAAAAAGACAACAAGGAGAAAAGACTATGGCAGAAGAAATGCTGACACTCCCGAAATTTGAGGAAGCGTCTGAAATCGTAAAAAAAGTAACACAGGAGACCAAACTGGTTTACAGCAAATATTTCAGCGAGCAGACGGGAAATAAAGTCTATTTAAAACCGGAAAATATGCAGCTGACCGGCGCCTATAAGCTGCGCGGTGCTTATTACAAAATCAGCACCTTAAGTGAAGAGGAGCGCGCAAAAGGACTGATCACCGCATCTGCAGGAAACCATGCACAGGGCGTTGCGTATGCGGCAAAATGCTACGGTGCAAAGGCTGTCATCGTAATGCCGACTACCACACCGCTCATCAAAGTAGAGCGTACCCAGAGCTACGGCGCTGAGGTTGTTCTGTACGGAGATGTGTACGATGAGGCATGTGCAAAAGCATACGAGCTTGCAGCGGAGCATGGCTATACCTTTATTCACCCGTTCGATGATCTGACCGTTGCAACCGGCCAGGGAACCATCGCTATGGAAGTGATTCAGGAGCTTCCGCTCGTAGATTATATCCTTGTTCCGATCGGAGGAGGCGGACTGGCAACCGGTGTTTCCACACTGGCAAAACTGCTGAAACCAAACATCAAAGTCATCGGTGTTGAGCCGTCCGGAGCAGCCTGTATGAAGGCTTCTTTTGAAAAAGGCGAGGTAACGACCGTATCTCCTGTCAGCACAATTGCAGACGGTACTGCAGTACAGACACCGGGATCCAAGATTTTCCCGTATGTAAGACAGAACCTGGACGAGATCATTACCGTGGATGATGATGAGCTGATCGTAGCATTCCTTGATATGGTAGAAAACCACAAGATGATCGTTGAGAACTCCGGTCTTCTGACTGTGGCTGCATTAAAGCATCTGGATGTCAGGGGCAAAAAGATTGTTTCAATCTTAAGCGGCGGAAATATGGACGTCATCACCATGTCTTCCGTGATCCAGAACGGACTGATCCAGAGAGACCGTATCTTTACTGTATCCGTTCTTCTGCCGGATAAACCAGGCGAGCTGGTACGCGTTTCCCAGGTGATTGCAAACGAGAACGGAAACGTCATCAAACTGGACCACAACCAGTTCTTCACAACGAACAGAAGTGCTGCAGTAGAGCTCCGCATCACAATGGAGGCATTCGGCACCGATCACAAGAACCGTATCGTCAAAGCACTGGAAGAGGCTGGCTATACACCGAAGATTGTAAGACCGAACCTGTAAAAACAGAAATTGCAGAGAAAATTCTGAAAAAAAGAAAAATAAAAAATCAGAGGGATCCAGAAAGGAATTTCCTCTGATTTTTTTGAAAGAAAAATAGTTTAGGAAATAAAAAGAAGAGCAGTAGAAATTTTTATCTGGATTTTGTCTGGTCTGATTTTTTTGAGCAGGAAAAAACCCTTGTATGCACAAGGGTTTTCGTTCTGCGGAAGATGGGACTTGAACCCACACGATCGCAATGACCACCAGATCCTTAGTCTGGCCTGTCTGCCAATTCCAGCACTTCCGCATGTTCTTTAAGTTTTTGTCATCTCGCTGACGACAAGATGTATTATAGCACCAGAGTTGTAAGCCGTCAACACTTTTTTTGAAAAAATTTGAAAAATTTGAAAAATAAAAAAGGAAATCGGAATCGGGCACCGAATATAGGAAATAGGAGGACAATGAAAAGAACTGTTACAGGCATATTACCGGGAAAGAGGTGGTCTTCGTTTGAACTTGAGAGAATCGTTTGAAGAACGGGAATTTCAGGAGCTGAGTCCTTATGCGGCACACAGCCGGAATTCCAGAGGAAGGGACCGATATAAACCGGAGTGTGACATCCGCACCGTCTACCAGAGAGACCGGGACCGGATTCTCCACTCCAAAGCCTTTCGCAGGATGAAAGACAAAACACAGGTGTTTCTCGCTGCGCAGGGAGATCATTACCGGACCCGCCTGACGCACACACTCGAGGTATCCCAGATTGCCCGCACGATTGCGCGGGCGCTGAATCTGAATGAGGATCTGACCGAAGCCATTGCGCTCGGCCATGATCTCGGACACACGCCGTTCGGCCATTCCGGGGAAGCGGCGCTCAATGCGGTGCATCCCGGGGGCTTCCGCCACGCGGAACAGAGCGTCCGTGTCGTGGAGGTTCTGGAAAAGGAAGGACAGGGCCTGAACCTGACCTGGGAAGTGCGGGATGGAATTCTGAACCACCGCACGGCGGGAAAACCGTCGACCCTGGAGGGACAGGTTGTGCGTCTCTGCGACAAGATCGCCTACATCCACCACGATATGGACGATGCCATCCGTGCCGGCATTTTAAGCGAGGATGACATCCCGATTACGATCCGCGTCGTCCTTGGCGATACATGCCGCGAGCGGCTCAATACGCTGATCCACGACATTGTGGAGCAGAGCCGCGGAACGGAGTATGTGCGCCAGTCGGCGGAGATTGCCGAGGGCATGCGCATGCTGCGGGAGTTGATGTTCGCGAACGTCTACCGCAACCCGGAGGCGAAAAAAGAGGAGGAGAAGGCAAAGAAGATGCTGATTTCCCTCTACACCTACTACCAGGAGCACCCGGAACAGATGTCCCGCGAGTACCGGAATCTGATCGGGTGCGGCGAGGACAAGACACAGGTAGTATGCGATTACATTGCCGGTATGACCGATCAGTATTCCATGCACAAATACGAGGAGCTGTTCGTGCCGAAAGCCTGGGCGGTTTATTAGATACAGGGAGGAAAAAATGCGATATTCCGATGATTTAGTGGAAGAAATTCGTATGAAAAATGACATCGTAGATGTGATATCCGGCTACGTAAAGCTGACAAGAAGAGGAAGCTCTTACTTCGGGCTCTGCCCGTTCCACAATGAGAAGTCCCCTTCCTTTTCCGTCAGCCCCGGAAAGCAGATGTATTACTGCTTCGGATGCGGAGCCGGAGGAAATGTTTTCACATTTTTGATGGAATACGAAAACTTCACGTTTGTGGAAGCCTTGAAATTTCTGGCCGACCGGGCCGGGGTGGAACTTCCGCAGATGGAGTATTCGAAAGAAGCAAAGGAGCAGGCGGATTTAAAGAACACGCTGCTGGAAATCAACAAACAGGCGGCGAAATTCTATTATTACCAGCTCCACACCGAACGCGGAAAGCAGGGCTACGATTACTTAAAGGGGCGCGGTCTTTCGGATGATACAATCCGGAAATTCGGCCTTGGCTACTCAGATAAGTACGGAAGCCTGCTGTACCGCTTTTTAAAAGAAAAAGGGTATGACGATGAAATCCTTCGCCAGTCGGGATTGTTTCTGGCGGACGAAGTGCACGGTATGCAGGATAAGTTCTGGAATCGTGTCATCTACCCGATCATGGATGCCAACAGCCGCGTGATCGGCTTCGGAGGCCGTGTGATGGGGGATGGAAAGCCGAAATACCTGAACTCGCCGGAGACAAAGATCTTCGACAAAAGCCGCAACCTCTATGGGCTGAACCTGGCGCGCTCTTCGCGGAGGAAAAATCTGATCATCTGCGAGGGCTATATGGATGTCATCTCCATGCACCAGGCGGGCTTCAACAACGCGGTGGCATCTCTTGGAACGGCGCTCACCTCGCTGCAGGCGGGACTCATGAAGCGGTACACCGACGAGGTTCTTGTGATTTACGACAGCGATGAGGCGGGTGTCAAAGCAGCACTCCGTGCGATTCCGATGCTGAAGGGTGTCGGCCTTACCACGCGTGTCGTCAATTTAAGACCGTATAAGGACCCCGATGAGTTTATCCAGCACGAGGGCTGTGAGGCGTTCGAAAAACGCCTGGAGGAGGCGGAAAACAGCGTTCTGTACGAGATCCGCATGAAGGAGCGCGATTTCGATCTTGCCGATCCGCAGGGCAAATCAGATTTTCTTCATGAAGCGGTGCGCCGTCTCGTTGCGATCGAGGATGAGATCGAGCGGAACAGCTATCTTGAGGCTGTGGCGGGAAAGTACGGCATTGCCGTCGAGGTACTGCGCAAGCAGGTCGGCCAGATGGCACTCTCGGGAGCCGGAAGGACGGAGAGCGTAAAGCCGCGGAATACAGCCTCAAACAAAAAAGAAAAAGAGGGCGGCGTCGAAAAAGCACAGAAGCTGATGCTGACGTGGATGACATCTTATCCGGCGCTCATTGGAAAGCTGGAAAAATATATTACGCCGGCGGATTTTACCACCCCTCTCTACCACCAGATTGCAGAGATGATTGTGCTGCAGTACCACGAGGGCGGCGTAAATCCGGCAAAGCTTTTGAATCAGTTTGTTGATTCCGAGGAGCAGAAAGAAGTTGCGGGCCTTTTTAATGCCACAATCCCGCTGGAGACAGAGGAGGAAAAACGGCGCGCGCTGCACGATGTGATCTGCAATATGAAAGAGAACAGTATTGCATATCAGTCGGCGCATATGAATGTGACCGATATGGCGGCGCTGCAGAAATTGATGGCAGATAAAAAAAGCCTGGAGCGGTGGAAAGCAGGGGAACTTCCGGAATTCACTTTTTAAGCAAAACTGGATACCAAAGAAAAACCCTGGAATCTTCTGTTCTGTGTGTTTAATTTCGCAGGACAGGGACAGAATATATACAAGCTATGGAAGGATGGACAGTCAATGGAGTTCGATAAAGCAAAATTTATGGAAAAATTAAAAGAGCTGGTAGCATACGGCAAGAAGAAAAAGAGCGTCCTGGAATATCAGGAAATCAACGACTTTTTCCGCGATATGCCGCTGGATGCGGAGCAGATGGAGAAGGTATTTGAGTACCTGGAGGCAAGCGGTATCGACGTACTGCGTCTCTCCGATATGACTGAGGATCCAAATGCGGCAGACCGCGATCTTCTCCTTCTGGACGACGATGACATCGACCTTTCCGAGGAAGAAGAGATCGATATGGAAAACATCGACCTTTCCGTTCCGGAAGGTGTCAGCATTGAGGACCCGGTCCGCATGTACTTAAAAGAGATCGGTAAAGTGCCGCTTCTTTCCGCAGAGGAAGAGATCAAGCTGGCACAGAGAATGGAAGAGGGCGATGAGGATGCGAAAAAACGTCTGGCAGAGGCCAACCTTCGTCTCGTTGTTTCCATTGCAAAACGTTATGTCGGCCGCGGCATGCTGTTCCTGGATCTGATTCAGGAAGGTAACTTAGGCCTCATCAAAGCGGTTGAAAAATTCGATTACCGCAAGGGATACAAATTCTCCACCTATGCAACATGGTGGATCCGCCAGGCGATCACAAGAGCGATTGCAGACCAGGCGAGAACGATCCGTATTCCGGTTCATATGGTAGAGACCATCAACAAGCTGATCCGCGTTTCCCGTCAGTTACTGCAGGAGTTAGGCCGCGAACCTACTCCGGAAGAGATCGCAGAGGAGATGCACATGTCTGTAGAGCGTGTGCGTGAGATCCTGAAAATCTCCCAGGAACCGGTTTCCCTCGAGACACCAATCGGTGAGGAAGAGGACAGCCACCTCGGCGATTTCATTCAGGACGACAATGTGCCGGTACCGGCAGACGCGGCAGCATTCACCATGCTGAAAGAGCAGCTCGAGGATGTGTTAAGCACGCTGACTGACCGTGAGCAGAAGGTTCTGCGTCTCCGTTTCGGACTCGATGACGGCCGTGCGAGAACCCTCGAAGAGGTTGGTAAAGAGTTCAACGTTACAAGAGAGCGTATCCGTCAGATTGAGGCGAAAGCGCTCCGTAAACTGCGCCATCCGAGCCGTTCCAGAAAGCTGAAAGATTACCTGGACTAATCTGCGAGGAAGAAAAGGACGACAGGAAAATGCAGTTATCAAAAAGACTTTCCGCGGTAGCGGAGTTTGTCACCCCGGGCGGCTGCCTGGTCGATGTGGGAACAGATCACGGCTATGTGCCGATTGCGCTGCTGGAACAGAAGAAGATTTCCTCCGCAATCGCCATGGATGTGAACCGCGGACCGCTGGAGCGGGCCAGGGAGCATATTGCGCAGTACCAGATGGGGGACTACATAGAAACAAGACTTTCCGACGGACTCCATGCCCTGCGTGCGGGAGAGGGTGATTCTCTTCTCATCGCGGGCATGGGCGGCGGGCTTACCATAAGAATTTTAAGCGAAGGTGAGCCGCTGCTGTCCGGTTTTCGGGAGCTGATCCTGGAGCCGCAGTCGGATATCGACCGCGTGCGTGCATGGCTTCTGGAACACGGATTTTTCCTTGCACAGGAGAATTTTGTAGAGGAGGATGGAAAATATTATCCGATTCTGCGGGCAGTGCCAGGGGAAAAGGAGAATCTGAAGGCGGAGGAGCTTTTCTATGGACCGCGCCTTCTGGAAAAGGAAAATCCGGTGCTGAGGGAATACCTTCTGAAACAGCAGGAGCAGAACCAGACGCTGATCCGCCAGCTTTCGGATCACTCCAGTGAAAAGGCAGCACAGCGCCTTTGGGAATTAAAAGAAAAAGAGGCAGTACTGGAATCTGCGCTTGCGCGTTTCCATACGATGTAACGACAGCGTTTGCACAAGAGGGGCGTGTCTGAAAATTTCAGCAGTTGTAATTTTCGGGCGCGCCTTTTCTGTCACTTCTGAATTTTCAGAAAGTTTTGCAAGAAGGAGGAATTACAATTGATTCAGGTAACAATTGATGGAAAAGGATACGAATATCCGGAAAATTGCTCTTATTATGAGATTGCAAAGGATTTTGAAAAAACAATGGACGCGCCGATTGTCCTTGTGAAAGTGGACGGACGGCTGCGGGAGCTGCACAAACAGCTGAAAAAAGACTGTGAACTGGAATTTGTGACAACGGAGGATGAGATCGGACATAAAACGTATCAGAGGAGTCTTTCTCTTCTGCTGGTAAAAGCGGTGTATCATGTGGGAGGCTACGATAAGATCCGCCATGTGATGCTGCATTTTTCGGCGGGTTCGGGCTTTTTCTACACGGTGGACGGCGATATCACGCTGAATCAGGAGTTTTTGGACGAAGTAAAAGCGTATATGCATGAACAGGTGGAAAAGGCGGTGCCGATTTATAAGCGGAGTGTCGATACGCACGAGGCGAGAGAACGGTTCCGGCTGCATGGCATGACGGATAAAGACCGCTTGTTCCGTTACCGCCGTGTCTCCCGTGTGAATCTGTACAGTCTCGGGGATTTTGAAGACTATTATTATGGATTTATGACGTATGATACGAGTTATCTGAAGTATTTTGATCTCTATTTATACGATGACGGCTTTGTGCTGCAGATGCCGGAGAAAAAGGCGCCGGAGACGGTGCCGGCGGCGAATCTCTCCCCGAAGGTGTTCCAGGTGCAGCGGGAATCGGAGCGCTGGGGTGAGCAGATGGGAATTTCCACGGTTGCCGACTTAAATGAACGCATCACGAAGGGCAATATTCAGCAGATGATGCTGATTGCGGAGGCGCTGCAGGAGCAGAAGATTGCGAAGATTGCGGAGCAGATTGCGGAAAGAAAGCAGGTTAAATTTGTGCTGATTGCGGGGCCGTCTTCCTCCGGAAAGACAACGTTCTGCAACCGGCTTTCCATCCAGCTTTCAGCGCATGGTCTGACGCCGCATCCGATCAGCCTTGATAATTACTATGTGAACCGGGTAGATACGCCGCGGGATGAAAACGGCGATTATGATTTTGAATGCCTGGAAGCACTGGATATCGAGCTTTTGAACCGGGATATGACAGCACTTTTGAACGGAGAGCGTGTGGAACTGCCGTATTTTAATTTTAAGACGGGCAAGCGCGAGTACAAGGGGAATTTTATTCAGATGAAGGAGACCGATGTGCTGGTGCTGGAGGGGATTCACGGGCTGAATGAAAAACTGACATGGTCGCTTCCTTCGGAAAGTAAATTCCGGATTTATATCAGTGCGCTGACGCAGATCAATGTGGATGAGCACAACCGGATTCCGACGACGGACGGACGATTGATTCGCCGGATTGTCCGGGATAACCGGACGAGAGGAACGAGTGCGAAAGCAACGATTGCGATGTGGCCGTCGGTGCGCCGCGGGGAAGATCGTAATATTTTCCCGAATCAAGAGAAGGCGGATGTGATGTTCAATTCAGCGCTGGTGTATGAGCTTTCGGTGCTGAAGCTGTATGCGGAGCCGCTTTTGTTCCAGATTGAGGAGGGAGAGCCGGAGTACCAGGAAGCAAAGCGGCTGCTGAAGTTTTTGGATTATTTTGTCGGAGTGCCGATTGAGGATATTCCCAAGAATTCGATTCTGCGGGAGTTTGTGGGGGGAAGCTGCTTTGATGTGTGAAAGGCTGTTTTGTATGGATTTGTGGGATCTGCGATTTGGGGATGGACAAGAAAGAGAGTTTGTGGTAAGATTATTAACTGTCTGATGTTCCGTTTTTGACAAAGTAAGATATGTAATCGCGGCTGGCAGGACCGAAAGGGGCCAGGTGAGGAAAGTCCGGGCTTCGCAGGGCAGGGTGCCGGATAACGTCCGGCGGAGGTGACTCCAGGGATAGTGCAACAGAGAGATACCGCCAGGTTTTTCCTGGTAAGGGTGGAAAGGCAGTGTAAGAGACTACCGTTTCTCTGGTAACAGAGAAAGCCATGTAAACCCCATCCGAAGCAAGACCGAATAGAAAACGTATATGGCTGCCCGTCATGTTTTCAGGTGGGTCGCTTAAGGGGACTGGCGACAGTTCCATTGGATAGATGATTACACACGACATAACCCGGCTTATCGTTTTGCTTTGCATAAGACGGAAATTCAGGCATCTGGATAAAATAAGTACGCCGGGAACGGACACGAGTGGATTGTGTTTGTTCCCGGCGTACTTATTTTATCCGGCCATCTGGCGCAAGCCGCACATTCCCGCGGATCGCTGCATGGTGTGAAAAAAATGCATGTCATGAAAGAAAAAATAAAGGAGACAGCAGGATGAAAGTGATATTGGCTTCGGGGTCACCCAGAAGAAGAGAGTTGATGGAGATGTTGGGAATACGGTGTAAGGTTCAGGCTTCAGGGGCGGAAGAAGTTGTGACGTCTGCGGAACCGGAGAAGGTTGTGGAGGAGCTTTCACGGCTGAAATGTCTGGATGTTGCGGAGATTACCGAAGGGGATGCCGTTGTGATCGGGGCGGATACGGTTGTGGCTTTTGAAGGGGAGATCCTTGGCAAGCCGAAAGGGATAGAACATGCCAGAAGCATGATGCAGCAGTTGCAGGGAAGGGTGCATCAGGTGTATACTGGAGTTACGATTGCGGTAACAGAGGGGGACGCAAAGCGTGTGGTATCGTTCTGTGACCGTACAGATGTAGAGTTTTATGCGATGACAGAGGAGGAGATAAACGGGTATCTTGCTCTTGAGAAAGAGGGGGAGGCTCCTGTGTGGTCGGATAAGGCTGGAGGATACGGAATTCAGACGGTGTTTGGGACAAAGTTTGTGAAAGGAATCCAGGGAGACTATTATAATGTGATGGGACTGCCGGCGTCCCGGGTTTATCATGAGTTGAAAAATCTGGGCGTTCTGGAATAGAAGGAGGTAAGAGAAGATGAAAAAGTTTTCGGAAATTGAATACGTAAGGCCGGACATGGAGGCAGAGCAGGAAAAAGTAAGAGCGTATACGAAGGCGCTCAAAGAGGCAAAATCATATGAGGAGCTGCGCGGACTTTTTATGGAAGAAAAAACGCGCGAGGATGCCTGGGCGACAATGGCGGAAGTGGCGCAGGTAAGATATACGGTGGACACCAGAGATTCGTTTTATGAAGGAGAGGTTCAGTTCTGGAATGAGACGATTCCGGCGATCCATCTGCTGATACAAAAGGCAGAGAAGGTGATTCTGGAGTCTCCGTTTATCAAAGAGTTTGCAGAGGAGTTCGGGGAATTTTTTGTGAAGAATATGGAGGTTGGCCAAAAATTAGCGGACGACTGTATCGTGGAGGATCTGATCGAAGAGGCGAATCTGACGCAGCAGTACAGTAAAATTACGGCGAATGCTTCGACGGAATTTAAGGGCGAAACGTGTAATTTTTATGGACTGCTGAAGGCGATGCAGAGTACGGACCGCCAGATGCGGAAAGAGGCGATGACGGCATGGGGAGATTTGTATGAAGAGATTTCCGGGGAGCTGGATGCGCTGTATGACAAGATGGTTCCGCTGCGCGATAAAATTGCGAAGAAGCTGGGATTTTCTTCTTACATTGAATTTATTTACCTGAGCTATGGAAGATACGATTATACGGCGGAGGATGTTGCAAAGTTCCGTGCGCAGGTGAAGGAGAAGATTGTACCGCTCTGCCTGGAGCTTCGGAAGGAGCAGGAGAAACGGCTTAGAGTGGACCGGCTGCATTATTACGATGAGGAGCTGATTTTCCCGGAAGGAAATGCGGTTCCGGAAGGAACGACGGAGGAACTGGTTGCGAAGGCGCAGAAGATGTACCATGAGCTGTCGAAAGAGACGGGTGAGTTCTTTGATTTTATGGTGGAGCATGAGCTGTTTGACCTGGAGACGAAGCCGGGAAAACAGACAGGCGGTTACTGCACATTTCTGAATACGTTCAAGGCGCCGTTCATCTTCTCCAACTTTAATGGTACGAGCGCGGACGTTGATGTTCTGACTCATGAGGCGGGCCATGCATTCGAGGCTTATACGGCGGCAAAACAGATTCCGTTTATGGATATGGTATTCCCGACAAGCGAGGTGGCGGAGATTCACTCGATGACAATGGAGCATTTCGCATACCCCTGGATGAATGCATTCTTTGGAGAGAAAGCAGATGATTACCGTTATGCGCACCTGATGAGCGCGCTGGAAGTGATTCCGTACATGGTATGTGTGGATGAGTTCCAGCATAAGGTATTTGAAAATATCGGCATGACGGCCAAGGAGCGCCGTGCGATCTGGCATCAGTTAGAGCTGACCTATATGCCATGGAGAAATTATGACGGCCACAAGTTCCTCGAGGAGGGCGGTTTCTGGATGCAGAAGCAGCATATCTTTGTGAACCCGTTCTATTATATTGATTATGCGCTGGCACAGATCTGTGCTTTCCAGTTCTTTGAGCGTTCCAAAAAAGAGCCGGAAAAGGCGTGGGGCGATTATTACCGTCTCTGCCAGGCAGGCGGAAGCAAGGGATATTTTGCACTGCTGGAGCTGGCCGGACTGAAGAATCCGTTCGTGGATGGAACGGTGGAAGAAGTCGTTGCGGGACTGAAGCCCTATTTAAAACGAAAAGTAAAGTATACGATCCGTCCGGTAAAAGAGGAAGATCTGAAAAAGGTAGCCGAGGTGGAGGCGCTATGTTTCCCGGCTGCCGAGGCGGCAGGTTATGAAGACTTCATGGAGCGGTACAAAACCTGCAAAAACAGCTTTTTTGTAGCGGAAACTGAAGACGGCGAAATCGCAGGCTTCTGCAATGGCTGCTGTGCGGATACCGATTATCTGGCGGATGCACTCTACCATGACGCCACGCTGCACAACCCGGACGGTGATTATCAGATGATTTTCGGACTGGACGTCAATCCGAAGTTCCAGAAACAGGGCATTGGAGAAGCACTGATGCGTCATATGGTAAAAAGCGCAGGAGAGCGTGACAAAAAAGCCGTTGTTCTTACGTGCAAGGATCATATGATTCCATTCTACAAAAGGATCGGATACGAATATATTGAACTTTCCGACTCGACACATGGCGGTGCAAAATGGCATAAGATGATGTACCGTTTCTAAAAAAAAATGGAAAGCAAAAAGGGCAGAACAGGGAGATACGAAATTTCTCTGTTCTGCCTTATTTTTCAAAAAAACAGGGCCCTTAACGAAGGCTTTTTCTCAGTAACGGAGTAAATTTCAGAAAAAAATACAAAAAAATAGTAAAAAAGCAGTTGACATCTAACGTACGTTAGCATATACTAACAACTGAAATAGAGATGAAACTCATTATCATACACAGGAGGTAATTGACTATGCCTTTAACGATGGCAAATCCAGGCGAATGTTACACAATCAGAAAAGTTGGCGGAAAAGAAGAGACCAGAAGATTTCTTGAAAATCTTGGCTTCGTCGTTGGCGGAAACGTGACAGTCGTATCGGAAATCGACGGCAATCTCATCGTGAATGTGAAAGATTCCAGAGTTGCCATTGGCAAGGATATGGCGAATCGGATCATGGTCTGAAATCCAGAAAAAAGGAGCAAGTATTATGAAAAC